>Ga0207851_100256_pt1 | contig 33953 bp, 36 predicted proteins | sample A23E3SouthBayCA_FD_187747 | JGI IMG/M metagenome (GOLD analysis project Ga0207851, IMG submission 187747) | Aerobic enrichment media microbial communities from Eden Landing Ponds, California, USA - A23 E3 (SPAdes) | ecosystem: Environmental > Aquatic > Marine > Unclassified | place: Emeryville... | reverse complement strand
GCCCGCGGCGAGACGGACGCGGCCGCGACCGCCGCCATCGACATCCTCGAACACTTCGAGGGCGCGGACGCCCACGAGCCGCTCGAAGAGGCCGACCACGAGGCCTACGAGGGGTTCGAGGGCGGCGTGCGCGACCTCCAGACCGCGATTCAGGAGGGGTCCGGGGTCGCGGACGCGCTCGCGCAGGTGGACGAGAACCTCGTCGCGGGCGTCGACGCGCTGGCCACCAGCACGGAGGCGGCGGTCCTCGAAGCCGGCTTCTTCCGAGCGCGCCTCGGGGACGCCCGCGAGCGCTACCGGCGCGGGGACGCAGCGGCCGCGGCGACGCTCGTCGAGGACCTCTTCGCGCGCTTCGAGTCGAACGAGCTCGGCGTCCACGAGACGCTTGAATCCACCAGCGAGAGCCTCTACGAGGCGTTCGAGCACGAGCACCTCGAACCGCTCCCGGACGCGATGCGCGAGGGCACGGACGCCGTCGCCGAGCACCTCGACGGCGCGCTCGGGGCGCTGCTGGACTTCGAGACGCAGGCGGCCAGCCGGGCGCGCGTCTCCGGCGCTGAGTCGGCGTTCGTGGCGGCGCGGGCGTTCGACGCGGCGACGCTGGCGGCCGCCGGCGACCGCGAGCGCGCGGCCAGCGTCGCCGGGGACGCGATGGCGCACTTCGAGGCGGGCGCGGGCGGTTTCCACGAGGCGCTGGAGGGCGCCAGCGAGGACACCTACCACGCCTTCGAGGAGGCGCTGGTCGGCGTCGAGGACGCCGCGACCGGCAACGCCGACGTGTACGCGGCCGCGCAGTCGTTCTTCGAGCAGTCGCTGGCCGCGACGGACGCGGTCGTCACGGCCGCGGGCGGCGAGCTCGGCGCCGTGGCGGCCGGCGTCGTCAGGGACGCCTACGAGGGCTTCGAGACGGCGCGCGTCCACGACCTGCTGGCGGACGCCGACGAGAGCGCCTACCAGTCCTTCGAGTCGGCGCTGGAGGAGTACGCGAGCGCGCTCGAATCCGGCGGCGGGAGCGTCGACGCGGTGGCGACGGCGGCGCTGCGCGCGCAGTTCGCGGTCGTTGGCGCGGTCGAGCAGGCCCCGGTCGGCGAGGGCAGCGAGGGCGGCGAGCCCGAACTCTCGGGCGGCCCGAACGTCGTCTCCGGCGTCCCCGACGACGCCGACCACGTCGTGAACATGAACGCGGTGGCGTACGACCCCGCGGAGCTGACGGTCGAGGTCGGCGACAAAGTCGCGTGGAAGCACGCCGAGGGCGAACCGCACAGCGTCACCGCCGCCGAGGACGACCTCCCCGAGGGCGCGTCCTACTGGGCGTCCGGCGGGTTCGACAGCGAGGACGCCGCCGCCACCGGCTGGGAGAACGGGGAAGGCGCGGTCACGTCCGGGAAGGCCTACGTCCACACGTTCGAAACCGCCGGCGAGCACGCCTACTACTGCATCCCCCACGAGACGCTGGGCATGACCGGAACGGTCGTCGTGGAGGAACCGTGATGGGCGACGATCTCCGCACGATGCGGCGACGGCTCGGCGCGCTCGCCAGCGACGACGGCCGCTTCTACGTGGCCTGCGCGCGCACCGGCGAGCGGCCGTTCCCGGTCGGCGGCCTGCGGTTCGCGGACCGCGCGACGGCGGCCGACGCCGCCGAGTTGGCCCGCGAGTACCGCCGGACGCTGGAGCGCTACGACCCGCGAGCCCCGCGCTACGACCTCGTCGTCCACGAGCGCGCCCAGCGCGTGCCCGCGTCGGACGCGCCGTCGCTGCCGGACGCCTGCCACGACGTGACGGGCGCGGTGTTCGAGGCGCTGAGCGCGGCCGGCCACCGGAGCGCCGAGCGCGCGATTCTGGACGCGTACTTCGCGGCCGCGGAAGCCACCACCGACCCCGACGACCTCTGCGTCGTCCTGCTTCGGTGTGCGGCGCGCACGCTCGACGCGAAACTGAACCCACAGGAGCAGGCGGTCGTCCTCGCGGACGCCGCGCGACGGACGGAGTTCACCGCGGGCGCGTCCTCGGTTGGGGACGCGCTGGCGGCGGTCGCGGGCGCGAACCTCGCGGACGCGCCCGCCGAAACCGAGGACGGCTGGCGGTTCGCCCCCACGGTGCGAGTGGCCGACGCGGCCGTCACGCTCCCGGCGGCGCTCGCCGTGCTGACGGTGCGGCCGGACGCCGAGCCCGTCTTCGACCGCGCCGGCGAGGGCGTCCGCGCGCGCCTCGACGGCGGCCCCGCTGGGCTGGCGACCGCCGGCTTAGAGTAGCTCGCGGGCCATCTCGGCGGCCTCGGGCGCGCTGTCCGCGAGCAGGTAGACGATGGGTTCGACGCCGAAGCCGCCGGACTGGTAGACGACGTCCGCGCCCGGATTCGCCGCGACGACCTTCTCGACCGCATCCGTGCTGGAGGCGTCCTCGGGCTCGAACTCGACGGTCTCGTAGCCGGCGGCGTCGAGCGCGGCGACGATGTCTGCGTCGTAGCGCACGTTCAGGCACGCTCGAGCGTCGCTGCCGGCCTCTCGGGCGGCGAGCAGCACCGACGCGACGTGGACGCTGACGCCGAACTCGGGGTCGGCGGGAATCTCGGTGCGCCCCATCACGTCCAGAATCCGGCCGGGGACGCCGGCCACGTCCTCGACGCCTGCGGCGTCTGGCGTGCACTCCACAAGGTTCGACCCGACCGCGGGGATGAGCGTCGTGAACCCGCTGGCGTGTTCGAGGATGCGGACGCCCCGCCGCACCGACGATAGGACGCGCTCGCGGACCCGCACCTCGCTCTCGGGGTCGTGGACGCGGAAGTCGCCGTCGTACTCCGCGAGCGCCGGCATCGCGTCCTCGTGGAGCGCCGCGACCACGTCGCCGCGCGCGGACAGCCGCCGTATGAGGACTTCCGCCTCGACGAGCGCCTGCACCTGCGACACGTCCCCGCTCGCTAAACCCTCGCCGACGCGCTCGACGGTCTCGCGGACGCGCTCGTCGTCCGCGACCGCGTCGTTGACCGTGACCTCGCCGTGGGCGTACTTCGACACCGCGGACTGGCTCACGCCGAGCAGGTCCGCGACCTCGTGCTGGGTGAGCCCGCGCTCGCGGAGGTCCGCCGCGAGCAGCGAGCGGAACGTCGGGAGGAACTCCTCGACGACGACCTCTTCGAGGAACTTCATTGGTCGCCCCCGAACTCGCGGTCCCCGCGGATGCGCGAGGCCTGCGGGCCGTCCTGGTCTTGGTACTTGGAGCCGCGCTCCTCGCCGTACGGGCGCTCGGCGGGACTCGTGAGTTCCGTGAACACGAGCTGGCTGATGCGCATGTCGGGGGTGAGCGCGACCGGCACCTTCCCGAGATTAGAGAGTTCCAGCGTCACTTTCCCCTCGAATCCGGGGTCGATGAAGCCGGCCGTATTCGAGAGGAAGATGCCCCCGAAGCCGCCGAGGAAGTTCTCCACCTGACGGCCCCCCGGTTGGACTTCGAGGTCGTACGTCGTCTCGACGCGCCCCGTGTCCTCGACGGACTCGACGCGGTCGAACACGACCTCGCGGTCGAGAATCTGGTCGAGGCGAGCGGTGTCAGCGCCGTGGCTCGCGTAGCAATCACGGAGCCGTTCGAGCGAATCGCGTCGCACCGTCTCGTACTCCCGGTTCTCGATGTTCGAGATGCTCGATTTCGACGAGTATCCGGCTTCCTCGGCGGCGTCGACCATCCGCAGCCCCGCTTCCTCGCGGAGGTCGCGGAGTAGCTCGGACGGGTTCGGGACGTACTGACCGCGCTTGTGCGCGTCCTCGTAGAAGTCCACGGACCACTCGTCACCCTCGTGGTCGACACCACTCGGTTCGATGTACTGGTCCCGGCGGCGGTGATACGTCGACGTGAGGTAGCCGAGTCGGGAACCGAGGTAGGTCGACCGGTCGGCGAGCGACTCGTTCGCGGTGTAGAGCGTGTCCCGCGCGTCGCGTCGGTGGCCGTCACCGTCCAACAGTCCGTCGAGGAACGCTTCGAGAACGTCGTCGGGCCAGTTCCACGCCCGGTCCGGGACGTTCTTCTCCCCGCCGCTCCCCGCGAGTTCTCGGAACAACTTCGACCAGAGCGCGGAGCAAACCGTCAGCTGGTGAGTCCCGTCGTCGAGTTCGTTCCACGACAGCGAGGTGTCGTACTCCCGGAACCAGTCGGCGACGCGTTCGAGGGAGTCACGGTCGTTCTGCACAAACACGACTTGTTTCCTGCGGGCGTAGCCCTCTGCGACGTAGAATCCGAGAACCCACGCGAACTCACGGGTGACGGGAATCGTTCGTGGGAGCCGCGCGTCGCTCTGTTTGAAAGCGACCTCCGCGTCTTCGGGGAGCGACGGGGACGACACCGCGCTCAACGGCGCGCTGTTCCGCGACTGGTAGTGACGACGGGTTCCAGCAGCCACGTCGGACCAGTCGACCTGTCCGATGCCGTCGGTCGCGTAGACGACGACTTCGTCGTCGTCGCGGAACGTGTCCACGAGGTCGAGTTCTCGCGTCGACGGGTTCGCCTCGGGAAGCGTTCCCGGAACCATGACGTGCTCGCCTTCCGCGTCCTCGCTGGCGACACGGGCGACCTGTCCGTGTTCGTCGAGCGTGAACACGTTGTGATCTTTCGTCACGAGGACCGAGCGCCCCGAGTCGAGTGACACCCGATAGATTCGCTTCGCCGGGTTCGTGATGAAGTCCGTCACGGGGAAGGTGCGGACGTCCAACGTCTCGGGGTCGAACGACACGGCGTGGGCAGCGGTCTCGCTCTCGACCACGTCACCAATCCGGTGGAACCCGAAGCCGCCTTCGGGCGTCCAGAGGAACAGTTGTTCGTCCGCCGGCAGCGATGCGTGCACGACGACGGCGAGCCGACCCAAGGAGGAGCGACCCTCGACCTGTGCGACGAGGTCCGAGGGCACCTCCACGCGCTCCTTGGTGGTGCCGAGTACGAAGTCCCCGGGGTGGAGGATGAACTCGTCGCCGTCTTCGACGACGGTCTCGGTGACGTAGTCCTCGACCTCCTCCTCCCTGTTAGGGTGGATGCAGGGGACGTTCGCGCGCTCGAACTCCAAGAAGCGCCGGCCGAGCCGGACGTCCACGCTCGCGGGCTGGACTTGGAGGTCCACGTCGTCGAGCGGTTCGACGACGAGGTCCCCGTCGGCGAGCCGCGCGAGGATGTCCCGGTCGGAGAGTATCATACCGGGTCGTGGACCCCGGGGCGCGTAAATGTTTCAGAAGAGCGCGAACAGCCAGCCGCCGTAGGCCGCCGCGGCGCCGACGGGGAGCGTGCGCGACGGACTCGCGTCGAACACCACGGACAGCCCGCGCCCGTAGAGGTGTGTCTGCCAGCCGGCGACGAGGACGCCGACGGCGAACGCGAGCGGCGACGCGTCGCCGGTCAGCGTCCCGTAGAGGTCGCCGAGGAACGACGCCGGGGTGACCGACGCGGCCCCGAGGGTGGTGGCGGCGAACGACCCGAGGACAGCGAGCAGGACGGGGACGGCCGGCAGCAGGCCCCAACTGGCGACGACGAGCGTGTGTTCGAAGTCGCCGTCGTCCCCGCAGACGACGCGAGCGAGGACGTGGAGGACGCCGGCGGTGACGAACGGGAACGTAGCGACGCTGAAGAGCGCGAGGGCGACGTACACCGAGAGGAACAGCCAGAACGCGCCGGTCGCGTCGCCGCCCGCGGACGGGAACTTCTCGGTTGCGAGCGCGCCGAGCACGACGACCGGGACGACGGCGGTCAGGGCGGCGACGCCGACGACGACGAGCGCCGGCCGTCGGTCGAAGCCGCGGCGCTCGAAGTACCGGGCCGGGCGGAGGAGGGGAGTGCGGGGAGGCACGTGGCGGACTGCGACCGCCTCCGCCTTCGCGTTTTCGCCGGCGAGTAGCCAACGCTTTGCCCGCGCCGCCGCTACGCTCGGGCATGAAGCAGGTCATCGCCGCCCGAACGGACATCGGGATGGGGCAGGGGAAGCTCGCGGCGCAGGTCGCGCACGCCTCCCTGAACGCCTACGAGCACGCCGACGACCGCGCCCGGCGCCAGTGGAAACAGCAGGGGCAGGCGAAGGTCGTCGTGAAGGTCTCCAGCGAGCGCGAACTCTACCAGATTGCCGAGGAGGCGAAGGCGAAGGGGCTTCCCTCCGGACTCGTGGAGGACGCGGGCCGCACGCAGTTGGAGCCGGGGACGCCCACCGCGGTCGCGGTGGGGCCGGCCGCGGACGCCGACGTGGACGAGATTACCGGCGACCTCTCGCTGTTCTGAGATGCGCGAGGCTCACGAACTCGAACGCGCGGTCGGGATGCGGTACTACGCCAGCGGCAGCGACGGCACCGGCGGGCGCCTGCGGGAGTCGCCGTCGGACTTCCGCGTCACCGAAATCGAGGAGTTCGACACCCAGCCCGCCGACGCCGACCCGGGCGACTACCCGTGGCTGGTCGTGCGCGCGACGCTGACGTCGTGGGACACCAACGACTTCGCCCGCGAGTTCGCGAACCGCCTCGGGATGAGCCGCGAGCGCGTCACGTGGGCCGGGACGAAGGACCGCCACGCGGTCACCACCCAGCTGTTCGCCGCGCGCGACGTCGACCCCGACGAGGTGCCCGAGATTTCGGACGCCGACGTGGAAGTCGTGGGGCGCGCGGGCCGCGGGCTGGAGTTCGGCGACCTCGCGGGCAACGAGTTCCGCGTCGTCGTCCGCGACCCCGACAGCCCCGAGCAGGCCGACGCCGTCACCGAAGACCTCGCGGAGTTCGCCGGCGGCGAAGCCGGCTCGCGGGCGTCGCCCGCTCGCTCGGACCGGGACGCTGCGCGTCCCGCGGTCCCCAATTTCTTCGGGCAGCAGCGCTTCGGCAGCAAGCGCCCCGTCACCCACGAGGTCGGGCTCGCAATCCTCCGCGGCGACTGGGAGGGCGCGGCGATGGCGTACCTCGGCGCCCCCTCCGAGCACGAGCCCGAGGACAGCAGTCGCGCGCGGCGCTTCGTCGAGGAGACGCGGGACTGGCAGGCCGCCCTAGAGGAGTTCCCGAGCCGACTACGCTACGAGCGCACGATGCTACACGAACTGGCCGACGGCGGGAGCTTCCGGGACGCCGTGGAGACGTTCCCGTCGAACCTCCAGCGGCTGTTCGTCCACGCCGCCCAGTCGTACGCGTTCAACCTGATGCTCGCCGAGCGCGTGGAGCGCGGGCTGCCGTTCCACGAGCCCATCGCGGGCGACGTGGTGTGGTTCGCGGAGTCGGACGCGCCGGCGGGCGTCGCGCGCCCGGATTCGAGCCGCCAGCAGCGCGTCACCGCCGACCGCGTGGACGTGATGGCGCGCCACTGCGCCCGCGGCCGGGCGTTCGTCACCGCGCCGCTGGTCGGCACCGACACCGAGTTCGCCGACGGCGAGCCCGGGGAAATCGAGCGGCGCGTGCTCGACGACCTCGACCTCGAACCCGCGGACTTCGACCTGCCCGGCGAGTTCGACTCCGCGGGGACGCGGCGCGCGGTGCTGCTCCGCCCCGACCTCACGGTCGAACGCGACCCGCTGACCTTCGAGTTCGCGCTCCCCTCCGGGAGCTACGCGACGGTCGTGCTCCGCGAGTACCTGAAGACGAGCCCGCTGGACCTGTAGGCCACCGCGCGAAACACCGGGCTTTTGCGCGCGGCGGGCGTTCCGTCAGTATGGACTGTCGGCGGTGTGGCACGCCCCTGCGGAAGCCGGCCGACTACTGTCTGGTCTGCGACACCGCCAACTGCGACGCCGTCGTCGCCGCCTGCGACCGCGACCACGCGACGCTGACGTTCCTCGACGACGAAGACGTGGTCGGACGGACGGACGTGACGACGGTCCCCGAGGAGGGCGGGGAGACGGGGGTCGTCGAACTCCGGAACTTCGCCGGCCGCATCGCCGACGAGATTCGGCGCAAGCGCCCCGAGGACGTCTTCGTCGCCGGCGACCACGACGTGATTCGCGCGGTGCGCGCGGACCTCCACTACGAGGTGTACCGCGTCCCCCGCGAGGACCCCGTGGAGTCGGTGCTGGACCGCCGCGGCGACCGCTCGCTGGACGTCGTCGACGAGCCCGCCAAGGAGAAAATCGGTGGCCGCCACTCCACGCTCATCGGCGACCGCGACGGCCAGCGCGCGATTCGCACGGTCGCCGACCACCCGAACGTCAAGAAGGTCATCCCCGGCCCCATCGACGCCGGCGGCTCCGGCTCGCGGACCGGCGTCCGCGCGAAGGTCACGCGCGCCGACGACAACGGCAACCTCCGCCTGCTCGTGCGGGACGGCTCCAGCGTGCAGGAGAACCGCGTCGTCACCACGGCGATGGACCGCGAGACCGGCGAGCGCGTCCGCGTGGACCTCAACGACGCGCTCGCCGACGCCGAACTCAAGGACTGAGTTCGCGGGTCGCTTCGCTCCCCGCTCACTGTCTCCGTGGTCTCACTGCGTTCGACCACGCAACGTAGCGTTTATGTGCGCCCCGACGGTAGAAGCGTTCACTATGGCTAAGAAGGGCTCCACGGGGAGCGCCGGCCGATTCGGCGCGCGCTACGGCCGCGTCTCTCGGCGTCGCGTCTCCGAAATCGAGGACGAGATGAACGAGAAACACGCCTGCCCGGACTGCGGTTCCGAGGCGGTCTCCCGACAGGGGACCGGCATCTGGCAGTGCTCGAAGTGCGACTACAAGTACGCCGGCGGCGCGTACAAGCCCCAGACGCCGGGTGGACGCACCGTCAGCCGCTCGATTCGCGCGGCGCTCGGCGAGGGCGAGGGCGACGTGGACGCCGACGTCGAAGCCGTCGAGGAATAATGGCGTACAAGTGCTCCCGCTGTAAGCGCGACGTCGAACTCGACGAGTACGGCGGGGTTCGGTGTCCGTACTGCGGGCACCGCGTTCTCCTGAAAGAGCGGAGCCGCGACGTGAAGGAAGTCGACGTCCGGTAGCGTGGACCACGCAACGGAACTGGTTTTCGAGTACGACACTCCCGCCGTCGCTCGCACCGTCGCGCGCAGCGTCGCGGTCGAGGCCGGCGACATCGAGGGCGACCGGAGCCGTGCGTCCGTCGAGCGCGACGGCGAGACGGTCACCGTGACCGTGGACGCCGCGGACCTGACCGCGCTGCGCGCCGGGAACAACACGTGGCTGACGCTCGTGGAGGTCGCCGAGCGCGCGACCGACGCTGCGGGCGGGGAGCGGCGCTGAGTTCCCGGGAACGCCGGGACGGGGCGCGCACTGGGCTCGCGGAGCGTAATACGGGGGTTTTTCTGTCGGGCGCGCCTCCCCAGACGTATGCAGGGTAATCTGCCGCCGGAAGCGCAGGAGAAACTCGAGCAACTGCAGGACCTTCAGGAGAAAGCGCAGACGGTCGCGGCCCAGAAGCAGCAGGCCGAGACCCAGCTCACGGACGCCCAGACGGCGTTCGACGCCCTCGAAGACATCGACGAGGACGCGACGATGTACCGAGAGGTCGGCGAGCTCCTCGTGGAGACCGACTACGACGACGCCGCCGAGGACCTCGAGGAGAAGGTCGACAACCTCGAAGTCCGCGTCGAGACCCTCACGAAGCAGGAGGAGCGCGTTCAAGAGCAGTTCGAGGACCTCCAAGAGGAACTCCAAGAGATGCTCGGCGGTGCCGGCGGCGGCGGTCCGATGGGCGGCCCGAGCGCGTAACTGATGGCGACTGACGACGCGGAGCCGTCCGACGAGGAAGTCGTCGAGGCCGCGGCCGAGGCCGCCGAAGGCCTCGTGTTCTCGCGGCTGGCGACGGGTGACGTCGACGACCTCGACGTCACGGTGACGTTCGAGGACGGCGTCCTCGACGTCGACGTGTACGTCCACGCGCCGGACGCCGACGCGGACGTCGAGCAGGTCGCGGAGGACGCCGCGCTCGCGGCGCGCGGAGCCGTCGACGACCTGTTCGCGGACGAGTAACATTCTTCGCTCGTTCGCTTCACCGACCCGACAGCGGTAGCTGTCGCGGTCGGCTACGTCAGGAAGAAGATGAGGACGCTGATGGCGACGGTGGCGAGCACGGCCAGCCCCGCGATGGCGCCGCCCATCGCGATGACGGCGTTGGCGTGGCTGGCGAGCGTCTCCGTGCGGTCGTTGCCGAACACGGTGACTTCCGCGCGCTCGCTGGCCATGCCGGCCTCGACGGGGTCGAGGTCGGCGACGGCGTCCTCGGTCAGCGAGACGACGAGGTCGACGAGTTCGTCCCAGTCGAGGGCGCTGCCGACCTGATTCGTGGACTGGACGGTGTTGACGATGTGGGTGTCCGTGGTCATGACTTCCACGTGGTCGACGCCGTCGAGGGCCTCGACGATGGTCTCACGGAGCCCGGGTTCCATGTTGTTCCCGTCCACGAGCACGTACGCGGTGCGGTCGCCGCCCGTGTCGAGGACGGCGACGCGGACGCCGAGCGGGCCGATGCCGTCCTCCGGCCGCCACGTCGTGCGGTCCCACGCGACGCCGAGTTCGAGCGTGTCCTCGTCGGCTTCGCGGAGGGCGTGTGCGGCGTCGCCGGCGGCCTGAATCATGTCGAACGAGCGCTTGCTCCCGGGGTAGACGTGCCCGAGGTCGTCGCCTTGGAGGCCGTTGTTGCAGTTGTGCGCGTCCGCGAGTAGCACGTCGTCCATGCCCTCGACGCGGGCCTCCGCGGTCGCGGAGAGGCCGACCGCGTACTCCACGTCGTCGGCGAACTCCGGGGAGAACGTGGAGACGAGCAGCGCGTCGTCGCCGAACGCCTGCCCGAGGAGCTTCGCCTCGCCCTCTTGGACGCGGACCGCGGGGGTCGCGCGGCCGGCGTAGTCGATGGAGGCGTGGGCGCGCTCGGCGGCGTCGATGAGCGTGTCGACCTCGCGCTCGGTGACGAGGTTGAAGTCGTGGCCGGCGGTGGCGTGGGGCGGGAACGCCAGCCCGGACGCGGCCTCGGCGACCCGCTGGGGGAGGTTCCCGCCGCCGATCTCCCCCATCGGGCCGGGGTGAATCATCGGCAGGACGAACCGCGCCTTCTCCTCGCCGCCGTCGACCTCCCGGAACGCGAGCACGGTCACGGGGACGACGGCTTCCTCGCCGATCTGCTCGAAGAAGTCCTCGAGTTCCCGGGTGCCCTCGGCGATGTGCCCGATGAAGCCGCTCACGAAGTCCAGCACGCTGACGCCGAGGCTGCGCTTCCACGGGCGGTCGATGGCGACGACGAGCCCGTACGCGGCGACCCCGTACAGCGCGACCAAGGACACCAGCAGCACGAAGTCGCGAGGCGCGAACGCGTACTGGATTTCCGGCGGCGCTTCCGCGGGCCGGGAGAGGTACGCGTTCACGAGGCGGCCGCCGGTCGTGAGGTAGTTCATCGTGCCACTGTAGACGAACAACAGCAGGCCAGCGGTCGCGGTCTGGATGCTCGCGGGAATCGCGGCGACCAGCGGGGAGTCCCGGGAGACCGCCAGCACGACGAGGAACCGCACCGCGAACACGAGCCCGAGCGCGGCGATGAGCGCGTCGAAGACGAAGTTCTGCCCGAAGCGGCCGGTGAGCGTGGCGACGACGCCGGCGGCGACGAGCACGACGACGACCACGACCTCGCAGGCGAACGCCAGAAGCGACGACCTGCTGTACGTGAGTTGGCCGCCGAAGTAGCGGTCCACGGGCGTGGTAGCGAGGCTGGCGACGACCGTCGGCACGCCGATGAAGAACACGCCCTGCCACGCGTCCTCGAGGACGTACTGGCTGTCGAAGGCGGCGACGCCCGCCAGCGCCGCGATGACCAGCGAGAGCGCGACGCTCGTGTACCACTGGGGCGCGCGGAAGATGTACTTCGAGAGGCTCGCGAGTTCGCCCTGCGTCTCCGTCATCGGCCTACTCGCAGACCTGCACGAAGTTCTCGAAGACGGCCTCGCCCTCCTCCGTGTGTGCGACCTCGGGGTGCCACTGCACGCCGTAGAGGTCGCGGTCAGTGTCCGCGATGGCTTCGACGCCGCAGATGTCGCTTTCGGCGGTGCGCGCGAACCCCTCGGGGACGTCGACGACCTCGTCGGCGTGGCTCGCCCACACCCGCGTCTCGGGCGCCAGCGACCCGACCAGCGGGTCGTCGTCGTCGAGAATCTCGACATCGACGTCCGCGTAGCCGCCGTAGTCGCCGGACTCGACGCGCCCGCCCAGTTCCGCGGCGATGAGCTGCATGCCGAGACAGATGCCGAGCACGGGGACGTCGAGGTCGAGGTACTCGGGGGCGCGCCCGACGTCGTCCATGTCGGGGCCGCCGGAGAACACGACACCGTCGGCCTCGACGTCCGACGGCGGCGTCGTGTTGTCGACGGTCTCGGTGTCCACCCCGTCCATGTCCCGGAGCATCCGGTGCTCCAGATGGGTGAACTGACCGTGGTTGTCGACGACGATGATTCGTGTCATTGGAGCCGAGTAGACGACTGGCAACTAAAAACCCACTCGTTCGAGCTACGTGCCGACGGGTGGAAACGCCGGTTCTCGCCGTTGCAGTCGGGCCGCCCCGTCACTCGTCGTAGCGCTCGGCGGCCGTGTCGAACGCGAGCTCGGACTGCTCGTCGCTGCGGCGGCCCTCCGCGGCCACGATGGCCTCCGGGTCGGGGCTGGCGTCGTCGTCGATGCGCGCCCACGAGTCGTGGACCTTCGCGTGACACCACCGGCAGAGGAACACCGTAATCTCGTGGCCCACGTCCTCCTCGTCGTCGTACGCGAGGTGGTGCTCTTCGAGCAGCGGGCGCTCGTCGTCGTGGGCCTGCCGGCGCTCTTCGAGCCCGCACCGCGCGCACTTCCTCTCGCGCTGCCGGCACCGGTAGTGGGGGCACTCGGCCCACTCCCAGTCGCCGTCCGCGACCGGACACCGGAAGTCCTCGGCGCGGCGCTCGGCCGCGAACTCCGGGTCGTGTTGACGGTGGTCGAAGGCGTACCGGCACTTCCCGTCATCGGTCGCGTGGTCGCAGACGCCGGCGTGGTCGTAGGGGTCGTCGACCCCGACGGCGGTCCCGGTTGGGGTCTTCTTCACGCCCCGGCGTAGCGACCGAACGGGGTAACGCTTTTCGCCGCCGGCCGCCGACTGCGAGTGTGCACCTCCGCCACGAACGCGACGGCGACGCGCGCACGCTCGCCGCGGACGTCGACGTCGCGGACTCGCTGTTCGCGCAGACCCGCGGGCTGATGTTCCGGCTGTCGATTCCCGACGACTACGCGCTCGTCTTCGACTTCGACGGCGTCGGCACCCGCGACGCCCACATGCTGTTCGTGCCGTTCGACATCGACGCCGTCTGGCTGGAGGACGAGGAGGTCCAGCGCGTCGAGCGCCTCTCGGCGTGGACCGGCCGCGGGGAGGCGCGCTGCGACACGTTCGTCGAGCTGCCCGCGGGCGCGGCCGACGACGTGCGCGTGGGCGACCGCGTGTGGCTGTCAGACTGACAGGCAACGACTGTCACACCCAACAAGTTCAAACGTGTGTGGCACGCCAACACAGGTACACCATGTCGGACCACACCGGCACGGAGGATAGAGTAAGTCGCCTCACGGCGGCTGGCCGAGAAATTCTCCGGCACTAGTTTCCCTGCCGCTCTCGACGGCGGCGCACCCGACGTACAGTTCCTCGACACGACGCTGCGCGACGGCGAACAAGCCCCCGGCATCTCGCTGTCCGCCGACCAGAAGGCCACCATCGCCAGAAAGCTCGACGACACCGGGGTCTCCGTCGTCGAAGCCGGCAGCGCGTGCACGAGCGCCGGCGAGCGCGAGACCATCCGCCGCGTCACCGGCCTCGACTTGGACGCGACGGTCACGAGCTTCTGCCGCGGCATCCAGCGCGACGTCGAACTCGCGCTGGACTGCGACGTCGACGGCGTCAACCTCGTCGTCCCCGCCAGCGACCGCCACGTCGAAGACAAGGTCGGCACCAGCCGCGAGAGCGTCCTCGACACCACCCGGGACCTCGTGGAGTACGCGACCGACCACGGCCTCTGGGTGGAGGTCATCGGCGAGGACGGCTCGCGCGCCGACGACGCGTTCCTCGCGGACCTCGCAGAGACCGCCGCGAACGCCGGTGCGGACCGGTTCTGCGTCGCGGACACCGTCGGCCACGCCAGCCCCGAACGCGTCTACGAACTCGTGGACGCCGTCGCCGAGTACGGCCCCGTGAGCGTCCACACCCACGACGACCTCGGGCTCGCCGTGACGAACGCGCTCGCGGGCGTCTCGGCGGGCGCGGACCTCGTCCACGCCACCGTCAACGGCGTCGGCGAGCGCGCCGGCAACGTCGCGCTCGAAGAGGTCGCGGTCGCGCTCTGGCACTGCTACGGCGTCGAGCCGCTGGACACCGAGCGCCTCTACGACCTCGCCTCGACGGTCGCGGAGGCCACGGGCGTGCCGCTCCCGCCGAACAAGGCGGTCTCCGGCGAGAACGCGTTCGCCCACGAGTCCGGCATCCACACCGACGGCACGCTCAAGGACGACCGCATGTACGAGCCCTACGCCCCGGAGGCGGTCGGCCGCGAGCGCCGCCTCGTCCTCGGGAAACACGCCGGCCGCGCGGGCGTCAGCGCCGCCCTCGCCGAGCACGGCGTCGAGGTCAGCGACGACGAGCTCGCGGATGTCGTCGAGCGCGTGAACGAGCTCGGCGAGCGCGGCAAGCGCGTCACCGACGCCGACCTGCTCGCCGTCGCCGAGGACGTGCAGGGCGGCGACCGCGAGCGCCGCGTCGAAGTGCTGGACCTCACAGCCGCGAGCGGCGGCGGCACGCCCACGGCGTCCGTCCGCCTACGCGTGGACGACGACGAGCACAGCGCCGCCGGCACCGGCAGCGGCCCCGTCGACGCCGCCATCGCCGCCGTCCGCGACGCGCTCGGCGACGTGACCTTCCACCTCGAAGAGTACCACGTCGACGCTATTACTGGTGGTACTGACGCCGTCGTCACCGTCCACGTCACCGTCTCCCGCGGCGACCGCACGGTCACCGTGGACGCCAGCGACAGCGACATCACCGCCGCCAGCGTCTCCGCCGTCGTCGACGCCCTCGACCGCCTCCTCCCCGAGCGGGAAGCGACGACGACCGCGGACTGACTACCCGGCGCTGCTTTTCACAGCCGACGCGCAACCGACCATCACACACAGCGGTGGGACTGAAAGGAGCGGCGCGGTCGGCAATCGAGACGACGCAAGCACCGGACCGAACGAGCGCAGCGAGTGAGGGAAGCGCGCAGCGAGTCGCAGACGCCGAGCGCGCCGGGGCTTTCGAGGAAGCAGAGCCGAGTGAGTACCGAACGAAATAGCAGGGAGCCGTCGCTGCCCGGTGTAGCTCCCGAGAAGCGCCGAGGAGGAGAGTTACGTGAGCGAAGCGAACGTAACGCCGGGAGACCTTCGGTCTCCCGGAATTTGAACCGAAACGGGACGGTTACTTCGCTACGCTCGTGCTGCGTCCTGTAGGATTCAAATCTCTCGTCCGCGATTCCTGCGCGAGTCGCGGACCCGGAGGTCCGCGACGTTGTGCTCGGAGAAGCGCCGAGGAGGAGATTTGAACAACGAGTAGACGGTCCGGCTCGCTCCGCTCGCCGGCTGCGACTACTCTCGTTCAAATCTCACGGCGTTTACCGACGTACACGAGCAGCGACAGAACCGTCGCTGCTCGGTGTAGCTCCCGAAAAGCGCCGAGGAGGAGATTTGAACTCCTGAGTCCGTGAGGACAGTTGCTCTCGAAGCAACCGCCTTGGCCAGGCTAGGCTACCTCGGCTCGTTCGGACGAACGCCGTTGTCGGATTTATGGATTACGGTTGGCGGAAGCGCTGTCGTGTCAACCGATACCACTAAACGCGGCGGGACGGACGAACGCCCATGGACGTCACCGCTGCGAGCGAGGAGTGCGACGCCGTCCTGAGCGAAGTCGAGCGCGCGGTCGTCACCGACCGCGAGTTCCTCGAAACGGTCCTCGTCGGGTTCTTGGCCGACGGCCACGTGCTCCTCGAAGACGTGCCGGGCACCGGGAAGACGCTGACCGCGCGCAGCGTCGCGACCGCGCTCGGACTGGAGTTCAGCCGCGTGCAGTTCACGCCCGACCTGCTGCCGGCGGACGTGCTCGGGACGCACGTGTTCAACGAGAAGACCCGGGAGTTCGAGTTCCAACCGGGCCCCGTGTTCGCCAACGTTCTCCTCGCAGACGAAATCAATCGCGCGCCCCCGAAGACGCAGGCCGCGCTCCTCGAAGCGATGGAGGAGGGACAGGCGACAATCGACGGGGAGACGATGGAACTGCCGGAGCCGTTCTTCGTCATCGCCACCCAGAACCCCGTCGAGCAGGAGGGAACGTTCCCGCTGCCGGAGGCCCAGATGGACCGGTTCGTGGCGAAGGCGGGCATCGGCTACCCGGACGAAGACGGAGAGCTAGAATTGTTGCGGCGGCGTGCGGGCCGGTCCTCGCGCAGTCCGAGCGTGGAGTCGGTGCTGGACGCCGAGCGCGTGCAGGCGGTGCGCGCGGTCGCCGAGGACGTGCGCGTGGACGACGACCTCCTCCGGTACGTCGTCGCCGTGGCGCGGGAGACCCGCTCGGACCGCCGCGTCGAGGTGGGCGTGAGTCCGCGGGGCACCCAGCGGCTGTTCGAGACGGCGCGAGCGCGTGCGGTCGTCCGCGGCCGCGAGTACGTCGTCCCGGAGGACGTGAAGCGGCTGGCGCCAAACGTGCTCGCGCACCGGTTGGTGTTGACGGCGGACGCGGCGGTCGAGAACACGGACAAGCGCGAGGTCGTCGCTGACGTGCTCGAAAACGTGCCGGTGCCGACCACGGAGCGTCAGTCGCCGAGCGCGTAAGCGAGGAAGACGGACGCGAACAGCAGCGCGAGCAGACCCGTCACTGGGAGGCTGGTCGGGCCGAACTGGTAGACGGCGTACCCGAGGCCGGCGGCCAGCGACGCGACCGCGACGCTGCCCGCGGTGTGGACGGCAACCGACTGCGTGACCGTCGCGTCCGCGCCGACATCGACGCCGAGCCCGACCGCGTGCTCGCCGGTGTCGTACGCGACGAGCGCGGCGACGCCCGCGGGCAGCGCGAGCGCGGTCGGGAGGCCCGAGGCGGCGGCGACGGCGACGCCGAGGAACGCGAGCGCTCCGCCGAGCGTGACGTACGACCGGGTAGCGGTGTGTGCGCCGTAGACGACGGCAGCCACGCCCGGGCCCGCGAGCACGAGCCCGACCGTCGAGCCGGCCGCGACCGGGAGCACGACGAGCGCGGCGGCGACGGCCGCGGGCGCGACCGCCAGCGACGGCGGCCGGGCGTCGAACTCGCTCACTGCGACCACCCCCGGCTGGCGGTGGCGACCGCGACCGGCAGCGACCGCTGGACCGGCCAGTCGACGACGCGGACGCCCGCGCGCCGCAGCGACCGAATTCGGGCGGCGCGCTCGACGCGCGCGACCTGCTGGCCGAGCGTCTCCGCGCCGGTGACGTCCGGCGACACCACGGTCACGGGGTTGCCGCGGGCTTCGAGGCGGCGGACGTACGCAGCGGCGTCGTCGTCGGCCAGCGGCGAACAGAACACGACCTGCGCGTCCGCGGGCAGGTGCTTGCGGAGCCGCCGGAAGACGAGCGCGCCGAGGAACCGGCGCTCGGGTTCGAGCGCGGCGAACCCGCGGCGGCGGGCGAGCGCGTCCCGGAGGCGGGCGCGGTGGTCGCGGCCGGACCCGGGCGCGAGCCACTCCCAGTGCGGGCCGAACGCGGCGACGCCGACGCGGTCGCCCGCGTCGAGGAGCGCGGACGCGACCCCGCCCGCGGCCTCGACACCGTACTCGACCGCGTCCTCGCCGTCCGCGTCGGCGACGTGCGCGGCGTCCCGGGCGTCCACGACGGCGACGACGGTGGCCGCGCGCTCCTCGCGGTACTGGACCGTCGAGAGGTCGCCGGTGCGTGCGAGCCGCGTCCAGTCCACGCGCGAGAGCGGGTCGCCGGTCCGGTACTCGCGGGTACCGTAGAACTCCACGCCCGACCCACCCTGCGAGGTGGGGACGCGGCCGACGCGCTGGACGGTCTGGTCGCGCAGCGGGAACGCGTCCAACTCGGGGAGGTCCGGGACGGACGCCACGCTGGACGCCGCGCGGACCGTGGCTTCGGTCTCGCGGGCGCCGGCGACGTCCCGCGTGCGGACCTGTACGCCGTCGAAGTCGTGCTCGCCGCGGCGCATCTCCACGGTGTAGCGCAGCGTCGCGGTCTTCCCCGCTCGGAGCGCGGTAGCGAGCCGCGGCGACCCGTCGACGACATCGACGCCCTCGGGTACGCCGTCGACGACGCGGAGGTCCGGGAGGAACGCCCCCTCGTTGGTGACCGACAGCGAGACCCCGACCTCGTCGCCGGGCTCGGGGTCGGCGGCGTCAATTGTGCGTTCGACGGCCAGCGACGGCGACGGCGCGGGAAACAGCGCGCCGTAGGCGGCGTACGCGACGCCGAGCACGGCCAGCAGGAGCGCCGCCGGTGACGTGGACGCGATGCCCGCCGCGGCCGCCAGCAGGGAGAGCGCGGTGACGCCGCGCCACCGGTTCGTCTCCCGCGTCGTCACGTCCACGAGCGCGGTCGCCGGCTCCGTCTCCTCGTCGTGTTCGCGCTCGCTGTCGCCGCCGGCGGCCTGCTCGCTGTCGGCTGTGGTGGTCGCGCGCACGTCAGTCACCCCCGACGCCGGCGCGGCGCTCCAGTTCGGCGAGCGCGCGCCGGACTTCGCGCTCGCGCGTGGACTCGATGCCAGCGAACTCGACGACGACGTTGCGGGCGGGCGGGTCGACCGCCTCGGAGAACAGCGCGGCCGCGGTGCGGTCGTCGGTCCACGTGCCCTCGTCGAGGCGGCGATGGGCTTTCTCCTCGGACCAGCCCTCCGCGTCCGAGAGCACGCGAACCGCGAGCAGGCGCAACCGCTCGCGGATGCGGGCGTCGGCGCCAGACGCTCCCTCACCGGGCCCGATAGCGAGTTCCGCGTCGACGTCCGCGCCGGGCCGCGGCGGCTCGTAGCGGTCTTCGAGGCCGCTCGCGCGCACGACCGCGTCGTCGGGGTCGCGGAACTCCACGCGCTTGCGCGCGGCGTGAGTGGCGAGCGCGAACACGACCGCCAGCACCGCGACAGCGACGCGCGGCACGTTCGGCAGCCGGAGCGTCGCGGCCAGCGACGGCGACGCCGCGACGGCGACGCCGACCGCGGCGAACAGCACGCCGAGCGCGAGCAGGACGCGTCGCAGCACTACTCGTCACCCCCGTAGGAGGCTTCGATGGCGCGCAGCGCGTCGACCGCGCGCTGTTCGCGCTCGCTGGTTACTTCGGCGTCGCCGTACCGGACCGACCGGAAGAGGTCGGTGAGGTCGTCGACGTGCTCGCGGTCCATCCCGGCGTCGCTGGCGGCGGCCGCGAACTCCGCGGGCGTGCTCGCCTCCGGGTTGGCGACGTCGAGGTGGGCGGTCATCTCGCGCCACGCGCGGTACACCTCGTTCTCGACGTCGGCGTCGGCGGCGATGCGGTCGGCGGCCTCGCCGGCGACGCTCCCGACCGCATCCAGCGCCGCCTCGTCGGGCTCCGGCGTCGGCTCGGGCACGGGGTCGCGCTCGGGCGGCTCGTCGTCGCCGGTCGCGCGGAACGCGACGAGGCCGAGCAGGACGGCGGCCGCGAGCAGGCCGAGCAGGACGACCGGCGGCGAGAACAGGAGCTCGCTGCCGGCGCCCCCGCCGGCTTCGCCGCCCGGCGACGGCCCCGAGGGAACTTCGGGGATGATGCCGCCGCCGGTCGCGTCCTCGGGCGTCGGGAAGCTCCCGCACGCGGTGACCAGCAGCCACGCCGGGAACAGCACCGTCGACATGACGAACACGACGACGACGGCTGGAGCGATGCCGTCGCGGCGGTACGCCGCGGCGCCGACGAGCAGGCAGAGCCCGAGGATGCCGAGGCCGACTATCGGGGAGTCGAACAGGGGCACGCAGGCCGGCTGGAGGCCGAGCCCGCCCGGGCCGTCGGCGGGTGCGGGGTTGTCCATCCCGTCGCCGCCGTCGCCGGGCTGGTCGGCGGTGCCGCTGGCGTCCGAGCCGCCGTCGCCGAGACCGGTGCCGCCGGCGGGCTGCTGGGGGTTCGCTAAGGTCGCGGCGGCCAGCGACACCGCGAGCACGCAGAGGAGGGCGACCAACAGGGCGCGTCGGTTGCGGTCCACTGGCGGCGTTTACGAGGTGTGCAGTAAAGGTCTTGCGAATAGTTCACTCGCCCCACCGGTATTTGCTGTGAATCGAGAAGGTTTAAATTTAGTAACGAAGCAGTTGGTCGTAATGTCCGCACGCGCCGACCACGCCGTCCCGTCGCCGGTCGCGCCGGACGACCCGGACGCGTGGTACGCACCAGCCGTTCGCAGCCAGTACGAGGTCCACCCGGGCGTCGTCGTCACCGTCGCCGAGCGCGACGGCGAGTTCACCTACGACGTTCGAGCGCCGCCGCTGGGCGCCGGCGACGAGACCGCGCTCGGCCGCGTCACCGACTACTTCGGCGACGCCCAACTCTCCCGGCCGCGCACCCGCGAGGGGACCAGAGAGCGGGTCGCCGCCGGCCTCGGCGAGAAACACCGCCGCGTGGTCGCGCGCCTCACCGACTGCTCGCGGGCCGCCCGCCGCCGCGTGGAGTTCCACGCGCTCTGCGAGCTCCGCGCGCTCGGCGACCTCACGCCGCTCGCGCTCGACGACGGCGTCGAGGTGGCGGACGCCGCGGCCGACTCGCTGGTCGTCCACACCAGCGAGTACGCGCCCGCCGTCACCGACCTGCCCGCAGACCCGCCGCACCTCGACCGGTTCCTCTCCGAGCGCGTCGCCCGCTACACCGTCCCGTTCCGCGAGTTCGAGATTCCCGTGGTCGTCTACCGCGAGCGCGTGCTCGGCCGGGACGCCTTCGACACCAAGTACGCCGTCCGCGAGCCCGACCGCCTGCCCGGCGACGACGCCCTCATCGAGGAGTGCAAGTCCCGCATCTGGGAGGCCAACGTCGAGGGGCGCCTCGGCGACGAGGAGGGGCGGGCGGCGTTCGTCGCGGACCGCGCCCGCACGTTTCTCACGCGCCGACTCACCGTCCGCAACACGCGGGCGTGGCTGGACGCCACCAAGCACCGCGTGCGCGCCGCGCTCGCCGAGTACGGCCTCGCGGTGCCGCCGGTCGCGCGCCGCTTCAGCGACGACCGCCTCGACGACCTCACGTACTACGTCCTCCGGGACTTCGTCGGCGACGGCGAACTCACGGTCCCCATCCGCGACGACCGCCTCGAAGACGTCGAGGCGAACGCGGTCGGCGAGCGCGTGAAAGTCGTCCCCCGCGGCCGGCTCGGCGCGACCGCCGCCCGCCTCCCGACGAACCTCTCGCTGGACGACGAACAGCGCTTCGTCAACCTCGTCACCCAACTGGCCGCCCGCGACGGCGTGGAGCTGAACGCCTCGAATCCCTCCGCGAAGGTCAACCTCGAACCGGCGGAGGTCAGCGACGACGTGACGATTCGGTGCGCGGTCGCGCTCCCCGTCATCAGCGAGGACGGCCCGCACGTTTCCATCCGCAAGCAGGCCGCCGAGCCGCTGACTCCGGTGGACTTGCTCCAACGGGGCACACTCTCCGTGGACGTGGTCGCGCTGCTGTGGATGGCCTACGAGCACCACGGGGTCGTCCTCTTCTCCGGCCCCACGGGCGTCGGGAAGACCACGCTGATGAACGCCCACATGCCGTTCGTCCCCTTCGACGACCGCCCCATCAGCATCGACGAGGGCTCCCGGGAAGTCCGGCTCCCCCACGAGACCGGCGTCTCCCTGACCACGCGCGAGCACGAACGCGAGTTCAAACGCGTCTCCATGGCGGACCTGATGACCGAGACGAATTACTTGAATCCGGACGTGGAGGTCATCGCCGAAATCAACACCGAGGAGAGCTTCGAGAGCTTCGCGAACGTCCTCAACACGGGTCACGGCGTCGTCGGCACCACGCACGCCGAGGACGTGGAGACGCTCGTGAACCGCGCCGTCGAGCAGGGCGTGCCCGCGTACCTCCTCCGCGAGGTCGACCTCGTCGTCTTCCCGCGGCACGTCGACGGCGAGCGCTACGTCGGGGAAATCGTCGAACTCGCCGGCGAACCGGGCGCAGACACCGAGACCGTCGAGAAGGACGGCAGCGAGGTCCACTACCGAAGGATACTCGAACGCACGCCCGACGGCGGGTTCGCGTTCGAGGGCGCGGACGCCGTGGGGTTCTTCGACCGGCTCGCCGCGCACACCGACCGCCCCGTCGAGGACGTGCACGAGGAGTTCGCGCGGAAGCGCCGGTACGTCAAGTACCTCGACCGCGAGGGCGTCGCCGGGTTCGACGAGCTGTTCGGCCTGCTGTCGGACCTCCGGACCGACGAGACCGCGACCGTCGAGCGCCTCCAGCGGAGGGCCGGCGAGTGACCCGTCGCCGCGCGGAGGGACGGCCGTGAGCGCGTCGCTGAGCGTCGTGGACCGCGCGCTGTACGCGCTGTTCGCGCGCCACGCCGACCGCGACCGCCACGACGCCGACCGGAAGCGCTACCGTGCGAGCCGGCTGACCGTGAGCTTCGACGTGTTCCTCGCGCGCGTCTACGGCGCGTCGTGGCTGGCGTTCGCGGCCGGCGGCGTGCTCGCGGCCGCGGCCGCCGCACTCCTCCTCCCGAGGACAATTCACGGACCACTCGCGGCTGTGTCGCCGTTCGCGCCGTCCGTGACGGCGGCGGTCGTCGTCGGCGTGCCGTCGGGGTTCGCCGCGAAGCGCGGTGCGGTCGCGGTCGGCGGCCGCTACCTCGGCTGGCGCGCCCGCAGCCGCCGGTCGGACATCGTGGGCACGCTGCCCGGCGCGGTCCGCTACCTCTCCGTGCTCGCCTCGGGCACCACCGACGAGCGCGAACTGCTCTCCCGGGTCGCGGACCGGCCGGCCGCGTACGGCGAGACCGCCGCGGCGTTCCAAGACGTGCTCAACACCGCCGACCTCACGGGGAGCGTCGACCGCGGGCTGCGCGTCGTCGCCCGCGACACGCCCAGCCGGGAACTGCTCGCGCCGTTCCTGTTGAAGCTCCGCGAGCACGCCGCGCAAGGCCCGGACGCGGTCGCGCAGTACCTCGAACTGGAGTCGCGGATGCTGGCGAACCGCCGCGAGCGCACCCGCGAGCGCGCCGCCGGCTTCCTCGAACTCGTCGCGGAGCTGTTCATCGTGTTGCTCGTGCTCCCCGCGCTGTTGGTCATCGTGGCCACCGTGTTGAGCGTGCTCGCGCCCGGGCTCGGCCGCACCGTCGCCACGCCGCTGGGCGCGGCAACCGTCCGCGAACTGCTCGTGTACGGCAGCGCGGCGTTCGTGCTCGCAGTCGGCGCGCTCGCGGCGTACCTCGTCGTGGAGATGCGCCCGCGGGGGTTCGCGTGGAGCGGCCACGAGCGCTCCGCGGGCCTCGGCGTGCTCTCGAACGCCACGCGGAACCCCGCGGACGCCGCGGTCGTCTTCGCCCCGCCCGCGCTCGCCGTCGGCGCCGCCCTGTGGCAGAGCGGGCTCGACGCCGCGAACGTCGTCCTGCTGTCGTACGTCGCGTTCGCCGTGCCCGTCGGGCTCGTGGCCGTTCGACGCGCGCATATCGACGACGCGAAAGACCGCGAGATTCAGGACTTCGTGCACGCCGTCTCCGGGCACGTCAGCCTCGGGCGGCCGTTCGGGGACGCCGTCGAGCGCGTCGCGCGCGACATCGACGCCGGCCCGCTGAACCCGGACGTCCGCGACCTCGCGTTCAACCTCGGCGTGACCACGCGCGGCGAGGACGTGCGGGCGGCCGCCCTCGACCGCTTCGTCGAGCGCGTGGACACCCAGTTGGCCGCCCAGACCGTCGGCCTCGTCTCGGGCGCGCTCGACGCGGGCAGCGACGCCGACGCCGCCTTCGAGGCGCTGCAGGCCGAGGTGGGGCGGCTCTACCACGAGAAGCGCGCGCTGCGGTCGCGGCTGCTCGTCTACGTCGCCGTCGGCTGGACGACCGCGGTCCTCGTCGTCGGCATCACGGTCGCGGTCAACGTCTCCGTGCTGGACAGCTTCGCGCAGCTGTCCTCGGTGTCGAACGCGGCCAGCGCGGGCGGGCTCGCCATCAACCCGAGCGCGGTGGACCTCGAACGCGACCGCTACCGGTTCTACCTCGTGACGCAGGCGACGATGCTCGCCTGCGGGTGGTTCGCGGGCGCCGCGAGCCGCGGCCGCTACGACGCCTTGCTGCACTCGGGACTGCTGGTCGCGTTCGCGTTCGCCGTCTTCGCCGGGGTGGGACTGCTGTGACGGGCGGCGAGCGCGGCCAGTCGAACGTCGTGGGCGTCGCCGTGCTGCTCGGCGTGACGGTCGTCGCGCTCGGCCTGCTGACCGCGAGCGTCGGCACTGTCGTCGACCAGCACGCCGCCGCCAGCGACGCCCAGCGGGTCGCCGCCGACCTCGACGACGCGCTCCGGCCCGTCGAGACCACTGGCGTGCGCCGCGGCACCGTTTCGTTCACGACCGGACGACTGGAGACGCTGGACCGCGAGGTCAGGGTGCTCGACAGCGGCGGGAACGCCTCGGTCGTGGACGCGAACGCGCTCCGCTTCGTCGCGGGCGACCGGGGCGCCACCTACCTCGCGGGCGCGGTGCTCGCGCACGGCTCGGGCTGGTCGCGGACGCGGTCGCCCGTGACGGTGACCGCGGACCCGGACGTGCTCGTCGTGGGCGTGCCCGCGCTCCGCGGCGACATCCAGCGAACCGCCAGCGGCGGCGTGACGTACACGCTCCGGTCGAACGTCACGCACGACCGGCGAGACCTCGGCCGCGGCGGCTACCGCGTCGCCGTCGAGACGGCCCACCCCGACGCCGTCCGCGCGCAGTTCGAGCGCATGAACGCCACCGTCACCGAGCGCGACATCGACGGCGACGGGACGCCGAGCGTCGTCGCGGACTTCCCGGGCGCGCGGACCGCGTACGTCGTCGTCCACGAGACAGAGGTGGCCGTGACGTGACCGACAGCCGCGCGGTCGCCCCCGCTGTCGGGAAGGCGCTGGAGGCCGGCATCGTCGTGCTGTTCGTCGCGCTGCTCACGTCGGCGCTGTACGGCGGCGTCGTCCCGAACGCGCGCACCGGCGCGGCCGACGAGGTCAGTGAGCGAGCGCTCCAGCACGCGGCCGCGAACGTCGAAGCGGCGGTGCCGTCGCGCGCGGGCGTGCAGGTCGACGCGGACGAGGTGGTCGCAGAGCGACGCGTCAGCCTCCCGGCGACGATTCGCGGGCGCGGCTACCGCATCACAGCGAACGACACCAGCCTCTCGCTCGTCCACAAGCACCGCAGCGTCGGTGGCACAACCGCGCTCGTGCTCCCCGAGCGCGTGCGGGCCGTCCGGGGGAACTGGACGGACAGCGAGGGACTCGTTCGCGTGCGAGCGCACCCGGACGGCGGCCTCGTCGTCGAACTCGCGGAGGGGTCGGCGTGACCCGTGGGCAAGTGAACCTCCCAGCGCTGGCGGTCGCCTTGCTGTTGGTCGCCGCGAGCGTCGCGGCCGCCGTCGGGCTGGCTGGGAGCGCGTTCGCGGGCGCGAACACCGACCCGGAAGACAGCCGACTCGCGGCCAGCGTCGCCGAGCGCCTCGTCGCCGCCGACGGGCCGCTGAGCGTGCGCGCGAACGTGCTCTCTCGGGCGGCCGTCGAGAACGCGAGCGCGCGGCTGGACGGCCGGTTGCCCGAGGGTGCCGACCTGCGGGTGACACTCGACGGCGACCCGCTCGTTGAGCGCGGCGACCCCGCGAGCGGCGCGACGATGCGCCGCGTCGTCCTCGTCGCGGACGCCGGCCGGCGCACGCTCGTGCCCGGCTTCGAGAATAGCGACAGCGTGACGCTGCCGCGCCGAACCGGGAACGCGACGCTGACGTTCGACACCGGCGCGGCGAGCGTGACGACCGTCCGGGCGAACGACCGCGTCGTTCTCCACGACGGCGCCGGCCTCGACGGCGCGTACGACATCAGTCTCTCCCGGTACGACACGGTCACGCTGTCGTTCGCCGCCGACGGCGACCTCGCGCCGGGGAGCGTGACCGTCGCGTACCGCGCGGAGACCACGACGAAAGCCGTCCTCGGGGTGACCGTCAATGCGTGATTGGGCGCCGCGGGGCCAGCTCTCGCTGTCGGTCGTCGAAGCGGGCGTCGGCGTGCTGTTCGTGGTCGCGGTGGCGAGCGCGTTCGCGTTCGGGACGCCCGCGGGCGGCGTCGGCGAGCAGGCGCAGCTCGACGCGTACGCGCAGGACGCGGCGACCGTGCTGGCGAACGAGCCGCCACAGCACGGCGACGCCACCCGGCTGGCGGAGGTCGCGGCCTCCGAGGCGGCCTTCGAGCGCGAGCGCGACGCGCTGGAGCGCCGCGTCGACCGCATCCTCCCGGACAACCTCATGTTCCGCGTGCGGACGCCCTACGGCGAGGTCGGCCACGTCCGGCCGTCGAGCGCCGCGGTGGGCGTCGCGCGCGTCCCGACGACTACCGGCCGCGTCACAATCTGGGTGTGGTACGCGTGAGCGAGCGCGGCCAGCTCGTGCTCGTCGCGGCCGCCGTCGCCGCGCTCGCGCTCGTCCCGGTCGCGGCCGCGTACCTCCAGTTCGGGTACGCGCCCGGCGTCGCGGACGTGGACGAGGACCACGGCGAGCGCGTCACGCGCGTGCTGGACCGCGTCGCCGACGACGCCGCAGAAGCAGGTACAGGCGCGTCGTGGACGGACAGAGAGCGCGCCGTCGAACGAGTGGAGGCGGCGCTGGCGTCCCGGCTCACCGCGGTCGAACGGGCGCGGCTGGGCGACGGCGTCGTCGTGAACGTGACGCTCGATGGTGCGCTCGCGGAGCGCGTCGCCTGTCCGGGCGGGGCCGGGCGGTCGTTCGGCGCGTGCGAAGTCAGGCGCGGCGTCCTCGTGCAGGAGCGGGCGGGCGAGACGGTCGTCGTGGCGGTCGCGTTCGACGTGCGCGTCACGACGCCCGCGGGGACGACCCGGTTCGGGCACGTCGCCCGGCCGCGGTGACTACAGGTCGTCGAACCCCCACTCCTCGGCGCGCTCGCGGGCCTCCTCGCGAGCGCGGTCCCGAATCGCCTCGACCTTCTGCTCGTCGGCGAGAAACGCCTCCACTGCATCGAGGTCGCCCGCGTCGTCGGCGTCGGCGGTCGCGTCGTCGATGCCCGCGGCACGGGCGGCGTCCCGGGTTCGGGCCGCGAGCGCGTCGTCGCCCGCGAGGCGCTCGGCGGGGGTCCCCGGCGCGACCGCGGTCTGGTCGGTTCTGGGGACCGCGCCGTCCTCGCCGGCGTAACACTCCACGCGCAGCGGGCCGGTGGCCGCGAGCGCCGCGAGCGCGGCCGCGCCGCCGCGACCGGTCTCGGTGTGGTGGACGTGCGTCGGGACGCCGTCGGTGAAGGCGACGACGCCCGCGCCGTCGTCGTCGAGGAGGAGCGCGTCCTGCGGCGTGAGCACGGCGTGGCCGGTGAGTTCGCGGTCGAGCGCCAGCGACAGCGCGGCCGCCGCGTCGTCGACGACGCGCGCGAACGTCAGCTCCGTCATGGCTGCTCGGGGACGACCGCGCTCCGGAAGCGGTCGGCGACCGATTCGGCGTCGGCGTCCCGGACGTCGATTGCGTCGGCGGCCCGCCGGTACGCGGCCGCGGCGTCGCTGTCCGGCGCGTGCGCCAGCAGCGGCTCGCCCGCGCGCCGCGCCGCCCGCACCGCGTCGTCCTCGGGGACGGTGCCGAGCGTCTCGCCCTCGAAGTATTTCCCCGACTTCGCGGCGACGCGCTCGACGGCCTCGGGGTCTTGGACCTTGTTGTAGAGGGTGCCCGCGACGCCCGTGCCGTACGACGTGGCGTACTCTTGGACCTTGAGCGCGTCCGAGATGGCGGGAATCGTCGGCTGGACGACCAGCACCGCGCGGTCCGCAAGCACCACCGGGAGGACGGCGCTGCGGCTCGCCAGCGTCGCCGGCGAGTCCAACAGGAGCACGTCCGTGTCGGCGGCGAGGTCGGCGACGACGCCGCGGAGCCGCGCCGGGTCCGCCGCGCGGAACGCCCCGAGGCCCGTGCCGCAGGGGACGACGCGCATCCCATAGCGCTCGTAGACGGCGTCGGAGACGGCAGCGTCGCCGCCGGCGACGAGGAGGTCGTGAAGGGTCACGTCCACGTCCGCGAGCCCGGCGTGGAACAGGAGGTTCGCCATCCCGGTGTCGGCGTCCACGACCGTCACGTCGTGGTCCTCGGCGAGCGCCATCCCGAGCGCGAGCGTGCTCGTCGTCTTCCCGGTGCCGCCCTTCCCGGAGGCGACGGCGAACGCCTCAACCATCCTCCTCCCCCCTACGGAGCGCGGCCGCGAACGACTCCCGGTCGTCGGGGAGCGACGCGAACTTGTCGTCGGCGGACTGCCGGCGGGCGCGAACGTCCTCGTCGGGGCGACCGAGCGCCCGCTCGCGGCACGCCTCGTAGAGGTCCGACACCGACTGGCGGTAGGCGGCGATGGCGTGGGCGCGCTCGACGGCGGCGGCGACAGCGGGTCCCCCCGTCGACGCGCACGCGATGTCGGCGTCGAGCGTCGTCGCGCCGACGGCGACGACCACGGCGTCGGTGGTCGAGCGGACGGCGTCCACGACGGCGGCGGGGTCGGGAACGGCGGTCGCGTCCACCACGACCACGTCCGGGTCGGCGCGGGCGAGGTCGTCGCGGACTGCCGCGGCGCTGACGGTCACCACGTCGGCCGGCAGCGCGTCGACGAGTGACCGTTCGGGGTCGTCCGCGACGAGGTGTGTCACGTGCGAGGGTTCCGCGCTACCCGGCAAAATATTTTCGGGAGTGGCAGCGAAAATTCCGCGCTCGACGTTACGAATACATCTGCGGCGTCGGCGGCGCTGTCGTCCGTTTCCGTCACACTGGAAATCCCAAAGAATTTTTTATAGGTGTAGTAAAAATCCATGATACACGATGGGACTCACTGACTCCATCGAGCGCCTCGGCGGAGAATCCCGCTTCGTCTACGTCGTCGCCGCGATGGCGGCGCTCAACGGCCTGCTGTTCGGCTTCGACACGGGCATCATCTCCGGGGCCATCCTGTTCATCAACGACACGTTCAGCCTCTCGCCGCTCGTCGAAGGCATCGTCGTCAGCGGCGCCATGGCCGGCGCCGCCGGCGGCGCGATGCTCGGCGGACGGCTCGCAGACCGAATCGGCCGCCGAAAGCTCATCCTGCTGTCCGCCGTCGTCTTCTTCATCGGCTCGTTCTTGATGTCGGTCGCGCCCAACGTCCCCGTGCTCGTCGCCGGCCGGCTCGTCGACGGCGTCGCCATCGGCTTCGCCTCCGTCGTCGGCCCGCTGTACATCTCCGAAATCGCGCCGCCGAAGATTCGCGGCGGCCTCACCTCCCTCCACCAGCTGATGGTCACCATCGGCATCCTCTCGTCGTACTTCGTCAACTACGCGTTCGCCGACGGCGGCGCGTGGCGGTGGATGCTCGGCACCGGCATGGTGCCCGCCGTCGTCCTCGGGCTCGGCGTGCTGAAGATGCCCGAGAGCCCGCGCTGGCTGTTCAGCCACGGCCGCCCCGACGACGCCCGCCGCGTCCTCGAACGCACCCGCGAAGGGAGCGTCGACGAGGAGCTCACGGAAATCGAGGAGACCGTCGAACGCGAGTCCGGCACCAGCCTCCGCGACCTCCTCGCGCCGTGGCTCCGCCCCGCGCTCGTCGTCGGCGTCGGCCTCGCCGTCCTCCAGCAGATTACGGGCATCAACGCCGTGATGTACTACGCGCCCACCATCCTCGAATCCACGGGCTTCGGCAGCACCGCGTCCATCCTCGCCACCGTCGGCATCGGCGCGGTCAACGTCGGCATCACCGTCGTCGCCATCAGCCTCGTCGACCGCGTCGGCCGCCGCCCCCTCCTGCTCGTCGGCACCGGCGGCATGACCGTCACGCTCGCCGCGCTCGGCGTCATCTTCTACCTCCCCGGCCTCTCCGGCGTGCTCGGCATCGCCGCGACCGTCTGCCTGATGCTGTACATCTCCTTCTTCGCGATCGGCCTCGGCCCCGTCTTCTGGCTGCTCATCTCCGAAATCTACCCGCTGTCGGTCCGCGGCTCCGCCGAAGGACTCGCGACGGTCGCCAACTGGGGCGCCAACCTCGCGGTGTCGCTGTCGTTCCCGATTCTCACCGCGAGCGTCGGCCCCTCCGCGACCTTCTGGCTGTTCGGCGTCTTCAGCGCCGTCGCGCTCGTGTTCACGTACTCGCTCGTCCCCGAGACGAAAGGCCGCACCCTCGAAGCCATCGAAGCCGACCTCCGCGAGAACGTCGCCGGCTCCACCGGCTCCGCACCCCACCAATCGCCCGACGTCGGCGACGACTGAACACGCGACCACGAGCACCCGTCGCGGCGTTCGGGCTTCTCGTGCCGCAGCGGTGTTTCTCTCCCCGACGTTGTGCAGCGTCCTCTCGGTCGCCCGCCCAGTTTTTCACACCGGAATGCGCTAAGTTGACGTGGAAGTACTGAACGTAGATGGTTTGTAAAAGCGTATGTATTAACAGGGGTATTTCCACACGAGATGAGAAAAGCAACAAAAGTAGCGTTACAGAAGCTATCGCCAGTACTGGATCCTTTCCTGAATTATATTAGAGGACCTACAATAACGTATACGTGTAATGGTGTGACGGCGACATTCACAACAGACTCGATGAGTGTCAATCCGTGGCACACATACAATTTTAAGGGTGTTATTGATTCTGAATGGGATGTTCTTCAAGACATTCTCAAAGAATCCGAATCTGGCGATACCTTTTGGGATATCGGCTCACACATCGGCGTATACAGTGCATTTATGAGTCAATCTGACGCAGAGGTATACGCGTTTGAACCCGATCCACGAGCTTACGAACTCGTGCAAAAGAATCTTGAATTGAACCACGGAGGGACTGCTATCAATACTGCGTTATCTAACGAAGAGACTACCGCGAAACTCGACGGGGTTGAAATTTCAGCGGCTGATGGAATTCCTGTGAAACTCCGATTGGGAGACGACATTCGGGTTGAGGAAGGCATTCCAAGTCCGGATATAATAAAAATCGACGTAGAAGGACTCGAATATGAAGTTCTTGACGGGCTTACGCAAACACTTAGTGACGTTTCCGTCGTGTATTTAGAGCACCACGAACAGATGGTCCAAGAGAGTGGACGGAATCCAGAAGAGGTACTTGGAATTCTCAGAGACCATGGATTTGAGTTGACTTCCCTTCTGACGCATAATCACGCGATACATTACAAAGCAGCCAACCATTCTGTACCGTCAAATGATTGATTAGTCTCGCTTATAGATTAATCGAGAAATCTCAGACCGTACAAGATATCCAAACTGGCCCGTTTGGGCGATCAGGCACCCTACCTGTGCTATTCCGCTGTCTTCTATCCTCAATATAATCCTTTGACAACCGGGCGAGTTCCACGAGGTTGTTTCCAAGATACGAGTCACGCTCAGTGAAGGCTCTCACAGACCACCGAGGGATATGGCTGGTTGCAGAATAGAGATATTTTTGGAGGCGGGGTGGCCTCTTTCGATGGCTCCGAGTTCAACGCGCTCTATAAAAACACGCTGTTCAAGGCTTCTGTATTCGACCGAGCGCAGTCCGCGCTACCGGGCAAAGACTCTAGTTTCCCCGACACGTTCGGCTATACGCGAACGCACGACGGCGGTCACCCGAGTTCTGTGACCTGTTCAACCCAAACGGGGCGAGATGGAATCGTGCGACAGCGCGGCTCTTCCCCGCTCCGCATCGATTAATGAGAAAGTCCGCCCTCCCCGCGCTGGACAACCAACCTGACCGCCAGTAGGGGTTTCGAGTAGGTCGCCCAGCATCGTTACAGTCCCTCCAAATGCTCGCGGCGCTGAGCAGCTCGCTGGCGCTCACTCCGCCGGTCGTAGTGCTTATCCAGAATTTGCTCGCTCGCGTCCATCCGGTCACTCACGACAACGCGCGGCACATCCATCAGCCGGTAGCCGGTGACACGGCCGCTCCGCACGTCGTGAGGCGAACGCGCCGACGGACACTTGCTCTGTTTCCCGTGCTCGGTCGCCACACAGTCCTCGGGGTCCTCGTCGTGCGGACACTCCTTACCCCGCCAGCACGGCCGCGTAACGCGGTAGAGCGTGTTCCGAACCGTCGTCCGCGAGATACGCCCCTGCTGCGTCGTCACCAGCGGCTCGCGGTCGTAGTCGTCCCGCTTGTCCTTCCGTGGCCCCTCGATGTAGTCTCTCACGACGCCCGCGACGTACTCAGAAATCGCATTCCAGCGCTCGCTTTTCTCGTCGTTCTTCAGGCCAGTGCCTTGCTCCGGGCGGTGAACAAAGTGGAGCGCCGGCCCCTCCGCGTTCGGCCGGTCGGCGTCAAGGTCGAGGTCGCGGAGATCGAGCGCGCGCAGTGCGCTGATACGACAGCCGGTGTTCCAGAGAACGAGCAGGACAACGTGAGTGCGACTCGCGTACTCGTAGGTCGAAAGGTAGTCGAGGATGTCCTTCGCGCGGTCGGGGTCCAGCGTCGTCTCGCTCACATCGCCACCGTGAGACACCTGCGGAAGCGGGACCTGCGTGAATAGTTCACCGTCCACGGCATCTATGTCGCCACAGAACCGGAGGAACGCGCGAATCGTAGCGAGGTCGCCGCGTAGAGTGACGTTCTTCAGTTCTTGACCAGAGTAGCCGCCCTCACGACGCCACACGCGGTACTGGTAGAGGTCGCGGCCATCGAGGTGATTCAGGTTCTCGATGCCTTCCTCGTCGCACCACGCGACGAACGCCCGCAGCCGGTAATCCTGTCCCTCACTCGTGTCTTCGCTCAGCTCGTTCTCTCGGGCGTCCAAGTACAGTTTGCGCGCCTCGTCGGGACCAAGCGCTTCGAGGTCGGCGCTCAAGCCAATCCCTCCGTGTTCTCGTGCTGTTCAGATGGCTGTCCGGCGGATTTTTGGTGTGCGTCTTCGTGTTCTTGCATGGCTGTCTGGTGGCCTCGATGGCCGCTTCGTGCGGTTTGAGGTCCGCCGCAGCCCGCGGGACTGTACCCGGCCGCGCCTATCAGGTGGTAGTGGTCAGGCGCGGTCGGGAGGGGCCGCGACGGAGTATTGTTCTATTCGGCCCATAGCCCATGTTAACGCAATCCTGCCGCGGCGTGAAAGTGAAACTAGACGGAGCGAACGCGCTCCGGAGCACTCCCGAAGGATAGCGGCGCCGTGCCGCAGTCCTACGGTTAAGTCTAATCTCGTTCACTTCCGCAGTGAGGGCGTCGCGCATGGTAGTGGGCAGACGCCTCCGCCGCCCGGCTGTGGCGGCATCGACCGACTCTTTCTCCGGAGACGACGGGAAAGCGTCATAGCGACTACCAAGAAACCCATCGCACTTAGACTTTTGCAACATACCGTGATGCAATAATGCATATGTTACACCGATACTCGACACCGGAGCGATTAACCGAGAGTTGTACGACGAACCGAGCATGCGTCCCCGAGTTCCGGGTATGAACGAGGTAGACGACGCTATACTGGAGCTCTTTGAGGAACTGGGGGAACCCGGCGGCAAACCTATCTCACTCCCGCCTTCACCAGTGAAGCGGCATCTCGTGGAGGAATTAGGCCTTCTGGACAGGGAGCGTTCTACATTCTCCCGCCGAATGTCGAAACTCGCAGACCGCGGGCTACTCGAAATCGCCGACGAAGAGGCGAGTTACTATCGAATCACGGACAAAGGGCTCGCATATCTCGCGGGCGAACTGGACGCTGAAGACCTAAACAGCCCGGAGTAGTCCTACGGTTTAAACGCCGGAGCAGGTCGGTCTGACCTGCAGTATGGCAACTAGTGATGTATTCAGCCTCCACACGGACGGAGGCTTCGACCTGCAAGACGTGGTCGTTGCACCGCTTTTCAGCCTCGCCGCGGTCGTCATCACCGGCATCGGGACGTTCA
>Ga0207851_100254_pt1 | contig 34303 bp, 39 predicted proteins | sample A23E3SouthBayCA_FD_187747 | JGI IMG/M metagenome (GOLD analysis project Ga0207851, IMG submission 187747) | Aerobic enrichment media microbial communities from Eden Landing Ponds, California, USA - A23 E3 (SPAdes) | ecosystem: Environmental > Aquatic > Marine > Unclassified | place: Emeryville... | reverse complement strand
CCAGTAACCACCCATGAGTGCTGAGGAAACCGAAGAAGAGGGCTCCACGCCCGCCGAAGTCATCGAGGTCGTCGGCAAGACCGGGATGCACGGCGAGGCCATGCAGGTGAAATGCCGCATCCAGGAGGGCTCCAACCAGGGACGAATCATCACGCGAAACGTCCTCGGTCCCGTCCGCGTGGGCGACGTCCTCCAGCTGAAGGAGACGGCCCGCGAGGCGGACTCCATCGGTGGTCAGTAATGGTACAGACACGAACCTGTGATTACTGTGGCGCGGACGTCGAACCCGGCACGGGTACGATGTTCGTGCACAACGACGGCAGCACCGTGCACTTCTGTTCGGCGAAGTGCGAGAAGAACGCCGACCTCGGCCGCGAACCGCGCGACGTGGAGTGGACCGAGGAAGAGGAAGTCGAGGGAGGCGAGTAACGGATGAGCCACCACGACGAGCGCACGTTCGTGATGGTGAAGCCCGACGGCGTCCAGCGCGGCCTCATCGGCGAGGTCGTCTCACGCCTCGAGGACAAGGGCCTGAAGATGGTCGGCGGGAAGTTCATGCAGATCAGCGAGGAGCTCGCCCACGAGCACTACGCGGAACACGAGGACAAGCCGTTCTTCGACGGTCTCGTCGAGTTCATCACGTCCGGTCCCGTGTTCGCGATGGTCTGGGAGGGCGCCGACGCCACCCGCCAGGTCCGCCGCATGATGGGCGCGACCGACCCGCAGGACGCCGCACCGGGCACCATCCGCGGCGACTACGGTAACGACCTCGGGCAGAACATCATCCACGGCAGCGACCACGAGGACGAGGGAGCCAACGAGCGCGAGATCGCCCTGTTCTTCGACGAGGACGAACTCGTCGACTGGGACCTCGGCACCGCGACGTGGGTGTACGAGGACGCCGGCGACCACTGACGGTCGCGGTCACTGCGTCCGAACTGACGGCGGATTTTTTGCGGCGGCGACACGACGTCCACGTAGCCATGCAGTTCAGCGTCGTCCAGGGCGACATCGCCAGCGAGTCGGCGGACGCGCTCGTGAACGCCGCGGGCACGAGCCTCCAGATGGGGTCGGGCGTCGCGGGTGCGCTCCGCCGGGGTGCAGGCCAGGAACTGAACCAGGAAGCCGTGTCGAAGGGGCCGGTGGACCTCGGGGCGGTGGCAGTCACCGACGCCTACGACCTCGACGCGGAGTACGTGATTCACGCGGCCGCGATGCCGCATTACGGCGACGGCGACGCGACCGCAGAGAGCGTCCGGGACGCCGCACGGAACGCTCTCGCGGCCGCCGACGAGCGCGGCTGCGAGTCGCTGGTCGTTCCCGCACTCGGCTGTGGCGTCGCGGGATTCGACCTCGCGGCGGGTGCGCGCATCATCTGCGAGGAGCTACGGGAGTTCGACCCCGAGCACCTCGAGGACGTCCGCTTCATCGCGTACAGCGACGACGAGTACGAGACGGTCGCGCGGGTGGCCGACGACGTTCGGGAGTAGGTGAGCCGTCGTGGTCGTGACAAGACCACCCCGGGGTTTCTTCTCACCCGGGTGTGAGCGACACGTATGAACTGTACCGTCTGCAATCAGACGGGGGTGGTCTATCGGCTCGTCGGCGAGGAGACGCTGGGCGTCTGCGAACAGTGCGTCGCGGAACACCTCACCACGGACGTCGAAAACGATACGTGCCTGTACTGCTCGGAGCCGGGCAGCTACGACCTCGCGGAGGACACGGGCGCGGTCGCAGGGACGGAGTCGCCCGACCAGTACGAGGTCGTGACAGCCGGCGTGGTCTGCGCGGAGCACGTCTCGAAGCTCAAGCGAGAGGTGTCCTGACGAACTGACTCGAGACGCAGACGGACGGCGGCCTGACGACAGGCCAGAAACGCAGAAGCCAGACGGTTGTACAGCGAACAGCTAGTCGTTCGCGGGTGCGGCAGCCGGGACGTCGAGGTCGCCGGCGTCGAGGTCCGCTTCGACGTTCCGCGCGGCTTCCACGAGATTCTCCATCTTCCCGTACGCGACATCGCGGGGCAGCAGTTTCACGCCGCAGTCCGGGCTCACGGTGAGCTGTTCGGGCGGGACGACTTCCAGCCCCTTCCGGATGTTCGCCTCGATCTGTTCGACGGACTCGACGTCCGCGACGTGGGCGTCGACGACCCCGAGCGCGAGGTCCTTCGTGAACGTGTGCTCCGTGAAGACGTCCAGTTGCTCGTAGTCGTCGTTCGCGAGTTCGAGGTCGAGTTCGTCGACCGGATAGTCCAACAGTTCCGGGTAGATGCGGGAGTAGTCGCCGTAACAGACGTGCAGGCCGATGCGGACGTCATGGGGAATGTCCGCGGCGATGCGTTCGAGCGCCTCGCCGACGATGGCGTGGTCGTCCGGCGTCGTCGCGAGTGCGGGCTCGTCGATCTGGATGTAGCGCGCGCCGGCGTCGACGAGCTTCTCGATCTCCTCGTTGACGAGGTCCGCGAGGTCGTACGTGAGGGATTCGTCGTCGTCGTACGCCTCGTTGAAACTCCAGCTCGCGAGCGTGTACGGGCCCGTGATCGGGACCTTCACCGGGCGGTCGGCCACGTCGGCGGTGAACTCGTACTCGTCGACGAGCCAGGACTCGTCGTACTCGACGTCGTCGACGACGCTTGGTTTGTCGAAGTAGTTGTGCCCCCAGACCTTCACCGGGCCGTTGAACTCGTAGCCGTCGATGCGGTCGGCGAAGAACTCCACCATCTCGTTGCGCCGCATCTCGCCGTCCACGACGACGTCGAGGCCGGCGCGCTCGTGTTCCTTTGTGATGAGGCGTGCAGCGTCGTCCGTGGCTTCCTGCCACTCGTCGTCGCCGAAGTCCGACTCGTCGTCCTCGTAGCGGTCTTTCGCGCGGTCGAGCCACTTCGGTTTCGGGTAGGAGCCGACGACGGTCGTCAGCAGGAAGTGGTCGTTGGGGTGGTCCTCGGGCCGGAACTGGTCGCGGTTGCTCATGCTGTCACCTCCTCGGTTTCGCCGTCGGCACGGTCGTCGGTCGCCGCGGCCAGCGCCTGTAGTTTCTCCTCGAAGCGGTTCACGGGCAGGTAGAAGAGGCCGGTGTTCGCGGTGACGTAGGCCGCGTCGAACTCGACGGGGTCCGGCACGGCGTCGCGGAACCAGTCGACGCGCTCGTTGATCGTCTCCGGGGATTCGACGAGCGTGTTCTGGCCGTCCACGACCCCCAGGGCGACCGAATCCTTGGTGCCGTACTCGGCGATGTTGTAGACGTTGTCCTCGTGGTTGGAGACGAAGTCGTAGCCGACCGCGTCGACATCCGCGTCCAGGAGGTGCGCGTGGACTTTCTCCTCGAGTGCCCCCCAGTAGGTGTGCGCCACCACGTCGGCGTCCGTCGCGGACGCGACGGTGTCGATGGCCTCGCTCGCGCGGGCGTCCTCGCCGTCGCTCGGCGGGTTCGTCACCAGCGACGGTTCGAGCACGAACACGGACTCGACGGCGGGGAACGCCTCGACCTCCCCGGCGAGGAACTCCGCGATGGCGGCGAGGAATTCCTCGTCGTCGCCGTAGTGGTCGTCGGTCGCGAGGTCCGCCAGCGAGTACGGGCCGGGGACGACGGCCTGCAGGTCGTCGGTGTACTCGGCCGCGGCCTCCAGGTCCGCGGCGAGGTCGCCGGAGAACGTGAGGTCGCCGTGCACGATGGGGTCGCGGTAGAAGTTGTTGTTGTCGTAGTACCGGACGATGCCGCCCGTCTCGACGTTCTCGTGGACGGTCAGGGGGTGGGCGAGCATGTCGTCCCAGCGGGCCTGTCCCTCGACGACGCGGTCGAGGCCGGCGTCCTGCTGGACGGCGACGAGGTCCTCGCGGACGTCGTCGTACACGGATTCGATCTCGGGCGCCTCGTCGCCGCTGACGAGGTCGTGCTTCTGGTGGCCCTTGAGGTCCGACAACGTCTCTTTGGCGTCGTCGGGGAGGGGAAAGAGCCCGGGCGTCGTGGCGATTCGCTGCATGACATCGGCTACGCCATACCCACGTTTAATATTTTCCGTTCCTGATTATGCCCTCTGGTTATGCCAGAGTTTGAGTACCGACAGCGTCTCGAAGGAGTACGACTCCTCGCGGACCGCGGCCGCCGAGAACCCGCGCTCGCCCGCGTACTCCACGACCTCCTCGACGCCCGTCAGCGTACTCACCAGCAACAACACGTACCCGTCGGGCGCGAGCACGCGCCCCGCGGCGTCCAGGAACGGCTCCACGACCTCGCGACCGGACTCCCCGCCGGACAGCGCCACCTCCATCCAGTCGTCGCGGGCCGCGTCCTCGTCCCGCGGCAGGTAGGGCGGATTGAACAGCACCACGTCGAACGCGTCGTCCCTGAACGCCGACACGAGGTCCGCGCGCACGACGGGTACACCGCGGTCGCTCGCCTGCATGCACGCGTACGGGTTCAGGTCCGACCCGACGACCCGGGACCCCACCTCGTCCGCGACGGTCGCAGCCACGTATCCCGATCCCGTCCCGACCTCCAGCACGCAGTCCCGCGGCGAGAGCTCCGCCACCGCCGTCTCCGCCAGCAACAGGGAGTCCTCCGCGGGCTGGTAGACTGTCGTCTCCGTTCCGCGACGGTCGGCGAGGTCACTCATCGCCGCTCCCGTCGCTTCGTCCGCGCACGTCCCCGCCGTCGTTCTCGCTCCCCTTCTCGCCGCCGGACTCGGGCACGCCCGAACCGTCGCCGAGCTGGTCGTCCCGCCGGACAGCGGACCCCGGCTGCTCGGCGTCTACGGGTTCGTCCGCCTCGATTGTCGGCTGCTCGCTGACGCGGAACCCGCCGGTCTCCGCGCGCCCGGAGAGTTCGCGCTGCGGGAACGGAATCTTCACGTCCTCCTCGTCGAATGCGGTCTTCACTGCCGAGATGACGGCGGTCTGGGCGCGCCACATCCGTCGCGAACTCGGCTTGTCGATCCAGAACCGGAGGTCCAGGGTCACCGCCGAATCGTCGAAGGACTTCAGGACGACCTGGGGCCGCGGCACCGTCAGGATGTCCTCGACGTCGCTCATCGCTTCCTTCGCGACGTCCATCGCGCGGTCGACGTCCGTCGTGTAGTCGACGCCGACCTCCACGTGGATCCGCAGGCGGCCCTTCCGGGACCGATTGGTCACCTCGTTGGACCCCACGTAGTCGTTGGGGAGCATCACGTACTCGCCGTCGAACGTCTGCAGGCGCGTGTTCACGATGGTGATGTCCGTCACGATGCCGTCCTTGTCGCCGACCTTCACCCAGTCACCGATCTCGAACGGCCGCGAGAACATCAACACGAGCCCCGCGATGACCGCGCCCAGCGTCTGCCGGGCGGCCATCCCGAGCACGATGCCGGCGAACCCCGCCCCGATGAGGAGGCCGGAGAGGTTCACTTTCCAGAACCCCAGGACGACGATGAGCGTCAGGATGTACATCGAGATCTGGACGATGCGGAACGTGATCTCGGCCTGGTGTTCCGTGACGCCCTCTGTGCGACTCACGAACCGCTCGACGGCGCGGTGCGCGATGCCCGTCCCGATGTACACGCCGACCAGGAACGCCACTGTGAGGAACGCGCGAACGAACATCGTCGCCTGCACCTGGAAGCTCGCCAGCGTCTCCCAGGCGGCGACCTCCGCGTCCCAGACGACCACGACGACCACGGTGACGAGTACGAGCGCGACCAGCGACCCCGCACTCGCGACGACGCTGGAGATGCGATTCTCGCGGCGCGCGCTCTCCCGCTTGGACAGCAACACGAACCCGACCAGTCCCAGGATCACGACAGTCGACGCTACGAGGCGCTCGACGGTCGACAGGCCGTTCACCGCGACGTCCACGAACTCCGGCGCAGTCACGTTGCTCCCTCCCGCTGGATGCCCAGCGCGACGTTCGCCAGCGCCGCGAACGTCGCGGGCGAGAGGTCACCCGGACGCTTCCCGAGGACGTCCCCGTCGACGGCGTCGACGACGGCGTCAGGGTCGTCCAGCCCGGAGATGTGACCCGTATTTCGGATTGCGTTCCGCACCGTCTTCCGGCGCTGCGTGAACACCGCCTTCACGAAGTCGAAGAAGAAGGCCTCGTCTTCGACCTCGTACTCTGGCTCCCGAGGGATCAGTCGCACCACCGCGCTGTCCACGCGCGGCCGCGGGTCGAAGGCCTCCGGCGGCACAGTTTCGACGACCTCGACGTCCGCGTAGTGCTGTGTCGCGACCGACAGCCGGCCGTACTCGCTCGTGCCCGACTCCGCGGCCATCCGCTCGGCGAACTCCAGCTGGTACATCAACACCGCGGGCTCGCGCTCCGGCAGCAACCGGAACGTCACCTCGCTGGAGACGCCGTACGGGAGATTCGACACGCAGCACGTGTACGCCGGGAAGTCGACGTCGAGCGCGTCGCCCTGCACGACGTCGAGGCGGCCCGCGGCGATTTCGTCGCTGAACTCCTCGCGGAGGAAGGCGGCGTACCCGCGGTCGCGCTCGACGGTTGTGACGCGGTCGGCGACGTCCAGCAGGCGGTCGGTCAGCGCGCCCGTCCCCGCCCCGATCTCGAGGACGTGCGAACGGTCGAAGTCCGCGGCGTACGTCGGAATCCGGTCGAGAACGCGGTCGTCGACGAGGAAGTGCTGGTCGCGCTCGGGGTCGGGCCGGCCAGCGCGACGGATCAGCGCGTCGGGGTCCCGCGAGTCAGTCATTGCCGGGTGTATCCACCGGGCTTCCCTAAAGGCTACCTTCTGTCCCGGTGGCACGTCAGAACGAGGCGAACGGCTACGACCGCGCGAAGTTGTGGTACTTCAGGTCGTCTTCCTGGATCTCGTCGAGGATGCGCTCCACGATGACCTCCTCGGGGTTGTGCAGGCCGTCCACGCGGTCCTCGACGTCCTCGAAGCTCTCGAATGGGCCGTGGCGCTTGCGCTCGTCGAGGATGTTGTCGCGGAGTTTGTCGCCGATGCCGGGCAGCAGATTCAGCTGGTGGAGGCGCAGCGATATCGGCTGGGCGTCGTTGTAGAAGTCCACGAAGCGCTGTTCGTTGGCGTCAACGACGTCCTCGATGACGTAGTCCAGCTCCGAGCGCGCGCCGTCCGACAGGTCCTCGTAGTCGACTTCGCGGCCGCGCTCGATACCGTCCTCGAAGTCGGGGCGGATGCGCACGCGGTCCAGAATCGAGATGTCGGCGTCGGGGTCGAGGTTCAGCTCGTAGAGCGTGAACCGGTCCGTCGAGACGGCGTACGCCAGCGGCCCGTCACCGTAGTCGTGGCCGCCATCCGACCGGCCGTGTGCGAGAAAGTCGAGGACGACGGCGTACTCTTCGTCGTCCGCGGAGGACGTGTCACTCATACCTCGCCGTACGCCGAGGCGATACTTAAACGGTCGCCTACTCGTCACAATCGCGGGACCGGCCCGCGGTCGTCGCCACGTGGTCGCTTACGCGTACTTCGCGACGACGTTGAGAATTTCGTCGAGTTCGTCGCCGGAGAGCGCGTAGCGCTCCTGGGCGAACACGGCGCGGAGTTCAGTCCGCGTCCGCGGCAGCAGGTCCGCAATCTTGTACGCCACGGACTCGTCCTCGACGACGTCGAGGTCGAGCAGCTCCGAGACGAGCTCCCGGGATTCCTCGGGGTCCAGAACGGCGAACCGGTCGACGTGCTCGATGGCTCGCGCGAGTTCGAAGCGGAGTTCGCGGTCCTCGTCGGCCGCGCGCTCGGCTTCGACGTCGGCGAGCAGTTCCTTCGTCTCGGCGGTGGTGAGGAACTCCTCGTCGAGCGTTTCCTTGAAGATGGTCATGCTAGTCCTGCTGTGCGCTGAGGTGCGCTGCCTTCGCGATGACCGTCTTCTCCTTGCCGTTGTCGTTGATGCTGACCTTGAACGCGGCGCCCTGCTTCCCGATGACCTCGCCCGTGAGGCCGTCGAAGCGCGGGTGGAAGCGGCCCTCAGCCGTGCTGGGGTCGGTCTTCAGGTGGACTTTCTGTCCTTCGTCGAACTCTGCGATCGCGCGCTGCGGTGGGGACGTCCCACGGTCTCGTGGGCTGTTCGAGAGTTTGTCGCGCGTGCCGTTGAGGGGTCCGTTGGAGCTCGGCATAGTCGTACGTCCGGATACTGCCGTCGCGGTTATAAAACGCACGTTATGAGCGTGACAGAGCGAAGCGAGGTCACGTTATTGCGAGCGGCGACCGAAGGGAACCGCGAGCAGTGTGGTCGAGCGAGGCGCGGACGAGTGAAGCGGGTCCGCGGAATCAGCGAGCGGCAAAGCCGCGAGCAGTGTGACCGAGCGAAGCGAGGTCACGTTATTGCGAGCGGGGGAGCGAAGCGATGCGTTGGCAGTGAGGCCACGGCACGAGCGACCGGGAGCGTGACCGCGAAGCCACTGTTTAAGTCGCCGAGCGTGGTACGTGTCTCCGATGCGAGTACGGGACTGGGAGGACATCGTCTCCGACGTGGTGGAGTCGGACGTCGACCCGGACGACTGGCGGGCCGTGGCGGGCGATAGAGCGACCGGTGTCGGCGAGGACTTCTACCTCGGTCATCCGTCGCGGGGCGTCTTCCACCTGAAGACGTACGCGAAGAACCCCTTCGAGGTTCGGGGGGTCGGGACGCGGGTCGCCCGGAAAGTCGACGACGGCCTCGCGGACTACCTCCCGGACGCAGACGCCGGCCGGTTCGCGGTCCAGCAGCCGGTCGAGGACGAGAACGAGGCCGAGGAGAAGGCCAGCAGGCTCGAGCAGGTCGTGCAGGCGCACGCGGACGCGCCGACGACGCCGTCGGATTTCTTCGACGACGTCATGGACGCCCTGGAGAGCCCGGCGTTCGGCCCGATGGAGTACGACCCGCACGGTCGCCCGGAGGCGATGGAGGAACTCGCCGACGAGTTCGCGGACGCCGAGGCGTTGCTCGACAAGGAACTCGACGACCTCATCGACGAGGACGACGTCGGTCGCGGATTCCACTGACGGCGCGTCCGCTGGCGGGGCGGCACCCGCCGTCGCTGGGTGGCGCTACTCGAACAGCGGCGCGAGGCGGTCCTCGTAACAGGCCTGGCAGACGTAGTGGTCGACCACGCCGGCGTCCGTCTTCGTGTTGATTGTCGCGTGGACGGCGTGGCTGACCGGAACGTCGCTCCCGCAGACCACACAGGTTGTTGCCACGGCGATCCCCCGGGCGGACGTATTTGTCGCGCGACACTTATAACCGCGTGCGAACGCCACGCGGTCCGCAGTCCACTGGAGTGACAGTCGCTGGACAGCACACAATGGCAAGCGTTGGAGACGTCAGCACTCCGACCGAACCCAGATGGTCCGCGTGGCTGTCGCTGTCGAGTCGACCGACACCCGCAAAAATGTCGTGGGCTGAACCCGCTACTCCTCGGACCGGACGGCGGGTTTGCGCTCTTTGACGTCCTCGACGACCTTGGTGACGTCGACGCGCTTCTCGCCGATGGTCGCGCCGAGCAGGCCGCCTAACCCCGCGCCCGTGCTCGCGGCGTTCCGGCTGACGAAGCCGCCGACAGCGGCGCCGACGGCGGCGCCGATGGCTGCGTACTTTGCGCGACTGAGGGCTCGCTTGAGTCGACTCATTGTGTCTGAAAATACGCAGGGAACCCGTATAAGCTTGTTTGCGGATTGAGACATCTTAGGGAGCGAACAGACGGTCTCCGGATGGACCGTCAGGCGTCCCGGTGGCGGGCCAGCCACAGCTCGGGGGCGTCCAGTTCCTCGTCCGTTGGCAGGTTCTCGGGGGTCTTCCAGACGTGGGCGGCCCCGGCGATGCCGCGGTCGGCGGCGACGACGTCGAAGAACTCGCGGCCGCGCTCGTACTGTTCGCGCTTCAACTGGAACCCCAGCGCTCGCTTCAGGAGCTTCGTCAGCGGGCTGCCGCCCTTCCGTCGGGCGTCCAGTTTCCGCCGGAGGTCGTCGTACTCGCCGTCGAACGCCTCGTCCATCAGCAGTTCCGCGAACCCCTCGACGGACGTCATCGCGACGTTCAACTCGCGGAACGCGTCGGTCTGGAGTTCGCCCTCGCCGAGCGCGGCGATGCCGTCCTCCAGGCGGGCTTCGAGGTAGTCCGACAGCCACGGCGCGGCGCCGAACTCGGCGGCGTGGGTCACCTCGTGGAACGCGATCCAGCGGCGGAACCGCGGGAACGCGATGTCGAGGTCGTCTGCGACGCGGCGGATGTTCGGGTGGACGAAGTAGAGGCCGTGCTCGCCGTCGGCGAGCAGCAAAGGGTCGTACTGGCCGAGCACGTGACGGGAGACGAACGCGAGCGCGCCCGCCGTCGTCGCCGTGTTCAACGAACTCGCGACGCCCGGCAGGACCTCCGCGCGCTCGTCCAGCGGGTCGAACGCCCGCTCGAACGTCTCGACATTCGCGTCCAGCCAGTGGTGTCGGTTCTGGATCTCGATGGTGTCCGGGACGTCGAACGTCATCCCGGACACCTCCCGGAGGCGTGTCCGCGCGTCCCGGACGTCGGCAGCGTACGCCTCGGCTTCCGCCTCGGAGAGGTCGACGTCACCCGGTTTCGTCGCTGCTTTCGCGGCATCAGCGACGGCGACCCAGTCGATGGCGCCGTCGCCGCTGGCGCCCGCGACCGCCTGGGCGCTCTCGAAAAGCGTCATACAGGAAGTCCGCGACGAACGTGCAAAGCCCTTCTGCCTGTCAGGCTTCCAGTTCGACTTCCTCGCTCGGTTCTGGCTCGGAGTCGCTGCTGCGGCGCCGCAGTCCGGCGAGCACCGCGAGCGCGACGAGCACGCCGAGCGCGATGAGGGCGCCCACCCCCGCGGACTCGCTGGACTCGTCCCCGGACTCCTCGCCCCCGAACGCCTCGGGTTCCTCCGTGGCTTCGGACTCCGCCTCGGAGTCGTCACTAAACGCCGCTTCGACGTCCTCGCCACCGGTCGTCATCGAGGGCGAGAAGTCGAACTCCGCGTCGTGGAAGTGGAACTCTAGGATCCCCATGTGTGCCACTTCGGCTGCCGAACAGTTAGCCGTTGCGGGCACGCGAGCGCGACATCCACCTGGAGTCACCGCGCCGCTCCCGGAGGCTTCTTGTCTGAGGCTTCGCGACGGAGCGTATGGACGAGACGCGAGACGCGTTCCTCCGGCGACTGCTCGAGACGCCGAGTCCCTCGGGCTACGAGACGCGCGGACAGCGAGTCTGGGTGGACTACGTGGCGGAGTACGCCGACGACGTGCGTACGGACGCCTACGGCAACGCCATCGCGGTGTACGACGGCGGTGGCGAGGACGCCACGGAAGTCGCGTTCACGGGCCACGCCGACGAACTCGGGTTCGTCGTGACCGCCATCACGGACGACGGGTTCCTCCGCGTGCGCCCGCTGGGTGGCGTCGACAAGTCGGTGACCGAAGGGACCCAGGTCGCGGTCCACACCGACGACGGCACAGTCAACGGCGTCATCGGCCAGACGGCCATTCACTTGCAGGACCACGGCGACGGCGGCGAACCGGCCGAGGTCACCGAGCAGCACGTCGACGTCGGGGCCGCGGACGGCGACCACGCCCGCGAACTGGTGACGGTCGGCGACCCCGCGACGCTCGCGGCGGGCGTTCACGACCTCGCTGACACCCGGCTTGCGGGCCGCGGCATCGACAATCGCGCGGGGTCGTGGGTCGCCGCGGAAGGACTCCGGCGGGCCGCCGAGCGCGACGCCGACTGCAGGGTGTACGCCGTGAACACGGTCCAGGAGGAACTCGGCACGAGAGGCGCGAGCATGGTCGCGTTCGACGTCGACCCGGACGTCGCCATCGTCGTGGACGTCACGCACGCCGCGGACAACCCGACGTACCCGAGCAGCCACGCCAGCGAGGTCGAACTCGGCGCGGGGCCGACGGTCACGCGCGGCGGGTCGAGTCACGCTGAGGTCGCGCGCGCAGTCCAGGCGGCCGGCGACGCCGAGGACGTCGACGTGCAAGTAGAGGCGATGTCGGTGACGACGGGGACCGACGCAGACACGTTCTTCACCGAGAGAGCGGGCATCCCGACCGTCGCGCTCGGCATCCCGAACCGGTACATGCACACGCCCGCGGAAGTCGTCGACACCGACGACATGGAGGACGCAGCCGACCTGCTGGCGGCGTTCGCGGTGCGGGAGGCCGACCGCGAATCGTTCGCGGTGGACCTGTAGCAATCGAGGACGGGACCTGGAGCCACGCCACCCCGAGCACGAGTCGGAGGGCGTTCGGGTCGCAGGCTCGCCGAGGACGCGGTTCGCGTCCCTGGTCCGGTACGCTTATAGACGCGACACGCGGCAGGTTCCATATGAGCGGCCGACCACTCGACATACTCGAGGAGTCACTGGAGGAGACCGTCACGGTCAGACTCAAGGACGGCGAGGAGTTCACTGGCGTCCTGACGGGCTACGACCAGCACATGAACATCGTGCTGGAGGGCGAAGACACAACGATTATCCGTGGCGACAACGTCGTCACCATCAAACCATGACGGGAACTGGGACCCCGAGTCAGGGGAAGAAGAACACCACGACGCACACGAAGTGTCGTCGCTGCGGTGAGGCGTCCTACCACACGAAAAAGAAAGTCTGCTCGAGCTGTGGCTTCGGGAAGTCCGCGAAGCGCCGCGACTACAGCTGGCAGGAGAAGACCGGCGACAACTAGCGGTTCTCCGTTTCTCTCGCGTTCTCACGGCTCCGTAGCCGCACGGCCGTCGGAACGCTGCGTAATAAGCAATAGCGTCGCCCGAACGCCGCCAATACGCTGTGCGCCGTCAGAGCGACGACCATTACGCTATGGCACCGTCAGAACGCCGACAAATACAACTCGGCGTGGTCGGATAACCGACCAGAAGGTCGAAGCGTCGACACGGCCGGCCGCTCTGCACCACTCGAACTGGTTCTGCGGGTCGAGATACCACCGGCCGCCAGTCCGCTTGTATCCAACTTCGTGTATAGAATCGGTAACGGAAGCGGTGACTTCGACACGGTTGCGGAAGGTTTACCCTATCAGGGCCGGAATCTCGTGGCATGTCACCCGGGCGCGACAGCGGCGCCGAGTTCGACCACCCGACCGAGAAGTGTGGCGTCGTCGGCGTCTCGCTGGCCGACCGCGACGCTGCCTTCCCGACGTACTACGCGCTCTACGCCCTCCAGCACCGCGGCCAGGAGTCCGCGGGCATCGTCTCCCACGACGGCTTTCAGCAACACCAGCACGTCGGCATGGGTCTCGTCGGGGACGCCTTCGACGAAGCCGACCTCGAAGGCCTCGTCGGCGAGGCGGCCATCGGGCACGTCCGCTACCCGACTGCCGGAAGCGTCGACAAGTCCTGCGCACAGCCGTTCTCCGTCTCGTTCAAGGGTGGCGCCCTCGGTCTCAGCCACAACGGCAACCTCGTGAACGCAGACGACATCCGCGACGACCTCGCTGCCAGCGGGCACGCCTTCACGAGCGACGGCGACACGGAAGTCATCGCCCACGACCTCGCGCGCAACCTCCTCGAAGACGACATCGTCTCCGCCGTGGAGACCACGATGGGGCGGATTCACGGCTCGTACACGCTGACCATCATGCACGACGACACGGTGCTCGGCTTGCGCGATCCGCTGGGGAACCGCCCGCTCATTATCGGCGAGCTCGACGACGGCTACGTGCTCGCCAGCGAGTCCGCCGCCATCGACACGCTCGGCGGCAGCGTCGTCCGGGACGTCCGCCCCGGCGAACTCGTCGTCCTCCACGAGGACGGATCGGGCTTCGACTCCCACCAGCTCGTCGAGGCGTCGAACACCGCTCACTGCTTCTTCGAGTACGTCTACTTCGCGCGCCCGGACTCCGTCATCGACGAGGAACTCGTCTACGAGGTGCGCCGCGAACTCGGCCGACAGCTCTGGGCCGAGACCGGCGTCGAGTCCGACGTCGTGATGCCGGTTCCGGACTCCGGGCGCGCGTTCGCCTCGGGGTACGCGGAAGCAGCGCAGAGCGACGGCGCCGGCGTCGAATTCGCGGAGGGCCTCATGAAGAACCGCTACGTGGGTCGGACGTTCATCATGCCGACCCAGGAAGCCCGCGAACAGGCCGTCCGCCTGAAACTCAACCCCATCAAGTCCACCGTCGAGGGCCGCGAGGTCACCATCATCGACGACTCCATCGTCCGCGGGACGACGAGCAGCCAGCTGGTCGACCTCGTTCGGGAGGCGGGCGCCGAAGCAGTCCACGTCCGCATCGGCGCGCCCCCGATCAGCGCGCCCTGTTACATGGGCATCGACATGGCGACCCGCGACGAACTCATCGCCGCCGACAGGACTGCCGACGAGATCGCCGCGGAGATCGGCGCAGACAGCCTGTCGTACCTCTCGCTGGACGCCATCACGACGGCCATCGGGAAGTCAGAATCGGACCTCTGCGTCGGGTGCGTGTCCGGCGAATACCCGTACGACGTCCAGGGCGAAGCGACGGACCGGGACGTCGAGCACCCGGCCGCAGGGACGTCCGCCGACGACTGAGACCAGGACGCTGCGGCTCCGAGCGAAGAGTGGATGACAGAGAGTGGGGAGGGTCGCACCACCGGGAACTGCGTCCAGTGGCGCGAGGGGTGGGGTGGGTTTGGGTCAGCAACCGGCTGTGTCCGGCGGGCCGGGTCTCCCGGGCCCGCACAGGTCCCGCGGTCGACGTGCCCGGCATCTCGGGTTCGCGGGAGGGGGAAACGCTCCGGGGCTGGAGCGACCGACAGTGAGTCAGTTCCCTGCCAGTCGCCACTCGTTCGTAGGCACCGGGACGCATTTACTATACAGTATCTAAATCGTGGAACCGTGTGCACGGAGTGCGCCGCCGCAAGCGACACGTCGGTTGGCGGCGACTTGGATGCTGCATAACCAAGTCCTTCCTGGTCACAGGTGAATCCATGTTCGGCACGAGCGGTATTCGGGGCACGGTCGGCGAACGAGTCACGGGCGAGCTCGCGGTCGCGGTTGGCCGCGCTGTCGCGTCGGACGGTCACGAGCGCGTGGTCGTGGGTCGCGACACGCGAGAAACGGGGTCACTGCTCCTCGACGGTGTCTCGACTGGACTCAGGGAGTGCGGGGCGGACGTCGTCGATGTCGGTGTCGAGGCGACCCCAACAGTCGCGCGCGCAGTCGGCGACTTCGGCGCCGACGCCGGCGTCGTCGTCACTGCCTCGCACAACCCACCAGAGGACAACGGCTTCAAACTGTGGACGCCGAGCGGGCAGGCGTTCGACGAGCCCCAGCGCGAGGCGGTCAGCCGACGAATCCGGGAGGACGACTACGACCTGGCGTCCTGGCGGGAGACCGGCGACCGGTCCGAGCGCACCGACGCCGCCGAACGGCACGCAGCGGCCATTCTGGACGCGACGCCGCCGGTGTCCGACGTCTCCGTCGCCGTCGACGTCGGGAACGGCGCGGGGCAGCTGACCGCTCGCGTCCTCGAGGACCTCGGGTGTTCGGTCTCGACGCTGAATGCCCAGCCGGACGGCCGGTTCCCGGCGCGGCCCAGTGAGCCGACCGAGGAGACCCTCGAGACACTGTCCGCGTACGTCGCCTCCACAGACCACGACCTGGGTGTCGCCCACGACGGCGACGCGGACCGGATGATGGCGCTCGACGAGGACGGCGTGTTCCTCGAGGGCGACGAGCTCCTCGCGTTGTTCGCGCGGGACGTCGCGGGCGACGGCGACGAGGTCGCCGTCCCGCTGAACACGAGCATGCTCGTCCAGGACGTCCTCGCAGACGTCGGCGCGTCCACCGTGCGAACGCCCGTCGGCGACGTGTTCGTCGCGGAACGCGCGAGCGAACCGGGCGTCGTCTTCGGCGGCGAGCCCAGCGGCGCCTGGATCTGGCCAGAGGAGACCCTGTGCCCGGACGGCCCGCTCGCCGCCGCCCGGCTCGCCGCACTCGTCGACGAACGCGGGCCGCTGTCGTCGCTCCGGGCCGACCTGGGGCGCTACCCGCTGCGCCGGGACAGCGTCGAGACAGACGAGAAGGCCGCGGTTGTCGACCGCGTGGAGTCGACGGTCGCCGCAGAGTATGACGACGTCCAGGGACTGGACGGGGTCCGCGTGACAGTCGACGACGGATGGTTCCTCGTGCGCGCGAGCGGGACCCAGCCGCTCGTTCGCGTGACCGCGCAGGCTCGAGACGACGAAGCCGTGGACGCTCGATTCAGCGAGGCCAGGGAACTCGTCGAGGCCGCCCGGGAGAACGTGGAACGACGGACCGACTGACGTAACAGACTGGCCCACGGACGTAGTGGTCGCGGCACGCTGCCGCGTCGGCGGAGTGGGTGTTCGTCAGTGCGAGTGTGTTTTCGCTTCGTATCCCCAGGCGAGGTTCCCGCTACCGCTCGGCGGCGCGCTCTCGTACGTCAGCGTAATCGTGTCCGCGTCCTTCTCGGAGACGTAGAATCGCCCCGCTGCGTCCGCGCTCTCCGCCCAGACGTTCGCCACTACCGCTGGTTCGGTGAGGTCGTGGGGGATCTCGTACGAGGACGCGCCCGACCCGCTGGTCGCGTACGTACCCGTGTCCTCCGTCTGATAGCCGAAGTTCCGACGGACGGGGTTCGATGGTCCCGGGACGTCGATGCCGGACTCGACGTCGTTCGAGACGACCTTGCACTCCGTGGCGTCGATCGCGTTGATGTCCGTGCCGCTCGTCGCGTCGAACTTGTTGTTCGTCACGAAGACGTTGCTGGTCTCGTAGACGAGGACGGCGTCGTTCCCGCCGCCTGCGAACGTGTTCGCGGCGACGAGTCCCGGACCCTTGACGAGAAGTCCACGGTTGTCGTAGTGTCGCAGTTCGTTGCCGGTGGCGAGCGTCATCGCTCCGTTGGTCGTGACAGCGTAGGAGCCGCCGACCCTGTCCATCGAGTTGCTGAGGAACCGAATCGCTCCGGAGATGTTGCCAGCGGCGAGCACGAAGCCGTCGACGTGCTCGAAGTGGTTACCGATGACGTTCACCTCCTGGACAACCGAGTCGCCGATCTCGCCGAGCTGGATCACGTTCGATCCGCAGTCGGTGAGGACGTTCTCCGTGAAGCCGAAGAACTCACAGGATTCGCCGTCGGGCGTCCGGAACCGCAGGACGTCGCCCTCGACACCGTTGACGTCGTTGCCTGCCATCGTGAGTTTCCGTAACCCGGACGGGTGGTCGTAGAGGTTGACTCCCATCCCGTCGATGTCCTTGAACTCGCACCCGTTGAAGACGACCTCCGAGGGGTCGCCGCGGTTCAGGTACGCGTCCCCTTCGAGGTTCCGGAACTCACAGCCGGTGACGTACGTGACGTCGGCACCGGAGATGATGCCGTTCTCGGCGTTCGCGAACCGGTTGTCCGAGAACTGCACGACACCCCCCATGTGAACGTCGGCGTCGTCCTCGTAGTACTCGTTGGACTCGAAGTTGAGCAGTCGCGGGAATCCGTCGCTACCAGTCCCGCCGACCGTGGTGCAGTGGTTCTTGGTGTCGTGGAAGACGTTGTTCCGCACGCGGACGTTCCGCACCGCGTCCGCGAGTGTGACGCCGTATCCGACGCCACCGGCTTCGTACCTGATGTCGTGCATCTTGCAGTTGTTCACCGCCGAGTATATCGTGGACAGGTAGATGACGCCCGAGTGTCCGAGGCCGCGGAACAGAACGTTCTCGACCAGAATCCGCTGGCCGTACGTCGCGACGACGCCAGACCGGTACGCCTCCTGGTCAGTGCCCACGAACGCCATGTCACGAATGACGACGTTCTCCACGTCGTCGATGGCGACGGCTTTCGCGCCGTTCGCCGTGCGGTACTTGTCGAAGAGTCCACCGGCAGTCAGTTCGAGTTCACCGTTCGCATCGTCTACCGACGTGATGCGGCGGATCTCACCGTACGGCTGGTCGCGGTACTCCGTCGTGCGCTCCGTGTTCACGAGGACGAGGTTGTCGGCGTCGAAGGGGGACGCGTCCGTGACCGAGATGAACTGGTCAGTGGAGTTGGCGTCCTCCGCGAGCGGGGCCGACCCGCCTCGCTCGCCCTCCACGCGGAAGCCGGCGCCACCAGCGACTTCGATGGTCGTGTCGGTTCCCATCCCCTCGAGGATCGTCCCCGTTGTGATGTTCACTGGGTCGGGCGCAACGTAGTGACCGTCCTGGATGACGATTTTCGACGCGCCCGAGTCCACGGCGGCCTGGACCACGGCACTGAAGTTGTCGCCGCGCGCGATGATTTCGTCGGCCCCGTCCGCGAATACCGTGCCGTCCTCGTCCTTCCAGACGACGACGTCGGCGCTCTGGGACTCTGTCAGCAGGTGGTCTGTTTTCACGACGCCGCCGGCGAATCCCTCGACGTTCGCCGCCTCGTCGGGGTCGCCGACGGTCGCCGTTTCGGCGTCGGCCGAGTCGCCGCCGGACGACAGACACCCACTCATCGCGGCGATCGATCCGCCTATCTCCAGCACGTCTCGTCGGAGCAGAGAGAGGTCGTCACCCATGCGAACGTCTGACAGCGTCTGCCGGATTACTATACATCTGTTAAGTCGACCCAGCACCGACACGAACTGCGGCGTCCACTGCTGAAACACCCCAGAATCGGTGCGTTCGCCGGGTCGTCGTTTTAGCTGAACGATAGTAAAACGGCTCTGTGTCGTCTTCGCGAGTAGCGATGACAAGACAGAACGACAGACGGACGCGGCGGGCGGTGCTCGGAAGTATCGCCACCGCCGGCCTGATCGGCGTCGCTGGCTGTTCGAGTTCGGCGTCGTCCCCGACCGAGACCACGCCGACGAACGAGACGACGACAAACGCCACCCAGACGACTCAGCAGACGACCACGACCGCCGAGCCACAGCTCGCAGATACGGTGGTGTTCGAGGACTTCGAGGACCTCTCGCAGTGGAGCGTCGAGGGCGGGTCGCTCGAGGCCGACGACTCGACAGTGTACGCGGGCTCGCAGTCCGCTCGCCTCGAACGCGGCGACGGTCCGGTAGTGTTGACGCGCGACGTGGACCTCGACCTCTCGAGCGAGAACCTCTCGATTGCGTTCCGCATGGAATCGCCTGGGAACGCCGTCGTCCAGCTCGCCCTCCAGGCCCCCGACGAAGAGAACCAGCTCGTACTCGGGGAGGGAATTCGACAGGAGACGAGCGGGAACTGGCTGCGAATAGACGCCGGCGCCCGTGACGTCACCGGCCTCCCCGAACTCGAGAACGTCCAGAAGGTCAGTGTGCGCGTCCGCGGCGGCGACAGGAATACGAAGTTCTGGGTGGACGACCTCCGTCGCGTCCCGTCGCCCGAAGAGGGCCATGCGGTGTTGTTCTTCGACGACGGCTTAGAATCCGCGTACACGGAGGCGTACAACGTACTCTCCGAGCGCGACATGCCAGCCACGGTACCGGTCGTGACGGACAACGTCGGCGACGACGGCAAAGTCACACTCGACCAGCTCGGCGAACTGTCGTCGAACGGCTGGTCAGTCTGTTCGCACACGAGCACGCACACGAACCTCGAAGACATCTCCCGGCTGACCGCCGAACAGGAGATCGTGAACGCCAAAGAGTGGCTCGTCGACCAGGGATTCGAAACCGGCTCCCGGTGGCTCGTCTATCCCTTCGGTGGCTTCAGCGACTCCGTCACGAGCTTCGCGGAGAAACACCACGACCTCGCGTTCCGTTACGTGGGGACGCGAAGCATCGGGTCCGGCCGGGTCACCGAGCCCATGACCGTCTCGCGGGGCGACGCCAGCGACCTCGAGGCGGCCAAGAAGATGGTCGACCTCGGCAAACTCTACAACGACCTGGAGCTGTTCACGTTCCACGACATCAACTCCAGCGGCGACGGCCTGGCTGTGACGCCCCAGGAGTTCGAGGAGTTCGTGGACTACCTCGACAACAGTTCCCTCAAGGTCACCACCCCCGAAACGATCCACACGGACCTGCGCGCGGACGTCTCCGACTGAGCGTGACCGACTCCGAGCCGGCGTGACGCAGTGAAACGCCCCGGAATTGGGTTTAGAAGCTTTGTAAGTGGCGAAACGGTCATTCTAGCTTTTACGGACTGGGTCAGTACCGGGACGTACATGAGCGAACTGAGACTCGAACCTGTCGACGAAACCGTGGAGCGTATTCTGGAGTTCACGAGCTTCCAGCGCGACCTGCTGTTCGTCATTGCAGGGTCTGAGCGGGCCAGCGGCCAGGAAGTGAAAGCGGAACTGGAGGACTCGACGGGCGAGTCCATCCTCCCGGGACAGCTCTATCCCAACCTCGACGAACTCCACGAGGCGGGCCTCCTCCGGAAGAGCAACCGCGACGGGCGCACGAACGACTACGCGCTCACAGAGTGCGGCCGCGAGGTGCTCGCAGAACTGTGCCGCTGGCAGTGCGCCCACGCCCACACGGAGGAGTTCTCCGACGTCCAGGTGACCGAGTACTGAGTCGCGGACACCCCAGGTGACCGAGGACGCTTACTCGACGTATAATAACGACCCGTGGATGCGAAGCTCCGGTCGACGAGCCAAATGTACCAAGGACACTCGATCGCGGCCGTGATTCCGGCCTACAACGAGGAGTCGTTCATCGGAGGGGTCATCGAGACCCTCCCCGAGTTCGTCGACCGCGCGTACGTGGTCGACGACGCCTCCACGGACGACACCTGGGCGGAGATACAGACACACGCCGAGCGCGTCAACGACGCGCAGCCAGCGGAGACGCCCGTCACGGACGGCGGGGTCGAACTCGACCCGCGGGTCGTCCCGGTCCAGCACGACGAGAACCGGGGCGTCGGCGGCGCAATCAAGACCGGCTACCAGGCGGCCCTCGACGACGGCGTCGACGTGACGCTGGTCGTCAGCGGGGACGGCCAGACGGAGCCCGACATCCTCGAGCGCATCCTCGACCCAGTCGCGTCCGGGGAGGCCGGGTACGCCAAGGGGAACCGACTACTCGACCAGGACCGCGATGCGATGCCGCGGTTCCGGCAGGCGGGCAACTTCGTGTTGACGTTCCTCACGAAGATCTCCAGCGGGTACTGGGGGATGATGGACCCACAGAACGGGTCGACGGCCATCTCCCGGGAGGCCCTGGAGGCCGTCGACATCGCGGAGATGTACGAGGACTACGGCTACTGCAACGACCTGCTCGCGCGCCTGAACGCCGCGGGCGTGACGGTCGCGGACGTCTCCCGCCGGGCGGTCTACGAGGACGAGGAGAGCCACATCGACTACCGGACGTACATCCCGAAGGTGTCGGTCCTCCTGCTGGGGAACTTCTTCTGGCGGCTCCGCTCGAAGTACCTCTCCGAGCAGTTCCACCCGCTGCCGTTGTTCTACTACGCGGGCGCGGTCGCCGCGGGCGGCGGCCTCGCGTCACTGCTGCGTCGCGCCGCCAGCAGCGAGTCCGACGGCGTCGTGGAGTCGATGACGCTGGTCTCCGTCGGCGTGCTCGGGCTGATTTCGGGCATGGTCCTGGACCGCGAGGAGAACCGCGGAATGACGGTCCAGAAGTACGACCAGTGACTGCGGGAATCGGTCACAGCTAGCAGTCGTCGTCGAGGCGGTGACGGTATTCAGAGTCGGTGGTGAAACAGCCGTTCAGTACAGACGAACGGTTTAGCACTTCTTTCCGGTACTATTGGATGGTTTCCCTTGGAGGAACGAGGGAAGTTCGCACAGATGAGAGTGGATGAGGTCGAGAAGTGGTTCAATTTCGTCCCACCGAGGCCCTATCTGTATCGTCTTCTCTGCTTCGTTCCACGTGACGTATCCATATTCTTCGAGTTTGGGGAGGTGGACGTGTTGCAGTAGTATGCGTTCTTTCTCAGTCCAGCGTGGGGTGGTGTCGGTGTAATTGAGGGGGGTTCCCGCCCCCGAGTTCACTTCCTCGTAGAGTTCGAACAGCAATCGGCGGCGCCAGGATTGTGATAACGCGTCCAGTGCACGGTCAGTCTCTTCAGCGTTCGGTGTGTGCCCCAGCATAATACCCGTATTAGACAAAGATAATAATCATTGTTAGTGATGTTTGGGGCGTCTGATGAGTACGTGGGGAGGTCTACAAACCAGCTGTTTTAGCTCCATTCCGGCGAAGCCAAGCCGCGGATTCGCGGACGCCGACGCCAGGTTCAGCGTCGAATAGCCGCTGATGAACTACGAGTAGTTCTCGAATATGGAACGCCCCTCCGGGGGAAGTCCCGCTGGGAGTGCGGGGCGACTCAGACCGCACTTCTCTTAGCACCTATTCAACCACAGCGGCAGAGAACATCGCTACTACAGGAGCTATTTGTGCAATACGTGATTGCTGGCGGCCCGGTATGATACATATCATCCACTAAAAGAATTATATACCTAGACGTTAATTTATTCTGCATGTCATCTGGCGAGTACTATCCAGACAAGGCCCGGGAGGTGAACAAACTCCTAGAAACATTGGCCGATCCTCACCGCCGAGAGCTAATTCTATACTTCGAATCACGCTCCCAGACCGAGACTGACTCGCTCGAGGCCGTCGTCTCTCACATCGATGACCGGATGCCGTCAACAGGCCAGGCAGAAATTGAAACCGCGCTTCACCACACGCATCTCCCGAAGCTGATGGACAGAGGGTGGGTAGACTACGACCAGAGACAGGATACCATACGCTATCACGGCCACGAAGACGCCGAACAACGGTTAACGGAGCTTCTGGCTGTCTTCGATGAATAACACGACGAATCACGTGACGCAGCCGGAAACTGACCGGTCGACGATTCGTATTCCGCGGTGTGGAGTCGATGGCTGTCGATCACCGGGAGTCAGAAGGTGGGTTCGTGGTCAGCCCTCGACGTGCTGGCAGTAGTCGTCGATGTTGTACCGCTTCTCCACGAACTGCTCGTCGAGGAAGCGGGCGGTTCGGGCGAGTCGGCTGTCGACGTTCTCGCGGAACCGCTCGACGAAACCCGCGTCCAGCTCACCCCAGAGCCCGGGGTGGACGAGCACCTGCATCTTCGACGGCAGACCGTCAGCCAGCGGGTGCGCTTCCCGCCAGCGCTGATTGGAGTCGCCGCGGTACGTGATCTCCTCGAAGAACCGGCGCTCGTACGTGCTCGTGAAGCCGTCGTACGACCGCCGGAACACCCACTCCGGCGGCCGATGGAACGACACTGTGTCAGTCGGGTCGCTGCAGACCTGCTCGAGGGCCGTGCGTTCGTCCTGGACGCAGTCGGCGAGCACGTCCGCGTCCGGTTCCCCGGTGAAGTGCTGGTGTGTGCTGAAGTGGAGGCCGACGTCGTGTCCGAGCGCCTCGAGTTCCTCCACGACAAGTCTGACGGGCTTGTGGAGGAGGTTGTACAGGGGTGACGTGACGAGGAAGAAGTACGTCGCGGTGACGTCGCGGGAGGCCTCCATGCGCGCGAGCTCGAGCGCGTTCCGGGGCGACCAGTCGACGTCGTGGCGGAGGAGGACGTCGCCGTCAGTCACGGGCTGGTCGTACGTCTGGAACTGGTAGCCGTGGTCGAGGAGTTCGTCGAGGAACTCGCCGTACCAGTCGTACGTGAACTCCACGTGCTCCGCGACGGCATCGGTCGTGACCTGTCCGCTGGTGTCGGTCATGGTTCGTCCCCGACTGGCTCTGCGGGCGACCCGACGACGAGCGCCCCGGCGGAAACGTCATCAAGGACGGTGGCGTGCATTCCGAGTTCGGCGTCAGCGCCGACCTCGACGTCGGTCGCGACGCTCACGTGCGGGTGGACAGTAGTTCGGTCTCCGATGGTCGCGCCGCCAGCGAACCCGCACCCGCAGGCGACCGTCGCGTCCGCGCCGACCTCGGCCTGGTGGGCGACGTGGACGTTCGCGCTGAGTTTCGCGCCGCGTCGGATCCTGGTCTCTTCGAAGACAGCGCGGTCGATTGAGGTGTTCGGGCCGACCGACACGTCGTCCTCGACGACGACGTCACCGTCGTGGAACTGCCGCAGCAGGCGGTCGTCCTCGTCTCGGACGTACCCGAACCCGGGCGCCCCGAGCACGGCGCCGCCCTGGATCCGGACGCGGTCGCCGAGGCGGACGGCGTCGCCGACGACCGCGTTGGGGCCGACGTAACAGTCGTCGCCGAGTGTCGCGCCGTCCGCGATCCAGGCGGTGGGGTGGACGCCCGTCTTCTCGCGCCCGTCCCCGAAGAACTCGACCGCTGCGCGCGCGAAGTCGAACTTCGGCCGGGACGAGCGCACGAGCGTCCGCCCGTCGAGGTCGGGAATCGACGTCGGGCAAACGACGACGCCGGCGCCCGATTCTCGCACACGCTCGGGGTCCTCGTACACGCAGAAGGCGAGGTCGTCGGACCCCGCGGCGTCCAGTGCGTCGACCCCGTTCACGGTCGCGTCCGGTCCGGTGAACGGCGCGTCGAGGAAGGACGCGACCGCGCTGGCGGCCACCGTCATCGTCCCCGTTCGACGTCGCGTCGATTCCGTTCCGTGGCTCGGCTCAGTGTACCAATCACGCTCGGTCTCGACTCCACGCGGCGACCGCTTACTTATACGTCTTGTAAGGGACGGTCGGCGTTCGTCACCGCCGCCGGCGGGCTTTCTCGCGGTCGACGACCCACTGTTTGGCCTCACGCAGGACCGGCCAGCCGTCGTAGACCCAGAGCGCGGCCACGGTGCCGAACAGCACGACGTAGAGGCCGACGTAGAACAACTCCTCGCCGGAGAGGACGTCGGACGCGAACGCGAGGAAGTACGACGTGAACCGCTCGACGAACCCTCTCCGGGTCTCGTACCCGGGCAGGTCCACGACGGGCCAGAGGACGCGTCCGAACACAACAGGCTTCGAGAGCACCGCTGCGAGGGCGACGTCGGCGAGCAGGTGCGAGCCGTACCCGACGGCGAACGCCAGCCCGTACTGCCGACGGTCGACGTGGTGGGCGAGTACCACCACTGCGGCGACGGCCGGCACCGCGACGAACACGGAGTGAGCCGCCCCGTATCCAGTCTCGAACGTCCGCAGCGACCACGACAGCGGTTTGTCAACGAGGTCCGGGATTTGGGTGGCGACGGCGAGCACGAGCGTCGGCCCGCCGACCGGCGGTTCGCCGAACGACGCCCGCGACGACAGCGAGTACAGCAAGTAGCCGAACGCGAGATGGCCCCACGGCCACATCGTCAGGAACTGCCCCCGTCCTCCGTGACGTCGAGGAAGACGCTGAGGGACTGGTGGGCGTTCTCGCGGGACGGATCGGACGGCGGGTCGCCCTCGTACAGCAGGTAGACGACTCGGTACTCGGAGCCAGACTCGAGGGACCCGACCTGGTGGCTGAGCCGCTCGGTCTCACCGGACGCGACCTCGGCATCGAGCGTCGTAAGCGTGTCTCTGCCGAGGACCTCGACGTCCGAGTCGGTTCGCTCCACGCGCTGGAGTTCGACGACGACCGAGTACTCGTGGTCGGTGCCGTCCTGGTTCGTTATCGTCGGATGGAGCGTCTGCTGGTCGCCCGCAGCGAGCGTCGACGGGACGGCGTCGACAGTGTACTCGCCGTCGTCGTTCTCTCCGACCACGTAGAACTCCGTGAACTGCTGGTCGTCGGTCGGGGCGGTGTATGCGAACGCCGCGCTGGCGAGCATCGCGAGCACCGCGACGACCACGAGGACGTTGAGCGCGACTTCGCGCCGGGAGGTCGGTCGGCTGTCGTCGGCCTCCAGCAACGCTGGCGAGTGGACGGTGAACTGCCCGCCGAGCGAACCCAGCGTCGAACGCAGCGAGAGTCCGCTCCGGCGCTCCGACGGGAGTCCGGCGCGTCTGACGAGCGCCACGCCGAAGAGCGCGACTGTCAGCGACGCGACCGCGACGAACAGTGGTGCTGGGCGGATACCGAACGGCGAGAAGTTCACGACGAGTGCGACGAGCGCGGTCAGTGCCGCACTCGAAACTACTGCGAGGAGGAGGCGTTCGCCGGGTGCAATCCCAGTGTAGACAGCGTCGCGGACGAAGCCGTGCGAGGACGTCGTCGTCGAGTCCGCGTCCGCGTATCGTTGCGGGTACATCGCCGCCAGGAACGCGTATCCCGGGACGAACAGCGCGAACGGGAGCGCCAGCGCGGCGCGAACACCGCCAGTCACGCCGACTGAAAGCACCGCGACGGGTACGAGAATCGCGTAGGCGGTGCCGACGAGGAGGTCCAGTCGCCACCGGACTGAGTCTGTTGCCATCGTCACGGGGTTCGGGTGTCGGACAAAAAACTACAAACATCATAGGCGGGCAGATCGCGTTCGTCCGCGTCCGGTTCGCGACGACGGCCGCCATTGCCCGCAGACCGCGAGCCTCGGAGTGCAGCCAGGACCATTGCAGACTTTTGCTCTGGCCGACGAAGGGGCAGAGCGGCGCTGAAATGCTTTACATCGGTTGTAAAGTGTTGCAACGGTCCGAAACGGTGTGCAATGACTGTTCCCCTTTATCTTATCGCCGCTTTTGGGGTGAACCACGATGCAAGCCAACGACGCAGCGACGACAGTTCGACCGAATAGCGCCGGCACGGACGCCATGAACCACCAGCGGCTATCGGACGACAAGATCTTCCACCTGCTGCAGAACGAGCGTCGCCGGGCCGTCATCCGGTACCTGCGGGACGAGGAGGGCACGGTGAGCATGCGCGACATCGCCGAACAGGTCGCCGCGTGGGAGCACGATACGTCCGTCGCCGCGCTCGACTCCGACGAGCGCCAGCGTGTGTACATCCCGCTGTACCAGAATCACCTGCCGAAACTGGACGAGGAAGGCGTCATCGAGTACAACCAGAGCCGCGGGACAGTCGAACGAACGCCGGTCGCCGACCAGCTCGAACAGTACCTCACGGAGGACCTCGAAGCGTCCACGAGCGTCGCCCCCAGCCAGCCCAACGGTGCGGTATCGGCGGGCGATTGGACGGAGGGGTACATCGGCGCGACCGCGCTCTCGGGCGTGTTCTTCCTGGGCGCGGTGTTCAACGTCCCGGCAGTGTCTGACCTGCTGTTGGCGTCCCTGATGCTCGTCACGTTCGCAACCGTGACGTTCCTCCACGCGACCGCAGATTCGGATGCGTCGCTCTCTCCGACGAACTTCTTCCCGGGCTGATGCGGAGCGCACCCACGACCAACGACCGACCCGCTTAGTACCTAATGTCTGCTGAAACGTACCGCCTCGTCTCGGAGCTCGTTCGACCCGGCGACCACTTCGACATTCCGGACGGAGTCCAGCCAGTTGTCGAAGAAGTCGACCGCAGGGGTTTCGTCCGCGTCACCTACCTGAAACAGGTCACAGCCGTTCCAATCGAAAACGACCCCGACCTCAAGTACGTCGAATAGCGTCCCCGCCTGCGGGACGACTCGCCCGTCCGCCGATTCGAGGCGATTCCGTGTGGAAGCACGAAGACCAGGCACCGACCTAACCGTCCGAACCCTCCTCGGTGGTACCTGCGTTGGTTGGCGGCAATACGGGACGTCGGGACCGCTTCGGCCGGTCGCTTCGGGAAAACGGCGCACCGAACGTCGGGAGGAGGAGGAGTCAGTTCCGTCGATGCAGTCAAGCGAGGCGTCGAGTCAGTCGGACTGTGACGACGCCCGCACGACAGGCGAAAGACAACCTGTTTTATTCTAGTGATAATTCAACGTTTGCAAACAGTTTCACGAAGGTCGGGGCCTCGTAGTCCCCCGATTGTACACCGATATTATTTCGATCTGTTATGTATTCCAACAGAGATAGAAACGGAAGATTCCGATGCGACGGTCGGCCAAAAAGTATACGCTCACGGATTGCGGAGATACGCTAACCGCGACATCAAAATGGGGGGTACGAATTTCCACGCTCTGCTGGCATTCCTCGTGCTATCCGTCGCCGTCTTAGCGTTGTCTACGAGCGGTGCTGCCTCGGCAGGGGCAGCGGACCTTTCGACCGCTTCGAACGATTCGACCGCGGCGACCAACGCGACCGTCGAGAACGTCACGTTCTCCGAATCGGCGGCAAACACGACGAACGACGGTCACCCGGTCATCTGGCAGGACAAGTCCTTCGAGACGACTGTCGAATACGATCCGCCGGACAAGTCCGGCTACGAGGTCTGTCTCTGGGCGGACACGTCCGAGGTTCAGAGCTGCAAGACGGTCAATCTCGGAGACCCTGCGAACCGCACGTCGGTGACGTTCGAACTGTCGGAGTGGCCGACCGACGAAAACGGGAAACTGGCCCTCAGCACCGAGTTGCGATTCGACGGTGAGACACTCGACAGTTCGACCACGGAGGTCGTCGTATTGTCCCAAAACGGCAGTTACGACGGCGACAGCCTCCGGAACACGGAGGAACTCGGGATGAACTCGAGCGTACTCACGTCCGACACGGACAACGACGGCCTGAGAGACGGCCGGGAAATTGACCTCGGCACCGACCCGACTGATCCGGACTCTGACGACGACGGCCTGAGAGACGCACGCGAACTGGAACTCGGCACCGACCCCACCGAACAAGACACCGACGACGACGGCCTCACCGACGGCCGCGAGGTCGAACTCGGCACCGACCCCACCGAACAAGACACCGACGGAGATGGGTTGAGCGACGACACGGAGGTCTCGTACGGCACGAATCCGACGAGTGCGAAGTCGCCGTTCACGGTCGCGGTCGGCGTCGTCGTCACGGGAGTGGCCGGCGTCATCTTCGCTACGCGTCGATTGGAGGGGCCCCTGTTCCACTGGCAGGCCAACGACCGGAGTCTACTCTCGTTCCCGGCGCGGTCCGGGGAAAGCGAGTCGACGTCCCACGAGCAACAGGACGCCGACGAGGAGCCAGCGACAGAGACACCGCAGACGGGGACTGCACACGTCGCCGCCAACCAGGCCATCGACCCGGACCGCGAGAAGGTACTGCGAATCCTCCAGGAAAGCGGCGGCCGGATTCGTCAGCGGCAGATCGTCGACGAGACCGACTGGTCGGCGTCGAAGGTGAGTCGCCGACTCTCGAAGATGGAAGACGACGGCCTTATCAGCAAAGTGACCATCGGTCGCGAGAACATCGTGATGCTAGACGAAGAGGACGCCGAATCGGCAATCGACGAGGCCTGACCGAGGCTGCCAGCGCGCGGGATGGAAGTGACAGAACTGCGACTGGATCGCGATAGTCGTCACCGGTGTCCGGCTTCGAACTCGAAGACGCCAGCGAACGCGCCGGGGACTGGTCACCGACGAATCGCCTTCGACCGACGGGGTCGGCTGTCGATTGCACCAAGAGCCTCAATCGTCGCGCGCTGCTAGCGTCCGGAGCTGTTCGCGGGTGGCGTCGACCTCCAGGTTCGGCGCAGTGACGGACTCCGACGTGACGACTCGGGGGACGGCGTCGGCGTCCAGTTCCCGGAACTGGGTCGAAGCCGCCCGGACGGCGTCGTTGTGCCCGGAGCCCGTTAACTCGGCTTCGAACTGGTCAGCGGGCTCCACGCCAGCCTCGGCCGCGAAGCGAGTGAGCGCGTCGGGTTGCGCCCACGCCTCCCGCTCCGGCGGCTGGTTCGCGAACACGTACTCGAAGTACTCCCAGTAGGAATCCGGGTCGACCTGCCACGCGGCGAGTCCGGCGCGAGACGCACGCGGTGCGTCCTCGCCGAGGAACGGTTCGTCGCCGTGGTACGCAACAGACCGGAACTCGAGCGCGACGTCCCCGGACGCGACGAACTCGGCGACGAGTTCGGGGAGCAGAGTACGAACGAACTCCCGCGTGTACGGACACTTCCAACTCCCGTAGACGGTCGCGACCGGTGCGTCCGACCGCGCGCTCATCGTGGCGTACTCGTAGTCCGCGGGCGATTCGGGGATCGGCGTCTCGCCCGCGAACACGTCCGGCTCCGCGATGTCGACGTCCGTCGCTTCCGGACTGTTCGAGGACGTGCCGTTTTCTGGCGTTGTGTCGCTCGTTTGCGTTTCGTTTCGCGTCGTCTGTGCTGGCTCCTCGGCCGATGGCTCCGAGTCGTCGAACGCGCTCGTGAGACTCGCACAGCCGGACAGCGACCCGATGAGCCCGGTCGCCGCGAGCGCCAGCGCGTAGCGGCGTGTGGTCTCGTCCACGTCCCACGCCAGAACCTCCCGTTGGTTTATTACTCAGTCTGTAAACGTCGACCGCCACAGCCAACCCCCTCGTCCGTTCCCCAGCCACGCGTACGCCCCGAAATTCGGCCTCTAACACCTGTATATCCAGGGATTAGACTGAATATAGTAATGGACCGGCCGGGTCTTGCCAGAATCGAGTCCGCATCGAACCCTGCCAGGGCACGGTGCGGTAAGGGCACACGACCATGCACGACACAGACAGTTCGATTCCCGTCAGGACGCGGATCGAATACGGCCGCTCGAGTTGGACTACTCACGATCAGCCCCCTGTCGTGGGGTGGACGTGATGTGTGGAATTATCGCCTGCGTCGGTAGCGGCCGGACGGTCTCGACGCTCCTCGACGGACTCGACAACCTCGAATACCGGGGCTACGACTCCGCGGGGGTCGCGGTCCAGAACGGCGCGGGCGTGTCCGTGTACAAGCGCGCCGGCTCCGTCTCGGACATCAAAGACGATATCTCGCGGGCCGCGCCGGACGGCGACGTCGGCATCGGTCACACGCGGTGGAGCACGCACGGACCACCGACCGACGCCAACGCCCACCCCCACACTGACGGTGCCGGTGACGTCGCCGTCGTCCACAACGGCGTCATCGACAACTACCAGACCCTCCGTTCGGAGCTCGAGGACCGCGGCGTCGAATTCACCAGCGACACGGACACGGAAGTCGTCCCCCACCTGTTCGCCGAGCACCTCGAGGACTACGCGGACACAGAGACGGCGTTCCGGCGCACTATCGAGACCATCGAGGGCAGTTACGCCATCGCCGCGGTCGTCGACGGCGAGGACGCGGTGTACGCCGCGCGGAACGGGACGCCACTCGTCGTCGGCGTCGACGACGACAGGTACTTCCTCGCGAGCGACGTTCCCGCTTTCCTCGAGTACACGCAGGACGTCGTGTTCCTGGAAGACGGCGACGTCGCGGTCGTTCGCCCGGACGACATCGACACGAAGAACGTGAGCGGCGACTCGGTCACCCGTGCCGTCGACCGCGTCGACTGGGACCCCCAGGAGACGGGAAAGGGCGCCTACGACCACTACATGCTCAAGGAGATCAACACCCAGCCGACGGCGCTCAAGCAGACCATCGAGGGGCGCCTCGACGTCGAGGACGCGTCGGTCGACATCGAGAACTTCGACCGGGGAACCTTCTCGGAGTTCGACCGAGTGCAGTTCGTCGCGTGCGGGACCTCCTACCACGCCGCGCTGTACGGGTCGAAGCTCCTCGACGACGTCGGCGTCGACTCGACGGCCTACCGCGCGAACGAGTACGACACGAACACCGGGCCGGCGTGCCCCGACACCCTCGTGGTCGCCGTCACGCAGAGCGGAGAGACCGCTGACACGCTCAAGGCGATGCGGTACGCCGAAGCCGACGGCGCGACGACGCTCGCCGTCACCAACGTCGTCGGGTCGACCGCTGCACGCGAGGCGGACCACTCGATGTTCATCCGTGCCGGCCCCGAGATCGGTGTGGCCGCGACGAAGACGTTCTCCTCGCAGGTCGTCTCGCTGGCGTTGCTGTCCCGGCAGTTCGCGATGGACTTCCCGGACGCATCGCCGCGTGAGGACTTCGACGAACTCGCCGAAGCGCTCGCACGGCTTCCGAGCGACGTGGAGACGGTCCTCGACCAGTCGAACGCCCGCACCATCGCGAACCGCTACGTCAACGACGACGCGTTCTTCTTCATCGGGCGCGACCTCGGATTCCCGGTCGCGAAGGAGGGCGCGCTCAAGTTCAAGGAGATCACCTACCAGCACGCCGAAGGGTTCACGTCCGGCCGCCTCAAGCACGGCCCGCTCGCACTGGTGACGCCGTCGACGCCGCTGTTCGCCATCGTCACGGGCCGGCACAACGAGAAGACGCTGACGAACGCCAAGGAAGCAAAGAGCCGGGGGGCGCCGATCGTGCTCGTCTCGGACGACCCCGACGCGCACTCGGACCTCGCCGACGTCGGGCTGGAGGTCCCCTCCACGCACCCGCTGCTGGAGGGGCTCCTCGCGAACGTCCAGTTGCAACTGCTGGCGTACCACGCGGCCGACCAACTGGACCGCTCGATAGACAAACCCCGGAACCTCGCAAAGAGCGTCACCGTGGAATGACGCCCCGGAGGAGACGGTGAACAAAGAGCTGTTCGGCGTGTTCGGCGGTCGGCCGGCATTCGAGCGCGTCCGGTCGCCCGCGGCGTTCGACCGCGTCGTCGAGGGCCCCGCAGTCACGGTCGGCGTTCGGGACGACGGGCTGGACGTTCCCGGATGGACGCAGGTCGAATCCCGGGACGACGGCTGCTGCGTGGTCTGGGGAGAGGCGTACGTGCCGGATTCGGACTCCGACCCGGCGACCTGGCTGCTCGACCAGTACCCGAGTCTGGGCGCGAAAGCGCTGTCCGCGCTGAACGGTTCCTTTCTCGCTGTCGTGGACGACGGCTTCCGACCGGTCGTCGCGGGCGACCCGTTGCGGACCCGGGAGTGCTTCTTCACGGACCTGGAGGAGAATCGCGTCTTCGGGACGGACCCGACGACGGTGGTGACCCTGCTCGAGGACCCGAGTCCGTGCCGACAGTCGCTCGTGGAGTTCGTGCACCTGGGCGTCGCGCTCGGGGACCGCACGCTCTTCGAGGACGTGGCGCGCGTGCCGTTCGACGGCTACCTCGAATCCGACGACTCGGGGGCGCTGGACAGGTTCGTCTACGACGCGCGGGAGTTCAACTACGCCAATTCGCTGGCCCGCCGCCTGCAGCGCGCAATCGACCGGCGGAGCGGCCAGCCCGGACGGACCGGCGTCATGCTCAGTGCGGGCTACGATTCCCGGGTGCTGCTCGCGGAACTCGACGACGTGGACCGCTGTTACACAGTCGGCCGTCCGGACAGCGACGAGGTGTCAGTCTCCAGGCAGCTCGCCGATCAACACGGCGCGGACCACCACGTCCTCGACCCGGCCGACGGGTACCTGAACACGCGCCCGGAGACGATCCAGTACGGACAGAGCATCAAGGAATCCCTGCAGGTGCACCAGGCCGTCGACGGCGCCCACATCGACGTCGACTCCCTCCACCACGGATTGTTGTTCGACACGCTCCTGTCCGGCCACTTCCTCCCGCGGCGGACCATCGACGTCCTGGACTACACGTTCCCGCTCCGGGGGCTCGAATCGGACCCCGACGTCGCGGAGACGCTCCTGTTCGACAACTTCGGGTTCTGGACGATCAGCGACCTCGTCCCGTCGGGGACCGTCTCGCCCCCCGAGGACAGCGTCGAGTTCTGCCGGGACGCGATCGAGACCCAGTACGACCGGCTCGCCGACCGGTTCGACTCGCCGCACGACGCCATCGCGGCCATCGGCATCCAGAACCAGCCGGCGGTGCCGTTCCACACGCACCTCGCCGACAACTCGTTTGCGACGTTCCTCGCGGCCGACGCGGAACTGATCGACTGGCACCTCACCACGCCGCCCGAACACCGGAACAAGCGAACCTACCGGCGCGCACTCGAACAGGTGGACGCGTCGCTGCTGTCGCCGCGGCCGCCGGACCGCCCCCACGATAGCTACCAGCTGAATCAAGTGGAGCAGTTCCTCCGCCGAGCGCTCCCCGGCGTCGCGGCCTTCGAGTCGCCGTGGCCGGACCGCGCCGAACAGTACGACCGCAGCGGCCTCGACGACCGCCTGTTCGACGAGGGGAGCGACCTCCGCGAGTTCCCGCCGCGCCTGAAACTCCGCCTGCACGACGCGGTCTGCTGGTTCGATTCGATCGCGGACGGGACGCACGTCGACCCCGTCGAAGTCTTCTCCTCGCCCCTCGAGACGCGGTAGCCGCGCTGGGTTCGACGCACCAGCCCGCGCTGGTCAGTCGCTGTCGGCCTCCCGCGTCGGGATGGCGGCGTGCTCTCTAATCCCGACGCACTCCCCGACTCAGAAATCGTCCTTCATTTTGACCGACCCGGCTCCAGCTATCGGCTCGTATCTCGACTGGCACCACAATTCCCGCACCTCATATTCTGCTGGACGAAGCGCGACCGTTCGGGGAGCAACAAGAGCGTGTCTCCCCTTCGAGGCGGAGCGAACGTCAGAGGAACCCGTCGTCCGTCGTCGTGTTGTTCGCAGTCGTCGAAGTGTTGTTTGTCGTGGTGGTGTTGTTCGTTGTCGTCCTCGTAGTGTTGTCCGTCGTGGTGGTCGTGGTGGTGTTGTTTGTCGTCGTGGTAGTCGTGGTGGTGTCGTTCGTGGTCGTCGTCGTAGTGTTGTCCGTCGTGGTGGTCGTGGTGGTGTTGTTTGTCGTCGTGGTAGTCGTGGTGGTG
>Ga0207851_100251_pt1 | contig 34947 bp, 33 predicted proteins | sample A23E3SouthBayCA_FD_187747 | JGI IMG/M metagenome (GOLD analysis project Ga0207851, IMG submission 187747) | Aerobic enrichment media microbial communities from Eden Landing Ponds, California, USA - A23 E3 (SPAdes) | ecosystem: Environmental > Aquatic > Marine > Unclassified | place: Emeryville... | reverse complement strand
GCGGCGGTCGAAGTCCCGGACGACGATGCTGCCCTCGCTGACGTTGGGACTGCCGTCCGCGTCGGCGCTGGCGTCGGACCGGCAGTCGTGGTCCGTGTCGGCGTCGCCGGTGTCGGACTCTGACTCGGCGTCGCAGTCGGCGTCTGGGTAGGTGTCGCCGTGAGTGTCGGCGTGGGCGACGCAGTCGGGGTCGCAGTGGGCTTCGGTGAGGGCGTCGGCGTCGGGTCACTCACGTTCAGCGTCGCCGTCGCGTTGTCCGATTCGCTGTACACGCCGTAGGTGTGTGTCCCGGCAGCCAGATAGGACGGGCCGACGTTCCGGAAGGCCACCGTCGTTGCGTTCCCCGGGCCGATCGAAACGTCGCGATAGGCGACGACAGACCCGTCGACGCGCAGTTGGAGTGTCTGGTCGGCGGCGACGTTCCCGACGTTCTCGACGCGCGCCGTGGTCGTGATAGTTCCGCCGGTGGTAGCAGTCGTCCGATTCACGCCGGAGACGAGGAGTCGGGCCTCACCGGGCGGGGCTGAGAGATTTTGTGAACAGTCGACATTTCCGTAGCACACCGCGGAGACGTTCGCGCCCTCGCCGAACCAGTTTCCGGTCGCGTTCACTTCGGATCTAGCAGCACGGGCGTCGATAGCGGTAGTGAGTGCGTAGTCGTAGCCGAAGGACGACTGATGGATCTCCCAGTGACCTTGCGACTCGGAGAGTTGGACGCCGGACTGTAAGTCGCTACCAGGATTCTTGACACTCTCGAACCGCGTATCGAGCACAGTCCAGTTCCCCTGGGCATCGTATGCATTGATCGGTCTGGTAATCTCTCGGAACGTACTATCTTCAATCGCTCCGGATCCAGTACTTCCAATTAGATTCACGCCGCTATGACAGTCTTCGAACGTTGTTTGGCGTATATCTAGTTCCCCCTGGATATTTTGGCCATAGATGCAGTCTTCACTGTCGGTAACTGTACTACCGACGAGAGTTCCCGACCCCTGTTTTATTCTCGGCCGCAAACCGTACTCAGTATTGTACGCGAAAGTCGTGTTATCTATTCGCCAGTGACCGGTCGAATCCCATGTCCACATGCCGGACTCGAAGCCAGCGACCCGAGTCCCAGAAATCGACCAGTTTCCGGTCGTATACCCCGCGTCGATCCCCATAGACCGTTCGCGAGAGATGTTTCGCTGGACAATCGTATCACGAACGGTCCACGCACCGCTCGATCTCTCCGCATTTATGCCGGTTTTGCTATCGAATATCCGTGTGTCACTCACCGTCCACGCGCCGCTAAATTCCTCTGCATCGATGCCGTTAGTGCTCTCGCGTATAGTAACGTTGGCTACGGTCCACGCTCCGCCCCTCCCAGTGACGCCCCAGTCAGCGTTTCTGATGCTGAGGTTGCGAACCGTCCACGCGCCGGCCCCCCGTGCTTCGACACCGATATTGAAATTCGTGATCGTAACTCCGTCGACTACCGGTTCCGCGTTGTCAACGATCACGAACCCCCGGGTGGGGTATCGGTGATACCGGGACATCGATCTGTCGAGTACTGCGCTCCTCGGACCAGTGATCGTGATGTCTTTGCCGACCTCTACCTCGCCGTCGTACGTTCCCGGTCGGAGTTCGACGGTGTCGCCGTCAACCGCAGCGTCGACCGCGGCCTGTATCGAGGCGTACTCGTCGTCCCCGTCGTCGTCGCCGTCGACGACGAGCACCGACTGTGACTCAGTGGATACCCCGGTGATCCCGCTCGCATCGACGGTTCCAGCGACAACAGCACCGCCGACGATTGCTGCGCTCGCAGTCAGCAACACGAGCGCGACGACAGTCATCTGCCCACCCCGCCGCGGCCACTCCATGATCCACATGATTGTGACGTACTGACCACATTTCTTCAGTCTTAATGAAGCTACTGCACCCGTTCGTTTGGATAGTACTGCCGCCACCAGATTCAAGCACCGACTGGGCGAACCCTCGCCCATGCCAGACAGACTCGCGGGGAAGGTCGCGGTCGTGACCGGCGGCGGGCGGGGCATCGGCGAGGCGACCTGCCGCCGGTTCGCCGAGGAGGGCGCGGACGTGGTCGTCGCGGACGTGCTCGCCGAGGAGGCCGAGAGCGTCGCCGCCGACCTCGAATCCGAGTTCGACGCCGAGGCCATCGCGGTCGAGACGGACGTCAGCGACGAGAGCGCGGTCGAGGAGATGGCCGCGCGCGTCGAATCCGAATTCGGGGGCGTCGACGTGCTCGTCAACAACGCGGGGATCCGCGTCGAGCCCCGTCCCGTCACCGAGGCCGACGAGGAGAGCTGGGACCGAATTTTGGACGTGAACCTCAAGGGCTCGGCCTTCTGCGCGAAACACCTGATCCCGCTGATGGACGACGGCGGATCCGTCGTCAACGTCGCCTCGAACGGCGCCGAGGTGGCCCGTCCCGACTGGGCGCAGTACGACTCGACGAAAGGCGCGATGGTCTCGATGACGAAGGACATGGCCTGCGACCACGCGCCCGAGGGCGTGCGGGTCAACGCCGTCTCGCCCGGCTGGGTCATCACCGAGTTCCACCTCCCCGACGACCCCGAAGAGGCCCGTGAGTTCTACGAGCAACAGACGACGCCCCACCCCGACGGACCGGGCATCCTCAAGCGCGCGGCCGAACCCGAGGAATGCGCCGAGCCCATCGTCTTTCTCGCCTCCGACGAGGCCTCGTTCGTGACGGGGTCGAACCTCCGCGTCGACGGCGGCGTCTCCGCGGTCGGGAAAGGTCTGGAGTGGGAGCCGCGGTCCTGACGGACTCGCGAGCCCATCGCCGGCAGCGGGTCACCGCTCGACCAGCCACAGCCCGACGGCCAGCGCGGTGGCGCCGGCGAGCGCGGCCGCGAGCAGCGCGAACGCGGCTCGGAAGCCCACCGTCTCGGAGAGGATCCCGACGGTCGCGGGCGCGACGGCGCCGGCGGCCATCAGGAGCGTGCGCACCGCGCCGAGGCCGCCGCCGGCCACCTCGTCGGGGACCACGCGGAGGAGATAGGCGCCGCGAACGGGGCGAAAGCCGTGGGCACCGAGGCCGAGCGCGACGACGCAGGCCCCGAGGACGAGCGGGCCGGCGGTCGCCGAGAGCGCGAGGACGGCGACCAGCCCCGCCGTGGCGACGCCGAGCGTGAGCGCGATGACCGGCGCGGCGCCCACGCGGTCGCTCGCCTCGCCGGTCACGAGCTGGATCAGGCTGACGACGAACAGCGCGCTGAAGAGCAGATTGGCCGTCGCCTCGGTCAGCGCCGTCTGGTCGGCGAGATACAGCGGGAGGAAGGCGACGGTCCCGTTGTAGGCGAACGAAAAGAGGATCGTGACCGCGACGAAGGCGGCGAAGCGCGGCGCGCGGAAGAGCCCGACGTAGGTCCGAAGGCCGGCGCCGCCGTCGCCGTCCTCGCCCGTGGCTCTCCTCGCGGTATCGTCGGACGCCACCCTCTCGTTCTCGTCCGGGAGTCGCGCCGGCACGCGCGCGACGAACGCGGCGGTGACGGCGACGCCGGCGAGGCCGCCGGCGAGAAAGAGCGTCCGCCAGGGCGCGCCCAGCACGCCCGCGAGGCCGGTGACGAGGACGACCGCCGCGGGGGCTGCCACACCGCCGAACGCGCCGACGGTGTCGAAGACGCCGAGCGCGCGGCCGGTCCGGTCGGGATACGCCCGCGAGAGCAGCCTGACCGCGACGGTCTTGAACGACCCCGTTCCGGCGCCCATACAGAGCATCGCGGCGACGAGTACTGGGAAGGGGGAGTCGACGACGAGCGCGAGCGCGCCCGCGGAGGTGAGGAGCGCGCCGCCGGCGATGACCCGGACAGAGCCCACGCGGTCGGCCAGCAGGCCCGAGGGGAACTGCATCGCCGCGTAGACGAGCATGAAGCCCGTGAACGCGGTCCCGAGCGCCGCGCGCGAGACGCCGTAGGTCTCCCCGAGCGTGCCGAAAAGCGGCGGGAAGGCGTACCGGAGGAACTTCCCGAGAAACCAGACCAGCGACGTGACGACGAGCGCGTCGAAGCGGGCCAGCCGACGGAGTCGCGCCGTCAGCACTGTCGGCCTCCCGGAGGTCGCGCGGCGGCGTGTCCGAGGTCCATTCGCGTACTCGTTCGAGGGCGATTCCCGTTGAAAGGCGTCTCGGTTCGTCGGTCGCGCTCGCTCGCTGGAACCGCAACCGCGACCACAAACGGCACCGCAACCGCAGGATCGGGTGCGGTCGCGGTGGTGTCTACGAGTGCGCTTCACTCCGCTCGGGTCAGCGTCGTCAACAGGTCCAAGACGGTGTGGCCGAAAGGGAGGGTGTGACCGACGACGCACACTCTGACGGCGGGACGCCGCCGGCGGAAGCCGTCGACGACACGCCGACAGTCACCTGCTCGCGCTGTGACCGCGCCTGGGACCTGGCCTACGAACTCGACGACCTCGGCGTCGGAAACCAGGCCGTCGAGCAGTTCGCGCTCGACCACCGGCGCCACACGGGCCACTTCCCGGACGACGTGGCGACCTGGCGCGCGGACTGTCGCAACTGCCCCGAGGGGTCGGAACACCTCGGCGAGCGCGCGGCGACGCGGTGGGCCGAGACTCACGCCCGCCACACGCGCCACGCCGTCGCGGTCCGCGGCGGAGCCGACACCGAGCCGACGGTCGTCGAGGATCCCGGAAACTGAGCCGCGCCGGCGCGAGAAACGTCGAAAACAGCGCTACTCGTCGGGAACGTCGGCGTCGTCGCTCTCGGTTTTCGTCTTGTCGACGTCGAGGTCGCCGAAGTAGATGTCGGCGCCGTCCTGTGCGACCTTCTCGGCGAGGACGGCGCACTTGACGCGCATGGGGGAGATGTCGACGCCGAGCATGTCGACGATGTCGTCGCGGTCCATCTCGCGCAACTCGTCGACGGCCATGCCGGCGAGTCGCTCGGAGAGCATGGAGGCCGAGGCCTGCGAGATGGCGCAGCCGTCGCCGCGGAAGGCGACGCGCTCGACGGTCTCCTCGTCGTCGGAGAGGACGACGTCCATCTCGATGGTGTCGCCGCACATCGGGTTCTCGCCGACGTGGGTGAACGTGGCGTCCTCGATCTCGCCGTAATTCCGCGGGTTTTTGTAGTGGTCGAGGATTTGCTGTCGGTACATGTCCGATCCACCGATGCCCATAGTTGGCCGTTGGTACGCGAGTCCGCCGGAAAAGGGTTCCGAGGGAGCGTCTCGCACGCTCGCGGCCGATTCGACGGTGGGTCTCACACCGACTGCCGAGCGCGCGCGCCCTCTCGCGCCGCGGTCGGTCGGCGGTCGTCCCTCACGGTCTGTGAACTGCTCGACCGCGCCCGCCGGCGTCGTCACGAAGCGAAAAAGTACACGGAAGATTATTACCCCTCGTTACAAGAGTAAGGATAGAACACAGGGATATGTTTGACCGAGTCACCGATCTGTCGGAGAACCTGACGGGCGGGGGAGGTTCTTCCGGCGACGCGGATCCGGGCCCGCTGGCCGACCTCCTCGACGACGACGAGGGTCTCGCGCACGTGCTCGCCAACGGCGGGACTATCCAGTACACCAAAGACGGGCGCGAGACGACGGTCGAACCGAGCGGCGACCACAACGCGTTCGCGCTCGTGACGGATTCGCGGATCCTGTTCGTCCTCGGGGACCAGCCCGAGGAGATCGAAATCGAGATCGAGATGACGGACCTGACGGCGAGTCACGTCCGGAGCGGGCTCCTGAGCAGCAAGCTCGTCGTCAAGACCGACGACGAGTCGGTCGTGTTCGACCCGAACGAGGGGGACCTGGAGGAAGCCGAGGACTTCATCGACCGCATCGGTGACTGCTGGGTGGACATGCAGACCGCGTTCGCGCAGGCCCGCGCCGAGATGACCGACTTCGAGGAGCGCTGCGCCGAGGGCAAAGAGCCACGGGAGATGGCCCTCAGCGCGAAGTCGCACCTCTCGAAAGCCCGCCACGCCGCGACGCGAGAGGACGAGGCCCCGACAGACAAGATCAACGCCCGGATCGACAAGGTCGAGGTCGAACTCGAGCGCCGGCGGGTCGGCGCGTGGCTCGAGCGCGTCGAGGCGAACGTCGAGCGAGTCGGCGAGACGCGCGACGGGGACTCGTGGGGCGAAGACGCGCTGATCGCGCTGGTCGACGCCGCCGAGGCGGTCGACCGCGCCCGCGAGACCGTCGCGGACTCCGACCACCCCCCAGAGGACGTCGAGGAGCGCCTGGCGACGCTGACCGACCGGGTCGACACGCTCGCCGACGAGTTCGTCGCCGACGTCGAGACCGGTATCGCCGACGCGCGCGCGGCGGACGACGCGCTCGAGGCCGCCGACCGCTGGGAGGCCGTCGCGGAGCGCTACCGCGGAGCGCTCGAGGCCGGCTGGGACGGCGTCGCGGACCGATCCGCCGAGGCCATCGAGTACCAGATCGCCTGGGTCGACGCCAAGCGGGTCCACGCGCTCGCCGAACACGCCCGCGGTCGCGAACGCGAGGGCGACGAGTCCGACGACAGCGACCGCGCGCAGGACTGCTTCGAGGCCGCCGAGGCGTCGCTCGAACGCGCGATCGAACTCTCGGAGTCCCGCGGCGTCGGGGCAGTCGAGGAGTTCGAGTCCGCGCTCGACCGCGTCGAGGAGAAGAAACTCGAGCAGTCGGGCTGGGAGTTCGGCAAGGCCTGAGCGGCCATGGGCTCGCCCGTCCGCCCTCGACGGCCGGTTCCAGACGCTCACGGTCGAACGAGGGAGTTTTACTATCGGCTCGAAATTGGCGAGTGTGAGGAAAGCGACGCGTATCGCCGTGGGGGTGGGACTCACCGCAGTCGTGTTCGCGCTGTTGATCGGGTTCATCGGCGTCGACCGCTTCGTCTCGACGGTCACCTCGGTCGACCCCCGGTACGTCGCCGTCATCGTCGGCGCCATCCTCCTCAGACGAGTCTGTCAGGGGACCATCCTCTACGTCGCGTTCAACCGTTTCGACGTGGGGATCGGGTTCGTCCAGGCCGTCTTTCTCTCCGCTGGGTCGTCGTTCGCGAAGAACGTCACGCCGTTCGCGCAGTTCGGCGGGGGTCCGGCCGCGGCCGCCGTCGCAACCGACGCGCTCGGCGCGCGCTACGAGCGCTGTCTCGCCGCTCTCTCCACGGTCGAGACGATCCGCTTTCTCCCCTCGACGACCGTCTTCCTCTTCGGCTCGCTGTATTTCCTCCTGTTCCCGACGCCCGTCCCGTCCGTCGTGAAGCCGCTGTTCGGCCTCTTCGGCCTCTTTTTGCTCGCCGTCTGCCTGCTCGCCGTCGTCGTCTGGCGCTATCAGAGGCGAGCCGAGGGCGTCCTCACCGGCGCCCTCACCCGCGTGCTCGGTGTCGCGTCGGTCCTGCCGGTCGTCTCGGCGCCCGACGAGGAGGACGTGCGCGACCGCGTGACGAGTTTCTCCTCGCTGTTCGTCGACCTGACGACCGACCCCGGGCTCGTCGCGAGGGTCGCCGTCCTCGCCGCCGCGAACGTCCTCATCACCGTCTTCGAGCTCTGGCTCGCCCTGCGCGCGGTCGGCGTCGAGGTGTCCTTCGCCATCGTGCTGTTCGCCGTCCCGTTCAGCCAGTTGGCGAGCATCCTCCCCTCGCCCGGCGGCGTCGGCGGCATCGAGGGCGTCCTCGTCGTCTTCGTCACCGCGATCACCGGTGACCCCGCCCGCGGCGTCGCCACCGGCGTCGTCCTCTCCAGCGGCCTCGGCTACTGGCTGACGATGTCGATGGGCGGGCTCGCCGTCTCGGTCGTCCTCCCGGTTCTCGGCGAGGAGTGAGCCCGGGTCCCCGGGACCGCGACGGTTCGATCGCCGCTCCCGATCGCCCGACTGGACCGCGTTTTCCCGGTCGAGTGGCCGAACGTCCGGAATCACGCGATCCCCGAAAGCTACAATATACTATGATTGTTATTGACACACAAGGTCCATCCATGGTGGCCGAACTCAACGAACGACAGACGCTCGACTCGGAGACAGACAGGGGGGACGACGGGCCGGGGGTCGAGGGGGTTTTCGCGCGGTTGTGGACGCGGCGGCCGGTGAGCGGCCGGCAGATCGAGGTCATCGACCGGTTGAGCGCGCTCGACTCGGCGGCGGCGGGGATCGCCGACTTCGACGTGCAGACGTGGCCGGACAAGGTCGTCTACTCGGACCACACCAAACGCTCGGACGTGGTCCGGGCCTACGACACGATCCGGTCGTGGGCCGACGAACACGACCGGGAGATCGAACCGCCGTTCGAGCGCCGGACGGTCACCTCGCTCGTCGGCCGGACCGAGGACATCCTCACGCTGCCCGTCCTCTGCCTCGCAGTCTACGAGGACGGCGACCTGCGGGCCGTCCTCCCCTGTCGCGACGCCGACCGGACCTGCGAGATCATCGACTTCCTCGACGCCTTCGAGTCGACGGGCGACCTCGCCGCGGTCGACGCGGTGCCCGGGGCCGAGTGACCCGGCCGCCGGTCGCTGTCCGTCGCTCGCGGGGTTGCGGCGCGAAAATGTAGCGTCCGGACGGAGTCCTGCGCGAGCGACGCGAGCGCAGGGCACGTCCGGACTGAGCGACGGAGCGGGTGCTGAGCAAGGCGACGCACTCGCGAGGAGTGAACGTCCGGACGGAGATTTGAACCGGGCGAGAAATGCTCGCTTCGCTGCGCGTTCCTCGCGTGTTCAAATCTCCGTGAGCGTCATCTCTCTCAGCGGTAGCGAGCACACGCTACGCGGTGCTCGCCGGGTTGCTTCGAGAGAATGACGTCCGGACGGAGATTTGAACTCCGGTCCCTGGCTCCGCAAGCCAAGAGGATAGTCCACTACCCTACCCGGACTCATCTCTCCGTAACGCGGAGGTAAGTAAAGGGGTTACGATCCGACCAGCGAACGTCAAACACTCACTTGAACGTTCACAACGGGCTTTATATCGGGGAACGACTGTTCTCGTATGAATCGACGACAGGCCCTCCGCGCGGTCGCCGGGGCCGGCGCCTTCGCCGTCGCCGGCTGCCTCGCCAGCGGCTCGGCGGATGACGGCGACCCGACTGACACCGACGACGGGACCGACACCGATCGCCCGACCGACACGCGCTCGGACACCCAGACCCACTCGCCGACCGACGTACACACCGCCCGGACCGACTGGTCGGGTGACACCGCCAGTTCGACCGACACCTCCGACGCCAGCCACGTCGACACCGTCGCCGGCACGCCGCCGGGCGACGGCGACCCCTCCGCGACGGCGACCGCACCGACGGAGCAGACGTTCGAGGTCGTCGAACGCGGCTGCGGCGGCCAGGCCGACGAGGCGACCGTCTCCTTCGACGACGGCGTCACCGTCTCCGGCGCGACCTGGGGCAACGACGGCTGTTACACCGCGCGCCTCGCCGAGACGCGCTCCGGCGCGGACACGCTGACCGTCGTCGTCGAATCCGAACCCGAGGGCACCACCCCCCGCGCCTGCGTCGAGTGCATCTACCGGATCGACTACGAGGCCCGCTTCGCGTTCGCCGGTTCGGGCCCCGACGAGGTCGTCGTCGTCCACGTCCACGGCGACGACCGGACGACTGTTCAGACGGCGCGACGGCGATGAACCGTCGGACTCTCCTGTTGTCGGCGGGCGGACTGGCGGCGACCGGCGGGGTCGCGGCGACAGGTGCGCTCGCCGCGGGCGAGTCGCTGCTCGGCGGCGGACCGACGACCACTGATGCCGTCGTCGAGGCGAAGTCGATCACCGGCCGACGCGCGGACACCCGCTCCGGATTGCTCCTCGCCCACCGGGGGACGCTCTCGGTCGAGAGCGAGGTTCTGGCCGGCGAGTTCGAGACCTGGCGAGACGTCACCGTCGACGACGATCTCCACGACCGCTTGTGGTTCGACTATCTGGACCTCCAGTTCAACCTCCACCTCCGCACGTCCGAACGTCACCACGACGGCCGCACGTCCGAGCGTCGCAACGGCGATTCCGACAGCGCGTCCGAGGGGTCGAACGAGTCCGACGGTCCGACGGTGACGGCCTACGAGGCGAGTCGCGCTGATTTCAACGCCGCGCAGGTCGACGACCGCGTCTCCGCCCGACTGGCAGACGACCGCGTGCCGCGGGTCGCGAGCCTCTCGGTCGCCGACGGCGACTGATCCGCTCCCCGCCCCGTCGCCCTCGACTTTATGGCGGAAGGCGCGACCAGCCCGGAGTATGCGAGCGAGGAGAGACACGGGCGCGAACCCGCCGTCGAGGCGCGTGACCGATCCCGTCTGTGCGACCGGCGTCGTTCGGGCGAAACCGACAGACGCGGGCGGGACGGGCGCGACCGACGCGGGGGCGGGAGAGGGGCAACGGCAACGCTTAAGCGGGGAGCAACCATGCCCAACGCTAGACTAATGGGAGCTATCGAGGACGTCTACGAGGACCTCGAGACGGACGTCTCCGAGGAGGAGTTCCGGGAGGCCGTCGAGGAGAAGGTCGAGCAGATGGGCGGGCTCGCCGACGAGGAGACGGCCGCGATGCTCCTCGCGCACGAGCTCAACGAGGGGGAGGTCGAGGCGATCGCGGACGTCGAACCCGGCATGGACGAGGTGAAGTTCCTCGCGAAGGTCGTCTCCGTCGGCGAGTTGCGCACTTTCGAGCGCGACGGCGAGGACGAGGACGGCCGCGTCGTCAACGTCGAGGCCGCCGACGAGACCGACAGCGTCCGGCTCGCGTTCTGGGACGAACAGGCCCAGTCTATCGTCGACGGCCAGCTCGACGAGGGGCAGGTCCTCCGGATCAAGGGCCGCCCCAAGGACGGCTACAACGGCCTCGAAGTCTCCGTCGACAAGGCCGAACCCGACGACGACGCGGAGATCGACGTCGACCTCGGCGAGGGGTCGACCGTCGAGGCGCTGCGGATGGGCCAGTCCGACGTGAACGTCCGCGGGATCGTCTTGGAGACCGACTCGATCCGCACCTTCGACCGCGACGACGGCACCGAGGGCCGGGTCGCGAACTTCCTCCTGGGCGACGAGACCGGCCGCGTCAGGGTGACGCTGTGGGACGACCGCGCGGACCGCGCCGAGGAACTGTCGCCGGGGACGCCGGTCGAAGTCGTCGACGGCTACGTCCGCGAGCGCGAGGGCGACATCGAACTCCACGTCGGCGACCGCGGCGCCGTCGACGAGATCGACGAGGCCGTCGAGTTCACGCCGGAGACCGAACCGATCGACGGCGTCGCGATGGACGAGACCGTCGACATCGGCGGCGTCGTGCGCTCGGCCGACCCCAAGCGCACCTTCGACCGCGACGACGGCTCGGAGGGGCAGGTCCGGAACATCAGAATTCAGGACGACTCGGGCGACATCCGCGTGGCGCTGTGGGGCGAGAAAGCGGACAAGGACATCGCGCCGGGCGACGAGGTGTTCGTCGCCGACGCGGAGATACAGGACGGCTGGCAGGACGACCTCGAAGCCTCCGCGGGCTGGCAGTCCACCGTGGTCGTCCTCGACGAGAACACGGGCGCCGGTGCGGCGGCGTCCGCGGCCGGCGGTGCGGGCGGCGGTGGAGGCGGTTCCGGCGGGAGTGGCGGCAGTGGAGACGGCGGCGGGAGCGCCGCACTCGACGCGTTCACCGGCGACGGCGAGTCCGGCGGACCGAGCGGTGGGTCCGGCAGCGGGTCGAGCGGCACTTCGGAGAGCGCCAGCGGGTCGGGCGGCGCCGCGGCGGCGACCGCCGCGAGCGAGGAGGTGGAGTTCACCGGGACGGTCGTCCAGACGGGGAACCCGGTCATCCTCGACGACGGCGAGGAGACGATGCAGGTCGACACGGACGCGACGCTCACGCTCGGCCAGGAGGTCACCGCCCGCGGACACCTGGACGGCGAGCGACTCGACGCCGAGGACGTGTTCTGAGACGGGGTGGTTTCGTCCGCTCTCGGTCCGCGACGGTTCCGGATCCGATCTCACAGGTCGGATCCAGTGACCGAACGCCCGCCGCGTCGCGTCCGCACAGGCGATTTCGGAAACGCTTAAGGCCGGAACAACCCGCGTGTGGAGTATGAGCGTCGAGTTACCGTTCGCGCCGGTGGACACGATCATCCGGCGCAACGCCGGGAACCTGCGGGTCAGCGCCGAGGCCGCCGAGGAACTCGCCCGCCGCATCCAGGACGAGGGCGCGCGCCTGGCGGCGTTGGCTGCCGAGGAGGCGACCGCCGACGGGCGCAAGACGCTGATGGCCTCTGACTTCGGCGTCGACGACCCCGGCGACAAAGACGCGCTCGAACTCCCCATCGCGCCGGTCGACCGGATCGCGCGCCTCGACATCGACGACTACCGGGTCTCGATGGACGCGCGCATCGCGCTCGCGGGGCAACTCGAGGTCTACGCCGACACGGTCGCGGCCGCCGCGGCGGACCTGGCTCGCCACGCCGACCGGCGAACAGTCAAGGCCGAGGACGTCGAAGCGTACTTCGAACTGCAACAGTACTTCGAATGAACTTCGGCTACCGAGAGGTCTGTCTGGAACACGACACCGGTCGGCGACACCCGGAGAGTCCCGACCGACTGCGCGCGATCAAGCAGGGCCTCTCGGAGTGTTACGGCGTCGAGTACGTCGCGCCCGAGGACGCCAGCCGGGCGCAGGTCACCGCCGTCCACGACGACGACTACGTCGACGAGGTCGAGACCTTCTGCGCCGACGGCGGCGGCGACTGGGACACCGATACCGTCGCCGTCGAGGCGACGTGGGACGCCGCGCTCGCGAGCGCGGGGCTGGCGAACTGGGCCGCCCGCGCCGCGCTCGACGGCGCCGACGGCCGCGACACGCCCTTCGCGCTCGGGCGCCCACCGGGCCACCACGCTGTCGAAGACGACGCGATGGGGTTTTGCTTTTTCAACAACGCCGCCGTCGCCGCCCAGCACGCCATCGACGACCGCGGCGTCGACCGCGTCGCGATCTTCGACTGGGACGTCCACCACGGCAACGGCACGCAGGACATCTTCCTCGACCGCGCGGACGTCTTCTACGCCTCCGTCCACGAGGAGGGGCTCTACCCCGGGACCGGCGACCTCACCGAGATCGGTTCGGGCGACGCCGAGGGGACGACGCTGAACGTCCCCTTTCCGCCCGGCACGTCGACGACAGGCTACCTCGCCGCCGTCGACGAACTCGTCTGTCCGGCCTTCGAGGCGTTCGACCCCGATCTGGTGTTGATCTCCGCGGGGTTCGACGCTCACGAACACGACCCCATCTCGCGGATGCGCGTCTCGACGGAGGGGTACGGCTGCCTCGCCGAACGGTTCCAGGCCTTCGCCGAGCGAACCGACACCGCGCTGGGGTTCGTCCTCGAGGGCGGCTACGGCCTCGACACCCTGACCGACAGCGTCAGGACGGTCCACGAGGTCTTCGACGGTTACGACCCGGCCGAACCCGACGACGACGTTCAGGAGAGCGCCCGCGCTGTCATCGAGGACGTGAAGACACAGGGGTTCGACCTCGCCGACCCGGTCGTCCCCGACAGCGCCGATCCCGACGCCGACGGGCCCGGCGACGGGCGCGATCAGGGAGCGGACGCCGACACCTGACGCCGCGCGTGTGCTAGTATGTCGCACGCCTGCCAGTTGTGTCAGGGCGCGCAAGAAAACGTATAATTACCTGTGTTCGAAATAGGTAGGCTGGAGTGACTACATCTCGTGTGCTGCTGTACGCAAAGTGCCTGTCGTGACACAGAGGCAACGCTCGATTCACTGACGCCCAGTGCGAAGTTCGTCTTCACGGTCCTCGACTACGAGGGCCCGCTGACCCAGAAGACGCTCGCCGAGGAGACGCGCCTCTCACAGCGAAGCGTCCGCACCGCACTCAGCGACCTGACCGACGAAGGGCTGGTCGAGGAGCGGATCTATCCGGCGGACGCGCGCCAGCGTCTCTACGCCGTCGACGACGACTGACCGCTCGCACCTGGCGCGACTCCGATTTTTCCGCGCTGTCGGCCACCACGGGTCAGCCACCGGGCCGGACGGTCGGTCATCGACACGGACTCGCGTTTCTCACAGGCGACGGAGTATTCTGTCGGACCGGACAGGTCAAAGCGACCGGACGAGGAGCGACCGATGCGGACCGCGCGACGCGGGACTCGCTCAGGGTTCGGGGTCGAGATACCGCGCGAGTTCGACGCCGAACTCGTCGGCGAGCGCCCCAACGGCGTCCCCGGTGAGCACCTCGTAGTCGTCGTCGAGCGCGTCCTCGACCCGCGCGCCCAGCGCCACGTCGCGGACGGCGTCGCTCTCGAGGAATCCCCGAGCGGTCTCGAACTCGCGCGGGCGCTCGACGACGTAGCGGTCGCCGTCGAGGAACGGGCCGTAGGTACCCTCGTCCGGGACCGCGTCCGCGTAGGCGCCGTAGAACCCCTCGGCGTGGGTTCGGACGTCGACCGGCGGGCCCTCGTGGCGTTCGACCGCTGGCCGGGAAGCGACTTCGAGTTCGACGAACAGGGCGGCGGTCTCGTCGGCGAAGACCGCGCTCCGGAGTACGTCGAACCCGCGGCGGTCGAGTTCGCCCGCCAGCCCGTCGATGGAGCGTTCGAGCTGGGGGTAGAGCTGGTCGTCGACCAGATCGGGGGCGGCGAAGCGCAGGGCGGCGGGCGTCGTCCCGCGCCGGTCGAAGGCCGCCCGGACCGCGTCGGCGTCGAGCGGGTCGGGGTCAGTTGGGAAGAAAATATCTTCGTCCGGGTCGGCGAGCAGTTCCCGGACGTAATGCTGGAGGCGGGCGACGCTCTCGGGCGAACAGACCGCGGCGACGTTGCGCTCGGGGTCGGTCGGGTCGATCACGACGAGCGGGTCGTCGAAGGTCTCTCGGCCGTGGTCCTCGGGGTCGATTTCGACTGGCGGGTGCCAGTCCGCGGCCGCGGCGACGAACGGACGGAAGCCGCCGTACTCGACGACGAGCAGTTCGGTCAGGTAGCCCGAGAACCCGCGGGTCCGCAGGTCGCTGCCGTAGACGCCGATGCCGTGGAGGAACTGCTTGGTGACCCGGACCTCTCCCGCCAGGTCGGCGTCGATCCGCGCCCGGAGGTACTTCGTGTGAAAGGGTGTTCGGTCGACCGCCGACTGGATCGCCGTCGCGTCGCCCACGTCGTAGCAGGGGACGAGATCCACGTCGAACCCGTCGAAGGGGCCCTTGACGTAGGGGTGTTCGGCGTACTCCTCGTGGCCCTCGGGCAGGACCGCGTGACCGACCTCGAGTCCGTACGTCTCGAGGTCCTCGCGGGGGAGGTCGGCGGGGAAGCGGACGAAGAGATCGATGTCGCGCTCGCCGGCCAGCCAGGTGTCCCGGGCCGTCGAGCCGACGAGGACGATATCGGCCTCGACGGGCAGGTCGGCGACGGCCTCGCGAGCGCGTTCCCGGAGGGCGGTCTCGGCGGCGTCGAGGCGCGCCCGCTCGTCGGCGTCGGGGGTGACCCGCTCGCGGACCCGCTCGGCGACCGCGGCGAACTCGTCGCTCATACCCCCGCTTTCCGGGGCGGGCGTGAAAACGTGTCGGGTGCGTGTGTGTCACCTCGTGTGGGAGTCCGTCGCCGCCGGCCGGGAGCGCGGTGCGTGACTCGCTCACGGGGCGGCGACAAAGCGAAACCCCTATCAAATAACTCCGGCTACGGGGAAGTGAGCCGCCGTAGCTCAGATGGTAGAGCACCTCGCTGTTAGGGCGCGTAGTTCGTCTGCGTGCCGCAGACACGAGGTAGTCCCAGGTTCGAGTCCTGGCGGCGGCGCCTTTTGTGGCGTTACTTTTCCTAGGTTCGAGTATGGCGACAGCACGACGATAGCGACCGCAACGGATAGCCTGAAAGCCCCCGGTCGCTCGTACCGCCGCGGCTCGCTGCGCGCCTCGTCGCTCGTTTCACTCACTCTTGCGGTGCTTACTTCGCCGGGGCGGCGACGAGCGACCGGCCCCTTTCATTCCCGCCCGTATCGGCTGGTCGGACAGTCTGAGCGGGTGGGAATGAAAGGGGCGACGCGTTCGACCGTCCCGGACGACGTAAGCACTGCAGCGAACGGAAGTGAGCGAAGCGCGCAGCGAGGCCCGGACGGTCGAACGCGTCGGGGCTTTCAGGCTGTTGGTGGTGGCTGTGCAAGTCTTTCCTGCGGGGGCTTTCACGCTGTTTGCGGTGGCTGTCGAGAGAGATCCGGTCGCTGCACCCACACTTACTCCGACGACTCCTCGGCGTGATGCGGGCCGAGCGGGCCGTGTTCGGGGCAGATCCCGGCGATGGGGGTCGCGTTGAGACAGCACTGCCGGCTGTCGGTGGCCGCGAGGCCGGTCGCGAGTTCCGAGCCACAGAGCCGACAGCGGAGCGCGTCGGGCACGTCCGCGAGTTGGACCCGGCGTCGAATAAACACGGCGTCCGCTGCAGTCGGTAGGCTATTATAGGGACAGTCGAAAAGCGTGCCCAGATGGCATCGCTGGTGACGCTGGTCGTGGCGGGTGGCGCGAGCCTGTTCATGGCGTGGGCGATCGGGGCCGGGTCCTCGGGGTCGACGCCCTTCGCGCCAGCCGTCGGCGCGAACGCGATCTCGGTGATGCGCGCGGGATTCATCGTCGGCATTCTCGGCCTCGCGGGCGCGGCGCTGCAGGGCGCGAACGTCTCCGAGGCGGTCGGGAGCGAACTGATCCTGAACGTCTCGCTCTCGCCGACGGCAGCGGTAGTCGGACTGACGACCGCCGCGATACTCGTCGCGCTCGGCGTCTTCGCCGGCTACCCGATCGCGACGGCCTTTACGGTCACGGGGGCGGTCGTCGGTGTCGGACTGGCGCTCGGCGGGGATCCCGCGTGGGCGAAATACCGGCAGATAACCGCGCTGTGGGTCGCGGTGCCGTTCGTCGGCGGCGGCATCGCCTACGGGACCGCGCGCTTCCTCCGGTCCGAGGGCGTACCCGAACGGCTCGCGATACCGGCGCTCGCGGGCGTCGTCGGCGTCATCCTCGCCAACGTCGAGTTCGTCTTCCTCGGGCCCTCGGGCGAGCAGGCCTCGGCGGTCGCGGCCGTCGCGACCGCCGCCGACCTGCCGCTTTTCACCGCCCGCATCGGCGTCTCGCTGGCTGTCGCGCTCGTCGCCGCGGTCGCGCTCTGGTGGGATATCCGCGCCAACGGCGAGCGCGGGCAGCGACACTTCCTGCTCGTCCTCGGCGGACTGGTCGCGTTTTCGGCGGGCGGGAGCCAGGTCGGCCTCGCGATCGGCCCGCTCCTTCCGCTGCTCGACCCGTACGACCTCCCTCTGATCGCGGTGCTCGTGGGCGGCGGGATCGGTCTCCTGATCGGCTCGTGGACCGGCGCGCCGCGGATGATCAAGGCGCTCTCGCAGGACTACTCCTCGCTCGGGCCGCGTCGCTCTATCGCCGCGCTCATTCCCTCCTTCGCCATCGCGCAGACGGCCGTCTTCTTCGGCATTCCCGTCTCCTTCAACGAGATCATCGTCTCGGCGATCGTCGGCAGCGGCTACGCCGCGGGCCAGAGCGCGGTGAGTCGCGAGAAGATGGTGAAGACGGTACTGGCGTGGGTCGCCTCGCTCGCCATCGCGCTCGGTGTCAGTTACGCCGTCTTCGCCGCGGTCGACGCGGTGCTGTAGCGCGGCGCTGCAACGCGGCGCGGTGCTGCAACGCGATGCCGCGCCGTAACACGCTGCGGACTCGCCACTCCGCGTTCGCTTCGGGAGAGCGCGAGAGAAAGATCGGCTCGGGAGAGCGCGAGAGAAAGATCGGCTCGGGAGAGCGCAGTCGGTTTCGGAGGCGTGAGCGGTGTTACTCGTCGCCGAGGAGGTCGGCGGGCGACTCGCCGCCGCGGCCGACGATCCGCGCGTTGACCTGTCGAGTCTCGTCGCCGACCTCGCGGCCGCGGACGGTGACGCGCTTGCGCTCGCCGTCGCGGCTGGGATCGTAGCCAGTGCCGCCCTCGAGGAGCACGGTCTTGAGCTGACTGCCGCGCACGTCGCCGCGCATCGGGCGCCCGGTACCGTCGGAGCCGCCGGTGATCTCGAGCGTGTAGCCCGACAGGCCGACGGCGCCGCCGTCGACCTCTTCGCCGATCTCTCGACCGATGAAGCGGTTCGCGTCCTGTCCGTCCACGTCGACCTGGTAGGTGTGGCCGTCGTCGGGGTCCGAGACGGCGATCGTGAAGTCTGCCATGTCCGACCGAAACCGGCGCGTCGCCAAAAGCCCGTCGGAACGACTCGTCCGCGCCCGAACGCTGCCGTCGACGACTGCCTGACGAGCCCGGACTCGTTCGATACCGTGGATCGGGAGGCCGCTCCGTCGGCTGTGTGAGACCGCGACCGCACTTTTCGGAGTGGGATGGGTACCCTCGGGATCCTACACGTGCTCGATGAGTTCGAGGCCCCAGCCTTCCGGATCCTCGATAAAGGCGACGCGCAGGTCGTCGCCCTCGAGCGTGCGCGGTTCGCCGGTGACGAGGTCGTCGTCCAGGCCCGCGACCGCCGCGTCCACGTCGTCGACGGTCAGCGCGGTGTGGACGAAGTCACCGGTGTCGACCGGGCCGTCGGCCGCGACGAGCTGGAGCGCGGCGTCGTCGTCCGCCGCGGGGTCGGGGTGACCGACGAAGACGTTGCGCGTCCCGTCGTCGGCCGTGAACTCGCGGACGATCTCGTAGCCCAGCAGATCCGCGTAGAAGTCGATCTCGCGCTCGATGTCGGCGACCGGGACCGCGACGTGTCTGAGTGTCATCGTCGGTCCGGTCGCGGCCGGGCCGCAAAAAGACTGCGAGGCGGCGCGCGGTCGGCCGCGCCTCGATACCGGCCGGGTTCACTCCCGGTCGGTCCAGAAATCGAACGACCGCCCGGGAACGAAGATGTCGAGGCCGACCGCGGTCTCCGATCCCTCGTTCTCCACGCGGTGGGACTCCCACGGGTCGAGCCACACCGAGTCGTACCGGTCGAGACGCTCCGACGCGTCCTCGGTGTGGACGGTGAGTTCGCCGTCGAGGACGAGACAGACCTGGCCGTTCTCGTGGTCGTGCATCGGCGAGGAGTGGCCCGGCGGCTTCTCGAACCACTCCAGCGTGGCGTCGTCGCTGCCCGCCAGCGCCACGCGGCGCCATCCCTCGTCTGGCTCGTACGTCTCGGCGTCGTCGAAACTGACTCGCTCCATGCCGTCGCTTCGGGTCGACGGTCCTTCAACGTGGGTCGATCCACTCCGGTGTCGGCGCTCGCGCCACCGCACCGCGACGACGCGCGGCCTCACCGCGCCACGACGACGACGGTGGGCAAGTCGCGTTGCAGGTCGCGGCCGTCGAAGCCGGCGTAGAGGTCGACCGACGCGAAGCCGGCGTCGAGACAGAGTTCGCGGAGGACGACCGGCGCGTACATCCGTTGCTCCCACTCGAGGGTGTCGAGGTACTCGTAGCCGTCGTCGGTCGCGTCGAACCAGTGAGCGGTCGTGTGAAAGCGGCCGGTCTCGACGTCGTAGGTGCGCCGGTCGACGGTGAGCCGGCCGCCCTCCTCGGAGACGGCCGCGGGCTGGTCGTCGGCGAGGTAGAAGTCCTTGTTCCCCATCTCGACGACGAGCGGCGCGTCGTCGGCGAGCAGGTCCCGGGCGGCGGCGAGGACGGCCTCGTCGGTCGCGCGGTCGTAGTAGCCAAGCGAGTTCCAGAGTATTGTCACGAGATCGAAAGGTTCGCGGCCGGCGCCCCACTCGGCGAGGCCGCGCATGTCCTGGTGGTAGAAGGCGGTGTGGTCGGCGAGGCCGCGGTCGGCGGCGCGCTGGCGAGCGCGCTCGACGTACTCGGCGGAGAAGTCGAGACCCGCCGCGCGACAACCGCGGCCGGCGAGCGCGAGGACGTGCCGGCCGACGCCGCAGGCCACGTCGAGCGTCCGGTCGGGGCGGTGGTCGTACTCGTCGGCGAGCAGGGCGAGCAGGTCGTCGACCTCCGCCTCGGCCGCGTCGAACCGCTCCGCGAACGTCTCGGCGAACAGGTCGCCCTGTTCGCGGAAGAGGCGGTCGGTCCAGTGGGTCACACCGGCGCTTCGGCCGACCGCGAGATAAAGTCACGGGCGGTCTGGGTGACGACCGCGCCGACAGCGCCGCTACGACGTGAGCGTGAGATAGCGGTACTCCCCGGAGGCCGTCTCGAAGAAGGGCAGCGCCGAGGGCCCGAAGTGCATGATCGCGAACGCGACCATCAGGAGGTACATCGTGACGAGACCGGCGGCGACGCCGAAGGCGACGGCGGCGACGGGGTCGGCCCGTTCGTCGCGGCTCCCGACGAGCAGGGCGACGGCGAGGACGGCCGCGACGCCGAGCGCGACCAGCCCGTAGGTCTGGACGAACGCGCCCTTCGAGACGTCGAATCGAAGCAGCGACCAGAGCGCGACGGGCGTCCCGAGGAGGACGGTCGCCTCGTAGGCCAGCAGCGCGGGGCGAGTGTGCCCGGTGAGCACGCGGCGGACCCGCGGCTGGCGAGCGACGCCGTAGACCAGCAGCGGGTAGAGCGGGTGGAGGTAGCGCACGGTCGCCTGGACGTGGATGGGCAGTCGGTGGATGAACAGCGCGACGAGCAACAGCGAGAAGACGACCACGAGCAGGTCGACGGGGTTCGGGTCGACCACGTCGCGGAGTCGAGCAGTTCCGTCGCGGAGTCGGCCGGTCCGGTCGCGCAGTCCTCGAACTCGGGACGCGACCGGAAGCGCGGCCAGGCCGGCGACGAGGGGTGCCGACTCGAGCACCGAGAGGTTCGTCGCGCCGTCGAAGAAGACGTTGCCCGGGACGTAGTCCCGCTCGCCCCAGCGGACGAAGACGTTGACCACGCGGCCGGGCTCGTCGACGAGCGCCTGGAGGCCGCTAGTGTACATCCCGATCCCCCGTTCCAGCAGCGGAATGACGGGCGCGAGGTGTGCCGCCACGTCGAGCCACCCGGTCGGGATCGAGGGGATCCAGCCGCCGGCGCCGTCGCCATTGGACCCGCTACCGGCCGAGCTGTCGCCACCGCCGCTGGCACCACCGGTATCGCTCCCGTTCGACCCGCCGCCCGGTGACGGCGCGGCCCCGCCGTCGCTACCGCCGCCCGGAGCGGGGTCGGGAGCGGGCTGGGGGTCCGGCGGAGCGACAGTGCTGGCGAACGTATCGAGAAAGCGCGGCGGCAGGAACGGGTTGCCCGAGATGAGCGCGTTCGTGAGGAAGAAGGGGACGAGCGAGAGCGCGAAGGCGCCGGCCACGACGGCGAGCGTCCGCGGGTCGTTGCGCGGCGCGGTGGGGAGGTCGACGACGGCGACGGCGAGAAAGAGCGTGAACCCTTCCGGGCCGTGGACCCACGCGAGGAAGCCGGCGCTGGCGTAGGCGAGCGCGCGGAAACCGGTCTGGCGGCGCCGCGCCTGCGGGGTCTCGCGGCTCCGGGCGAACGCGTAGACGGCGAGGACGACCAGCATCGCCGAGAGCGCGTGCCGTTTCGGGACGATGCCCCAGAAGCCGACCGGCGTCGCGAGAACGGTCGCCGCGCCGGCCAGCAGCCCGATCCGCTCGCCGTGCATACGAGCGAGCAGGCGGTAGACCAGAACGCCGGTGAACGCCGCGATCAGCATCGTCGAGAGCTGGAGCGCGATCACCTCGAGGTCGAAGAGGAACGGTTTGTGCGTCCAGGCGTTCGCGGTGAGGGCCGCCACGCCGACCGCGGCGCCGATCGCCAGCCCGCGGCGGCGGAGGCCGACCTGTTCGCCCACGAGGTAACCGGTCGCGACGAGGAGGCCGCTCCAGCCGACGACGACGAGCCAGCGCAGGTCGACCACCGGGTCGATGGCTTCGAGCAACCAGAGGACGGGGAGCGCGAGCGCGACCTGGCCGTAGTTGCGGCCGTAGACGTTCCCGTCGGCCCGGTACATCCCGGGCTCGATGTCGGTGACCTCGTACACCGTTCCGAGCGACAGTGTCCCCTCCGCGAGGCGGCCGAGCAGGCGCGGGAACACCTCGACGTCGTTGAAGAAGGTGCCGACGCGCCAGGTCAACACGAGGAAGGCGAGCGAGGCGGCGAACACCGTCAACCCCGCTCGGTCACCGAAGCAGACCCGCGTGAGCGTCGCGCCGGCGCGTTCGGCGCGCGCCCGAACGGAGTGCGGGTCGGGGAGAGCGCCGGATTCGGCGGTATCGGGCGACTCGGCGGTGTCACTCGCCATCCCGAATCACCCCGGTTCGGCGGCGGGCACCCACCCCGGATCCGTCGCGTTCACCAGTTCCGGCCGCACCACTCGTCATTCTGAGAAGACGTTCCGGACTCCCGGGAATAACTGTTGTGGGGGGATTATCGAACGCGATAAGCGCCGTGCGTATCCGAGCGGTGCGTACCCGGGTGGACCCGTCAGCCGTCGGTCTCCTCGACGTGCCGGACGGTGCTCGCGATCCCGCGCGTCGACGCGGCCATCTCCGGCCCGCTCATCTCGGCGCGCCCGACCCCGAAGGCGCTCGGCCCCTCGACGACCACCTCGTCGCCGACGCGGATGTCGTCGTCGGCGTCGACGACGCCCGGCGCGAGGACGCTCCCGTGGGGGACGAAGTCGTCGATTTCGACGCGTTTGGTCGGCGCGTCGCTCGCGACCCAGCGGCGGCCGCCGGCGACCGTGAACGCGAGCGTCCCGTAGTTGCGGGTGACGACCGCGAGCTGCTCGCCGTCGCCGTCGTGGGCCTGGAGCCCGGGGTGGCTCCCGCGGATCGTGAGGTCGTCGAACAGCGTGTCGCCCGCGCCGGGGCCGAACTGGTAGTCGGCGATGGCCCGGACGGTGTTGTGCTGGCGCTCGCGCTTGCCGTACTTCAGTTCGCCCGAGAGAGTCGACGAGAGGGTACCGAGCGACTCCGTGGTGGTCGGGTGGTCGTCGACGGTGTACGTGAACTCGATATCGAGGGCGTCCTCGACGCGTTCGACGATCGGGCGGTAGTCCTCGGGGAGGTGGGCGATATAGTCGGGGTAGTCGGTGTGTTCGAGGTAGCCCTGGAGCACGTCGGCGACGAACTCGATCTCGGTCGCGGTCCACTCGCCGGTGACCACGGAGTCGTAGTGCTGGGCGGGGTAGGTGAGTTCGAGCTCCTGCGGGACGACGCCGATGGGCGAGGTGATAGAGACCTTGTGGCCGCGGAACTGGACGGCGTCGTGGTACTGGCGGTGGCTCTGGGAGTCGCTGTAGGGCTTGCTCGCCGAGCACGGCACGAGCACGAGCGGGTTGTCGAAGCGGTTTCGGTAGCGCTTCGTCACGCGCTCGGCGAACCGCTGGATCTCGACTCTCCGGAGCGTGTCGTCGGTCGCGGCGGTGATCTCCGCCCGGCGGATCAGTGGCGTGCGCTGTTCGAGGTAGCCCCACTGCTGGTCGAGTCGGCGGAAGGTCGCGGTGAGCCACTGTTCGTGGCGGGCCTGCCCCTCGATGTAGTCCCTGAGTCGGCCGTCGCGGATCCGCCGGCGGACGGTCGCCAGCGCCGCCGCGAGGGCGTTGACGTTATGCTGGGCGCAGTCCGCGCGGTCGAACTCGTCGCGGGGCTGTCGGCAGGCCGGACAGGCGCACGGGAGTTCGTCGAGGTCCTCCAGGAAGTGGTGGCCCTCGGTGGTGAGATAGCGGCCCTGGGTGCCCCGGATCACGGCGCGGTCGGCGTCCACGAGGTCGACACCCGCGTAGACGAGCGTGGCGACGTTCGCGGGCGTGGCGACCCCCGGGAGATAGAGGGCGGTGTCCGGCGGAATCGCCTCGCGCACGTCGATGATAGTCTCGACGAACTTCCGCGCGTGGCCGACGATTCCGGGCGCGCCCGAGAGGACGTACGCGTCGGCACCGTGATCGGCGGCGCTCGTCCGCGAGACGACGGCCGCGCTCGGGAAGTCGACGTCCGGGTAGTCGGTGGCGAACGCCTCCTCGACCTCCTCGGGCGTGCCGGCCGGCAGGCCGCGGTGGGGGAGGACCGTCAGTCGCGAGTCATCGCCCGCGGGGTCGGCGGGTTCGGTCGCCCACGCGCCGCCCGCGTCGGCGAGGATCGGGTGTGCGACGTCGGCCTCGGGTCGGGGGGAATCAGCGGCCCCGGACTGAGAGGGGTCCGCGTCGGTCACGAGCGCCGGCGTCGTGACGGACTCGGCCAGCCGGAGTTCGGCCAGCCGGGCCGCGCCGTCGCGCTCGTGGACCTCGAAGTAGTCGGTCATGTGCGCTCTGTCGGGGCTGGTCGGAATGAGCCTGTCGTCTCGGCCGCGGGACGGGCGCGTCGCGCGCCGGTCAGGCGACCTGTCGGGGCTCGGATCAGGCGACCTGTCGACGCTTCGTGACCGTCACGGTCTCGCCGTCGGATTGGATGGTCGTCTGGATCGTGACCCATCCGTCGTGTTGCCGCACGGTGAGCCCGTCCGTGTACGACAGTTCGATTCGTTCGGTCGCCGTCACGGACTCGCCGGCGTCGAGCCGTCCGACCGCCTCGACGCCCTGCCAGACGACGTCGCCATCGGTGCCGTTCCCGGCGAAGATGCGCGTGTACACCGTCACGTTCTCGGCGGCCGTCGACTGCTCGTTGGTCAGCGTCGTCGTCACGTCTCGGCAGGTGTTTCCGCAGTTCTCGATCCGATCGACAGTGAGCGTGAACGGCGACCCGCTCGCGGCCGCGTCGGTGTCGCCGTCGGTCGCGCTCCCGTCACCCGTGCTCCCGTCGCCGGACCCGCCGTCGTCACCGCTCGAACCGCCCCAGGCCGAACCGCCGTCGCCACTGCCGCTCCCGCCGCTCGCGCCGGGTGTCTCCGTCGGGAACGAGTCGATGTCCTCGCTGTTGCCCGGCGAGGGGCCCACGCCGCTGACGTACGCGGCGCCACAGCCGGCCAACACGACGACCGCGCCGACGAGGACGACGGCCCACTTCATCGGTCCCGCACCTCCCGGTCGACGACGGGAATGCCCGCGGTCCTCGCTGCGGTTCTCGTCACCCTCTCCCACTGGAAGTCGGTCGATGTCGGTCGGTCTCGTCGCATCGTGGTCGGGCCACGGTGACTGAGACACGTATAAGAGGCAGTCTCCGAACCCGAGTTACGCCCGCTTTAATCCGCTTTGCGACCGGGTTTTCGCAGGTTTTGACCGGTCGATCGGTTTCGCGGGCCGCTCCGGTGGTCGGAGGGCGTGATTCGGCCGGCCGTCGCCGTCGCGCTCGTGGATGTCGAAGTAGTCGGTTATCTGCGCTCTGTCGGGGCTGGCCGGAACGAGCCTGTCGTCTCGGGCGCGGCCCCTTCACTCGGCCGACGCCTACTCACTCGACCGACGGGAGGTCGACGACCTCACCGTCCGCGTAGACGGTCGGGTCGGTGAGGATCCCGTCGAGGTGGATCGGCGCGCGGGTGTCGCCGCCGATGCCGTGGTCGTCGCCGATGGCGATGTGGACGGTGCCCGCGGCCTTCTCGTCGAGCAGGACCGACCCGACGAGTTCGTCGACGGCGAGGTTCGAGCCGATGCCGAGTTCCGCGAGGTTGTACGCGGCGTCGCCGACCTCCTCGGCGGCCGCTTCGACCTGCTCGCGGACGGCGTCGTCCGAGATGTGCGTGACGTAGCCGTCTTCGACCTCGAACTCGAGGGTCTGACCCTCGTCGAGGCGGCCGTGGGGCATCATCGTCCCGTCGACGACGTAGGTGCCGTTGGCGTCCTCGGGGCTGACGAATATCTCGCCGGCGGGGAGGTTCGACATCTGTCCGGGCTGGTGGACGATGCCGGTGTCGAGCAGCCACTCGCGGTCGCCGGGTTCGAACGTGATGTCGGTGCCCAGGTCGGTCGTGACGCGGATCTCCGCCGCGTCGGCGACCTGTTCGAGGAGGCGCTCGGACTCGGCGCGGATCGACTCGTAGTCGGCGTCGAGACCCATCAGAAAGACGGCGTCGGTGATCCCGGGGAGGGTGGCGACGCGGGCGCCGGCCTCGTTGGCGGCCGTGCGGGCCTCGGTGTGGCTCAGGCTCTTGGTCGTGGGCGCGAGGACCACGTCCGCGCCGGCCATCGCCGCGGCGACGGGTTCGGGCGGCTCCGCGCCGTGTTGCTCGCCCGGGGGATAGCGCACGAGGACGGCGTCGTCGGTGGTCTCGCTCGCGACGGTGTAGAGGATCTCACCGATAGCCTGGCGCTCGTCGTCGGTGACGACACAACAGGACTCCGACGAGCGCAGTCCCATGCACTGTTCGACCGCCGTCTCGGCCGGCGCTCGCAACGAGGCGTTGCTCATGGCCGATTCGAGGGCGGGCCGGCGGTTAGCTCTTGTCCCGCTCCGGGCACAGTAGGGGGCCGAGGGAGGTGGCTTCGATGGCCGTTTGAACCTCGAGAAGGCGTTTATCCCGACTGGCCGTAGCCCGGACCGATGTCGCTGTCAGACGCCCCGCCCGACCCCGACCGCCTCCTCGATTCGCTCGCGGCCTTCGTTCCGTTCGTCCGCCGGGACGTCGTCCTCCGCAACTACGACGACGAGCGCGCCTACGACGTGACTCTCCGCGTGCGCGAGAGCGGAGGCGGTGCTCCGGCGTTTCGGCGCCGCTACCGTCTCGACCCCGGCGAATCGGTAACCGAACGCGCGGTCCTCGACCCCGGGACCTACGAGGTGACGGTCACCCTCGGTGATGGCGGCGAGGACGGCGCTCGCTGTCGCGTCGGGAGCGGTGGTGCGGGAACGATCCGCGTCGAGGCCGGCAACGCGGCCGTCACGGTCTCCGACGGCCTGTCCTGACGCCGCCGCGAGCGCGTCGGTGCGGTCAGCCGTCCTCGTTCAACGCCGCGTCCGCGGCGAGGCCGTCGAGCAGGTACTCGGCGCTGGAGCGAGTCGTCGCCAGCGGCACGTCGTGAACGTCGCAGATCCGCAGGAGTGCGGAGATGTCGGGTTCGTGAGGCTGTGCGGTCAGGGGATCGCGCAGGAAGATCACGCCGTCGATCGCCTCCTCGGTGACCTCGGCGGCGATCTGAGCGTCGCCACCGAGCGGGCCCGAGGCCTTGCGTTCGATCGGGAGGCCGGTCTCGTCGGCGATGCGCTTGCCGGTGGTCCCGGTGCCGACGAGGTCGAACTCCGCGAGGGTCGACTCGTGGTCGCGGACGAGGTCGACCATCTCCGGTTTCTCGTCGTCGTGGGCGATGAGCGCGAGTCGCGTCATACCGAACGGTCGCCTCCCGGCGAGTTAGGTGCTTGGGCGTCCGGCCGGCGTGGGGCGCAGACGACTGTCACTCGAAGCGAGGCGTCGACGCGCCGACGGTCGTCACTCGGGGTCGACGCGGATCTGCCCGCCGACCTCGACGACGACGTCGTGGTCCTCGACGGTGAAAGACAGCGTCTCGTCGTTCGAGTCGCCGTCGAGGAGCGCCGCGATCGCCGATATCTCGACGTACTCGTCGACGTCGTCGAGGTCGTCGGCAGCGAGGTCGGTCGCCTCGGTGACCGTCGAGACGACGGCCTCATCTATCGGTCGCGGGCTGACCCAGCCCGATTCGCCCCCCTCGCTCTCCCCGAGAGCGAGCACGTACAGTTCCTCGTTCGCTGGCATACCGGTTCGTTGTCCCACCAGTATATAGCTCCCCGAGAGCGATTTCAGGCTCTGAAAGAACTGTCCACCACCGTCCGTCGACCGCGACCGAACGCGACCGGCGACGCGGCAGCTCTTATTAGTTGGGGACGGGACTACCGCCGGTGTCACCACTCGGCAACGGAGCTACCGTCGGGACCGAGGCTCGTCAGCTGAGACATCGTCGGTACCGAAAGTCGGGGAGCGACCCCGAGAATCGGTGTTGGAGGGTTCGTCCGGGTATCGGATGTCAGAGGCACGGTCCGGTTCGGTCTCCCCGCAACACCGTGTGACTGTTTCACGACTAGCTCGTTTAATCTTACGACTTGGTATACAAGGGCTTTTTATATAGTTGCGAACCGCCGTCAGGCGTCCGGATCGGCCCTCTCGTCGTCCGAATCGACTCCTTCGCGCTGGTAGGTGCCGTCGTAGGTGTCGGCGTGGTCGGCTTCGGCGAGAACGAGCTGTGCGATCCGGGCACCCCGCTCGAGTTCGACCGGGTGATACACCTCGAGCAGCCCCTCGCCGCGGCCCTCGTAGCCGGCGTCCCACACCGCGGTATCGAGCATGCAGGAGTTGCGAAGGAGCGACGACCGCGGGTAGAGAAAGCCGACGTGACCCTCCGGGATCCGGACCGTGTCGGCGTACTGGACGACGTAGCCGCCGGGGTCGAGGCGGTAGACCGCCGGCGAGTCCGCCGTCTCCGACTCGTCGGGCGACAGCTCCCGCCGGTCGCCGACGGTCTTCCCGTCGACGCCGACGCGACCGGGCGAGACCTGCTCGAACACCGCGCCGAGGCGCAGATCGACGCCGTTTGGCTGTACCTGCTCGGGGTCCACGTCGCCGAGCGCGTCGGCGACGAACCGCCCGCTCTCGAACATATCCGGAGTGGGCGCCACCGCGGCAAAGCGCTTGCGACCGGTCGGTCGACACACCCCCGCAATTCTTGTCACTGGAGCGGGATCAGTTCGGGGTATGGTCGGCCACGCGGTCTCCGTCGGTGCGGTACTCGCCGTGTCGGGTGCGCTGACGGCCTTCCTCGCGACCTTCGGGTGGCGCCACCGCGAAGAGGTCGGCGCGAGGTGGTTCGCGGCCACGATGGCGTGCAACACGGCGTGGATCGCCGCCGACCTCCTGGTGCTGGTCGTCGCTCCCCGAGAGGTCGTCGTGGCGCTCGATCGCGCGGCGACGCTCGCCGCGACGGTCGTGCCGGTCTGCTGGTTCGGGTTCGTCCTCGCGTACACGGGGCGGAACGACCGCCTCGACCGGCGGGGCCTGGCGCTGCTGTGGGCGATCCCGGCCGTGGTCGTTGCCGGAATCCTGACCTCGGCCTGGCACGACCTGTACTTCGCCGAGATCACGGTCACCGCGGGGCCGGCCGGCCCGGCCGTTCGGTCGGTCCCGGGGCCGCTGGCGTGGCTGAACCTCGCGTACTTCGCCGTCCTGGTCGGCGGCGGTCTGTGGCTCGTCGCCGGGATGCTCTGGAACCACGAGCGGTTGTACGCCGGGCAGGCCGTCTGGCTGCTCGTCGGGTCGCTCGCGCCGGTCGCGCTCCTCGTCGCCACGCTCGCCGCGGACCTGCCCGAGTCCGTCCCGACCATCTCGCCGGGGTTCTCGCTGCTCGGCCTGGCCTACGCCCACGGCCTGTTCTCCCACCGCCTGCTCGACCTCTCGCCGGCGCCCCGACGGATCGGCGTCCGGGAGGCGCTGGACGACCTCGGTGAGGGGGTCGTCGTCGTCGACGCCGACCGGGACGTCGTCGCGATCAACGACCCGGCCTGTCGGCTGTTCGACCGCCGGAAGCGGGACGTCCTCGGCGCGCCGCTCGAGCGCGTCTCGCCGGCGCTGGTCGACCTCGACGCCGCGGACGGCGACGACGCGGCGCCCGACGGGGGGCCCCCGCTCGCGGTCGGTCACCGGAGCGATAGCACCGATGTCGCGGTCGACGGGCGGACCCTCGCGGTGTCGACCTCGGTGGTCCGGGACGCCCGCGACCGACCGGCCGGCCGCGCGCTGGTCGTCCGGGACGTGACCGACGACCGGCGGCGACAGGAGCGCCTGGACGTGCTCAACCGCGTGTTCCGCCACAACATCCGCAACACGATGAACGCCGTCGTCGGACCGACCGACATGCTCGCCGACCGCCTCGACGGCGACGAGCGCGACCTCGCCGAAACCGCCCGCGACGCCGGCCAGACGGTCGTCGAGCTCGGCGAGGAGGTCCGCGAGATAGAGCGAATGATGACCTGGACGGTCGAATCCCGCGCCGTCGCGGTCGCCGACGCCGTCGATCGGGCAGTCGCGTCGGTCCGCGAGGACGCCGCGTTCGCCCCCGAAACCGCGGTGCCGGACTGCTCGACGCTGGTGACCGATCCGCGAATCCTCGCGGTCGTACTCGGCCACGTCGTCGAGAACGCCGTCGTCCACGCCGAGACGGACCGCCCGACAGTCTCGATCGGCGTCGAACCCCGGGACGACGGCTGTCTCGTTCACGTCACCGACGAGGGGCCGGGCATCCCCGAGTCGGAACTCGCCGCGCTCCGCGACGGGACGGAGACGCAACTCGCCCACGGGAGCGGCCTCGGACTGTGGGCCGTCCACTGGGGCGTCACCCGCGTCGACGGCGGTGTGCGCTTCGACCGTTGCGAGGACGGGACGCGCGTCACGCTCTGGGTCCCGCACCTCGATGACGAGAACGCCACGGCCCCATCCGCGAGCGGCGCGGACGCCGCACGCTCGCTCGCGGACGACGCGGATGCCGCATTACCGCCCGGGGGTGACGCGGGAGACGACGGACCGGTAGACGCGGAGTGGTTCGGTCGCGCCCCGCCGGGCGGTGTCGCGAACGGAGAACTCCGTTCCGAATAACTCACCCGCAGATCGAAATAATTGATCGTGCGTTTCGATCGAACCCGTCCCGGACCGATTCGGTGGCGATCGATCCAGATCGGGGGACGGCGAGGGGTTGCCGTTCGTCAAGATTCGCGCGAACTCGCGGGTTTTATATCCGCTCGCGTTCGACCTTTCGGTGTTATGGGACAGACACTCACGGAGAAGATTCTCGACGAACACCTCGTCGAGGGCGAACTCGAACCCGGCGAGGAGATCGGGATCGAGATCGACCAGGTGCTGACACAGGACACGACGGGGACGCTCGTCTGGCTCCAGTTCGAGGCGCTCGAACTCGACGACGTCCAGACCGAGGTCGCCGCCCAGTACTGCGACCACCAGACCTACCAGTTCGACTTCAAGAACACGGACGACCACCGCTTCCTGCGCTCTGCGGCCGGGACGTTCGGCGCGCACTTCTCGCGGCCGGGCAACGGTATCTGCCACAACGTCCACAAGGAGAACTTCGCCGCGCCGGGCAAGACGATGCTCGGCTCGGACTCCCACACGCCGACCCCCGGCGGTATGGGCGAACTCGCCATCGGCGCCGGCGGCCTCGACGTCGCCGTCGCGATGGGCGGGGGCGCCTACTACATCGACATGCCCGAGGTCGTCAACGTCCGCCTCGAAGGTGAGCTCCCCGAGTGGGCCACCGCGAAGGACGTCATCCTCGAGCTCCTGCGTCGCCTCTCGGTCAAGGGCGGCGTCGGCAAGATCTTCGAGTACACCGGCCCCGGCGTCGACACGCTCTCGGTGCCCGAGCGGACGACGATCACCAACATGGGCACGGAGCTCGGTGCGACCTCCTCGATCTTCCCGACCGACGAGCGCACTGAAGAATACCTCGAAGCGGTCGGTCGCCCGGAGGACTTCGAGGCGGTCGCGCCCGACGAGGACGCCGAGTACCACGACCAGATCACGGTCGACCTCTCGGAGCTCGAACCCCTGATCGCGGAGCCGTCGATGCCCGACAACGTCGTCCCCGTCCGCGAGGTCGAGGGCGTCGACGTCGACCAGGTCATGATCGGCTCCTGTACGAACGGCGCCTACGAGGACATCCTCCCGTCCGCGAAGATGCTGGAGGGTCGCGAGATCTCGAAGACGACCGAGATGATCGTCGCGCCCGGCTCGAAGCAGGCCTCCGAGATGCTCGCCCGCGAGGGCTGGACCGCGGAGATGATGGCCGCCGGCGTCAACTTCTCCGAGGCGACCTGCGGCGCGTGTATCGGCAACGGCCACGTGCCCGCCTCCGACTCCATCTCGCTGCGCACCTTCAACCGCAACTTCGAGGGCCGCTCGGGCATCGAGGACGACTCGGTGTACCTCTGTAGCCCGGAAGTCGCCACGGCCGCCGCGCTCAAGGGCGAGATCGTCGACCCGCGAGACCTGGCGGACGAACTCGGCGACCTGGAAGACCCCGGCTTCGAACTCGGCGACAACTACGTCGGCGTGAGCGGCTCGGACCTCATCGCGCCCGACGAGGCCGTCGACGACGACCTCATCAAGGGCCCGAACATCGCCGACGTGCCGCTGAAGGAACCGCTCCCGGCCGACCTCGAGGGCGAGGTCCTGCTGAAGATGCCGGACAACATCACGACCGACCACATCAGCCCCGCGAACGCGGACGTGCTGATGTACCGGTCGAACATCCCGAAGCTCTCCGAGTTCACGCTCACGCGCGTCGACGAGACGTTCCCCGAGCGCGCGCTCGAGGCCGACGGCGGCGTTCTGCTCGCCGGCGAGAACTACGGCCAGGGCTCCTCGCGCGAGCACGCGGCCCTGTGTCCGATGTACCTCGGTATCGACGCCGTCCTCGCACAGAGCTTCGCCCGCATCCACAAGGCGAACCTCTTCAACTTCGGCATCGTGCCGCTGACGGTCGACGAGGATATCTACGCGGAGATCGACCAGGGCGACTCCGTCGAGATCGTCGACGACGTCGCCGAGGCCGTCCGCTCCGGTAAAGAGGAGTTCACGATCCGCATCAACGACGACTGGGAGGCCACCGCGAACCTCGACGCCTCCGCGCGCGAACGCGAGATCCTCGCCGACGGCGGCAAGCTGAGCCACGTCAAACAGCAGTACGACGCCGGCGACGACGCCGCCCCCGCCGACGACTGATCGACCCGCGACTCGATCGACTTCGCATTTTTGTCGCCACGACCGCCCCCGAGCGGCGACACCGTCCGCTGCGAGGCGCCATGGCTCACGAGGCAGTTCAAAAACCCTGAGAGGGTGGGGAAAGGGTTGGGGTGGGGTGGGGTGGCACCCGAAACGGGTGCGTTCGGACGTGGGCCGGTGGTCGTTATGAACCTTGTGTATCCGGCCGCTGTCTCGTGGTTTTTCGTGACACACGCGCGTCGTTTCCTGCGTGAGTCCGGTCGGAACCGCGCGGTTTCACGGCCCGACGTGAAGATGCACCCGATTGCGACGTGCAAGCGGATGCGCAGAGTGCAAGCGGATTTGCGACGTGCAAGTGGACGCGCAGAGTGCGATCCGGCGGCCGGAGCGCGGCGCGCCGTCCGCGAGTCGCAGTGGCGGACAGCAAACATATGTGATGGGGCGTCCAACCGTGGGGTAGTGACGACAGTCCCAGCCGACGGCGAATCGGGGCCGGGCGTTCGCGTGCGCCAGGCCGAGCGCGCGGACCTGCTCGCGGTGTTTCACATCGAGCAGGAGGCGTTCCCGCAGCCGTGGCCGTTCTCGGCGTTCGAGCGCTTCCTGGGCGAATCGGCCTTTCTGGTCGCGCAGGTCGGCGACGCCGACGCGGCGCGCTCGACGGCGACCGTGGGCGACGACGGCCGCGTCGTCGGCTACGTCGTCGCCGACCAGGTCCCCAACCACGGGGAGCCGATCGGTCACGTCAAGGACATCGCCGTCGCCGCCGAGCATCGCGGCGAGGGCGTCGGGACGAAACTGCTCCAGCAGGCGCTGACGCGGCTCGCCCGCGCCGGCGTCGCGTCGGTGAAACTCGAGGTCCGCGAGACCAACGACGGCGCCCGGTCGCTGTATCGGCGCTTCGGCTTCGACCCCCACGGCCGGGTCCCGCGGTACTACGCCAACGGCGAGGACGCCATCGTGATGATCCGCGAGTTCTGACCAGTTCGCGAGTCGTCCGCGCTCGTCGCGAGCACCGTTCTGAAACGCATTTCCGCGTCGGCGCGCAACGACGGGTATGGGCTACGTCTGTCCCGTCTGCGAGGACCCCCAGTCCGACGCGGAACACCTCGCCAACCACCTGGCGTTCACCGCGATGCTCGGCGACGACGGCCACGAGGCCTGGCTGGACGACCACGCCCCCGACTGGGCCGACGCGAACCCCGCGGAACTCGCCCCGCGCGTCGCAGAGCACGCCGACGAGACCGACTTCCCGCAGGTCTTCGAGGACACGACCGAGGGCGGTGCGGGCGGCCACGATCGCGGCCACCAGCACGGGCACGACCACGACCATCAGCACGGCCGCGGCGGCGGCCATCAGCACGGCCGCGGCGGCGGTGCTGCGGGCGGGAACATCGACGGCGCGCCCGGCGGTGTCGCGGACCCGAACGACGCGTTCCCGGACGACGGCGCGGTCGACCCCGAGGACGTGCTCGCGGAGGCCCGCGAACTCACGCGCGAGCGCCGCGCTAACGCCGGGGACGACGCGGACGGAAACGAGGGCGGCGCGGACGCCGAGAACGACGACGAGTGAGCGACGAGACGGAGCGGCCCCGGGGCTGATACGCCCGGCCGACGAACCGGACGCTATGAGCGACACCGCCCTCGACGAAGTTCACGTCGTAACGGTCTTTCTGCGGCACGGCGCCGACGTGCTCCTCTTGCGCCGGAGCGACGCGGTCGGTTCCTACGCCGGGAAGTGGGGCGCGGTCGCCGGCCACGCCGAGGGCGACCCCGCTGCCGCCGCGCGCACCGAGATCCGAGAGGAGACCGGCCTCGACCCCGAGACGGACGCCGCGCTCGTCCGCCGGGGCGACCCCTTCGACGTGGTCGACGCCGACCGCGGCACGCGGTGGGTGGTCCACCCCTTCCTCTTCGACTGCGAGCGCCGCGTCGTGGAACCCAATGACGAGACCAGCGAGTACGAGTGGGTCGCGCCACCCGAGATTCTCCGCCGCGAGACGGTGCCGGACCTGTGGAAATCGTACGACCGCGTGCGCCCCTCCCCCGAGTCGATCCGCGACGACCGCGAGCACGGCTCGGCCTGGCTCTCGGTCCGGGCGCTCGAAGTGCTCCGCGACGAGGCGGCACTCGCCGTCGAGCGCGGCGGGCCGTGGGCCGACCTGACGGCGGTCGCGGGCGACTTGGTCGGCGCCCGCCCGGCGATGAGCGTCGTGGTGACGCGGGTCGACCGCGCGATGGCGGCCTCTCTCGATGGCGAAAGCGAGGGCGACGCGAGCGACCGGCGGGCCGACGCCGGGACGCCGGCGGCGCTCGAAGCTGCTTCGGCATCCGAAATCGAGCGCGCGCTCGCCGCCGACGCCGAGGCCGCGGCGGCCGCCACCGAGGTCCTGCCGGACCGCGTCGCCACGCTCTCGCGGTCGGGCACCGTGGCGGCGGCGCTCGAAC
>Ga0207851_100250_pt1 | contig 35029 bp, 33 predicted proteins | sample A23E3SouthBayCA_FD_187747 | JGI IMG/M metagenome (GOLD analysis project Ga0207851, IMG submission 187747) | Aerobic enrichment media microbial communities from Eden Landing Ponds, California, USA - A23 E3 (SPAdes) | ecosystem: Environmental > Aquatic > Marine > Unclassified | place: Emeryville... | reverse complement strand
CCGCGAGCCTCGGCGCGACTGCAACGAGCGCCGGTGGTCCAGTGGTAGGACATTGCCTTCCCAAGGCAATAGCCCGGGTTCAATTCCCGGCCGGCGCATCCTATCGCCGTTCCTTCTGGTGGTTTTCGGTCTTGTGGAACAACCATGCTACGAAATACACAGACCAATGTGATTCGAACGATTCACACACCAGCCCGCTGTCTTGCGTTTTTCCATATTGCCGGGCCACCTCGATTAGGACGAACATCTGACATTGCGTGGAGGGCTCGCGATGACTGACTTGGAGGATATCCGGATCATCCCAGAACCGACGGCTGCACGTCTCAATCCGCGACAACAAGAAGACTACCGAAGCGAGCGCGAAGACTGCCTCACATGGCTTCTCAACGTCGGGAAGACACCGAAGAAAGGCATCGGCTACGCGAAAGGTACAATAAAGCCGCGCTCTAATCGAATTGACCAGTTCTACCGGTGGGTGTGGGACAACTACGGTGGCTACACCACGAACGTCACACCCGACCACGCGGAGGGTTACTTACGACACTTGGCGCAGTTGGAGGCCAGCGGCGTTCATAAGTCTAATTCCCAGAAAGCGGTCCAGACCGTGCTGAAGTGGCGCCACCACGTCCACGGTATCGACGAGTGGGACCCGTCACTCCGATTCAGTGGGGACAGTAGTTCACAGCCACGAGACTATCTCACCATCGAAGAGCGAGAGAAGATTCGGGAAGCGTCGCTCGAATATGGGAGTGTCCCGTCGTACTCGAACCTCTCGCCGGCCGAGCGTGACCGGTGGAAAGCCTATCTTGCTCAGCGATTCGAGAAACCGAAATGCGAAGTTTCGCCCGACGACTGGGAGCGTGCAAATGGGTGGAAGATTCCGTCAATTGTGTGCACGTCACTCGACGCAGGTCTGCGACCGATTGAAGTTGCTCGCGCGCAAACGACTTGGGTTGACGTCGACAACTGCCTGCTCCGGATTCCGAAAGAGGAGAGTTCGAAATCCCATGACAACTGGACCGTGGGAATCACCGAACAGACCGCTAAAATGCTCAGTCGCTGGCTCTCGGAACGCCGTGCGTACCAGCAGTATACCGATACAGAGGATCTGTGGTACACACGCCAGGCGAATTCGTACCGTTCCAGCGCTCTAAAACGCGTTTTAGAGCGCTTGTGCGAAATTGCAGATATCGACACCGAGGGTAGACAGATGAGCTGGTACGCAATCCGTCACTCCGTCGGGACGTACATGACGCGCGAGGAAGACCTCGCTGCGGCACAAGCGCAATTACGGCACAAATCACCTGAGACGACGATGCAGTACGACCAGACGCCGGTCGAAAACCGACGTGACGCATTGAACAGGATGTGATAGTAGGTAGTTCGCGTCAATTCAGTCTGACAACAGTAATAAATTATTTGTCACGATCAGTTTTATTCTCAAGCAGTATCCCTTCCAGTTTTTTTGCCTCTTTGAAGACCCTATCTCCTCTTTCCGTGCGCTGATACTCAACTTTCCTTGGGTTGATTTCTGATCTAATAATAAGGTCATATTCAGATAAGATTTGTAGGGATCGGGCTAAGGTGTCTGTTGAAGAGTTGACTCGATCTTCAATAGTACCGTATCGGATGGGTTCCTCTTGATCAAGTACACTTAGCGCTTCTAGTAACGCCTTCCGTCCCAATACTTCGGGGAGCGCTGTAAATTCCACATCTCTCGGTTACGCCCGACGTATATCAGTCCTCCAGTAGCTTGGATAGGCCAAAGCTTTATTTTGCAGCTGAGCTCACCTTACTGCATGGATTCGTTGCATCAACGCCGAAAACTGAACACAGCCCACGGGAAACTGGAAACACCGTTGCTCTTTCCGGTCCGAAACGTGGGCAAGCGACACAAAGACAATACTCCCGAGTATACCTCGGAAATTCCAGAACTGGGTGTTGGGATGGTGAATGCCCGGGCGATACGCGAGCATGACGATCTCTGGGGGTCAATTCACTCAGGATCTACCCTACGTTCAGAAATGGGGGTTCCCGAAGACACTATTTTATTTGCCGATAGTGGGGGGTTTGATTTCCGTGATGGGGGTGTCAGTCTGGACACTACCCCAGAAGAAACACTAGAGACACAGCGCCGTATTGGGGCCGACATTTATGGGACAGTAGACATTCCACTATCAACAGATCGGCGAAATAAAGTAAATAATGAACGGATCAGCGAAAACATCGAGCATGCTCTGACCGCGAGTGATAAGCACGAGGGCGATGCGCTTCTATACGCTAGTGTTCATGGGTATAATCCGGACACTGTGCGTAACGGGATTCATTATCTTGAGGAACACGGTGACTTCGACGGCTATGCACTCGGCAGTTTAGTTCCGATCCGTACAGACTACGAGCGAGTCACGAAAGTCATCCTGGCAGCACGGCGAGCAACTGAAAAGCCGTTGCATGTATACGGTCTCGGGGGGATCGTGTACCAGCCGCTCTTGCTGTACCTCGGCGTTGATACGTTTGATTCTACATCGTTCATCCGGTCAGCGGGCAAGCGTAACTATCTAGTCCCAGGATTCGGAGGGACAGAACTCCATACTATCGAAAGTCTCGATCGACTTCCGTGCGCCTGTCCGGTCTGTGGGGCAAGGTCATTGGACGAGGTACGGGCCAAACGTAGTCTGCTGACGAGACATAACCTCTGGGCTCTTGTGACTGAACTCCGTCGGTTCCGATATATGATTGAGTCCGAACAAGATATTGAGTCATATCTGGACCTGCGGTTTGAGGGTAACAGTGTAACCAAGCGCGCATATCGGCTGGCGAAGCAGCAGGTTCGGGGATTGACATGAGTGAACAGCGACCGACAATCCGCCCGGTTACGCTCGGGCGTCTGGTTGATGTCGCTGACCGTTGTGTACGAGCGACCGAACCAGTCACTACTGACGTGATTGCAGACGAACTGGATGTGACACAGCGCCGTGCACGGGAAACGCTTCTTGAGGCGCGTCGAATCGGCCTGCTTCACACGGAAGACGGTAACAACTCTAACGCCGAGCGATTCGACGTGACCGGGGCAGGTGAGGCTTTCATCACTGCTGTTCGTCGCTCGGATTGGGCGCAAGTAAGTAACCGACTCGAGGCCGGAAGTCCGCAATATTCAGCGTTTCTGTCCGTTATTGAAGAAGGTCGGTCAGGAACAACTAACCAGGGCTCGATGAATACTTCGGAAGTATTGGAATCTCTGAAAGAGCGAGCCAAAGACACTCCGTACACGTACAATCAAACGAGTCTTGATGTTCTCACTGGTTGGGGAGAGAGACTCAACGTCGTGGGCAGAAACGCATTCACGGAGAATTTTTATCCGATGTCTGTCTCAGAAGTCGGGCCGGCCACTTTCGCTGAAGCACTATTGAACGTATATGATGAGTTGGAGGCGACCTCAGGGATAAATCTCTCTCAACGATATCTCTCGATTCCACGACTTCGTGAGCACGTCTGTGGGCGACTCTGTTGCTCACGAGCGACGTTTGACGAGATGCTTGTGCAACTGTGTGCAGACAATATAGGTTCGCTCGAACTCTCGGGTGGGCCAATCGATACGGCGGCAAAAGAATCTCCCCGTGGGATTAGACGGGTTGAACTGAGCGAGGGCGACGGACTTGTTGCGACGACACAGACAACCGACCGCGTTCTCAGCGGTCTCGAACAGTACGGCAAACGCTACTACTACCTCGCGGTATTCGACCGTGACCTCAACATCGACATATGAGTCAAGACATCTTCACCGACGACAGCTTTGGTATCACTGATCAACAGCGTGATTATGATGAGTTCGGGTTAGAAATGAATCCCTTCCCATACAGCCCAGTTCCGGACGACGATCCCACCGTCTATTGTGGCCAGAAGCATGCGGCCACCCAAATCGGAGAAACCGTCTCTTCGCTGCTAAGCACTGGTAAGTCTAAGCACCTCGTCCTAACTGGAAAGTACGGTAACGGGAAATCACATACGCTAAAATACACTCGTTCTTTGCTGCGTGATCGGGACGATGTAATCGTCGGCTACGTCGCCCGGCCCGGTGAGGGTTTCCTTGACATCTATCATGAATTTGTCTACGATATTGGCTTTGATCGGCTGCAGTCGTTTGCATACGAATTCTTAGCGCAAACGGCTCGAAAAGCAGATATTGAGGCGAACCCGCTTACTGCATCAGATATGGAGTCGATGGTTAAATCGGGGGACATACTCTTGTCGGACCTCGTCCAACCAGCGATTCAGCGACTAAGCGACGTGACACACTTCGCCGATTTCGCGCGTGCAATGGTTCACCTGGTATATCAAGACACCAATCTTTATGCTTGGCAATGGCTCACGGCTGAGGGAATCCGCTACGAACAGCGGAAGGAGATGGAAATCCATAGTGCTCTCGACGACGACACGATGGGCGTTCGTGCTTTTACGGCTCTCAAACGAATGTTGTTAAAACTGGACTATACCGGAGTCTTTGCGTTCATCGATGAGTTTGAGAGCATCGCTCGTCTATCACCGAAAGACGAGCAGGCGACGCTCAACAGCATCCGCCACCTGATGGACCAGAACAGCCACGGAATCTGCTTGCTGTTCGCTTGTGCACCGGAGGTGTGGCAGGACATAATGAGTGAGTACCACGCCTTTTCTGAGCGAATCGGTCAGGAGGTCGCACTCCGGCCACTTTCGGAAAACGATCTCGAGGATCTGATCCGCTCGTATCTTGAAACGGTCCGAAAGAGCGGAAAAGCAGACATCTCTCCGTTTACTGAGGATGGACTACAGGCAATTCTCCAACGCTCACAGGGTAACACCAGACAGGTACTTTCAGTATGCAGCCGCGCGCTGGACCGCGCAGTCGACCGCGATTATAGCCGTGTCGACGAAGATATCGTTATCGAAGTGCTTGACGGATAGACACTACAGTTTTCAGTCTCGTTCTCCACCCAGCTAACCTCAAAAGTCGTCAGCCGCTATGGGTCGTACGCGTCGCAGTCGTTGTTCACGGGGCACTCTGCACAGGTTTTTTCATCAGGAGCGTCATCGTCGTCAATTGCGCCCCATGAGTCTGTCTCCCTTGTGGCTTCGATATCGTCGACCGTGTCGTCGAACGCGTCTAACGCATCCTCAACGTCCATATCGTCGAAAGAGATGGTCAGTCGTTCGCGTTCGGGGTCGCCCTCATTAATGAAATAGATCACACCTTCGTCGGGCAGTTCGTCCTCTGAGCGACGGTACAACGCCGCGTACGCTTTGAGTTGTCGGCGGTATTCTTCGAGTAGCCCATCGTCATCTTCTGGCCGCTTGGCGGCCTTATAATCGCACAGCGTGACAGCGTCGTCTTCCACTATAACATCCACCACGCCGTTGAGCACCGCCGATCGGGTATCATAACGGAGTTTCTGCTCAGTGTCCGTGACCCGAGGGTACAGATCTGGGCCGACAGTCCGGTTGAACCGCTCGATGTGGTCGAAGATGGTATCCTCTACGGCAGCCCCGACTGGAAGGATTCGCTGCTCGCGCAACGCAGTCACTGACTCATCGAAGTACTCCCGCAGGGTTTCTTTATTTGGAACCTCGCCTGCGGTGGCGCCGTCGAGATCGCCACGAAAATGGCGGTGGGCGCGATCAAGTGTCCGGTGAACGACGAGCCCAGCGAACAGCTGCGTCGCCTGTGGCGTCGCGTAGTCGTATTCGACGAGATAACCGTACTGCCGCTGGCACCGCCGGAACGCGAGCCAGTCACCGACGACACTGTACTCACGCTTCGGGTCGCCCGCTGACGCAGGACCGATCGGTGTCGACGGGTCTGCGATATCATCAGCATCACGGACTATCCTGTCGGGGGCGAACCAGTCTAGCCCCATCGCTGTTCCATCTACTTGCTGGCCCAGCGAGGGGACAAGCCCACCCCCAGTGTCGAACTCGTCACGAGTGCCCAGTAGGACCAGGTGCTCGCTCGCACGGCTGTGTGCCACGTAGAACTGTCTGACGAGATCGCGTGCGGCCCGAACGTCAGCCGAGGCAGTGGCACGGCGCTCACCGTACGGTCCGAGGGTGTCTTCAGTCCAGTGGGATGCCCCGGCGTCGGTCTCCCAGTCGATACTCCCAACAAATGTAACTGGAAATTCTAGCCCCTTCGCTTGGTGGACAGTCATCACTTGAACATGCCCGTTAGGCAACTGGTCGTGGAGGTCCTCGGGGTCGTCGAGGTTCGCTTTAGTCACGTAGTCGCAGAACTCCCAGTACAGCGAGGTCAGAAACTGCGTTGAGGCAGCGTTGTAGTCATCATGGGTAGTCCGGATAATCTCCCGCGAGGAGAGTGTCCCCGGTGCGACACCCTCGAACGACTCCAGCAGCGCGGTGACCTTGCCAATCCGCCGGGTCCGCATGGGCGTACTCTCCGCTCCTTCTGTCCATGCGGAAATAGGATTACACCCTCTGATAGCGTAAAAAAGTTCGAGTAATCCGAAACCGAGCGACTCACCAGGGTCTGTCCGCCGAACGCGCTCTGCGTACTCATTGATGGTGTCTCGGAGGTCGCTGTCTGCAGAGACGACACGATCGAACGTTGTGAACCACTGGTGGACCTGGTCAAGATTGTCCCCGACGCGGTCTTCGAACACTTCCAATCCTGGGTCGAGACACTTGATTATTGACGCGAGGATAACCTGTACGTCGTCTTCATCCATGAACGCCTTGTTGCGTGGATTATGGACGGGGACCCCGCGGCTTCGAAGTTCGGTGACACAGCGGCCGACGAGCGTTGCGTTCCCTCCGTGTGACTCCATCGTGCTATGCGTGAGCAGTGCGATGTCGCTGTAATCGTCTATGTATCCGGATTCACGAAGCTCAACGACATTGTCAGCGAATCGAGTCGCCAGTGCTGCCTCATCACGATCAGTGAGGGCCGTCACTGCTTCGGCGTCAGTATCCGGTCGGACTGGTCGCATCGGTTCCTTCCCTGGTGCTCGTGCTCCGGGGCCCTGCATCACCGGATGCTGCCCGATGAATCGGTTGATCCACCGGACGATGCCCGGCCGCGACCGGTAATTGCTCCGTAGCTGCACCGTCTCGACGGAATCCTCGTTTACCGATAGTTTCCGTGCCACCCGCTCAGGGAACTCGATGAGCGAGTCCACTGTCGCGCCCCGAAAGCGGTACAGCGATTGGTCGTCGTCACCGACAACTGAGATACTTGGCTCATCCATCGTTGCCGCGAGCGTGAGATAGATCTTTTCCTGAAGCGGGTTGACATCTTGGTATTCGTCGACGAGCACGTGCGTAAGAGGAGGGACGCCACGCTCGTCGTCGCCCTCAAGGAACCGTTGGCCGGCAGTACTTTTGAGGAATTCTATGAACCGCTCTTGCACAGTGGTAAAGTCACACCGTGCGGCCTCAGCAAGAGACTTCTCGTACTGTTTGCGGGCGGCTGCAAGTTCGCGCAGCCCTGGGTCGTCCGCCGTTGCGAGGGCATCGAGATCGACGCAGTACTGCCCGGCGCGATTGAAAAGGGTCGTCGCTGCGTTTGCTGCGAACACTTTCCGACAACCGCTCCCGGATGTGTACCATACGTCGCGCGTTCCAACCAGCCCGTCGAATGAGTGGATTCCGCCATTGGCCAGATAGTCGACAAAGTCGCTCTCACGCCGGATAAAGAACTTCTGTGCGTCCTCGTCCAGAAGCTCAACGTCAAGGTACTCTTCCCAGCGGAATTCACGCATGATATCGTCCCACACGGCGTGGCTTGTCCCGACCCACATCTCGCTTACATCGACAGCGTCGCCGACCCCTAATCCTGAAAGCCGGTCGACGAGCCGCTGTTCGAGACTCTGCGCCGCCTTCTTCGTGTAGGTGGTGAGCACGATTCCACGTGGGTCGACACCGTCGACGAGGATCCACTTGAGCGTCCGCGCGACGCTGACTTCGGACTTACCCGACCCTGGTCCGGCCGTCACCTGCAGAGGGGCGTCCGGCGCCGTGATGGCGGCCCGCTGGCTTTCATTGAACGACCAGTCTTCACGACCGGTCCGTTCGCGCATGACCGCTTCGTATTCTGTAATGAATCGCTCGATGCTCCACGTCCCCGGTGCGGGAACTTCCTGTGCTCCGTTCTGCGTAAAGTTGTCACTGGACATAGTGCTGTTTGGGGCTCGCTCATCAGGGCGGCCGAGCCCACTGACCGCCGACGCGATGTTCAGTCGCGTTTCGCGATGGTGTTCAGCGTCTCTTCGTCGATGTTGTCGATGACCTTCTTGCCAGTCGTCCGAATCGTCTTTTTACACGGTCCCCCAGCGTCGTCGATTTCTTGCTGAGTCAGCGTATCCGGTGCATCTAATCGCCGACCCGTCTCGAACAGCAACGCACCCGCGTAACTCATTGGCTTTCGACCGTCACCCAATGGTGTATAGTCCACTGCGTTGAGCAGATCGATTGTCGCTTGTTCGACCTTGGGGGACGCCCCACAGTCGGAGACGAGCCGACGAATATGCTGAGCGATTTTTTCTCGGAGTTCACCCTCATCGGGGACAATCGAACCCCAGAGGCCAAACTCGTCGGCTATCTGTTTCTGGGAACGTAGCACCTTTTCTTTCGGGGCCTGAGATACTGTGAGAATCTCCTCGATATCGCGGGATTGATTGCACTGCTCAAGGGCGATATTGAGGGCAGCGGTCGACACGTCTTCTCTCGACCACCCTGGAAGCAGCCCTCCGTCGACGCACTGCTGGTACAGTCTACAGGCGCACTCTTTCACATGCCCCTTGACCCCAAGTGCTGAGCACATCCGATGGACCTCTCCAAGACCGTCTCGATGGCTCTCTTCTCTGCGCTGTGCAGTCTTGCCATACCGCTGGGTGCGTCGAACTTTACGCGCTCGCTGACGCTGGCGCTCGTTCAGGTGGTTCCCGTTGGCGTCCTTGTCCTGCCAGTCTATTTGCGTTGTAAGCCCCTTGTCATGAAGCGTTTTTGTGACCGGTGACCCACATCGTGCCTTCTTGTCGCGTTCGGCAGCTGTGCTAGCTCGCCACTCTGGACCCCGGTCGACGGTTGTTTCTTGAACGACGAGTCCACATTCCTTGCAGATGTGCTCCGATTCCTCAGCAATGATTCCCCCCTTGCATTCGGGGCACGTGTTCGTCTTCTCGTCGCGGCTGGTCGCCTGACCGGTGTTTTCGGTTATTTCGGTCTCGGCTCGCAGTATTCTTGCCTTACTCATCAGTTACCACCATAGGTCGGTCGTTGACCATTCTACCCACATGTACAGAGAGCCACACTAAAAGGCTACCGGCATTTGCCGATTCGATAGTTAGAATGTGTATCCTATAGGTGTATCAAGACTAACATCAAATTCTGTTCCTATACACTATTGCTATGCTTGGCCCGATTTGTCGTCATCGAATCCGGCTTACTACTCTGTCACCAGATAGCGCGGCCGGTAATTGCCGATAGGAACTACTGGCAATCGGCCCTCTCTGCTACTACATTCGAAAATTCATCGTAAATCTTGACGCCAGTGATATTTATCAAAAGCGCTGAGAACCAAGGAGAAAGATTGCGTGTTTAAGATCGATTTTAGTTACCAAATTGGGTTCGGTCTTAGATGGTTGATTGCGCACGCGCTGTTGCAACTATACTTTTGCCTTTCAAAAAGACTCTAACGCCGCGGTTAGCGCGGCCAGTGGAATCTGTCTACTCGATGGAGGAATTAACGGAGGAGTTAGAGGGGAAGTTTATACGATTGGAGAGGGTACTATCTAATAGACGATGTCACAAGACGGTTCTAACTCCGAAACGGCGAATAATAACCCAGTAGCGAAGGTCCATCCATCAAAGAGCACATACAGTTCGATTGCTGCAGACGTAACTGTCGATTCGGCACTTGCTGAACTTATTGATAATTCGATTGATTCGGCAGCGATTCATGATAAAAATCCTGTTAACGTTACCATAACCTACACCGAAGACGCCGAAGAGATGGTTTACTCTGACCGTGCGGGCGGGGTAAAAGCGGACGAGATGGGTGTGTTTCTCGGGCTCGGCAGGAGTAAGGATACACGAGCCGATGGCCGCAATATCGGTGCCTTCGGATTGGGTACAAAGAAGGCGCTAAATCACCTAGCTAACGAATTCACAATTGCCAGCCGACATGAGGATGCCGACCAAGGGTGGAAGTATACGGTTGGTGAAGAATTTTTTGTGGAGGATAACGAGACATGGGAATTCGAGATGGAGCCCGCGGACTTGGAGCCCGGTCAGACCGTTATTACGCTCCATGACTTGACATTCGACTGGGACGAAGAGGAAGAGGATGTACGTGACCAGCTGGAGCAGAAGTATCAACGTTTCCTCTCAGATGAGTACGATACCAGTGCCACTCTTTCTGTTGAGCTAACTGGCGGGGAACTCACTCCACCACCACAGGTACAATGGACCTTCTCACCATGGCAAGGTGGAGCACACCCTCGTCGCTTCACGGGGTTGGAGTTCACCGATGATCAATGGAGTGCGCCTATCAAAGTGGAAATAACCGTCGGCTTGATGCGGAGTGCTGACATTGAGAACGTTGATTCGGGCACTGCGTTCTTTTGTCAGGATCGGCTAGTCGAGCAGGGACTCACCGGGCCAAAAGGTGGATTCGGCCAGTTTGGGATGAATAAATATAATAACGCGAAAGATAAGCGGCTGCGAATCGAGATTGATTTTTATTCTGAGGGTAACGCCGACGACCTTCCGTGGAATTCTGATAAGAGTCGTATCAGTCGGATGCATTCTGCACTGTCCGACAACCATGGTGTGTACTTCTGGCTTCGCCGGTTTGCGGATCGTCACAAACGGATTGGGCAGTACGGTCGAGCCCCGCCGTGGATATTCACGGAATATGATAGCGAGAGTCTTCATGCGGCGAACAACGGTGAAATTGAGGAGGTTAACGTCGCCGAGAAGCAGCAGAATCTTAAGGCGAACGGGACCCAACCCCGAATCCATAGCAAACCAGACAAGGACCTCTCGCTCGCAGAAGATATGAAGCGAGTGGCCATCGCGCACTCGGAACTGGGTATTCACTCTGAGAGGATCGAGTGGTTCAAGAGTTGGGTCGTTCCTGCGTATGAGGAGGCGGTCTATGACGAGTTCACTGACCGATTTGACACTGATGACGACCACCTACCATGCCTGCTTGATGTAGATAGCCTTGATGAACTCCTAGATGAGGATGGATTTGACAAAGCCGAGATCATCGCTGGGCTCCACGAAACAGACGACGCTCCGGACGGACAGACTCCACCGTGGGACTCGGAGGAAAACATCGAGGACGTTCTTAGAAAGATTGAACGCGAGGCGGAGAGAGATGTCAAATCAAGGCAGCAGCGATCGGCCGAGGTATTTGATGACATCCGCGTCCATCGTTATGAGTACGAACTTGCTCGCGCCTGTGCGGACGCTGACGTAGACTTGGATGATTTGAAATCAGTTAACGACGAGCCCGCACCACTCGTTGAGCAGGAAGAACCAGAGGAGCCTGACACAACTGATTCCGAAACGGACAGTTCTGACCGTGCCTCCCAAGACAGCCAGTCCAGTAATCGTGAGCCAGAGATATCGGATACTGACGGGTCTGAGACTTCGACAGCCGATAGCGCCACTGAAAATTCCGCAGGCAGTAGCTCTCCGCTAGACGACATCGCTGACATGGATCCCGGTGTCTCACATAATTCGGGCGATGCGGATTCGCAAACCACTCTTGATACCACGGAATCTGATCCCTCAGTAAATACAGAGGTTGACGAGAGTGTTGAAGCTCATGACAGCCAAGATACTGCAGGAGGAGCACCGGTCCGTGATCCCGATGCCGCTGCTGTTACTGAGCAATTCGAGGAACTCAAGCGCGAGCATGACGAACTTCTGGACCGGCTCGACATTGACGAGGACGCCGATCCCGACGAGTGGATTGACCAACTCGTCAACGCCGCCGAGCAACTCCAAACCGTGCTCGACCTATTGGATGACTCTCCCGCAGAGGGGGACTCACTGGAGGAACGGCTCGAAACGCTGATCGACCAGGCAAATCGCTACGAGAAGATGATGCAAGCAGCGGGTGAATAATCACACCACTGAAATGGTATCGCCACGGACCGCGCCTTTCAAATGGAGTCACATAGTAACCATCGGAAGGTGAATTAATTCGTGCGGTTCTATGTACCGGACTGGGACGATCACGTCGACGCTAACTACGACTTCCTGTACGATGTCCACTCCGAGGCTGAGAACGGCGCTCGTGAGAACCTCTTTCTATGGGACGTATTCGAGGGGCGTAATCTTCCCGTCGATGGACTGCTGCTCTCACGCGACTCTGTGACACAAAGCGCCGGGCTACGCGATCGACTCGATGAACACGGGATCTACGGTGATCCACGCCTCAACATCCCGTCGTGGCTTCCAACCATCAGCGACTGTGGCGCATGGGGTTACCGGGATCTCCCGTTTCCGGTATATGGGATCCAAGGACTGATCGACTTTTATGACCGAATCGGGGTTCGAATCGGTGTCACGCCTGATCACGTCGTCTGGAAAGGACCGAACCAGCGCCGCCTGTACCTCAATAAGCGTGCCTTCGGTTCCGGTATCTCTCCCGATGATGTACTTGGAGAGTTGCGAGCCACTGATGGGCTTGATGTGTTTGTTACTGAATGGCCTGATGTATGGCCTGATTACGTGGGTGAGTTTGACTCTGCTGTCCACGATGGCAACGTTGAGATGTTTACACACGACGACTTTGAGGGGTCAGCGGAAGAGATCTGCAGTCGGCTTGAATCCTCTCCGAGTGCGGTCTTCCGAGAGCAGGACAATATCTTCCGACAGAACCTTTCAGAGGAGCTAGCCAGGCGTATCCGTGAGGAGTATGATCCAGCAGAGGACGGGTTTCGGCTGATGGCTGCAGTCCAAGGATGGGATCCTGAGAGCTATGCCGAAAACGCTCGCAAAGCTCTCGAACAAGGGTATGACTGCCTAGGCATCGGCGGGCTTGCTGGCGCGCGTGCGAACGATGTGGCCGCAGTTGTCGACGAAGTCGGCGATGTTATCGCCGAGCATGAATCTGAACGCGGACGCCGCATTGACGTCCACGTGTTCGGGTTTGCAAAGACTGCACTCTTCGAGACGGTCCGCGATGCTGGTGTCACGAGCTTCGACAGTACGAGTATGCTTATCGCCGCCTGGACAGGCGGAAAGAACTATCACCTCGACTCGGAAGAACAGTACGACGCGATAAGGGTCCGATTCCCACTAGCCCGTGACGATCGTTCAACACAGGTAGAGAAAGCAATACGCGGCCAAGAGATGATACGCGCGCTGGAGGCGTATGACGCCGGTGAATCTATTCCCGAAGCGATTGAATCCTTCTACGACGAGGCAGAGGCGACTCTTGATGCAACCATAGCTTATCTTCAAGATCGTCGTCATGCAGATGGCTACAACGCTGATAATATGATGGATGCACGCGTCTTCTTCCGCGAAGATTTCGAGTACGCAGTCAAATTCAAGGGCACTGTCGGTGAGCCCATCTGGAGAGATATTATTCACCTTCTCCGAAAAGATTCTGAAGATAACCCGCGGCTATTCGAGGACTATGAAGATCATCTCCGGCCAGTCCGTCAGTTCTTATCGAGTAGACGAGAGACTGAACCTGTGCGCTCTGCTGAATCGCTCATCTCGCCTGAACAGGGCTTGTTCGAGGCGCTGTCCCCATATCTTCGTGAATATGCTGAGGCTGTAGGCGACACAGACAAACTCGACGGATACAGGCGAACACTGGAAGAACGGCCGTGGGAACAATGTGATTGTCCGTTCTGCGAGAAACATGGGATTCAGATGTGTATCTTTCGCGGGAACAATCGGAATCGTCGGCGTGGCTTCCACAACATGTACCGGTTCAGGCTAGAAATGGCCGAGACGTTCGATGAAATCTTTGTCGCAGCTGCGCTCTCCGAAGCACCAGACGCGCGCTGTGATGATGCTCTCCGCGAGCGATACCCAGAGTTCTGGTCGCATGTTGTCGATCTCCCGTCGGTCGAACTGGGTGCGCTCACTCCCGACGGTGCAGTAGAGTGGTGGGACCGACTTGACACGGATGCGGTTGCCGACCGGAGTCCCGAAAGCATCGCCGCACAGTTCGAGCGTGTCCTCCTATACGATCCTGACGAAGACTCTCCAATGGTAGAGGCGATTGAGGCGGCCGGCTGCACGGTCGACAAGTTTGATTCTGCATCTGAGCTCCAATCGGCTGCGATGAGACGCCTCCGTCCGAGTGAACAGCAGAGCCTTACGGAGTTCTAAACATGCATGTACTCATCGTTGACCAGTGCTGTAAACAGAAGGCATATCCCAAAGATAGCGAGACGCTCACCGCCGACGATATTGATGCAGCGGAGCGAGAGACACTGCTTGACCGCGAGGATGTTCGCTCAGTCCCAGCAGCGGATCTGTACGTCGGACGCCAACAGGAGGCAATTGATCGCGCTGTTAATACGCTCCGTACGGCTGACCACACGGTCACACGGGTATTCATCAGTGCGGGATTCGGTGTCGTTGGTGAGAATGAATCTTTGCCCCCATACAATGTGACTTTCAGTGGGATGTCCGCGAGTGATATCCGAAAGCGCGCGGATGAACTCTCAATCACCCGGGACCTGCTCAACGTAATCCGTGACTCGCCTGAACCTGATGTCGCGTTCTTTGCGCTTGGCGCCGATTATTTTACTGCGCTCAATACTGAAGCTGTCCTCTCCGCACTCCCCGATGAGACAGTCAAAGTGCTATATAATCGTGAGGAACGCGCGTCGACGTTGTCAAATTCGATCTCGTTGCCAGCACGCAACGCCGATGCAAGCCAGTATGGCGTCAATGCAATCGAACTGAAGGGGCACTATATTGAGCGATTCGCCTCCCGCTTCAAAGCAGACAGAGACTGTCAACCTTTATCTCCCAAACGCATTCAGTCAATCTGTACTGAGAGCGAGGGTTCACAGTCCGACCTCGGTTCTTTTTGACAGCGATGAGTGACCTGCTCTATTCTGTTCCTGGTAGGCTGTCTTGTTCGGTCGATACTTCCCAATCTTCCGGCTGAAGATGACCAAGCTGTTTCCTGAGTTGACGACCTTTACTGGTCAGCTCGAAGCGGTCACTGTTCCCAGCGGGAACGATCCAGTTGATATGTTCTGCCCAATCGAAGTGGACCTCTGATTTTGTCTGTTTCGTGTTCTCTGTCCAAGTTGGTTCGTAGTTCTCAAGATGTTGAACACGCCGAATAAAGCCTGATGCTCGTTCACTGCTGTTTCCACATGATACTGACTCAGTCTCTACTTGATGCAAGACAGCAAGCATCGGAACCGGATTGTGCTCTAAGAGTAGTGACTGAAACAGCGCCTGCTCCGTTGATGTGAGTGACTCCTTCGTATCGATTGGCGGCACAGTATCGCTGTCCGAATTGGGTCGTTGGAACACGCCAGCGATAGTTGCTCCAGCACCTGTCAGGTTGTCGTCGGGACCACCTAGACAACCCAACTTTCTAAGGATACTCGATACCTCACCAACTTTGTTCTTGGAGGCAACCTCTATGAGTGTCTCTCTGATTTCTTTCCACGGCTCGTGTGGTCGCTTGGCACGCAAAGTAAGGATCTCACACGCAAACGGCAGATCACTGTGAAGTGGCTGCGGGCCCTTGATATGTGGCGAGTCTGATGCAGACGGGTCGATCGGGGAACGCTTCATACCTGATTATACCGATCTCAGTTATATAACCCACCCGGCAATTCCCGTAGACAAGACGCAGCAGTTATTCGCCACCGTAGTAAGAGGGTGATATGACGATGGCTGTTGATCGGCCGCACCCAGTATCTCTCGGTGACGGAAAAAGATACGTCATCGGCAATGCGGTCGATGTACTCTCATCTATCGATGATGCCGACGTGATTTGTCTTGATGACGCGTGGTCAAGACCCTATCGCGGTGGGCAGTTCGGAGTCGAGTATGACACGCACCCCTTTGACCACGAGGACAAAGATTCGACGACCTCAACAAAGATGGTTGTCGACGCCTGTATGGAAGCACTCAGGCCCGGTGGATGGTTGATAGCGGATGCGGACGACTGGCTACTGCCGCGGCTCACATCTTATTTGATGGAGGAATACGGCGATGTAAACGAAGACTACGGTGGGGGTGGATACCGTAAAGTCGGGGGCGTAACTTACTTGAGTTCAGATGACACTCCTGACCGAAGTACTCCCGGCATGTACGGGTCCACTGGGGGATACTCGGTCGTGTTTGGGCATAAAGGCGAGACTGAGAGGCGGTGGTCCGAATCAGTCAGGCAAGTCGTTCCCCGACAACGAGAAAAGTTCGGGTGGGGTAGCGTAAAGCCGATTGTTCCCTATCAGAAATGGGTCGGCGATATCCTAAACCCAAACGACCATCTAGTCGTCCCATGTGCCGGCACAGCGCCAGCCGCACTCGGCGCGGAGATCGCTTTTGGGGGGTCCATCAGATATACCTGTATCGACAACGAGCCGAACGCCTACAATGCATTTCGCCGGCGGGCCCGTGAAGAGTCTACCGTTGACACGGAAGGGTTGAACTTACCAGAGATTCCGAGTTAAATAATCCCGAGCGGTTGGATTACTCTATTCGAACGGTCGTGCGTCCGCCAGTTCGAAGAGTAACTCAACATCCGCTTGCACATAGTGAGTTAGCATCTCTTCAAGAACAGTTACAGGTATATCATCACGTCTGGCGTCAACGCTGTCAAGATAAATTTCGCCGAGGAGCGCGAGATCAGATGACGTAATCGGCTCTGAGGACTTTTTCTTCCACTCGCTACGGGGGATCTTGTGCTCAAAATTGTTGGGCAGTGTTTCTACTGGATTAAGGCCGACTTGTTCCAGTGTATCCTCTAGGCTCGTGTAGTCCCCATACGCAGCCCATGCTTCCGGTTTGAGGTCGATGTGTTCAATCCCCTCAAGATATGACTGCACGGGTTCATGTGCACGCTTACCGACTGTTGCACCAGCGATTCGAGCCCTCCCCTCTAGGTGTGCGAGGTCAAACCGTTCACCATTATAAGTAATAACCGTTCCTGCAGGCTTAAGCCGGTCGAGTAACGTCTCGATCAGGTCAAGTTCTGCCCGTGGGCCCCATCCATTGCGCCACTCTACGATAGTTTCTCTCGAACCGTCTGCGTACTCGTAGGCGATGCCCGCGCCTGAGAGTTCGAAGTCGTGCGAGTCTGTGAAGTCTGGGTACTGGTCGTCCGGAACGTCCGGAGAAACTGTCTCAATATCAAACGCTGCTCGTACTATGTTGCTCACACCGTCTGTAGCTAAGACGATTATATAAGCCTCCTTTCGAAGTCAAGGAGCTACCACGTCAACAGTCTTCAGCAAGGAATTCACGACCAGGATCAGTGATCCACCACATCGGAACACGTCCAGATTTTTTTGTGGCTATGAGCCCCTTATCATTGAGTTCGCGAAGGCGGGGGAGAGTTCCCTGATTTGAGAAGCCGATTTCGTTAGCGATTTCGCCTGTAAATAGGGCTGGATCTTCGGCCTTCTCAAACACTTGGAGTATTTCCTTATCTGTTACTGTTTCCTCACGTCCGCCAGCCATTGAGTGTATGTCTGAACTCTGTCCGTATATCAACATAGGATTCTACTGGAAGGCCAAAGATGCTTTGGTACACTAAACTAGTTTAGTGCAAACAACTAAGTATTCACAGTTCCTAACTGTGATTACGGGACGAACACATCGCTGGCGGAGGCGGTGTAGTAAGAAGCGGACTCGGTGCTGGAACACCAGTCCGCGAGAGGTCCCGTAGTCACGGTACGGAACCCATGTACGCAAACACAATACGGGGATTTCAAACCCCCACACGGATGAACCGATGGTCCAAAGATCTCCGAGATATTCGTCCGAAAATTAGTATTACCGACCACGAGACTCTCTGGCAGGTTAATAGAGGAAGTATCTCGTTGGTAGCATCTTTAGGTCGGTCGCAAAGTCCATTTGCAGAGTATCAGAGTCGGTGTGAGCAGAACAATGTCTAGCCACACTACACCGCCCAAAAAGTTGACTTCAAGTGATCCTCACCCTCGTTGGGCCGATCTTACAGCGTTCGAGGGGAATGTTCTCTACGCCATTATTCGCCTCCAGTCTAGCGACGAGACCCCATATGGGCTCGCTGTCAAAAGTGTCCTCGAAGGCATCTACGATGAGGAAATTAATCACGGGAGAGTATATCGCGCGCTTGATGATCTGGCGGAATACGGACTCGTGAAGAAGTCCACCTTGGACAAACGGACGAACGAGTACAAAGCCACTGACGTTGGCCATGATTTGATCCGACAACGAGCCAGTCTACTCCAAAATGCACTCAGCGAAAATGAACAAGAATGAGCATAGACTGTTATCGACAAGAGTAGGCTCGGTAGTGACACCTGACAAGGTGGCAAATCAAAACAACGTCAAACAGGAACATGTCAAAAACCCATTACGAAACCAACAACAAAGGCATGAGGCGAAGCACGTAACCTGTTTGGCCTGCATACAGCCCCTGCCGGACGGAAACAAGGTGACTGCGTATGCCGTCCGACCCTGTCCACACTCACCATGGATGGTCGCCCAGACTCGTCGCAGGGATCATCCCCTTACACTCGCCGACCGTAGCACGCTGGGCGTCGACGAGCGCGTGGTGTCGGGCCGGGTTGACCGCGTCGTTGACTGTGCCCACCAGCGGTCGTGGCCGGTCACCACCGGCGAAAACATCGTCGCCAGTTCACCAGCACACACCACCAGTGCTCAGGAGGCCCAAGCGTGACAGATCTTTTTGACACTGACTGTTTGGTAGACGCCGAACCTCCCATAGACAGAACTGATACCCACCTTCCCAACCTGTATGTGGGCCTAGAAATCCCCCTGCTCGCCCCAGGAGATGGCATCGTCACCGAACGTCACCATGCCTCAGCGGATCGCTATGAAGCCGACAACTCACAAAATCAGATTCGGGGACAGATTTCCCCCTTCGCCCTCTCAGGATGGCTGCGACACGGCTGTGAGGCCGTGATCCAAGCCGTCGGCGCGACAGCGTGCCATCCTGGCGCAGCGAGTGCAGACGATATGCTCGGTGATGTCTATGACCGTGACCTAGAGGCAGGCTACCACGAGAAGGGGGCCTGCACGGACGACGACAATTCGGGATGCATACTCTATGACCTGTTCGGGGACTTCGGTGACCAGCCAGGGAAGTTGTTGCGCCGGCCAGTTTCCTTCTCACCGAACCGCCGGCAGGTTGATGTCACCGATGGAGAGGCCGAAGCCCACTATCGCCAACTCCATACACAGATCCGCTCGCGTAACGAGGGCGATGGGGGCCAGCCACTCCGGCATACGACACGCGACGTTGTCGGGAATCTCGTTGGGACCTGGAAGCTTACATTCCGAGTCCCGAAGCCGGAGTTCGTCGGGCTCCTACTGGAAGCAGTATCGTTCTTGGATAGTCATAGCGACGAGTTTGCCTTCCAATGTGGTGGGGCACGGAACTTCGGCGCCGGCATGATTGACGCCCAAGTCATCAACCCGCTGTACACCGAGACGGAACTCCGTCGGTTGTACAACCGGGCACAGTCGGCAACCACGGCGATGGAAAAGAAAGACGAGTTGTGGGAATCCGAGTGCCGAGCGGAGTTCACCAACGCGTTTCAGGCACGGCTGGCGGCCCGTAGTTCGGCGGTCTCGATGCCGGGTGATGGGGCATGACTGAACCCAGCGACGTTCCAACTGATACCGACCAATCGAAATGGGACAGATACGCCGCACAGCCATGCCGGTCGACACCTACTGGCCACGAGACCGATGCGGACCCCATGGTCGCAGTGTATCGCCATGACACACACAAACTGCTGATGCGCTCGCATACAGCTGCTCGGGACACCTACGGGGGTGTGCGAGTCAACGAACAGGTGCCACTGGGCGCTGATCAGGCAGCCGCACTGCTGAGCCGGCCCCGCGGCGAGCCCGAACAGACAGTGGCGAATCATCAGTCGCCACTGCGCATCTCACTGCTGACCGGAACAGTAGGCACAACTGACGAGATGACCAGTATGGAACTCGAACAGGCGGTCCAGGACCTGGTCACAATTGAAGACCCGGAGGCGATGCACGCGGCGTGGCTTGACTCATCGGTCGCATCGCGATTTAACGAATCCGTGTACTACCCCTACACGTCGGCGAAGTATCACACGCTGTTGGCGGGCGCACTGTATTCGAACTACCGCGCTGGCCACGACTTTGCGGACCTTGCGCTGGTAGTCGACGATATCGATGAGATCGTCCCACACCGAACAATCTTCCAGACGACGGATTGCTCACTGCGGCTCACAGCGACGCCGGGTGAACGACCCGCAGCGCCATTGGGTGAAGCGCCGGCCCAGTCGTGGGCGGACGTCTGGAGTCGCCTGCCCGAACATCCGCTGCCGGACACGCGACATGGCCGTATCCTGGATGCCCAGCTCCGACGGATTCGGTCGTGGTCGACGGCACTGCAGTATCTCGAGGAGTATCAGGAGACAGCGCGTCGTCTGGGGGTGGAGCGATGATGGCGGATGTGAGTTGGATCGGTATCACATCCACAGGTGAAGAGACGACCCAGCCACACAGCCCAACCGACGGTGATCGCCGATGACGAGGATTCAGGAGGTCCTCTGGAAACTGGACTGGGACTACATCGGCAATCCCTACTACGTTTCTGGCCACGCGATCTACTCAGCGTTAGCTCGCCACCTGCCAGCAGATGTCAAGCAGGCCTTGCACGTGAGCCCCGGCGTCTTCGTGCCCGGCGAGTACGGTGCCTATCCCGATGCGCACTCCCAGTCCGGTGGCGTGCCCTACATGGGCACCGGCTTGCGACCCGTCGAAGAGTATGCGGATCTCTTTGTCTTCCGGGACGCGGCCCAGCGCTGGCTCTCGGAAACACGGCCACGAGATGCGCATAATACACACACGATGCGGCAGTTCGGTGACCGAACTGGCTACGGTGCCACGCGAACCTTCAGCAGACCACCTGAGAAACGCAATTCAAAGCGGACGATGTCGTGGTACATCCACGCCTATTGCCATACGGATGCCAACGGCCAGTTACCACTCTCCGAAGAGACGCTGGATGGACTCCGTCTTGGCGGGGCTCGTAACTACGGCTTCGGCCAGACGACGCTGGAGGCGACCCGGTGCATCGACTTAGACGGTCTCTCCTATCCCCGACTTGAACAGGCCGACGCGTATCAGATAGAACTGCATTCACCGTATGTGTTGGCCAGTGACTACCCTGGCGCTGACGACCAGTCAGTGCCGTGGTGGTGGGACTACGACGGTGACCTGCGCCGACGGGACACCCAGTTGATCAAAGGTGACACGACCTACGACCTGCGGACGGTCGATCACGGCCAGATCGTCACCTACGACGGGAATTCGCCGATTATGTCGGCTGAAGCTGGTCTCTTTGGCATCGGTACCCACAGCAAGTATGGGTTTGGCCAGTATCGATTCCGGCCAGCCAGTGACGACCGAGTGCCTGAACGCGCAGCCGACTCCAAGCCACATCGAGGTGACCTGTGATGGCCGAGTTGGACCTCGTGGCCTTCGACATTGAGACCACTGGCTTTAGCGCGACGGATCAAGTAACGGTGATTGGCTTTCACGTCCCGCTTGGCTGTCGCATCCTCGTCCAGACCAACGGCCGCCAGCCAGTCGAGCTCGAGGCTGAGATCCAGGACCGCACGGACTGTCACGTCGTCCTTTCGACCCACGACAGTGAACGCGAACTGCTGGAGGTGCTCACCGAGTTCGTCCAGATCCGGCTAGCCGAAGACGATGTCTTGCTGGTCGCATACAATGGCGAGAAGTGGGGCGGCGGGTTCGACTTGCCATTCCTTCGGACACGGTTTGCGACCCACCGGCTGGCCTGGCCCTTCGGTGACCTTCCCTATGCGGATCTGTATCCGCTGTTCGACACTCAGTTCAACACGACCGTCGACGGGGACGCTCATGCCGACTTAGTAAGCGTCTACGATCTCTGTGATGAGGGGACGGCTGGCCGGCTAGATCCGTTCCCTGACAGCGGCGAGGCAGTCACCGCCTTCGAAGACGGACGGTTCGCTGAGCTCATCCTGCACAACGTGGCAGATGTGATCCGAACCGCACAGCTAGGTGAACTGGCCGAACGGTACTGTAGTAAGGCGGATTTCAACGTGAAATCACTCACACCCTCAGTTGATGCCTAACGCGACAGCACGGTCTCGTCATCCGTAGGCCCGACTCCGCGATCATTGAAGCGATACTCCATCCCAACCAGCGGATAGATAGCCAACTGCCCGTTCACCACGCTCCACATGATAGATATCCACACAATCGTCGAATCGCGCGATAACCACCGGCGACCACACAGAGAAGACAATGACTGAAACCGATCTGTCCGACTACAAGAGTGTCGACAAGGCGACCCGCGAAGCCGTCCTCACACGTGACTGTCATAGCTGCCGGTTCTGTGGCCGCATTGGTCTCGGCGATGGCGGAACGGTGCCACTGCATGTCCACCATATCGACCGCTCGCCGACGGATATGGGCGAACACGACCTAGACAATCTGATCACACTCTGTCGCGGATGTCACAACTGGCATCACCAACGGTCAGTTGACGGCGAGTTACCAGTCGAACTGACCGACGCTGATGAACAGGAACTGCTCCCACATGACAAGAAGATCCTCGAACTGCTGGCTGAAGAGGGCCCGGCAACGACCGGCGAAATCGCCAGCCAACTGGATTCGGATCGATCGGTGATGGCAATCCGAGAACGACTCTGGTTGCTAATGGGCTTGGACAACATCGTCGAGGAACGAGACCGCCAGCTCGTCGACCAAGCCGCCGACACGGGCGAGTGGGGGCTCGTGGGCCAGATTGCGACCTCTGCCCGTAGCCGCATCCCCGAAGACTCCCAGACGCTACTCAAGCGGGCTGAAGACGAACGAGTCCGGCAGGCCTTGGCCCGTGGCTGTGATCGCGAAACCGTCGCGGCAGTGTTTGACGTTGTCTCTCGAACCACGTGGCACAAGGAACGGCGTGCCCAGGCCTACGAGTTCCCGTTGGCTGCCATCGACGGTAGCGAGACTGTCGAGGACCACGAGGAAACGACTGACGATGAGATAGCGACCGACGACAAGCAGGCGGTCGCCTCAGCTGACGGTGGGGGGTCCGATCAATCCTTATTGGCGTTCGCCGGTGATGATTGTGGACTTCCGCCGGCTGGGTCTATTGTGACGATGGCCCGGCGGGAGGAGTCGCCATACGTGTTGGTGACTGGCGTCGCCACCGACGAACGGTGTCTCCAGGGCGTCCGGGTTGCTCATCTGGCAGCGGAGACGGTAACTCGGATCGCCGCCGCTGACGAGCCGGCCGAGTTGGCGGATGTGACGAAGGCAGTGGCGAGTGCGATCGACTTCGAACGCGTCTACGTGCCTGTTGAGTTGGTTGAGCGCGTCGAGCTGGCGACACTCGATACATCAACGCTGGATCAGTCGGAAAATATCAACTAAGAAAGAACTGGCAGGCTCACGTTTATTCTTTCCTGACCAGTCGCGACATTCACGTACTGGTGTTACGCCACGGCTGGATCCACATTGTATCATCTTTCGTTAACAGACAGTTCACGCGAAATGCAGCTCTGTCTATCAAGTCCATGAGACACTTGAACGGCTGACTGATCAAGATCGAAAAGGGTGCAGATGTCACGACGACGTCGGTATAACTGTGGAACCATCAGACATAGTTAGACACACACGCCACAAGATGGTAAGGCAGTCGTTTTCACAAGTCCCTGCCGTCATGTATAGCGATATATTGGGATATTGATGGGTTGGTAGTTATTGGAGGCCGACGATTTGACTGAACTGTCGTACGATTAGGTATGTAAACTATTTCAGTTGTTACTATAATAACGGACTGACCTACGGACGTAGTCCAAAAAATAATAGACAGTATTGAACTGGTGCTTCTACGGAATAGAGAGATTGACGTAAGACTGCCCTCACCCGGTTTATTTCCCTGGCATTTGCTGATACCACTTTAGAATCTGCTTCAACTCTTCCCAGGCTACATCTGGGTCAACATCGTCTGATATTCCGAGTAACTCGTTAAGAATCTCTTGGTCTTCTTCGGGAATCTGGTAGTAATCGCCGTCGACGACAATACCGGTCCCTTCGACCGACTGTTTTTCCGATGATTGCTGCTGGCGAGAGTCGGTCTCTCTCTCAATCTTGCTCGGTGTGTCTTCAACATCCCCGAACATGGATGTAGACGAGTCTGTATCCGAGTCTTCCGTTCCAGACTGCGAATCGGCCTCAGTACCTTGCTCTGAGTCGTCCTCAGTCTCCGAGGTTTCTCCGTTGTCGGAGTCCGATGTCTCACGGAGGCCCGCTCGTTCAATAGCATCTTCCCAGGAGCCAAATCGTTCTTCGTAGAGGTTTGATGTATAGGGCCCTTCTTCATCCATCTCTTCGGGCTGTGGGAGCCGCTCCAATCGGTTAGCCAGATCAACAAGCGATTGCGCAAGCAGGTTTTCTGGGATTTCACTCCAGACCTCCAAGCTGCTGTCATCGAGGTCAACTTGCTCCGTCAGTCGTCTAAGTTCCTCTCTGTATCTGGGGATTTGCCATGCAGACAGTTCACCTGTCTCATCAGCTCGTCCACCTGCCTTGGAATGCAATTTCGCGACCTGGCGAATCTGCTGGACAACCTCAAGTTCAGCATCATCTGCAGTGATGCTTATCTCAGCCCAGTCTAATTCTGGGCCTTGAATCGTAACTGGCTCTGCTGTCGTGAATTCGCTGTCATCCAGGTTATCAGCGTACTCCTGTTCGAAGTATCGCTCATAGGCTGGCTTCTCACGAGGTAACAGCGGGGCCTCATCGCGGAGCCGTAATGCTTGATGAACTTTAACTATTGAACGGAGTCGATCTCGTTCTGGAAACATTCGACGGCCACTACCGTTTCCAGGCTGGTTTCGAAAGCGAGCGGAGTTTGTCGCCGAGCCTGATTTATCGAAGAGTTGTATTTCGCCGCCATTCCCTGCGAAGGGGTTGTCAGCATCATAGACATTGAGAATCCACTGTGGTAGACTGGAGTAGGTCTGTTTGCGATATCGCTTTGCAGCATTCTTTATTATCCGAAGTAGCGGATCAGAGATCGGAGAATTCATATCTAAATCGGACTTGAGACTGTTTACAGGCATTTCAGAGATTTCTCCCTGCAGCTCTACCTCGATTACCAGACGCGAGTGTCCGGATTCAGATCGATACCGGCCAAGATAATCACTAGAAAATAGAGGATTAGCGGTATCCCTTGACAGGATTTTCCGATTATTCGCATATAAGGTGAGCCCTGCCTTCTCATCGTCAGCACTCAACATTAATCCTACTTGAATATCCGCACGGACGGCCGGTTCCTCTGGGTCGTCTGCCTCATCGAATGGGAGTCCAGTATACCGGCGTGGGGACAGTGAGTCAAACGGAAGATACGAGTACTCAATCTGAGGGGGAGGACTCGCTGTGGCTTCAAAGGATGTATCCGGGAACTCCAGCTCGACAGCGATTGAAACATCTACACCTGGAGTTTCAATTGGAAAGTAGTCTGCATCAAACTGGACTCCATTAGCGATATACCGTTCAAAGTAATCGCCGAACTGATCGGCCAGTCCTTGGACAGCACTGTTCCACTTTTCATCGGACACTTCTGACCGTTGTTCGAACGAATCTTTATCACCGTCCGAATCCGGCTCTACTCCGAGGATTTCAATCAGACTGCGCGTCAAATTCTTGATTACAATACGGGTGTGTCCTTCTTCTAAATCGTCAATCTCTCTCCGCTGCGCTTGATATGTCTCGTCAGTCACTTCACCATCATAGTCTTCCATCTCGGAGACGTTGACTTCAAATCCGTATCCGGTGGGTTGGCCGACTTCCCGTGACTGATACTCGATAGCCCCACCAAGAGCGGCAATACGTGATGCGCCGACACCAAATCTGCCAATAGACTCTGGGGCCGTATCAGAAGCACCCCATTGGAAGAACCGAGAGAGGTTTTTATCGCTTACGCCACCTGCATTGTCTTCGACAATGATGCGACTGTCTGCTAACGAGTCGCCGGCCTCAAAGGAGATTGTAATCTCAAGATCTTCCTCAGGTGCATATCCGTCATATGCCCTGGACCGGACGTGGTCAATTGCATTGTCAACGCTTTCCGAAAGTGCCTCGAACGGTGATGCATCGGCCGAAAACGCGGTTATGATGTTAGGCCGTGGCCGAAAGGAGACAGTCTCCAGCTCCTCCTCGGCATTGTTATCTTGTGTGCTCATAGTTGTGTGTCTGTTTAGGAACGGGCTCTTATCTCCTCGACAATCCCATCTTAGAAACCACCCCTAATAAGAATTGCCCAGATAAGACGCCGCTCTAATAAGAACACGTCCTTAGCAATATGCCCTGCTTGTAAGCTGCCCCTCTTAACCAAACCGATAAGCACGGTCGCTTAGATAGATTACTTTGGTGCATAATCATGGGAAATATTTGGAATTAGCATCTGATAGGGGCAGGAAACAAAATACTTTTCCGAGGCGAGGTACAAACAAAATACATGCAACGTCAGGAGCTGGCGACGCCACTGAGCGTTCGAGCAGAGGAGGTGAAAATATGACAGATTATGATAGAGTCCGTGCGGGACGAGCCATCTGGGCTTGGCGGCTACACCGAATGGGCGAATTCCCCTGCAACGCTGAAATCGTTGCAGTCCGAGGTACGTCTACTGAGGAACTGGGGACCGCTCGACAGGCCGTCCGTGATATGGCAAACGTCGATGGGACGCCCATCGAATGGCTGAGCCACGAGACTGTGACACCAGTCTCCGACGATGAAGCCGAAGTTGCCAAGCGAGCACGCCAAGATGCCCTCCTCCACGGAATGGAGGAGGAGGAACTTCCCCCGAAACTCCGAAAGGACGACTGAGGGGAGTTCTGTGATGGCTTGTGTTGGGGCATAGGGTCGGTAGACAATCTCTCTATTTCTCTTCTGGTGGTATCTATTCTAACTTCACTACTATCTAATTCGGTTGTCTTGATAAATCTTTTCGTAGAGTATCCAAACTGATTCGGAACTCTTTCATATTTGGAGTGTATACGTAGTAGTATGTCACCAGAAGACCCTAGTATCCAAGCTACAGAAACGCCCAAAGAGGTAACAGACGTCCCTAGTCGCGTGTTTCAGGATAATCCGATCATCGAGGTATTCAATAAACCAGGCAACCTTCGAATCCTCATCACGCTCATTGATGCAGCTGGTGCGCCCCTCTCCGTGGCAGATCTCTCTGAGCAAGCGAAGGTTGATCCACAGACCTTCTATAATAATGAGGAGCTCCTGCTTGAGTACGGCCTCATAGAGAAAGCCGATAAAGTCGGCAATGCACGACGGTATCAGGTAGATATGACGGATGAACCGATCCAAGCCCTCATGACTCTCTACGACGCGATGATTGATGCAGCCCCTGACAGCGATGGTAAGTAGAATTCGGATCTAACTGATTGGCGTTCTATTTACTGCTTGCTGCATGAGTTTCTGATTGAATTCTTCGCCTTCTCTCCGTAATGTACACCATGGCAATTCGGACAAATAGCAATGACATTATCTGGATGGGCTGGACCGCGATCACTCCGCCGATAGAGATGGTGTATTTACAAAAAAGGATCTCCATTTTATCAGTGTCCGGAGCTTCATTCCGACACTCTCGACAGATTCCGTTGGCCATCCGTAGTGCATAGTTTCTGAAACTTCTAAACTGGAGTCCACATTTTGTAATCATCCAGAGAACGAGGAGGGCATAGCTCCCGTCATACAATAGATGATACGGGTGCGGGATGAGAGAGAACAAAACCGTGAGGAATAGAAAATAAATTATTTTACTGGCCACACTTCTCAGCAAAATCTGGCAACGAGTTCATATGTGGCCTGATTGTACCAACGGTTGGATTTGAGAAATAAACAGTGCGTCTACGCTCTGATAGCAACGATCCAAATGACACAAGCGAACCTGAAGTGTACAAATCAGCACCACATGTTCTCAGATGGAACTGATTTGTCCTAACCCGAAGAAAAATCTCGGAGTCGTCTTGCAACGAGGAGAAACAGAGCGGTCGAGACGGCTAGTCCACCCCAGATTGCGGATGACGGCGGTGGATAGCCAGCAAGTCCGAGTGCTCCGAGGATTATCATACTCACACTAAGGAGTATGAGAGCGTACTGTAGGTATCCAATGTTACCGGACATGGACATACTGAATACCTGTATGTGCATATCGCTCTGTCTTCATATCTATATCGACGCCGGCACGAATCAAGCGTTTCCGAGCGTGCCATTTAGAACGTAGTAGAGTTGTAATAAAAGAGTTTTGCGAGGTCTGCACGACAGTCTTAACTCACAGCTGGATTGCAATTTAATTATCAGATTTGAAAAATTGAGAGAATATTATTTTTATTTCTGTTCTCTATGGTGGATTATGTCAGATGAAGCGTCTCAAAAGATAATCACGCCTATTTACTCAAACAATACTATAAAAATCCCAAAGAATATAGTTACGAAACTAGGTTTGGTATCAATACAAAACAATATATGTATAAAATCGTTTTATGATAGGATAGACCAGAAATTAGTGCTTACGTCTCCGGATATTAACAGCACTTCAATTGATGAATTATCCGCATTGACGGTACAGGGTGCTAAGCCCGAAGAATTTGAGAATAATAATCACAAAACTGGTAAAGTATCTCTCTACTCTACTGATGATAAACGGATTAGGCAAGCGTTTGAAAAAGCCGAAGAGGCAGTGCTGATTGTGCACAACAAGACTGAAAACAACCAAAATCCAGTTTGGGTGTCAGTTTATCCACGCTACGAGTATGTAGACAGATTTGTCTCCACAACGGAGAGGCAGATTAAGAATGGAGAGCACAATGAAAAAAGAACGGTTAACAGTGAGGACTTTGCGGACCTAGGATTGTAGCTATCGGTAATCAACCGAGTTGGGATAGTAAGTATAGATTCAGTCATACACCGTCACGAGCGGGTGTCTCTGTGATTTTAACACATTCGTCAATTTGGCATATTCATGATTTTAACATATATGAAAATTGATATAAAATAAATAGCTGACGACCCAACCGGGTAGTATGTCGTATCGATCAGGCCAGAACATACCAGATCTAGAGTTTATTGGCGATGGAACCACCGCAGCACTCACATATCAACAGCAGATACTGTTTGCCGACATCTGGAACGAATTTCTCGAATACCTTCGCACGGAAGGCCGGGATCCAGACCGCCACAAAGGATACGCCGAATCAAGCGTCAGACCGACTGCTCGACGCACGCTCCAAGTGTACCAACACCAGTGGGAGAGTGGGAAGGCCGTCTTGGAGCTAACGACCGGTCATGCGGATGGTTTTGTGGATAAACTGAACAAGGACGAAATCAGAACAAACTGCGATAAAGAGTATACAGAAGGGAGCAAGCGTAAATTCGTCAACGCGTTGTCTGCGTACTTTCGGTATCTCGAGATTGACTGGATGCCACCGGTGCAATTTGGATCGAATGAGAACACGCTATCGTCGGATCCACTAACCAAACAGGAGAGAGAGCGTCTGCTGACGGCGGCATGCGAGTATAAATCTCCGCCGAATTACAAAAACGTCACGCCGGAAGAAAGAGACCGTTGGAACGCACAAATTGCACAAAGGCATGGCGTCGAAAAAGAGCAAATTGGGCCACGAGACTGGGAGCAGCTACAGCGTGACTGGAAGATCCCGTCGCTGATTAGCACTGCACTGGATCTCGGTGCGCGTGCAGCGCTTATTGGACGATTGCACACCGGGTTGGTCAATCTCAAAGAAGGACACATAGAGATCCCACCAAAGATCGCTGTCAAAAACGATGGATACTGGCAAGCCGAGATCTCATCGCGGACAGTGAAGTTGCTTGAAAAGTGGCTCACACAACGGCAAAATACGGTCAAATATGACGAGACAGACCGTCTCTGGCTCAATCGTGCTGGGAATCCATACGATGCGGGAAGCCTCAACACCTTGATCTATAATCTGCTTGAGGAGGCCGAAATAGAACAGTCAAATCGCAAGCTAACGTGGCACAGCATCAGACACTCGACAGGGATGTATGTTTACGCAGAAACTGAAGATCTTGGCTATGTGGCTGAAGTCTTGCGACAGCAGAGCCTAGCCTCTGCCCGACAGTACGCACATCCAACTCCCGAATCCAAGACAGATCTGATTGAGTCAATCCAAGGAGGTGAGCGGTGATGTGTTGCAGTGATCGCAGATGCAGGTTGAGTGCAGGAATCAGTCCGACACTACTGAGATATAGCGAGGCTGGCACATGCACCTGTTGCTACTGGGAGAGAGGTCATGAGCACTGAGCAGTACCAACCTCGTCTCAAGGTGAAGACACTCACAATGCACGGTGAGACACAACGTCGAACGTTCGATATCACAGTTCAGAGCGATGCAGACGAGCAAGTAGTCAGCGACCAACGGGGCTTCCCAGTATCAATTGATATCGAGTCAGATACAATTGAGGAATTAGAGCAAAAAAGGCACCTACTCGGGTATCTGGCAGGGGTACCGGAGGGACGACGTAGATGAGCGGATTGATTGCACGGTCTCTGGAACACTTTGAGGAGTTCTTGAGAATCCAGGACCGGCCTATAGAATCATTCCCTATGAAAAAAGAGTACGTCAAGCTCTTGTTCATCGCGGATATCTACGGGCTGAATGATCGAGACACGGTGGAGTTTCTCGAGGACTCACTACGCGAGTCGCTCGGACTGCAACATAATCTCAATCAATCCACGGTGTGGCGTAAGCGCAACACGCTGAACGAGGACGATCAAGAAGGTCGGGCAGCGATACGGAAGGCCGCAAAACGAGCGGTCTTTGAGTGCTGTGCCGCTGGCAAAAAAGTACCACAGCGGGTACTGGCTGTACACGAGATACCGGCTAACGTTGCGATTAGCAACAGGCAAATCAAAAGAGAAGACGAGCAGGCAGCATTACGAAACTGGGTTAAGTGGTTCTTCGATAAGATTCTCACAGCGCTCACGTATCACCGGGACTCAGAAACGTATCCATATAGACGGTACATTGGCTTGTGTGCCCACTGTGCGTTACAGACCATCGCACCAAACGACGCAATCAATACGGCTGATCACCTGTACGATAGAGAAAGCATCCCCTCAGGTGAATCTCTGACCAATAACATCCGACGGCTACTCAACGCAGACTCATCAGTAGAGAAACGCGAGTTTCCAAAGGAGTTGCAAGTACAGTTTGAGGACTGTTACCGTCGGTTTTTCCAGGAAGCGAACCGGCTCGGATTTTTTTCTAACAAGAAACAACTCGTAGCGGACGTAACGCATATCCCGACAACTGGCAGCAAAGACAGTTCGGAAAAATTAACTGGCGGATCAGGGAGCGGACGAAAGCCAGCGACATATGGCAAACACTCTTGGGCGTATCAGTTTCTGGGTATCCCAGACTCTGATACCCCCTTCATTCGGAGCATTGTACCAGTCTCCGAAGAGAATCAGGAACAACACCGGCTAGATGTGCAATTGGCAAACGCCGTTTCTGACCCGTCACTAGATGTTGATCTCATTCTCTGCGATAAGGGATACTACCGTACAGACGTGGTTGATGTCTGTCGAAAGCATCTAGATAACGCATGGGTGATCTGCGCGAAGTTCGCTGGCGAAATAGACCATCTCGTAAGTAATGCACCGAAGGGCAAGGTCGTCTCGAAACGGAATGTGACGTTCGGCGATCCGCCGATGCGAAACAGTCCAAGCATGGTTGCGTATCCGAACACTGACGGTGAAAATCAAGAACAACGGAGTCTGAGTGAGTTCAATAAAGAGGACGGCCAGTGGAAGCACTTCCTTAGTGGTGTTACAGACCGGAGCCATATTGCCTATCTTACAGACATCGGGCTAGAACCAGAGCAAATCCGGAAAATACACGCCTCATACAATCAGCGTGCAACAGTTGAGTCAGCGATCGGCCAAGTCAGAGATACGTTTCTGCCGCACACGGAGAGCATGGACGCAGTGGTGCGTACGTACCTTATGAGTTTAGCTGGGCTATTCTATAATCTGCACCACCTTATTAAGCGGACACTGTCTCCGAATCACGGTGTACCGCTATCTCCTTCGGGCAAGGAATTGCTGACTGTAATTCGGGATGTTGCACTTAGTTAGTATGAGCGACGGTGTCATAGAAGAGTTCTCACACCGTGATCACGGTGCTTCCCGGATTGTCTCCTCGTTCGTAGTTGGTGATAGCGACGACGAGGTGAAGGCACAGAGCGAAGAGGACCACATATGCCACACCGACGGCAAACCAGGCGAACGGTGCTGAAAACCATCGGTGCCGGACTTGGGGTCGGGGTACCCGTGTTGCACCCGCATGTGCCGATTCCGACGAGTTGTCACAGCAACTCAATCAAGTCCGAGCGGTCACTCGAGAATACAAGAACATCGAAACAGCACGAGAAGACGGTTACGCAGCTGGCTCTCCATATGTTCCGGGGATGGGGTTTCACTTCACCGATGCGCGGCTGTACCAAGCTGATCTGACGAACGCACGTATCAACATTCAAACAGTATTTGACAGTACGACGCTCTACGAGCGGCGACGAGACCTCGATGGTTGGTTCACCGAAACGACCGAGAACAATCCGCAAGCCGGCGCCTGGGTCCATCGCCGGTTAGAACGGCTCTACGAAGACAACGCCCTCTCAGAGGAGGCCCCGGCGATTCCAGATCAGAAAACAGGAAGCCGAGAGATCGCACCACGCTCGACGTGCGATGGAGTCGGACGCGCTTGGACCCAGTCTCGCACACATCGGCCGGTGGAGCGTCCCGACGCTGTCGGGCGGGTTGACTCGCCACGGCGAGAGTCTGCAGCGTATCGTTGCCCTCTCCCTGGGCGTTGTCACGCTTTCGGCGCTGTTGTATCCCTTCGTTGGCGGGTTCGGATCAAATAATTCTGGGGCAGTCTTCGAACTCACGGCTGGCGACCTACTGACTAGTGAGGCCGCCCCAACGCTCGCACGGAGTCTGTATTTTAGCGTCATCACCTTCTCGACGATTGGCTATGGGGACCTGTACCCGCTCGGGACAGGGTCGAGAATTCTCGTCGGGCTCGAATCATTGGCCGGGGCCGTCTTGGTCGCGCTGTTTATTTTCGTGCTTGGCTGCCGCACTGCGAGATAACGGGGTTCTCTCTGACACCCTAGATAGATCAGTTCCTATACGTTTTGGACAGAGCGTGCTGAATATAGGGCGCATAGGTCACGAACTTTCTGCCGAGCAACGAGACTGTGCATCGCTCAATACAGGTGTTTCAATTACCACTCTCATTCTCAAGATCATCGATATCAAAATCCTGTAGCACATATATGCGGGCCAGAAAAATATATGTGTGTCTCGGGCATGGTGTATTGTATGACTGGCGACTCATCTCCCGACGGCCCCGACGAGTTCCCCTCTGAAGAGGAAATCCCGGACGTACCAGTGACCGTGGATGATATTGATCCATTCAGTGTTGATGACGACGACTTTGAGGACATCGATGACTTCGCCGCCGCAGAGTGGAAAAACCAGAGCACTGCGGACGAACGAATTCGCACGGTGATCAACAGAACGACGACTCCGAAATCGGCGTCCGACATCTCAGACACAGGTCTCGTCTCAGAAACAAAAGCCAGAACGACACTCAACAAGCTTGCTGAAGAAGGCATCGTGAGAAGTCATCAGACCGACTCTGGAAAGCTATACAGTCGAGATCCAGAGTGGCAGCTTCTCAAACAGATCCGGAAACTCGCCAGCAGCGAAACGCTTGTCAATCAAATCCAGCGAATAAAACAGGAACTCACAGAGTACAAATCCAAATATGACGTGAATGGCCCAGAGGAACTTCTGATTTCAGACACGGAACTCGACCAGAATGAACTCGACGACATCTCTCACTGGCGGACAGCAGAACGAGAATTAAGCCACCTCAGAGCGGCATACCGCTTCAAAGAAGCAAAAGAGCAGGCGTCAGTCGCAGTTGAACCGGAAGATAGGCGCACGGGTAATCACACAACGACCCCCAGTAACAATCAGAGCCCACTCGAATAATGGGGATGGGGAACGACTCTCCAATCGATTCAGCAGCGATTGATGAGAGCGTGACTCAGATGCACCAACAACTCGGGAGAGGAGTTGTCAACGTGCGATTCCGATACCAGAAAGGGAAACCGTTCGAACCGCGTGACGGAGAAGACGTTAGAACAGCACGAGTCACTATTACGCCTGGAATCCACACGAAGGCTGGGTATTTCGATATCCAGTGGTGGGAAAATGGAGACTACAAATTCCACTATCGGGAAGAAGGACTCGAATTTAGATTCGGACGCGAGGCAGCGAATAAGAGCACCAAGAAACCAGTACGGCATTTTCACCCACCGAATAATCTCGACGCACACCAGCAATCCTGTATCGGGACTGAACAACCACCAAAACGCGTTACAATTGCTGTACTGAAAACGTGGTGGACAGCGGTCGAGAATAATGATGAGAGCTTGTTGAACGCGTAGAATGACTTGCCGTAGTCTCGAAAGCCTACGCCCTCTGTAGCAATCTATACATACGCACATTACTGAACAGCTACTTCGGTGAGTTCAGCCTGAAAGAAATGAGGCCCGCGTACTGAATTCACCCTCTGACGGCACCGCAGAAAGGGGTGTTCTGACGAGAACACCCCGACATGATCACCAGTGACTATCTCATCAGAACGGAGCCGTCACCACAGAAGGACCA
>Ga0207851_100249_pt1 | contig 35119 bp, 28 predicted proteins | sample A23E3SouthBayCA_FD_187747 | JGI IMG/M metagenome (GOLD analysis project Ga0207851, IMG submission 187747) | Aerobic enrichment media microbial communities from Eden Landing Ponds, California, USA - A23 E3 (SPAdes) | ecosystem: Environmental > Aquatic > Marine > Unclassified | place: Emeryville... | reverse complement strand
CGCGGAGCGCGAGCGCGCGGGCGAAGTCCTCGTCCCACGGCGAGTGGTAGCCGTCGCCGTCCGGGCCGACGCCCTCGCGGTGGGCCCGCTCGACGCGCTCGACGAGGTCCGCTGGGAGCTCGTCGATTCGGTCGGGTTCGGAGAGCGCAAAGCGGTCCCAGTGGTTGCGTGCGGGGTGGTCCTGGGGCATGAACAGGCAGTCGTTGATGTAGAAGTCCGCGTCGACGTGCGGGCCAGCCATCTCCTGGAACCCCATCCCGACCAGCACCTCCTTCACGCGCTCGGCGGCCTGCCGGAGCACGTGGACCTTCCCGGGCTGGTACTCGCCGGCGTCGGCTTCGACGTTGTAGTCGGCGAACGCGGCGTCCCGCCACTCGCCGGAGGTGAGCATCTCCGGCGTCAGCTGCCCGACTTCGTCGGCGGCTTCGACGCCGGCCATGAGTTCCGTGACGCCGGCGTCGGTGAGCACCACCGACCGCACGGTGCGTTCGCGGACCGCGACCAGGTCGCGGCGCTCCAGATGGTCGAGCGCGTCGGCGTCCTCGACGGTGCCGCCGGCGGCAAGGGCTTCGAGCGCTGCGGCCTCCGCGTCCCCGGCGGGGTCGGCGTCCGGGTTCGCCGAGAGGTCGCCGCCGTCGATGTCGCCATAGCCCTTCCGCGCGTAGTTCGACAGCGCGATGTCGACCTGCGCGCCCTCGAGGCCGGACGCGCCGATGGCCTCGCCCATCGAAACCGGGGTGTCGTCGGCGCCCAGTTCCAGGGCGGCCTCGTAGAGGCGGACCTCCGGCAGCCCGTCCTCGGCGTACTCGCGGCCCTCGTCGGTCAGTTCGACGTCCTCCTCGGCCTCCTCGACGACGTCCACGAGTCCGGCGTCCGCGAGTTCGAACGCCGCGCCCGTGACCGTCTCCGGCGGCCGCTCCGTCTCGGCCGCGAGGTCGGCGATGCGTCTGGGCTCGTCGGCGCTCGACGCTTCGAGCACCGCGACCTGCTGTGGTGGTAGTTGCATTGTCTGTTGGGGTGAGTGGCAGTCAGTTATCCGTTCCGCTCCACGCCCGAGCGAGCGGTTTCGGCCGCCTCCCGGATTTCACGGGGTCGCGGCGTTCACCGGTCGGTCAGGCGAAGAAAAAGCCGAACCCCGGACTTCTGGCTGGTTCGCGCGCGCTGCGACCGGCGTGGGGTTCGGGCGCCATACGAGACTGGTTTCGTTGGTCCCTCAAAAGCGTTCTGTCGGTCTGCCACCGAGTCTGGCGGGGTTCCGTGCTACGGCACCGTTGTAGCAGTCGGGCTAAGGCACGGCGGCGGCAGTGACAGAATCGGCAACCCCGGACCGAACTACACGCGCTCGGAGTCCAGTTGCACGTCCAGGTCCGCCAACACCTCGCGGGCTTCGTCGCGTTTCTCCTGGTGGTCCGCGAGGAACTCCGCCATCAGCTCGGCGGCTTCCTCCTTGCAGCCGCCACAGAGCCGCTCGCCGCCAGCGCATTCGTCGTAGACGCGCTGGGCGAACTCGTCGTCGTCGCCCGCGAGCAGGTACGCGTAGAGTTCGTAGACCGGGCACTTGTCGGGTTCGCCGCCGAGTTCGCGCTGTTTCTCGGCGGTCTCCCGTCCCCCGGTCGTGGCGGCCTTCACCTTGTCGTAGCCGTCCTCGGGGTCGTCGAGGAGGCTGATGTGGCTGGCGGGAATCGAGGAGGACATCTTCCCGCCCGTGAGCCCCGTCATGAACCGGTGGTAGATCGAGGACGGCGGCACGAACCCGTAGCCGCCGTGGTCGACTTCGACGGCGAGCGCGAGGTCCTCGGCGGTCTCGCGGTCCAGTTCGAACGCGTCGATGTGCCCCTCGAAGACGCGCTTCTCGCCGCGGATCTCGTCGATGAGCGCCTCGAACGCCGCCTCGGTCGCCTGCCGGTCGAAGAACCGAATCCGGGGGCGCAGCGGCTCCATCCCCGCGTTGTCGAGTTTCTCGACGACGCCCGCGACCACCTCGTCGTCGTGGGCCTCGGTGATACCGGGGTCGTCGCGGAGCCAGTCGGCGGCCTCCCCGCAGCGCGGTGACCCCTCGTCGTCGGCGTACTGCTCGCGGGCCTCGTAGGTCGCCGCGACCAGCGGGCGCTCGTCGTCGTCGAACGCGACGCTGGCGTACGCCTCGGTGACCTTGAAGTAGCGAGTGCGCTCGGCGATGTCCCGCGCCAGACGCATGTGGGGGTCCTGGTCCGGCCCCACGGGAATCACCGTGGGCTTGGAGTCCTCGAGTTGCGGGTAGAGAATGTCCGCCATCTGAGTGACGACGCTCTGCATGTGGGAGACGTCCGTCTCGCCGTCGAACCCGTAGATGGCTTCGAACTCCGAGAACCGGGCTTCGGCGCCGAGTTCGAACGCGAGGTCCTGGAGTTCGCGGTTCGCGGACTGACGGTAGAGCGTGCCGTCGTCGGCGTCGAACCCGAGCGCGAGCAGGCTCAGCAGGTAGTCCTCCGAGTGGTCGTCGATCTCGTCCCACGTCAGGCCGCGTGCGGCGTGGGCCTCGAGGTCGGCGATGAGCGCGTACGCGTCGGCGCCCTGCTGCTGGTGCCAGATGATCTCGTCGAACACCATCTTGTGGCCGATGTGGGGGTCGCCCGTCGGCATGAACCCGGAGAGCGCGGCGAACGGCTCGTCGTTGCGCATCGCGTCGGCGACCCGGCGGTAGTCGCGGTGCCCGAAGATGATGGCGCGCCGCATCAGGTAGTGGGGGTCCGGTACCTCGTCGATGACGTCCTCGAAGGACTCGATGCCGAACTCGTCGAAGAGCTTCCGGTAGTCCGAGACGGTCGAGGAGCCCCACGGGTCGAGGGCGACGCTGTCCGCGCCCGGCGCGTCCCCGTCGGCGGCGTCGTCAGCAGCCCCGTCGGCGTCGATGTCGTGGTCGGTGTCGGTCATAGTTTGGGAGTGCGTCTGCGTTAGGGCGTGAGCCTGCTCACGGAGAGCCAGCGAATCGTGTCAGCACTGGGGTCGTCCAGCGCAAAAACCATTCGCTTCCGGACACCGTGGGCGAGCCTGACGTCCAGCGAGAGGTCGCGGGGCGAGAACTCGTGGCCTCCGGGGAGCGCGCGCACGAGCAACTCGGAGTGCCCGAGGTCGTCGACGGACTCGACGTCGCTGTACACGCGGAAGTCCGCGCCGAACTTGAACCCGGTCTTGGGTACCATGTCCGCGTCGCGCAGCGCGCGGTAGACGCGGAGGCGGCGGTCGAAGTGGTCGCCTTCGCCGGCGCGGCCGCGGTCGACGACCGCTTCGACGTCCGCGTCGCCGAGCTGGAGGACGCCCTGCGCGGCGAGGTACGCGGCCTCCAGCAGCGACAGCTGGAGGGCGTCGTACTCGGCGGCGCGCCCGCCGAGTGGCTGGCCGTAGAATCCCTGCTCGTGGAGGCGGCCGGGGGGGTCCCAGACGAGCACGCGCTCGTCGAGAAGGACGCCCTGGACGCCCGCAGGCGCGTCGAAGTCCGTCTCCCCGCTGGGTTCGGTGGGGTCGACGTCGAGGTACGTGAGTTCGCTCTCCTCGTCGACGACGGCGAGCACGACGTCGTCGAGTTCGGCTTCCGGGAGCGTGGCTCGCTCGTCGACCACGCGAACCCGGTGTTTTACGGCGCCGTCGTCGGGGCCCTTCCCGCGCGGGAACACGACGAAGTCGCCGTCCCCGGAGTCGCTCCACCACGGCTGGCGGTCGGGCGCGAGGTAGAACCCGCGGTCGCGGAGGTCCGCGTACACGAGGAACCGCGCGGTGAACCCGGCCGACTGCGCGGCGAGGAACGTCCGGAACCCGGCGCCGTCGACGGCGTCGAGGTCGCCGCGGAACAGCAGGTGAGCGGCCTCCACGCGGGAGAGCGCGATCTCGTTGCCACCGAGCGGGTGGCCGTAGCCGCGGGCGTCGTGGAACCGCTGGCGGGCGTCGCCGCCGACGTGGACCTCGTCGCCGCGAAGTTCGCCGTCCATACCGGGAACTCGCGCGCCGGACGTTCAAAGTGACTGCGGTAGCGCTGTCGGCGTGTGTCCGGGGGATGTCCGGCCGTTCCAGAGTCAGGTGGCGTGCTCGCAGTCGGTGTCGAGGCAGCGCCTGTCGTCCCCGGTCGCGAGTTCGGGGAGGCCGCAGTCGCAGGTTCCGTCGACCGTGGCCCGGGGCAGACGGTAGCGGGCGTCGCAGTCCGGGCAGGCGGCGTGGAGGCCGCGCTTGGACTCGATTTCCAGCGGCGCCCCGCAGCGACACGCCCACTCGCCGTCGAAGCGTTCGCGGACGGCGTCGGCGATGGGCTGACAGTCCCGGTCGAGACACGCCGTGATCGTATCGCCTCGCTCCACCCGCAACTGGGGGAGTCCGCAGTCCGGGCAGTCGGCGTCCACGACGGCGGCGTCCCGCGGGATGGCGTAGCTGTCCCGGCAGTCCACGCAGACGACGCGGCCGCCGTCCCGGACGAGCGCGCCGCCGCAGTCGCAGGTCCCGACAGGCGGCCCGGCGGGCGACGCGGGGTAGTGTGCGTCGCCGTGTTCGGTCGCGCTCTCGACGACGAGTCGTTCGTCGCCGTCCGCGGCGTCGATGCGGAAGCCGCGGGCGTCCCGCGTGTACCGGACGACGCCCGGACGGGTGAGCCAGGCCGCCGGCTGGTAGCCGTCGGCGTCGTGGACGAGCACGGTGTCGTCGGGTTTCACGACGACCACAACGTCACCGCGGAGGTCGCGTTCGGTTCGGCCGTTGGACTCGTACCGGACGGCGCACTCGCCAGCGAGCACGCGAATCGCGTCCTGCATGGCCCGGGTTGGTCCGGGTCTCGTACTTGAACCTACGTGCGGCGGAGCGCCGCTCCACCGGACGCCTCACTCGATGGAGACGGTCCGCGTGTCGGTGACGGGCACGAGCGGGAGGTCCGAGAAGGAGACGGTGACCTCGAATTCGAGTTCGTCCGCATTCGCGCCGAAGACGCCTACCGGGACGGAGAGCTCGTCGTCCAGATACCCCGAGGTCTCGGTCATCTCGACGCCGTTGACGGTGACGGCGACGCCCGCGGCCGCGCCGCCGGCGTCGTTGCGGACGACGACCTCGCACAGCTGGTTGTCGCCGGCCGCGATGCTGTCCGGGAAGTCGCCCCAGTCGACGGTGACCGCGGGCATCTCGGCGGCCTGCTCGGAGACGCTCTCCGCGACGCCGGGACCGAGGCCGGCAGCCTCGAGGCCAGCGGCACCCGCGTCCCGGACGTCGGCCGGCGTCTCGATACCTTCGTCGGCGAGTTTGTGCGCGCGACCGGCCGCGACGCCGCCGAGTGCGGTGAGACCGACCGCGTCCGCGGGGACGCCGGTGTCGATTCGGGCTTCCAGCCGTGCCGCGGTGTTCGCGCCCGCGGGGTCGTCGTAGCGCTCGAAGAACGCGCCGAGCGCGGCCAGCAGGCGGAGCGCGTTCTGGCGGATGACCCACGCGTCCGACCGGAGTTCCCCCGGCACGGCGCCGTCCATGCCGCCGCGCAGAATCGCGAGCACCTTCCGCGGGCCGCTCTCCAGGTCGCTGCCCTCGCTACCTAACACCTGGTCGATAGCGTCCCGTTCGGCCTGTCGGGCGCTCACGGAGTCGAACTCACCGGCGTTCGCCACGGCGCGCAGGATGCTGTCGGCGTCGCCGTCCTCGGCCGCGACGTCGCGGAACTCGCGGGCGGTGTCCAGGCGCAGGTAGTACGTCGACGCGAGCACGCCGAGGCGGGTCGCCGACAGCCTGAGGTCCTCGTCGGTCTCCACGAACCCGTCCTCGACGAGCGAGTCCAGGGTGTCGCGCACGCGGTCCCGGAGGTTCCGGAAGTCGTACGCCTCGGGTTCGGACTGCGCGCGCTGGTAGTAGAACGTCGTCTCCAGCCAGTCCATCACGTCCCCGAGGCCGCGGATGGTTCCCATCGCGATTTCCGCGTTCAGGTGCTCCGCGAGATTCCCCGCCAGCCGCGACTCGATCTCCTTGCCCTCGCGGAGCAGCGTTCGGTACTTGTCGGCGTCCGCGTCGTCGCAGACGATCCAGCCGTAGCCGACGTCGTCGTAGCCAGGCCGGCCCGCGCGCCCGAGCATCTGCAGGACGTCGAGGGGACTCATGTCGACTTCGCCCTCCAGGGGGTCGTGGAGTTTCGTGTCCCGGATGACGACGCAGCGCGCGGGCAGGTTCACGCCCCACGCCAGCGTCGACGTCGAGAACAGCACGCGGATCTTGCCCTCGCGGAACCACTGCTCGACGAGGTTCTTGTCGTGGGTCGACAGCCCGGCGTGGTGGAACGCCACGCCGTCCAGCACGCTCTTGCGGAGCGTGGAGTTGTCCAGTTCCTCGGCCGCGGTGTGGAACTCGTAGTCGCCGCGCGACCCCACGGGGATGTCGCGTTCGCCGATCTCGTCGCGGGTCTTCTTGGCGGCCTGGACGGTGTCCTGCCGGGAGGACACGAACACGAGCGCCTGGCCGTCCTCCCGCAGGTGGGGTTCCGCGAGGTCCAGCGCGGTGAACAGCCGCCGGTACTTGTCCGCGAACGGGTTGTCGCCGTGCTTGTACGTGCGCACGTCCGCGTGCAGGTCCACGGGCCGGTATTCGTCGCCGAACTCGAAGGTGGTCTCGGGGGTGGCGTCGAGCCACGCCGCGACGTCGTCGATGTTCGGCATGGTCGCCGACAACGCGACCACGCGCGGGTCGCAGAGCCGGCGCAGCCGCGACACGACGACTTCCAGCACGCTCCCGCGCTTCTCGGAGTCGAGCAGGTGGACTTCGTCGATGACCACGCAGTCGACGTCGGTGACGAACGAGTATCGCGGCGAGTCGTGTTTCCGGGTCGCGGAGTCGGCCTTCTCGGGCGTCATCACGAGGACGTCCGCTCGCTCGGCGCGCCGCGGGTTCAGGTCGCGTTCGCCCGTGACGACGTACACGGAGTACCCGAGGTCCTCGAAGCGCTCCCACTCGTCTTCTTTCTCGTTGGTGAGCGCGCGCAGCGGCGCGACGAACAGCGCGGTGCCGCCGGCTTCAAGCGTCTGGCAGATGGCGAGCTCCGCGAGCGCGGTCTTGCCACTGCCGGTCGGCGCCGAGGCGACGACGTTCGCGTCGGAGTGCAGCAGCGCTGGCACTGCCTCGCGCTGCATCTCGTTGAATTCGTCGAAGGGGAACGCGTCGGCGAACTCGGGGACAACCTCGGCAACCTCCATCAGGAGATGGGGAGGAAACCCGGGCGGATAGGCGTTTCCTTAGTGGCGTGGTTCGGAGGAAGTACGTGGGTCGGAGCGAACGACCACCGGGAGTGCGCGAGACCCACGGAACCGCGAGCGGCGACCGCTGGGGCCGCGAGGGGTCAGTCCGCCGCTTCGGCGTCGGCGGCGTCGCCGTCGGCCCCCGCGGCGGCCGCCGCGCGCTCGAGCAGCCCGCGGTCCGTGGAGTAGTAGAAGTACGCGGCGACGCCGACGGCGCCCACGACGTTCGACAGCGTGATCGCCCAGAACGCGGCGTACACCGGGACGGCGAGCGTGAGGACGTACGCGCCGACCGCCGCGATGGGGAGCCGGACGGCCCAGTACTGGAGCATCGTCGCGACCATCGAAACGTCCGTCTTGCCGGCGCCGTTGAACCCGCCCTGGACGGGGTAGATGACGCCGAACGTCCAGTACCCGACTGCCAGAATCTGGAGGTACGCGACGGTGTACGTCAGGCCGTCGCCGGCGAGCTGGGGCGCGAACACGGTCGCGATGAGTTCTGGGATGGCGAACTGGACGGCGCCGATGGCGGTCACGCCGGCCGTGGCGACACCCGTCGCAAGCCACACCGCCCTGGTCGCTCGCGCGGGGTTGTCCGCGCCGAGGTTCTGGCCGACGACGCTCGCGACTGCGCCTCCGACGGCGATGGCGGGCACGAACGCGAGCGTGGAGATGCGCATCCCGACGGTGTATGCCGCGAGGCCGGCGCTCCCGCCGACGCCGGAGACGATGGCGACCATCAGGAGGCGGGCGGTCTGCCGGCCGCCCTCCTGGCCGGCTTTCGGGACGCCGATTGCGAGCACCTCCCGCAGCGTGTCCAGGCGCAGCGTCAGCGCCTCGCGCGTGTACGAGAATCCAGTGAACGCCGTGACGGACAGCGTCACCGCCATCGCGAACCCGACAACGTACCCGGAGGCGGTGCCGAGCGCCGCCCCGAATATGCCGTAGCCGTCGAAGCCTGCGATGCCCCACCCGACGACCAGGAACGGGTCGAGGACGACGTTCACGACGACGGCGCTGACGTTGATGACGAGCGCCGCCCGGGAGTCCCCCCAGCCGATGAACGCGCCCTCGATAGCGTCGCTCATCCCGCCGAACACCATCCCGGCGAGGATGACGACGAGGTAGATGGCGCCGAGTTCGACCACAGTCTCGCCGGGGTCGAACAGCGCGAGGAGGTCCGCGGCGAAGGCGTACGCGAGACCGAGCGCGACGAGGTTCGCGACCAGACCGACGAGGATGGCGTGGAAGGCGGCGCTGCGGGCAGCGCCGTCGTTTTCCGCGCCGGCGTACTGGGCGACCAGCACTTGACTGCCCGTGAGCGCGACGTTCGAGCCGAGCGCGAGCAACGCGAGAACGGGCGCGACGAGACCGACCGCGGCGACGGCTTCTTCGCTGACGCGCCCGAGCCAGAACGCGTCCACGACCTGCTGGAGGACGATGACGTACTGCTGGACGACGAGCGGGGCCGCGACGTAGAGGAGCGCGCGGGAGAGGCGGCCGCTCGTTATCTCCTCCCGGGACACGTCAAACATTTTTCCACATCGAGTTGGGTTGAATGTCCGCCCCACCCCTCTTTAACCTATGGGATACGTTGGCGAGCGCCGCTGGTAGTCGTAGCGCCGCGTGCAACCGGTAACCCCATGGTTTTTGCGCTGGCCCACCAAGGACGGGATATGAGTAGTCGGCGGAAGCCGGACTGGCTGAAGATGCGGCCGCCGTCCGGGGAACGCTTCACGGACATCAAGGAGACGCTCCGGGACCACGACCTCCACACCGTCTGCGAGGAGGCGTCCTGCCCGAACATGGGGGAGTGCTGGAGCGGCCGCAACGGCCCGGGCACCGCGACGTTCATGCTGATGGGCGACCGGTGCTCGCGGGGCTGTAACTTCTGCGACGTGAAGACCGGCGGCATGGAGCCACTGGACCCCGACGAGCCCGCGAACGTCGCCGACTCCGTCGCGAAAATCGGCCTGGACTACGTCGTGTTGACGTCCGTCGACCGTGACGACCTCGAGGACCAGGGTGCGAGCCACTTCGCGCAGACCATCCGGGAGATCAAGGACCGCGACCCCGGCATCCTCGTGGAGGTACTGATTCCGGACTTCCAGGGCGAGGAACGCCTCGTCCGGAAGATCATCGACGCCGGCCCGGACGTCATCGCGCACAACGTCGAGACCGTGGAGCGCCGCCAGTTCCCGGTGCGGGACCGCCGCGCGGGCTACGAGCAGTCGCTGTCCGTGCTCGACCAGGTGGACCGCGAGTCCGACATCTACACGAAGACGAGCATCATGCTCGGCGTCGGCGAGTACGACCACGAGGTCTACCAGACGCTGGGCGACCTCCGGGAGGTCGGCGTGGACGTCGTGACGCTCGGTCAGTACCTCCAGCCGTCGCGGTCGCACCTCGACGTGGACGCGTACGTCCACCCCCACAAGTTCGAGACGTGGCGCCGCGTCGCCGAGGACGAGTTCGACTTCCTGTACTGTGCGTCCGGGCCGATGGTGCGGTCGTCGTACAAGGCCGGGGAACTGTTCGTCGACGCCGTGATTCGGGAGGGGAAAGACATCGAAGAGGCGCGGGAGGACGCCCGCAGGGCAGCCTCCGACTGAGCGAGCGGGAAATCAGTCACCCCTCCGACTGGTCAGTGGGTCCGAGAGACACCCGGGAACCTGAACCGTCACTCCAGGCTGGTCGTGGCCGTGATCGAACGAGCGATTCCGGCAATTCTTGTGGACGAGTGTCCACTGGTGGCCGAGAACCACGCGATGGTGTGTTGTTATGACCAACTTTCCGAGATTCTATCGGACGTTTGCGTGATTACTTCGGCCTGTAGTGAACAGGAGTTTCGGAAACTGGCGAGGCGTTGTCCCTCCAGAAAAACCGTTACGAAAACCATATGGTCGCACAGTCTGATTCTCCGCATATGTCAGGACGGGGGTACCCGTGACTGCGACCATTCACCGAGAACCCGACGACATGGTTCGGGTGCTCGACGAAGACGGCGAGCTCGTCGACGGTGCCGAGGTACCGGGCCTCAGCGACGACGAACTCGTCGAGATGTACCGCCACATGAAACTCGCTCGGCGTTTCGACGAGCGAGCAGTGAGCCTCCAGCGACAGGGCCGCATCGGCACCTATCCACCGCTATCCGGCCAGGAAGGCGCCCAGATCGGGTCGGCGATGGCGCTGGCCGACGGCGACTGGATGATTCCCAGTTACCGCGAGCACGGCGCCGCGCTCGTGCAGGGCCTGCCCCTGGAGCGGACGCTGCGGTACTGGATGGGCGACGAGAACGGCAACGCCGTGCCCGAGGACGTCAACCTGTTCACGGTCGCGGTGCCAATCGCGTCCCAGATTCCCCACGCCACCGGCATGGCGTGGGCGTCCAAACTCACGGACGAACAGGACAAGGCGTTCCTGTGTTACTTCGGGGACGGCGCGACCAGCGAGGGCGACTTCCACGAGGGCCTGAACTTCGCCGGCGTCTTCGACACGCCGAACGTCTTCTTCTGTAACAACAACCAGTGGGCGATCAGCGTGCCCCGCGAGCGCCAGACGGCGTCGGAGACGATCGCACAGAAGGCGACTGCGTACGGCTTCGAGGGCGTCCAGGTCGACGGCATGGACCCGCTGGCCGTCTACAAGGTGACCAAGGACGCACTGGAGAAAGCGAAAAACCCCGACGACGACGAACTCCGGCCGACGCTCATCGAGGCGGTGCAGTACCGGTTCGGCGCGCACACGACGGCCGACGACCCCTCGGTCTATCGCGAGGAGGAGGAGGTCGAGGAGTGGAAGCAGAAGGACCCGGTTCCGCGACTCGAGAGCTTCCTGCTGCAGACCGACCGCCTCAACGAGGACGACATCGAAGACATCGAAGCGGACATCGAGGACGACGTCGCCGACGCGATTGCGGCCGCCGAGGAGACGCCGCGACCGGACCCCGTGGAGATGTTCCAGCACGTCTACGCGGACATGCCAGACCGACTGGACGAACAGCTCGAGTGGTTCGAGTCCATTCGGGAGGAACACGGCGACGAAGCGCTACTGGAGGACTAACATGAGCGAGAACTTGACGCTAGTGCAGGCGGTACGGGACGGCCTCCAAGCGGAGATGGCCGAAGACGACGACGTGCTCGTGATGGGCGAGGACGTCGGGAAGAACGGCGGCGTGTTCCGCGCCACGGAAGGGCTCTTCGACGAGTTCGGCGAGGACCGCGTCATCGACACGCCGCTGGCGGAGTCCGGCATCATCGGCACCGCGGTCGGGATGGCCGCGTACGGCCTGAAGCCGGTGCCCGAGATCCAGTTCTCGGGGTTCATGTACCCGGGCTTCGACCAAATCGTGAGCCACATGGCCCGCCTGCGGACGCGGAGCCGCGGCCGGTTCACGCTGCCGATGGTGCTGCGCGCGCCGATGGGCGGCGGCATCCGGGCGCCGGAACACCACTCCGAGTCCAAGGAGACGTTCTACGTCCACGAAGCCGGCCTGAAGGTCGCGATGCCGAGCACGCCCTACGACGCGAAGGGCATGCTGATCGCGGCCATCCGCGACCCGGACCCGGTCATCTTCCTGGAGCCGAAGAAGATCTACCGCGCGTTCCGCGAGGAGGTGCCGGACGACCCCTACGAGGTGCCGCTGGGCGAAGCCGCGGTCCGCCGCGAGGGGTCGGACATCTCCGTGTTCACGTGGGGCGCGATGACGCGACCGACGCTCGACGCCGCGGACAACCTCGACGGCGACGTCGACGTGGAGGTCGTCGACCTCCGGACGCTCAGCCCGCTCGACGAGGACGCGGTCGTGGAGTCGTTCAAGAAGACGGGTCGCGCCGCCATCGTCCACGAGGCACCGAAGACGGCCGGCATCGGCGCGGAGATCACGGCGACGATCCAGGAGAACGCGTTGCTCCATCAGGAGGCACCGGTCGAGCGCATCACGGGATTCGACGTGCCGTTCCCGCTGGCCGCGCTCGAGGACTACTACCTGCCGGAACCGGAGCGCATCGAGTCCGGCATCCGCGAGGCGGTGGAGTTCTAAGATGGCGCGCGAATTCAAACTCCCCGACGTCGGTGAGGGCGTCGCAGAGGGCGAACTGGTGCGGTGGCTCGTCGACGAGGGCGACGCGGTCTCGGAGGACCAGCCGGTCGCCGAAGTCGAGACGGACAAGGCCCAGGTGGAAGTCCCCGCGCCCGTGGACGGCACGGTGCGAACGCTCCACTGGGACGAGGGCGACGTCGTCCCCGTCGGCGACGTCTTCGTCACGTTCGACGTCGAGGGCGAGCCCGTCGAAGAGGAGACGGCAGCCGAGACCGAGGCAGCGGCTGAAGCGGAGACCGCGAGTGACGCCGAAGCCGCGGCCGGCGGCGGGGCAGCGGCGGAGACGGAATCGACGCGGACGTTCGCGCCGCCGAGCGTGCGCCGCCTCGCGCGCGAACTCGATGTGAACCTCGACGCCGTCGAGGGCACGGGGCCGTCGGGCCGCGTCACAGAGGGCGACGTCCGCGCGGCAGCGGAAAGCGAAGCGGGCGAACCGGCCGCCGAACCCGCCGCTGCGACGGCGGAGACTACGACCGAACCCGCAGCGGAGCCCGCGGCCGAGTCTGCCGCCGTCCAACCCGGCGGCCAGGAGCCAGCGGGCCGCGACCAGACGCTGGCGGCGCCCGCGACCCGCGGCCTCGCCCGCGAACTCGGCGTCGACATCGACGACGTGCCCGCGGTCGAGGAGCGCGAAGGCGAGGCGTTCGTCACCGCCGAAGCGGTGCAGGAGTACGCGGAGGGCGGCGTCGCCGCGCAGGGCGAAGCGCCGACAGCCGGCGCGCCCGAACGCGAGTTCGTCGAGGGCGGCGAGACGACGGAGCCGTACCGCGGCATCCGCCGCACCATCGGCGAGCAGATGGCGGAGTCCAAATACACCGCCCCCCACGTCACTCACCACGACACCGCGGTCATCGACGACCTCGTGGCGACGCGCGAGAAGCTCAAGGAGCGCGCCGCCGAGCAGGACGTGAAGCTCACGTACCTGCCGTTCGTGATGAAGGCGGCCGTCGCCGGCCTCAAGGAGTACCCCATCGTGAACTCGGAGCTCCGCGAAGCGGACGACGAGATCGCGCTCAAGCAAGACTACAACGTCGGCGTCGCGGTGGCGACCGACCACGGCCTGATGGTGCCGGTCGTCAAGCACGTCGACCAGAAGTCCATCCTCCAGGTCGCCCGGGACGTGAACGAACTCGCGGCGAAGGCCCGGGACCGCTCGATCTCCCGCGAGGAGATGCAGGGCGGCACGTTCACCATCACGAACTTCGGCGCGGTCGGCGGCGAGTACGCCACGCCGGTCATCAACTACCCGGAGACCGCGATTCTGGGGCTGGGCGCCATCGACGAGCGCCCGGTCGCGGAGGACGGCGAGGTGCGCGCGGCGAAGACGCTGCCGCTGTCGCTGTCCATCGACCACCGCGTCATCGACGGCGCGGAGGCCGCGGAGTTCACGAACTACGTGATGGAGCGGCTGACTGACCCCGAACTACTACTACTCGAATAATGGTTGTTGGAGACGTATCCACTGGAACCGACTTAGCTGTCGTCGGGGGCGGCCCCGGCGGCTACGTAGCGGCGATTCGCGCCGGCCAACTCGGTCTCGACGTGACGCTCGTCGAGATGGACGCGTACGGCGGCACCTGCCTGAACTACGGCTGCATCCCGTCGAAGGCGATGATCACGGCGACCGACGTCGCCCACGAGGCCGGGCACGCCGAGGACATGGGCGTCTACGCGGACCCCGAGGTCGACGTCGCGGAGATGGTCGACTGGAAGGACGGCGTCGTCGACCAACTGACGGGCGGCGTCGAGAAGCTCTGCAAGGCCAACGGCGTGAACCTCATGGAGGGCCGCGCGGAGTTCGCGGGCAACGACAAGCTCCGCGTCGTCCACGGCGGCGAGGGCCAGGGCTCGGAGACGATCACCTACGAACACTGCATCGTCGCGACCGGCTCCCGGCCCATCGAGGTGCCGGGCTTCGACTTCGGCGACGACCCCGTGTTGGACTCCCGGCAGGCGCTCGCGATGGACGAACTGCCCGAGTCCATCGTGGTCGTCGGCGCGGGCTACATCGGCATGGAGCTGTCGACGGTGTTCGCGAAACTCGACGTCGACGTCACGGTCGTGGAGATGCTGGACAGCGTCCTTCCGGCCTACGAGAACGACCTCGCGCGCCCCGTGAAGCAGCGCGCCGAGGAACTCGGCATCGACTTCCACTTCGGCCTCGCGGCCGACCACTGGGAGGAGTCCGGCGACGGCATCGTCGTCGCCGCGGAGGACGAGGACGGCGACGTCAGGGAGTTCGACACCGACAAGGTGCTGGTCGCGGTCGGTCGCGAACCCGTCACCGACACCCTGAACCTGGACGCCGTCGACCTCGAACCGAACGACGACGGCCGCCTCGAGACGGACACCCAGGCGCGCACGAGCGTCGAGAACGTGTTCGCCATCGGCGACGTCGCGCCCGGCCCGATGCTCGCGCACAAGGCCAGCAAGGAAGGCCAGGTCGCCGCCGAGGTCATCGCCGGCGAACCCGCCGCCCTCGACTACCAGGCCGTCCCGGCAGCGGTCTTCACCGACCCCGAAATCGCGACCGTCGGCCTCAGCGAGGACGCCGCCGCCGACGAGGGCTTCGATCCCGTCGTCGGGAAGTTCCCGTTCAACGCCAGCGGCCGCGCGCTCACCACCGGCCACGCCGACGGCTTCGTGCGCGTCGTCGCCGACGACGACTCCGGATTCCTGCTCGGCGCGCAGATCGTCGGCCCGGAGGCAAGCGAACTCGTCGCCGAGCTCGGCCTCGCCATCGAGATGGGCGCCACCCTCGAGGACGTCGCCTCCACCATCCACACCCACCCGACGCTCGCCGAATCCACGATGGAGGCCTGCGAGCACGCGCTCGGCCACGCCATCCACACACTGAACCGCTAATCCTGGGTCTCTCCCACGAGGGGCATCGTTCACTCCGTTGCGGCACAGTGCACGCCCCCTGTCAGCCCGACGCACTTTTCCCCCGTCCACCGCCTACACGAGTGCATGGAAACTGTTACGCTCGGGCCGACTGGCACGTACTCCCACCGCGCCGCCAGCGCCGTCACCGACGACGGCATCTCCTTCGCGGAGTCCGTGCGCGGCATCGCCGACGCCGTCGCGAACGGCGACGCCGACCGCGGCGTCGTCCCAATCGAGAACAGCATCGAAGGCTCAGTCACCGAGACGCTCGACACCCTCGCCGACGTCGAACTCGCGGTCGTCCGCGAAGTCGTCACCCCCGTCCGGCACGCGCTCATCGCGCAAAGCGAGAACTTCGACACCGTCGCCAGCCACTCCCAGGCGCTCGCCCAGGTCAGGGACTACCTCGACGAGAACTACCCCGACGCCGACCGCGAAGCCGTCGCGTCCACCGCACAGAGCGTCGAAATCGCCCGCGACGACCCGACCGTCGCCGGCATCGCCCACCCCGACAACGCCACAGGGGACCTCCAGGTGATCGCCGAAGACATCCAGGACCGCACCAGCAACTCCACGCGCTTCTTCGTCGTCGCGCCGCCCAGCGAGCGCTCCCAGGCCGGCGGCAAATCCTCGTTCGTCGTCTACCCCAACGCCAACTACCCCGGCCTGCTGCTCGAACTCCTGGAGCCGTTCGCCGACCGCGACATCAACCTCTCCCGCGTCGAATCCCGCCCCAGCGGCGAACGCCTCGGCGACTACCTCTTCCACATCGACGTGGACGCCGGCCTCTACGAGGACCGCACCCAGGCCGCCCTCGAGGAACTCGAAGCCATCGCCGCCGACGGCTGGGTCCGCCGCCTCGGCTCCTACGACGTCGAACACGTCGTCTAAACGCACTTTTTGCGCTGCGGGGTCGCCAAAGGCGACCCCCTCGGCAAAAACATGCGGAAAAAGCACTCCTCGCTCCCGTCGCGCTCGCTGCGCTCGCGCGGTAGTCACTCGTCGGCCAGCGCTCGCTCCCGGTGGTCGCTCGCGCTGTGAACCGCGGCCTTCGGGGGTCTTCGAACCGCTCAGGCCGCGAATGCTTGCTGTCGGCTGTCGGAATTAGTAGAGCTGTGTTTGCGGCCCAAGTTGGCCGAAATCTAGCCGGTAGCTTTTCCGGGATTCGCGTGGAATTGACACGTATGGTGTCCCGAGGAAGCCCATTCGACGAACTCGAACGGTTGCTCGACCGAATGAACGAGGCGCGGGAGCGCGCCGGCGGCGGGCTCGCCGTGGACGTGGCGGACGAGGGCGACAGCTTCGTCCTGACCGCCGACCTCCCGGGGTTCGAGCGGGACGACATCGACGTGGAGGTCCACGAGCGCACGCTCCGCATCGACGCCACCCACCAGTCCGAACGCGAGGAAGAACACGAAGAGGATGGCAAGTACGTCCAGCGGGAGCGCAGCAAGCGGTCGCTGTCGCGTAGCGTCACCCTCCCGGAGGACGTCGACGAGGACGACGCCAGCGCGTCCTTCGAGAACGGCGTGCTGACCGTCACTCTCCCGAAGTCCCACGCCGCCGAGGAGTCCACGAGCGTCGAAATCGAATAGGCGTCGCCGGCGCCAGCGTCCGTTCTCACGGCGGTTTCGACCGACGACGACGCTCCGCAGTGCGCTGTCCGCTCGCCCGACAGCCCCGCCCGTGCGCCGTGCTACCGCGAGGCAAGTATTGCCGGAGCCTGACAGGCCACCAGTCACGATGGGAGGGCTTTTGGCCTGCGGGACTGTCACGTCGGATATGACCTACGAGCCGCGGGAAATCGAGCGCAAGTGGCAGGACCGCTGGGAGGACGGCGGTCGCTACCACGCGGACCCGCCGGCGGCGGCCGGCGAGGACGAGGACGCGACGTTCGTCACAGTCCCCTATCCCTACCCCTCCGGTGGGATGCACATCGGGCACGCTCGCACGTACACGGTCCCCGACGTCTACGCTCGCTACCGACGCCTGCAGGGCGACAACGTCCTGTTCCCCATCGCGTGGCACGTCACCGGCACGCCCATCATCGGCGCGGTGAACCGCCTCCAGAAGCGCGAGGAAGAACAGATGTCCGTGTTGCGGGACACCTACAACGTCCCGGAGTCCGAACTCGACGAACTGGAGACGCCGATGGGGTTCGCGCGCTACTTCATCGAGAACCACTACAAGCAGAACATGAAGTCCCTGGGGCTCAGCGTCGACTGGCGCCGGGAGTTCACGACGAACGACGAGCGCTACTCGAAGTTCATCGAGTGGCAGTACGAGACGCTGCGCGACCACGGCCGCCTCGAGAAGGGGCTGCATCCCGTGAAGTACTGCACCGACGAGGAGAACCCCGTCACCACCCACGACATCCTGGAGGGCGAGGAAGCGGAGTTCCAGGAGTACACGCTCGTCAAATTCGAAGCCGGCGACACGGTCGTCCCGATGGCGACGCTGCGCCCGGAGACCGTTCGCGGCGTCACGAACGCGTACATCGACCCTGACGCCCACTACGTCGAGGCGAACGTGGACGGCGAGCGGTGGCTGGTCAGCGACCAGGCCGCCCAGAAACTCGTCCTCCAGCAGCGCGACGTCGAGATCCTCGACCGGTTCACGGGCGAGGCACTGGTCGGCGACCGCGTCACCAACCCCGTCACCGGCGAGGACGTGCTCGTGTTGCCCGCCGGGTTCGTGGACGCCGACAACGCCACGGGCGTCGTGATGTCCGTGCCCGCGCACTCGCCGGACGACTGGATGGCACTGCAGGAAGCAAAAGCCGACGACGAACGCATGCGCGAGTGCGGCATCGACCCCGCCGAGGTCGACGCCATCGAGCCGAAGGCCATCCTCGACATCGACGCCTACGACGACCCGTTCCCGGCGAGGGCGGCCGTCGAGGAGCACGGCATCGAGTCCAGCGACGACCCCGCGCTCGAGGACGCCACCCAGGAGGTGTACAACCGGGAGTTCCACAGCGGCGAACTCAAGGACGTGTACGGCGAGTACGGCGGACAGGTCGTCGAGGACGTCCGCGAGGAACTCGACGAGCACTTCCAGTCCCAGGGCGCCTTCGACTCGATGTACGAGTTCTCCGAGGAGGTCGTCTGCCGGTGCGGGGGCGACGTCGAGGTCGCGAAACAGGACACGTGGTTCCTGACGTACAACGACGAGGACTGGAAGGAACTCGCCCACGACGCCATCGCGGACCTGGACGCCATCCCGGAGAACACCCGCGACCAGCTCGACCACACCGTCGACTGGCTCAACGAGTGGCCGTGCATCCGCAACTACGGCCTCGGCACGAAGCTGCCGTGGGACGACGACTTCGTCATCGAGCCGCTGTCGGACTCCACGGTGTACATGTCCTACTACACCATCGCGCACCGCCTCCAGGACGTCCCGCCGGCGGAGATGGACCGCGAGTTCTTCGACACGCTGTTCTACGGCGCCGACGCGGTCGAGGACCCTGACGAGCGCGCCCTGGAGTTGCGCGACGAGTGGGAGTACTGGTACCCCGTCGACTACCGGGTGTCGGGCAACGACCTGGTGTCGAACCACCTGACGTTCTACCTGTTCCACCACACCGACCTCTTCGAGCAGTCGAAGTGGCCACAGGGAATCACCATCATGGGCATGGGGCTGCTGGAGGGCGAGTCGATGTCGTCCTCGAAGGGGCACGTCGTCCTCCCCACCGAGGCCATCGAGGAGTACGGCGCGGACACCGTCCGGTTCTTCCTGCTGAACTCCGCGGAGCCCTGGCAGGACTTCGACTGGCGCGGCGACGAGGTCGGCACCACGCAGGACCAGCTCGCGCGGTTCTACGAGCGCGCACAGGACGTCGCGGAGCGCGCCGCCGACCTCGGCGACCGCGAGGACGTCGACCTGGAGCGCATCGACCGCTGGCTGCTGTCGAAACTCCAGTCCACCATCCGGGCCGCGACCGACGCGATGGACAACTTCCAGACGCGGAAGGCCAGCCAGGAGGCGTTCTACCACTTCGAAGAGCACCTGACCTGGTACCGCAAGCGCACGGACCTGGACCGCGAGGGCGCGCGCTGGACGCTCCGCGAGGTCCTGCTGACCCGCCTGCGGTTGCTCGCGCCCATCGTGCCGTTCGTCGCGAACGAACTCCACGACGAACTGGTCGGCCGTCCCGTCGGCCAGGACGACTGGCCGGAGCCCGACCCCGAACTGGAGTCCGAGCGCGTGGAGGTCGAGGAGCGCCTCGTGGAGTCGCTGGCCGACGACGTCCGCGAGGTCGTGGACGTCACGGACACCGACCCGGACCAGATCACCATCTACACGGCGGCGCCGTGGAAGCAGACCGTCTACGAGACGGTCCGGGAAACCGGGCCCGACGTCGGCGCCGTGATGGGGACCGTGATGCAACACGAGAGCCTGCGGGAGCGCGGCGACGAGGTCAACGACCTCGTGCAGGACCTGGTCGCGGACGTCCGCGAGCGTTCGGACGAGGAACTGGCGGCGCTCGACGACGTGGACGAGGCCGACGTCTACGAGCACGCCGCGGGCTTCCTGGCGCGCCAGTTCGACGCCGCCGTCGACGTGGTGCCGGAGGCCGAGACGGACGCCGACCGCGCGTCCCGCGCGGTACCGTTCCGGCCGGCCATCGACCTCCAGTAGCGAGGTTCAGTCCGGAGCGCAGGCGGGGTGCGGCACCCCGGAGTAACGATTTTTGCCGTTCGAGTCAAACATCCAACTATGAGCGAGCGTGCCGACAGCGGCCCGTAGAGCGTCGGCCCGACACCCCACATGAAGTCGAACCCGGAGATGTCCGGCGTCGGCCTGGCGATGGGCACTCTGCTCGCCGTGTTGCTGTTGCCGCTCCTGCCGTTCATCGCCGTCATCTGGGGGATCGGCAAACTCCTGGGCCGGGGTGCGTGACCCGGCGACGTACCGGACCCAGAGGACTCAGCCGACAGCGAGCATCCGCGACCCGAGCGGGTCGGGGACCCCGGAAGGGCAGCGGTTCACCGCGCGACCGGAGGGAGCGCGGGCCGACGAGCGACCGAAGTTCTCGTGAGCGGAGCGAACGAGAGCACGTCAGCGCGTTGCTCTGACGGTGGCCGGGAGGAGTGCCTTTTCCGCACGTTTTTGCCGAAGGGGGTCGCCGGAGGCGACCCCCTGCAGCGTAAAAAGTGCGTCTTATACCCCGAGAAGGTCGAATTCGTAGCCGTTACCGTGTTCCTGGGCGTGTTCGTAGACGACGTGAGCGGCGGCGACGTCCTGGATGGCGAGGCCCGTGGAGTCGAACACCGTGACGCCGTCGTCGGGAGTGCGGCCGTCACTCTGGCCGGTGACGATCTCGCCGACGTCGCCGTAGATGTCGTCGTCGGAGAGGACGCCCGCGTTGTAGGGGACGTTGATTTCGCCGGAGTGGGTGGTCTGGGCGTGGTCGTCGATGACGAGTTTGGCGCCGAGGAGGACGTCGTCGGCGAGTTCGTGTTTGCCTTCCGCGTCGGCGCCCATGGCGTTGACGTGGGTGTGGTCGCCGAGGTCGTCGGGTGAGACGATGGGGTCTTCGACGGGAGTGACCGTGGAGAGGACGTCGCAGTGGCCCGCGTCGCTGATTGAGCCCTCGCGGACATCGAAGCGGTCCTGGAAGTGTTCGATGAACGCGCGAACGGCGTCCTCGTTGACGTCGCTGACGACGACTTCCTCGATGTCGCGGACGTCGGCGACGGCTTCGAGTTGGGCGTACGACTGCACGCCGGCGCCGACGACGCCGAAGCTTCTGGCGTCCTCGACGGCGAGGTGGTCGGTGGCGACCCCCGCAGCGGCGCCGGTGCGTTGCAGGGTGAGTTCGGTGCCGTCCATGATGGCCAGCGGGTAAGCGTTCTCGGGGTCGGAGTACACCATCGTCCCCATGACTGTCGGGAGGTCGTAGTGCGTGGGGTTGTCCGGGTGGACGTTCACCCACTTGATGCCGGCGGCGTCCCAGTCACCGGTGTCCAGGTACGCGGGCATCGAGCGGAAGTCCCCGTTGTACTGGGGGAGGTCGATGTAGGACTTCGCGGGCATCTGTGCGTCGCCCGTCTCGTAGGCGGCGAACGCGTCCTCGACGGCCGGAATCAACTCCGGCATCTGCACGTTCTCGCTGACGTCCTCCTTGTTGAGTAGCAGCGTCTCCATGCCGCAAAAATTGCAACCCCCGCACTTAGAACCTCCTTTGTCCGCCGACACCCGTCGCTGTCCGGGTGTTTCGGCGAAACAAAATGCGAGCGTCTGTGAGCGGTCGGTGCGAGCGAACGTGGGTGTCGGGAACGTCGGTGGCCTGACGGCCGATGTGAGGTTAGTGGCCGAACTTCACATCATGCCGCCCATGCCGCCACCCATGCCGCCGCCCATGCCGCCACCCATGCCGCCTGCGCCGGGGCCGCCGGCGGGTTCGTCGCCGCCGTCGTCGCCGACCTGGCCGCCTGCGAGGTCGCCCGCGGCGATGACGTCGTCGATGCGGAGGATCATCACGGCCGCCTCGGTGGCGGACTCGATGGCCTGCGTCTTCACGCGGAGCGGTTCGACGACGCCCTCGTCGTTCATGTCGATGACTTCGCCGGTGTAGGCGTCGAGGCCGGCGCCGGATTCGCCGCCGTCGTGGCGGCTGCGGAGGTCCACGAGGGAGTCGATGGGGTCGTGGCCCGCGTTCTCGGCGAGGGTGCGCGGGATGACTTCCAGAGCGTCCGCGAACGCTTCGACGGCGAGCTGCTCGCGGCCGCCGACGGAGTCAGCGAAGTCGCGGAGCTCCATCGCGAGTTCCGTCTCGGGTGCGCCGCCACCGGGGAGGACTTTGCCGTCCTCGAGGGTGACGCGCACGACGCCGAGGGAGTCCTCGATGGCGCGCTCGACTTCGTCGACGACGTGCTCGGTGCCGCCGCGGAGGATGAGGGTGACGGACTTCGCTTCTTCGACGTCCTCGACGAAGATGCGTTCGTCGCCGCCGATGTCCTTCTGGGCGACGCTGCCGGCTTCACCGAGGTCGTCGGCTTCGATGTCCGTGACGTTCGCGACCGGGGTCGCGCCGGTGGCGCGGGACAGCCGAGTGAAGTCGTCGGATTTCACGCGGCGGACGGCGAGGATGCCTTCCTGCGCGAGGTAGTGCTGGGCCATGTCGTCGATGCCGCCGTCGACGAAGACGACGTTGGCGCCGGCGTCGGCGAGGGCGTCGACCATCTCCTGGAGCTGCTTCTCTTCCTGGTCGAGGAACTGCTGGAGCTGGTCGGGGTCGGTGACGTTGACCTCGGTGTCGATCTCGGTCTCCTTGACTTCGAGGCCGTCGTCGACGAGCGCGATTTTGGCGTCCTCGACGCCGTAGGGCATGTTCTCGTTGACGCGCTCCTTGTCGACGATGACGCCCTCGATGAGTTCGGAGTTCTCGGTGGCGCCGCCGGTGACCTTCTCGACTTTGACGTTGTCCGTGTCGACGTCGCCGCCGTTGGCGACCGACTGGACGGCGCGGACGACGAGTTCCGAGAGGACGTCCTTGGCGTTCTCCGCGCCCTTGCCGGTCATGGCGGTCGCGGCGATCTTCTCGAGTTCCTCGGTGTCGTCCGGGGAGATCTCGATGGCCTTCTCGTCGAGGAACTCATTGGCCTTCTGGGAGGCCTGGCGGTACCCCTGCGCGAGCGTGGTCGCGTGGATGTCCTGTTCGAGGAGGTCCTCGGCCTCGGAGAGGAGTTCACCGGAGACGACGACGGCGGAGGTGGTGCCGTCGCCGACTTCGGTCTCCTGTGTCTCGGCGACCTCGACGATCATGTTGGCCGCCGGGTGCTCGATGTCCATCTCCTTGAGAATGGTGACGCCGTCGTTCGTGACGACGACTTCGCCCGTGGAGTCCACGAGCATCTTGTCCATGCCTTTCGGGCCGAGGGTAGTGCGGACGGCCTCGGAGACGGCTTTCCCGGCGGTGATGTTCATCGACTGTGCGTCCTCTCCGGAGGTTCGCTGGCTCTCCTCGGAAAGTACAATAAGTGGCTGATTGCCCATCTGCTGCGCCATAGTCACTCATTGATTGAATGCGATTCTATTTAAATCTTGTGCGCAAGAGAATACCACACCCATCGAGACGCCCTCACACGCCGGTGCGTGGCCAGAACGAAATCCCACATACGAGTTGTTTATTACCGATTTGTCGCCAGATCGCTGCGAGCGGCCGCGTGCGAGTCAATCCAACGGGAGCGCAAACGCCTGAGAACCGAGAACGGGCCAGGGAGAGCGGCCCCAGCGGAGGAGAGGTCGGGAAGAACGGACCAAGCGGAGAGTGGACGGGGAGCCGGGAGAACAGAGCAAGCGGAGAACGGGGCGGGAGCCGGAAGAACCGAGCGCAGAATCAGCGGAACGTGGACCGAAGGCCGATCAGAGGGCGTCAGAGCGTTCCCTGGACTACCCGGGGAACTCGTGGTACTCCATGCCCTGCTGTTTCAGTTCCTCGGCGCGCTTGCGTTCGAGGTACGAGTAGACGGCGCCGTGGGGCGCGCCGTCCAGCAGCATCTCTGCGGCCGAGCGCGCGACGTCGACCTCGTTCGGCTGGCCGATGACGCCGAACGTCGAGCCGTAGATGACGACGCTGGCGCCCGTGAGTTCCTCCATGAGTTCGCGCGTGCGGCCGTTCTCGCCGATGAGGCGCCCCTTCTTGCGGCGGAGGTCGTTGTCGTTGCGGGCGGCGCGCTCGATATCGATGGTGTCGAACATCCGCATCTCGTCGTCCAGCAGACTCAGAGCGGCGTCCGGGTCGAACCCGCGGCCGATGGCGCGCACGATCTCCGGCGCCTGCATGCCGCGAACGGGGTCGCCGTTGCGCTCGATGGCGACGGACCCGTCCTGGGAGTTGACGTCGAGGCGGACCTCGGCGGCTTGCTCGATTCGGCGGAGCGTCTCACCCCCCTCGCCGATGAGCGTCCCGATGCGGTCCTGCGGAATCTTCACGTGTTTCATATACACCAAATACTTGGCGTGCGCGTAAAAGCCTTCTCTCCCTCGTACGACGGTTTCACGCCGCTTGGGCGGTGCTGACAGTCCGCCGCCTAGGCGACGCTGACGGCCAGCGAATCGCCCACGACGAGTTCGAGGTCGTCGCCGTCCACGGTCACCGTCACGCGAGCAGCGTCCCCGTCACGTTCGACGTCGTCGAACCACCGTAGTTCCCAGATACGAGCGTTCCGGACGCTCCGGCCGTGGTCGTGGTAGAACGCGACGACTGCCGGGTGGTCGAGCGCGAGCATCGACGCGATGCCCCGGAACGCAGCACCGCAGCGCTCGCACTCGAAGACGGCCTGTGGCCCGTAGTCGTTTTCGTCGAGGAATCCCGTTGTGGGCCCGCTACATTGGGGGCAGAAGCCGTCAGCGCACTGGCGAATTTGCGTGCGGAGGTAGCCGTCGATGGCGGCGGCGAGGTCGTCCTCGCGGCCGTCGACGAACGCCGGCGGGACGCCCCCACCGACAAGGTTCATCCCGCAGTCAGTGCACTCGACGCGCCCGAGTTCGTCCTCGTAGCGCGCTTCCAGGGTCCCCCCGCAGTCGAAGCACGTGCCGTCGACCGGCACCGGCCCGACAGATGCGTCCTCCGTGTAGACGCCGGAGTGTAGCGCCGCGACGAGTTTCTGTCCGGCGAACCGGAGTTCGTAGCCGTCGTCGGTCTGTTCGACGAACCGCCCGCGGAGTTCGCCGAGGTGGTAGTTGAACCGCCCGGAGTCCCGGACGTCGACGCGAGTCCGGAGGTCGGAGAATGCGAGCGGGTCGTCGGCATCCCAGAGTTCCCGGAGGATGCGCACGCGGAGTTCGTCCGCGACCGCGGCGAACGCGTCCTCTGCGTCTGCTGTCATGTACGACCGACGCGACTGGACTTGCTTCAGCCTTCCGCCACGACCAGGCCCGTGCAAACCGGTTCTTTCGACGCGGCCGGAGCCTACGGTCGCTGGAATTGGAGCATCGGCTGGAGTCTACGGCCGCTGGAAGCCGACGGCCGCCCGCGCACGCTCGCGTTCGTCCTCGGTGAGACGGTACGCAGCGAGTTCCGCCCGGACGTCGGGGATGGCGGCGCGGCGGCGCTGGTGGTCGGCGAGGAACTCGGCGATGCGGTCGGCAGCGAGGTCCTTCAGTTCGCCGGAGAGCAACTCTCCGCTGCGGTAGGCTCGCTCGATGCGTGCGAGTTCCCGGTCGTCGGGTTCGAAGAACGCCGACAGGTACTGGAAGGGCACGTCCACGTCGGGGTCGCCGCCGTGTTCGCGGTGCTCTTCGACGCTCGCTCGGCCGCCCGTGAAGGCGTGCGTGCGAATCTTCTCGCGGACCGTCTCCGCGTCGTCGGTCAGCCGGATTGCGACGCCCTCAGAACTGCTCATCTTCCCCGGCCCGCCCAGCGACGGCAGGAACTGCATCAGCAACGCGCCGGGCTTCCGGACCGGGTACCGGGCTTTCGACGCGACGTCCCGACTGACGCGGACGTGGGGGTCCTGGTCGACGGCGATGGGGACGAGCGTCGCGTGCTCGCCGTGCACGAGCTGCGGGAGCAGGAGGTGGGCCGTCTGCACCGCGGGATAGAACGCCTGCCCGACGTTCGCCGGCGTGCCGTAGACGGCGTCCAGCGTAGAGTGCGTGACGTCCGTCCCGAACGCCGTCGCCAGCGGGTAGACGACGTCGGCGTCCTCCGTGTCCACGACGATGCGCGTCAGCGCCGGGTCGAATCCCACCGCGAGGAGGTCACGGAGGTTCTCGCGGAGGTACTCGGTGGTCTCCGCGGGCGTCTGGTCTTTGAACAGGTACTTCTCGTCGTCGGAGACGGGAACGTAGACCCGCGCGCCGAACGCGTCCTGGAGGCGCTTCGCGAAGTAGAACACCATCGCGTGCCCGAGGTGCATCGGACCGGACGGGCCGACGCCCGTCACGACGGACTGGGGTTCGCTGGCGAGGAAGTCCTCGACGTCGCGGCCGGCGTAGAACAGGCCGCGTCGCACGAGTGGGTGGTCGGGGAATCGCTGTCGCTGTTCGCGCGTCAGTGCCTCGGCGCCGAAGCGGGCGAGCAGTTTCTCGTAGTCGACGTCGCCCTCGACGCTGTACGGTGTGACTGAGTCTGCTGGCATGTGTGATGTGTGGCGTGGTAGGTACTCGGCGAGCGGTGCGCGAGAGAAGCGAGGGAGCCCCGCACGCGACCCGGCCGGGTGACGCCCGTCAGGCCGCTGCGGCGAGACTGTCCGCTCCCGGAGCGCGCCAGCGCCAGCCGATGAGAGCGGACTGCATACACGACTCTCCGCGAGTTAGTGGAAAAAGCGTTGTGATGGCGGTCGACCAGCCCCCAGTTCCTGCGACGTCGCTCAGCTACTCACCGAGGTGTCGCCCGGCGTACGCCGCCGCCCAGCTACTCGTCAATGTCCGACCGGCGTCTACCGTCACCGGCCCGCCGGCCGCCGTTCAGCCGTCCGTCGACTCGGTATCCGCTGGCTCGTCGACCGTCGTCCGCGGGTCGTCCGTGTCGTCGTCCGAACGCGGGTTCGCGTTCTCGACGACGTAGTCGTACAGCGCTTCGGCGTCCACGTCCGCGCCTTGCCGTTCGAAGAAGTTCGCGACGTTCCGACAGTCCCGCTGCAGGAACTCGTCGTGGTTGTTGTGGTGAATCGTCACCGCCTGCCCCACGTCGATGACGACGAGTTCCCCGTCGTACACCACGAGGTTGTACTCCGAGAGGTCGCCGTGCACGAGGCCGGCGTCGTACAGCCGCCGCATGTACTCCCGGACGACCTCGAACGCCGTCTCCGGGTTCTCAACGTCCACGTCCGCGAGCGTCGGCGCGGCGTCGCCCTCCTGGCCGATTAGCTCCATCACCAGCACGTTCCGCTGGACGGCGACCGGCTCCGGGACGCGTACCCCCGCTTCCGCGGCGCGCCGCAGGTTCGAGTACTCCTTCTGCGTCCACGACAACACCACGGCCTTCTTGTCGCCGCGAATCCCCTCGAAGCGCGGGTCGCCCTCCAGGTACTCCCGCATCTGCTGGAAGTTCGACGCGTTGATGCGGTAGATCTTCACCGCGACGTCGCCGCCATCGTCGTCGAGCGCCTCGTAGACGTTCGCCTCCTTCCCCGTCGAAATCGGGCCGCCGAACGCGCCCACGTAGCCGTCCTGGACGAGCTTGTAGATGGCGGCGAACGTCGCGTCGTCGAACGCGCCGTCCAGGACCTTGAACTGGTCGGCGTCCTTCAAGCGGTCCCGGAACTGCTCGAACTCGCGGTCGCGACGGCGCGCGATGCGGTCGGCTTCCGTGTCCGAGACGTCGATCTCCTCGAACTCGTCGCCGGGCGCCCCCTCGGCGTCCTCGACGAGCTCGAACTCCTCAGTCACCGCAGACCCACCGTGGTGCTGTCACTCGATGTGTCCCTCCTCACGGAGTTGATCAGCCTCCGATTTCTCGTAGCGCCACACCACGTCCGCCTTCTCGTCCTGCCAGTCCCACGGCTCCACCAGCACGACGTCGTCCTCCCGGATCCAGATGCGTTTCTGCATCCGCCCGGGAATCCGTGCCGTCCGCTCTTTGCCGTCCGCGCAACGAACCCGCACCCGGTTCGCACCGAGCATGTCGGTGACCTCCGCGAATACCTCGTCCTCGTCGGGCATTCGCAGATTCTTCCGTCCACCATCGTCGTCGCTCATACCTTCAATCAGGGCCGCGAGCGATTTAAACCCTGCACACTTTCGCGGCCCGCAACCCCCCGACGCCGCTGGACCAGTACGTTTACCCCAGTGGTTACGCTCGTGCCCGACATGCTCGACACGCTCGGCCTCTCCGGACTGTTCGGCGCCCTCCTCGTGCTCGCCGGCGTCGCCATCGTCGCAATCAAAGCCCCAATCGTCGCCGCCGGCATCGTCCTCGTCCTCCTCGGCCTCGGCCTCATCGTCCGCCGCGTCGCCAAATCCCTCATGGGCGTGTTCGGCCTCTGACACGCACGTTACGCCGCACTTTTCCTGCGCTCCGCGCGGCACTACCGCGCCTCGTCTGTTCACCGCGCGTAGCGCCGCGAGTCACTCACTCGCGCGGTGAACCGCTCGCCTCGGCCCGCTCGGCTCGCGGATGCTGGCTTCCCACCCTCACGCCGGCAACCGGACAGCCAGTCGCGTGGGTTCAAATAGGAGGGCGGGACCAACCCGGTCCGTGACGTGACGTCGACCCGGCGCGTTCGGATGCCGTAGCGCGGCGACGCGCGCCGGGAGTGGTCCGCCGCCTGTTCGCCTACGCCACTTCCGTAGGACGTCCGGTACCGTCGCGCGTTCCTCACTCCACGAACAGCGCCACGTCCTCGACGACTGGTTCGGGAGCGTCCGCTGGTGCGGCGTCGAACCACTGGAGTCCGGTTTCCTCGACGCGGCTCTCGAGGTCGTCCGGGAGCGCATCGGTGGGGGTCGCGCGGACGACCACGTTGTAGATCGTGCGGCTGTCGTCCGTGTCCGGGACGCGGTACTCGCGAGCGCGGAGACGCTCGACGCCCTCGACGGTGATCGGAACGCCGGTCAGCGCCTCGAACTCGCGTCGAGCGGTCGCCAGCCAGTCCTCGCCGGCTTCGACCGGGAACGCGGGCAGCGTCCAGCCGTGGTGGCTGTCGTTCTGGAGGAGCGCGCCGCGGTCGTCCGCGATGCCGACGACGACGTGGCTGTCCAGATCAGCGGTGTCCGAGAACTCCGAGGAGTCGACCTCGTGGGTCGCGTCGCGGACGTCGACAGCGTCGTGCTCGCGGAGTGATTCGGGGTCGGTCAGCGAGTCGAGGGCGGTGTCGGTGGTCATGGGAAGGTATCGGGCTGGTCGGCGTGGTCAGCGTAGTCAGATTGGTCAGCTCGCAATGCCCTGGAGGGAGTTGGAACGGCGATGGTCGGCTCGCGATGGTCCGAGCGGGCGTCCGGACTGACAAAACGTTAACGACCCGCCAGTACGGATTACTGTGCGCCGGCGTCGACGCGCTCGGTTCCCGCCACGCGGCCGTCCGCGCCGACTGTCACGCGGAGCGTCTCGTCGGCGCCTTTCGCCGTAACGTCGACCGCGACGCGCGGCGGGTCCCGTGATTCGACAGTCACCGGGTCGTCGCTCAGGCACCAGTCGAACTGCCAGGGCGGCGCGTTCCCCGCCACGCCGTGTTCGTGGAGGAACCCGGAGACTACGGGGTGTTCCAGGACCGAGAACCCGACGCTCGACCGGTTGGTCGCCCCGCAGTTCTGGCAGTCGGTGAGCACGAGCGTCGACAGCGGGAGCCCGGTCTCCGCGTCCAGTTCCAGGTCGCTCGTCATCGACCCGCCGCAGAACGGACAGAGCCCACCGCTCGTTCGGCGCGTGTGGGCGCGAGCGTGAAGCGACACCGCATCGAGCAGTTCCTCGTCGTCCCGGCGCGCCACGCCCTGCGGGGAGAACGAGAGCATGAACAACTGGGTGTCGCAGTCCGCACACGACACCCGGAACATTCCGGCGTCGTACTCGCCCACGAGGGACGCGCCACAGGTCGGACACGCGCCGTCGACGTCGATTCCCTCCCGGGACGGCGCGTCCACGTACGACCCAGCGTACACGGCGTTCACCACCAGCAGCCCCGTCGGCCGGAGGCGGTAGCCGTCCTCGGTCTTCTCCACGAAGTGGTCGGTGAGCTTCGAGAGGTGGTAGTTGAACCGCCCGGAGTCCCGCAAGCCGACCGCGTCCCGCACGTCGGAGTACGGCACCGGCGTCCCCTCGCTCTGCCAGAGCGCGTCCACGATCTCGACGCGAACCGGGTCCGCGAGCAACCCGAACGCGTCCGCTGTCGCCTCGAAATCCGGCGTCGTCATGCCGAAACGTACGACGACCCGGGGTTTAGAATGTGGTGCAGTAGTGCGCCGAAGAGCGACAGCAGGCAGCAGCGGTCGGCGCGGCGTCAGTCGGCGGGGACGACGCCGGTGTCGCGGCCGACGCGAATCGGTGTCTCCACCACCCAGAGGACGGCCGCGCAGCCGACGAAGGCCGCGTTGACGGCGGACAGCGCGACGTACGGGCCGAATGCGTCCGCGACGACCCCAGCGCCGAGCAACAACGGGAACCGAACCACGGAGAACACGAGCGAGGCCGCGCTCATCACGGTGGCGCGCCCGACCGACTCGATGCGGTCGTTGAGGTACCGCGACCGGACGGTGCGCACCACGGCGCCCATCGGCCGCATCGCGACGAACGCGGGCAGCACGAGCCACGGCGCGAACGCCACGGCGACGAACAGGCACGCCGTCGCCAGGGGCGCGCCGAGCAGCACCGCTCGGACGCCGAACCTGTCGCGGAGCGCGGCGGCGCGGTCGCTTGCGACGCCCGCAATCGCCGTGAACCCCGCGTACAACAGTCCGACGCTGGCCGCCGGGTCCGACGGGAGGACGGACAGCGAGTCCACGGCGACCGGCTGGAGGTACTCCATCGAGACGCGGACGGAAGCGACGGTCAGCGCCGCGAACACGACGTACGACCGGAGGTTCGGCGTCCAGAGTGCGCTCCGAATCGCGGTGGCGGCGCGCCGCGGGGAGAACGACTGCTCGCGCTCGCGGGCCGGCGCTTTCGGCAGGAACAGAAGCGACGCGACGGACGCAGTGTTCACGACCGCCATCGCGTAGAACGGGTACGTGGGGTCGGCGGCGTACAGCGGGCCGGCGGCGACCATCATCGCGGCGCCCGCGTACCGGCGCACGGACTCGCCGCGCCCGAGCACGGCCGTGTAGTCGTCGCCTTCGTCTCTGGCCGCGAGCACGTCGTACAGCCACGCGTCGAGCGTCCCGGACTGCAGGGATTCGGCGAGCGCCGAGACGGAGACGACGGCGGCGGCCACCGGCACCGAGTACACGAGCAGGTAGCCGGCTTGCGCGAGCGTGTGCGCCACCGCCGCGGCGAGCAGGGTGTTCCGGCGGCCGAGCCGGTCGGCGACGTACCCGGTCGGGACTTCGCCGACCACGCCGACGACGATGGCGGCGGCGCCGGCAGCGGCGATACCGGTGAACGAGAGGTCGCGGGCGAGCAGGAACAGTGTCGCCACCGGGAACACGAACCCGGGGAACGTGGTTGCGCGGTAGGCGTAGTAGCGTCGACGGAGGGGCATGTGTCAGCGCCGGGGGTCCGGCGCACAGTCGTAGCTCCGCGTGTCACGTAAGCAGTCTGCGAACGAACGTTCACCTCAGGCGCGCTCGACGCGCTCCTCGCGGACCACGGCCCCGGTCTCGTCGAACGTCAACCGGAGTTCGTCGCCGTCCAGCGCGATCGTCGCCGTCGCCCGGAGCGGGTCGGACTGCTCGACGGTGGTGGCGCTGGGGTCGACACACCACTCGAACTGCCACGCCGGGCCGCGCGGGTCGACGCCGTGGTCGTGGCAGAACGCCTTCGTCGCCGGGTGGTCGTGAGCGTAGGAGCCGACCGTGGACCGCACGGTGCCGTCGCAGTCACGGCACTTGTGCCGGACGACGACGTCGTGGCCGTCCAGCCCGTCGACTGTCGGGAGGCGCGACTCCGTGCGGCCGCCGCAGTACGGACAGAGACCGAGAGCGGCGCGCCGCGACCGAGAGTTCGCGTCGATAGCGTGGGCGCGGGCGGCGTCAGCCGGGTCGCGAACCCGGACGCCGCGCGGCGGGAACACGAACCGCGACCCGACCCGGTCGCAGTCCGGGCACTCCACGGCGAACATGCCGTCGTCGTAGGTCGCTTCGAACGCGACGCCGCACGTCGGGCAGTCGGCGTCCACGGGCGTCGGGTCGACGGACGCCGACGGCGCGAACGTCTCGGACTGGACGGCGTCGACGACGGCCACGCCGGCCGGCGTGAGCCGGTAGCCGTCCTCGGTCTTCTCCACGAACACGTCGGTGAGCCGCTGGAGGTGGTAGTTGAACCGCCCGGAGTCCCGCACTCCGATTGCGTCCTTCAGCGCGGCGTACGACACCGCGTCGTGTCGGCCCTCCAGCCAGAGTGCCCGGAGCAGTTCGACCCGGACGGGGTCCGACAACCGGTTGAACGCGTCGGCGGTGGCTTCGAAGTCCGGCACGGTCATTGGCGGGGCTACGGACGCCGCTCGCATAGAAGGTGGTGTGAACGTCTGTTCACTCGGCGTGCAAGGTCCGCAGGGGGCCTCAGCCAGCGTGCGACGCTGAGCGACTCGTCACTCGGCGTCCGTGACATCTTTCGTCTCCAGCCACTCCTCGAAATCGACGAAGCAGTCCACGCAGAGCCGCCCTGATACGGTCTCGGAGTCGTCGTGAATGGCCTCGAAGACGTATCGCTGGTGACGGGGCTGTTCCGGATCGAGCGCCGTCCCGCACTTGTCGCAGTACTCGACCATAGGAGTCGGATATTCTCCTCGGAGACAGAAAAGCCGGATGGCCGCGGGGACGACCAGCGGGCGAGGACGTTCAGTCGGTCGACACGGCTACTCGTCGCGGAGTTCGTGGAGGCGCTGGCGGCCGGGCGCGATGAGTTCGTCGAGGTAGTTCGCGAGCGCGCCCTTCGCGTCCGCCGGGTGGAGTTCCCCGGAGTCGAGGTCCGCGGCGAGCGCCTCGTAGTCCTCGTAGCGGAGGTCGCCGCCGTACTCGTCGGGGCGCTCGACGACGACTGCCTCGAACCGCGGGAAGACGTGGTACTGGAACAGTTCGAGGACGGGATTGACGAGGTCGCCCTCCGGGTCGCGGGTCGGCGGGCAGAACGCCGAGTTGACCTTCTCCTCGAGGTCCTCCGTGGTGTCCTCCATGGAGATGGTGACGCCCTGACTGGAGGACATCTTCCCCTCGCCCGTTTCGAGGTCGCCGATGATGGGCGTGTGGAGCGCGGGGCGCTTCTCGTAGCCGAGGCTCGGGAGTTCCTCGCGGGCGAGCATGTGGACCTTCCGCTGGTCGATGCCGCCGACCGCGAGGTCCAGATCGAGGTACTCGATGTCCAGCGCCTGCATCAGCGGGTAGACGACGTGACTGACCTTCACGGTCTCCCCGCTCTGGATCTCGGCCATCGCGCGCTTCGCGCGGTTCAGCGACGTCGCGAGTTCGAGTTCGTGGAGGTCGAGTTCGTAGTCGTCGTCGAGCTGGTAGTCGCTGCCGAGCACGAACTCCGTGCTGTCCTCGTCGAGCCCGTACGCGAGGAACTGCGCTTTCATCTGGTCGGCGGTGTCCCGGATCTCCTCGAACGTGCCCTTGCCGTTGAGGTACGCGTGGACGTCCGCCAGCAGCACGACGACCTCCATCCCGGCGTCCTGAAGGTCGATGAGCTTGTTCGCAGTGAGCAGGTGCCCGATGTGGAGGACGCCCGACGGCTCGTAGCCGACGTACACCCGCTTCCCGTCGGGGTCGTCGGCGAGCGCGCGAACCTCCTCCTCCGTCACGACTTCCTCGACGTTCCGCGTGACGAGTTCGTAGGTGTCCATGCTCGGGCAGAGTCGGCACGCCGGGTTAAGCGATTTGGAACCGTGCCAACCGTTCAGGGCCACGATACCATTATCGCCGACCATCGGGAGGCGGTATGTCGTCGAGCGATCGCGAGCGACCCCGGGCTTTCGATGCGGAGAAGTCCACGAGAGACCACTGCGGTGCTGGAACAGACGCAGCGACTAGTCACGGTCGGCGCGGTGTTCGCTGATGATGGAGTCGACCATGCTCTCTTTCTGTTCGCGTTCGCGTTCGACTTTCCGGTCGCGCCAGTCCTCGACGACGGCCCGGACGTCGGGTTCGCTTGCGAGCGCGAGTTCGTCGACCTCCCGGATTCGCACATCGTCGGCGGGGCCGACCGGGACGTCGTGCTGGAACAGCACCTGGTCGGCGGCGTCCGAGAGGCCACCGGAACGCAGGACGACGCGGGGTTCGAACTCGGCGAGGAGTTCCGCCGTCGACCGGCCCGCGCCGGAGGCGTCCCGGAGGTAGACGACGTCGCCGGCGGCGATGCCGTACTCGTCGTGGGCGGCTTCGATGGCGTCGACGGTGAACTGGTCGACGGGCTTGACCGCGACCAGGTCGCCGCTGCCGTTCACGTCACCGAGGTTGGAGTGGTCGAGCTTCCAGAGGTCTTTGAGGCGTTCGAGCTTCGCCTCGAGTTCGTCGGCGCGCTCGCGTTCCTCGTCGAGTTCGGTTTCGAGACGGTCGTTCTCCCACTCGAGTTGCGTGACTTCGCGGCGCTCCCGGGCCTCCTGGCGTTCCTCGCGGCGGGCGTCGGAGAGTTCCTCCTCGTACTCGGCGAGCTCGTCGTCCTTCTCGGCGAGTTCGGCTTCCAGGTCCGAGACGTGGTCCTGGAGGCGCTGGACCTGGGCTTCGAGGTCCTTGATGCGTTTCTCGTCGTCGCTGAGCTCCCGGGGCTCGTGTTCGACGGCGTCCTCCTCGGGTTCCTCGGTCGCGGTGAGGTCGTCCAGGACCGCGACCAGGGGTTCCTCGTTGCCGACCACGCGCGCGACGACTTCGCCGCGGTCGAGTTCCCGCGGCGTCTCCTCGGTGGCGCGCCGGATCTGGTCGGCGTGGTCGTCCCGCGCGAACAGCGCGGCCGCCATGGCGTCGCGCTGGTGGTCGTCCTCGTAGCCCTCCTCGCGGGTTCGGTGCTGTTTCTCGTCGATGGGGAGGTCGCTGGTTGGCTCCCAGCCGGCGGCGTCGAAGCTCGCGCGGATCTTCTCGACGGTGTTCGGCATCGGCGTGACGTCCGCGGCGACGACGACCGGGCGGCCGCGTTCGATGATCCACTCGATGACGTCGGCGGTGTCCGCTGTCCGGGTGCTCATCACGTCGAGGACGCGGCCGTCGAGCGCGACGAGCGCGACGGCGGTGGTGGTGCCGGGGTCGACGCCGACGAACACGCGGTCGCGGCGGCGCGCGAGCGGTCGGAACTCGATGCCGTCCCGGCGCACCGGCTCGACGACGACGCGGGTGTCACCGGAGCGCCGGGCCGTCACGGGAATGTCCTCCGGTCTGG
>Ga0207851_100246_pt1 | contig 35523 bp, 26 predicted proteins | sample A23E3SouthBayCA_FD_187747 | JGI IMG/M metagenome (GOLD analysis project Ga0207851, IMG submission 187747) | Aerobic enrichment media microbial communities from Eden Landing Ponds, California, USA - A23 E3 (SPAdes) | ecosystem: Environmental > Aquatic > Marine > Unclassified | place: Emeryville... | reverse complement strand
TCGGTCACGTCCGCCTCCCGGAGCCCGCCGGTCCCGTGGCCGTCCCAGACCTCGATCGCCGCGTCGGGCCGGACCGCGCGGATCCCGTCGACGGCCGCCTCGACCTCCCGACCGAGCTGGTCCATCGCCGGCCCCTTCTGCTCCTCGTCGGTCGTCCGAGTATGTTCGAAGGAGTCGATCCCCGCGACGCCCTCGATGTCAGTCACGATCAGGTATCTCCGGTCGGTCATCCCGCCGAAATCGGGCGCGGACGGACAAAAATGTGCGGTGGTCCCGGGGGGCGCTCAGACCGGTTCGAGGTCGACGTCGAGGGATAGCTCGGCGGTGTCGTCTCCGCCGCCCTCGACCGGTCCGATCCGCGCGCGCCACACGTCCCGACCCTGGACGGCCTCTGGGAGCCGCTCGACGTCGATTGGGGTCCCGGCGGGTTCGGGTTCGACCGTGGCGCGGCCGCGCTCGCCGGTGACGACGAGGGCATCGCCCGAGACCTCCATCGGCAAGTACGAGACCAGAATCGACTCGAACGACGGGTCCGAGACGGTCCCGTCGAACGCCGCTGCGTCGGCGACGCGAACCGACGGCCCGGAGCGGTCGAGCGTCACGGAACGGCGCAGGGACTCGAGCCCGGCGGCAGCCGGGTAACACCCCGCGATTTCCAGCGCGAGCGACTCGCCGGACTCGTCGCCCTCGCGGTCGACCACCTCGGCGGCGTATCCCGCACCGTGGGCCTGCTCGTGGCCGCCGACGTACGGGACCGAGTGACCGAGCGATCGGGCGGTCAGGTAGTCGTAGCGCTCGCTGTCGTCGAAGTAGTCGCGGTCGTAGTCCGGCCGACCGAGGTCGGTCAACAGCGACTCGCCGCGGTAGTGGACGACGAAGCTGCCGCAGTCGTTCTGGTTGTGAGACTCGTTGTTGTGCCCGCCCTTCGCGGCGACGACCAGCCCGTCCGGGTCCGACGGGTCGGCGCGGGCGAACCACCACTCGTGGCCGGCGAAAAAGCGCCGGCGCGGCGGCGTCGGAGCCTCCCAGTCGGCGGGCACCTCGACGGTCCAGAGCAGGTCCCGGAGCCCGGTCATGTTCCGGGGTTCGTCGGCGTAGGGTCCCCGTTCCGCGAGGGATCGACGACCGAGCGCGCCCAGGCCCTCGTGGTCCAGCGCGGTCCCGAGCCGCGAGACGACGCCCGGGGAGACGCGCGCGTCGAACTCCGCGTCGGAGAAAGGGACGTACTGGCCGGGGCTCAGTTCGACCGCGAGCGGGAATTCGGCGATCTCGGGGACGACCGGCGGCGAGAGCAGGGACAGCTCCCCGTCGGTCCGGGCCGAAAGCGCCGCCGCCGCGGCCACGTAGTGCCCGAACCCGTAGTTCCAGTAGGTGATCCCTTCGGCGGTACAGCCGTCCGCGTCGAAGTCCGCGAGGTAGCGCTCGAGCGTGTGGCTCGCCTTCGTCACCACTCGCGCCGCGCGCTCGGGGTCGTCGAGCAGCCGGACCGCGGCGACGATGAGGCCGCCGTTGCAGACGGCGTTCCAGTTGCTCGACGGCGGGGTCAGCCACTGGTGGTCGTCCCGGGCGAGGTAGGGCGTGACGACGCGGCGGTCGACCTCCGTCCGGATCCGCTCGCGGAGCGCCGGGTGGAGCCGGTCGCCGAGCAGGTGGTCGACCTCCGCGAGCAGCGCCGCGATCCAGGTCGTGTGCAGGGCGACGGTCCGCTCCTCGTCGTCGACGACGCCCGGCAGCCCGTCGCGGCCGTGCGCGTCGCGGAGGTGGGCCGGCAGGACCCACGCTGTCTGCTCGCAGACCGCCCACGCGTAGTCGAGGACGTCGTCGAGGTAGTCGCCGTCGCGTTCGAGGCACTCCGCCACCGCGAACCGGGTGAGCCGATCGAGGCGCTCCCACTCGGGGTCCTGGTAGGAGTAGCGGTCGCCGGTGCGGACGAACTCGAGGTACTCGCTCGCGGGCAATCGCGGGACCGGCGCGCCGCGCTGGTCGGCCGCCTCGGCCAGGAGCGCCTCGACGTGCGGCCGGGTTAGCTCGTCCGTCCGGAGGCGCTCCCAGACCGCCTCGTCGGCGTAGGTCGGCAGGTCGTCCGTGTCGGGCGTCCCGTCGTCGCCGGTGGTCTCCCGGAGGACGCGCTCGACCCGCTCGACGGTCCACTCGCCCGGCGGGTACTCGTGCTCGAATCCGTCTCGCCTGGTCACGCGAGGACCCGCTCCAGGTTCCGGAATCGGATGTCCTCCCACGCCTCGGCCGGGAGGTCGAACCGCTGGAAGAGCCCGAAGTGCGGGATGGTGTCGTCGGGGAGGTAGCTCGCGTCGGTGCCGAACAGCAGGCTCTCGTGGTGGCGCTCGAGGAACGTCTGGGCGTAGTCGAGGTCGCGGACGAACGCGTTGAACCCGGAGGGCGAGAAGTCGGCGTAGCAGTTGTCGTACTCGGCGAGGAGTTCGTCGCAGCGGCCGCCGGGCTCGACGGGGCCGTCGGCGTACCACTCCATGTCCTCGCGCGTCGCGTCGGCGGAGATGTGCGCCCACCAGCCGTGGGCGTGCATGACGAAGTCGAGGTCGGCGTATTTCTGCAGCATCCGTTCGAGGCCGGGGAGACCGGGCTCGTCGGCGGCGTGGCGCTCGCTGATGTGCATCACCAGCGGGAGCCCGCGCTCCTCGCAGATCTCGTAGACCGCCTGCATCCGCTCGTGGTCGACCGGCAGTTCGACCTTGAGCTCGCCGAAGCCGCGCGCGCCGCCCGCGGTGTACGTGTCGACGAAGTCGGCCATCGTCTCCGGGCCGGGACCCATCCGGGGTTCGATGGCGCAGAAGGGGATCAGCCGCTCGGGGTAGCGTTCGGCCTGTTCCAGGATCCACCAGCTCGGCACTTTGAATCCCTTCTCGGTCTGTTCCTCCGCGAGGATGACCGCGCGGTCGACGCCGTGGACGTCCAGTTGCGCGACCAGTTCGTCGAGGTCGGTCTGTCCCGGCCCCCAGTTCGGGTCGACGGGGAAGATGTGGCTGTGGCTGTCGTACAGCGTCGGGTCCGAGAGCGTCTCCTCGAAGGCCTCGCGCTCCGCCGGCGTCACGGTCCACTCCGCAGCCAGCGCTGCGAGCTCGTCTTTCGTTCGCATACGCCCACGTGGCCGTCGAGGGGAAAATAGCTATCGCTGTAGCGGGGTCGCCCGCGCCGAGATGCCGCGGCGAGAGCCCTGTCGCCGATCGGACGGGATGCAGGGCGGGGCGGGCCAGAGCGAACGGCGTAACGTAAAAACCCGTGGGCCGCGTGTCCGGGGCATGGCAGTGACACGCCGGAGGCCACAGCCGTGAGCGAAACGATGAGCGCGCTCGTCAAGCCCGAACCCGGGGACGCCGACCTCGAACTGCGCGAGGTGCCGATCCCGGAGATCGGTCCCGAGGAGGTCCGCATCCGGATCGCAGCCTGTGGGATCTGCGGGAGCGACCTCCACATGCGCGACGGCACCCACCCCTGCGATCCGCCCGTCGTCCTCGGTCACGAGTTCGCGGGAACGGTCGACGCCGTCGGCGCGGACGTCGACGAGTTCGCGGTCGGCGACCGGGTCGGCTACCGCCGGTCGTGGAACCCCTTCCCGGGGGTCGACGCGGACGGGGGGTTCGCGGCGTACATGCGGGCGCCCGCGTCCGCGCTCTGGACGCTCCCCGACGATATCGGGTTCGCGGAGGCGACGCAGTTCGAGACGGTCAAGGGGCCGATGACGTGGGTACACGAGACGGCGGCCCTGGAGCCGGGGGAGCGAGTCGTCGTCTCGGGACCGGGCCCGATCGGCCTGCTCGTCGCCAACGTCGCGCGGATGGCGGGCGCCTCGTCGGTCGTCGTACTCGGCACGGAGGCCGACGAGGCCGTCCGGTTGCCGGCGGCGCTGGAGATGGGCGCCGACGAGGCGCTGGTGTTCGGCGACGAGGCGCTCTCCCGGATCGCGGCTGACCCGCCCGCGGTCTGGTTCGAGGCGTCTGGCGCCGCGCCGGCCGTCGAGGCCGCCGTCGACCACGTCGCGCCCGGCGGTCGCGTGATCTGCAACGCGCTCGGGAACGGGCCCTGGGACGTCGACATGCGCCGCGTCGCCTACGAGAGCATCGACATCCGCGGACGCTGGGGCGGGGACAGCGACACGCTCCCCGACGCCGTCGACGCCATGCGGGCGGGCGACCTCCGCGTCGACCGCGTCGTCAGCCACACGCTCCCGCTGAGCGAGTGGGAGCGCGCCTTCGAGATGCTCGAACGCAAAGAGGGGATCAAGATACTGCTGGACCCCTCCCAGTGACCGAGCGGCGGGAACCGAACGTCCCGGTGACCGGAGCGAACCGCGCCGTTCCGGAGTCCCGAAGCGTTTTACTTTCGACCGCGAATTGGGACGTATGACGCACGCGGCAGTCAGAGACGCGCTCGCGGAGCTCGGGCTCGGGTCCGGCGACGTCGTGCTCGTCCACAGCGCCCTCAGCGGGATGGCGTGCGAGCCCGAGACCCTGCTCGAGGCGCTGCTCGACGTCGTCGGCGACGACGGGACGCTCGTCGTCCCCACGTTCACGCCGACCTACCGCCACGAGAGCCCGGACGGGGTCTTCGACATCGAGCAGACCCCCTCGGAGGTCGGCTACTTCACCGAGCTCGTGCGGTCCCGACCGGAGTCGGTCCGGAACGTCGACCCGACGCACTCCTTCACCGCGCTCGGCGAGCGGGCCGAGGAGTTCGGACGGCTCCACGCCCGGAACACCTACGACCGGAACAACGTGCTGGGCCGCCTCCACGAGGCAGAGGCCTGGGTGCTCGGGATCGGACTGGAACGGTTCGGCCGGAGCATGACCTTCTTCCACTACGTCGAGCAGCGCGAGGGCGTCGAACGACAGGGGTGGGACTACCGTATCGAGAAGCCGGTCCCGGGGACCGTGGTGGTCAACGGCAAGGAGTTCCGGAGCACCCACCGGATCCACGTCCAGAACTTCGAGAAGGACGTGACCTACGACTTCACGCCGCTCGGGGAGGAACTGGAGCGGCGCGGGCTCACCAGCCGGACCCGGGCCGTCGAGAAGGAGTTCGTGCTGTGGAACACCGCCGAGGCCTACGACGCGCTCTCGACGGTGATCGTCGACGAACCCGAACGGGTCTACGCCGTCGGAGACTGACCGGTCCGGTCGGCTGCGCCATCGGGGACGTTGCGTGAACGGTCGTCCGCGCTGTTCGGTGACGTGGCGGGGACAGTCGTCCGCGCTATTCGGTGACGTTGCGGAGACAGTCGACGTGGTTGCGGCCGTCGTACGCGTTGACGTCGTTGGCCCGCCAGACCTTGCCCACGATGTCGAGTCGCCCGTCGCCGTCGACGTCGAGGACTCGCGCGCAGTGCGTGCCGGCGTTCTCGTCGAGGAGGACCTCGCGTTCCCAGTCGCCGTCGGCGTACCTGAGACACCACCAGCGCGGTTGCACGGCGACGCCGTCGGTCTTGTCGTTTTCCATCTCGCCGGTGAATATCTCGATCCGCCCGTCGCCGTCGAGGTCCGCTATCTGCAGCGAGTGCATCGCGCGCCTGTCGACCTCCCTGTCGAAGACGACGTCGGCCGCCCAGGGGCCGTCGTCGCTCCGCGAGAGGACGGCCAGCCGGGCGTTCGCTCCGAGTTCCGACTCGGTGATCACGACTTCGAGTTCGCCGTCGCCGTCGACGTCGCCCACCGCGACGCGAGTCTCGGGGTCCCAGTCGAGGCCCTCGGGGACGAGCGGGTGTCGGCGCCACTCCGTCCCCGCCCCGTCGACGTTCTCGAACCAGCCCCGGTTCGTGACGATATCCAGCCCGCTCCCGCCGGAGAGGTCCGCGACGGCCGTCCCGTCGCCCTCGAGAGCGGTCGCGATCGCGTCCGATTCCCACTCGCCCTCGGCGCGGGGCTCGCGGAAGATCCGGAGGGCGCCGTCTTTCTCGCGGGTGAGTATCTCGTCGTCACCGTCGCCGTCGATATCGGCAGCGAGCACGTCGTGCGGGCCGTTCTCGAACCCGTCGTACACGACGCGGTGCGTCCCGAACGACGACGCGGCGGGGTCGGCGTCGACGTACAGGAGCCGCGATCCCCACTCGCCGCAGACGATCTCGGGGCGGCCGTCGCCGTCGACGTCGGCCGCCGCCGCGCCGACCCCGGGCCGAAACGCCCCGGTAAGTTCGTGACGGGTCCACTCGCCGTCCTCGGAGCGGTCGTAGAGGTGGTAATACCCGCCCTCGGGGGCGTAGCGACCGCCGGTCGCGTACTCCTCGCGGCCGTCGCCGTCGAAGTCCGCGACCGCGACGCCGCCCCAGGCGTCGTATCCCTCGCCGTCGCCGCCCCAGGAGTGGGCGAACGGCGTCGTGTCTACTGCCTCGTGTTCGAACCGCAGCTCTGTCGCCATCGGTCCACCGTTACGGGGAGAGCGTCTTAATCCTGTCCGCTGGTCGAGAGCCCGTCCGCCCGCTTCGAACCGTCTTCCGCCCGCTTCGATCCGTTACTTCCAGTCGCCGCTGATGGCGGCGGGCTTGTCCGTCGCGTAGGCGGTGGCGTAGGCGGCGCCGTCAGCGTGGTACGATGCGAGCGCGTCGCTGCCGGGCGTCACCGGTTCCCCGGCGTCCAGCGCCGCGTGGACCGCGAGCTGGAGCGTCGCCGCGTCGAGGACGCGGTCACCGTCGTCGCGCTCGCCGCGGGCCGAGGCGACGAACGCGTCGAAAAAGGACTCGCGCATCGCGCCGTAGCGGTCGCCGACCGGGGCGTGTGCGGTCCGCGTCTCGTCGGCGACGTCGAGGAACCCGAACGCGGGGTCCTCGGTCTCGCCGTCGAACTGGAGGAGCGCACACGCGTCGTTCTCGAAGGTCACCTCGACCCTGATGCCCGGACCGTCGACCGGCCGCACCTTCGTCCACGGCGCGCCGGCGACGGCCCGGGCGCTGTCGACGATGTGTACGCCGTAGTAGAACGGGTCGTTGTAGCCGGCGGCGTACATCGTCCGCCCGTCCGTCCCCCGCGGCAGGCGCTCGACGCCCGGGTGGAAGGGGATCGACGAGCCGCCGAAGACCGGCGTGTCTCCGGCGGCCTCGGCGATGGCCTCGACATCGGCGACCCGACCCGCGACCACCTTGTCGACGAAGGTCGGCACGTCCGCTTCGAGGAAGGGCACCGCGAGGTCGGCGTGGGTGTCCCAGTCGACGGTCAGCACCATCGCGGCGTCGACCGCGTCGACCATCGCGGCGGGCTCGTCGTACTCGACGGCGTCGTAGCGCTCGCAGAACGACGAGACGTATTCCCGGTCGCGGACGTCGCCGCCGTCCCACACCGCCGAGACCGCGGCGCTCTCGCTCTCCGCGAGTTCGTCCGCGAACGTCTCCGCGTGGGAGGTGTCCAGCCCGAGGACCCCGATCCGCAGTTCGGGATCGCGTCCCCCGTCGGTCGCGACGGTCGCGTCTCTCCGCCCGGTCGCGGTGGGCGTGGCGGTCTGGTCGGTCGTGGTGCTCGCGTCGGTCTGGTCAGTTGCAGTGCTCGCGTCGGTCGGGTCTGGGTCGGTTCCTGTCATCTCAGTTCTCCTCGACTTGCCACTTCCAGGCGGGGTTGTCCGGGTTGTTCACCCGCTGCTGGCGCCACTCGTGCAGGGAGTCGATGCGTTCCAGGTCCGCGTCGTCGACGGAGAGCGACTGTGCCGCGAAGTTCGCGCGGAGGTGGTCGGGGTCGGTCGACTTCGGGATAGCGTGGACGTTCTCCTTCGAGAGCAGCCACGCGATGGTGAGTTCCGCCTCGGTGACGCCGTACTGCTCGGCGATCTCCGAGAGCAGCGGGAGGTCGAACACCTCGCCGCGGGCCAGCGACGTGTGCGCGACGAACCGGTGGCCGTGCTCGCGGGCGTAGGCCCGCAGTTCCCGCTGGTGGAGCAGCGGGTGCATCTCGGCCTGGTGGGCGTAGATGTCGTGGTCGAGGACGTCGAGGGCCTCGTCCAGGTACGCCGGCGTGAAGTTCGAGAGGCCGATGTGTCGGGTGAGCCCCCGGTCGACGAGTTCGTCGAGCGCCGGGAGCGTCTCCTCGGGGTCGTAGTCCCCCCGCGGGAAGTGGATGTACATCAGGTCGAGCGTGTCGAGCCGGAGCCGTTCGAGGCTCTCCTCCGTGGACGCGATGACGTCGTCGTACGAGAGATTGGAGTTGACCAGCTTCGTGGCGACGAAGACATCCTCCCGGGGGACGTCCGACGTCTCGATCGCCTCCCCGACGTGGGCTTCGTTGTCGTACATCTGTGCGGTGTCGACGTGGCGGTAGCCGACCTCGAGACCTGTCTGTACCATTCGGACGCACTCCTCGCGGTCGGTTATCGGCCAGGTACCCTGCCCTAGCCGTGGCATCGCTACCTCGTCCATGGACGTGCAAACCGCATGACCGCATAAATATGTGCGGGTCGGTTGCGGGTCGGCGTGGTTCCGCGGTGCGGTCGCGGCCGCACCGTGCGAACGGATGCATCGACCGTTCGATGTTGCATCGCGAACGGATGCACCGCCCGTTCGAGGTTGCATCGCGAACAGAGCGTCCATCGTTCGGTCGAATCCGGAGCGTTCGGGCGGGTCCGTGCTTCGCCTATCCAGTACACTTAATGAGAGCGAGGGCGAGGTTCGCCTGACGAAATGACCGACTACAGGGTCGCCTGTATCGGCACCGGTCCCGACCCGGAGACGCCGGTCTGGGGCGAGAGTGCCGCGATGGCGTACAGGCACGGCGCGGGGTATCGAAAGCTGGACAGCTGCGAGATCGTCGCGTGCGCGGACCTCGTCCGGGAGAACGCGCTCGCGTTCGCCGACGAGTTCGACATCGACGAGGACCACGTCTACGAGGACTACCGCGAGATGCTGACGACGGCCGAGCCCGACATCGTCAGCGTCTGCACGCCGGTGCCGACCCACGCCGACATCGTGGTCGACTGCGCGGAGAGCGCGGTTCTCGAGGCGATCCACTGCGAGAAACCGATGGCCGACACCTGGGCCGACAGCGAGCGGATGGCCGACGCCTGCGAGGAAGCGGGCGTCCAGCTGACGATCAACCACCAGCGCCGGTTCGACGCGCGGTGGACCGAGGCCAAGCGCCTCCTCGACGAGGGCGCGATCGGCGACCTCCGCCGGCTCGAGATGGGCGGGAAGAACGTCTTCGACTACGGCTCGCACCTCGTCGACCTCTGTCACTACTTCAACGACGAGCGGTCCGTCGAGTGGGTCATCGGCCAGGTCGACTACCGGACGGAAGACGTCCGCTACGGGACCCACAACGAGAACCAGGCGCTGGCGCAGTGGGCCTACGAGAACGGCGTCGAGGCGCTGGCGTCGACCGGTGACGGAGAGGCGCTCGTCGACTGCCACAACCGGATCGTCGGGACCGCGGGCGAGGTCGAGATTCTGCCCAACGACGGTCCGGACCTCCGGGTCCGGCGGGCCGACGGATCGATCGAGGAGCGGGACGTCGAGGTCGAGACGCCCCTCCACCTCGCTATCGAACACGTCGTCGAGTCGCTGGATTCCGGGAGCGAACCCGTCGTCGCCGCGTCCCGGGCGCTCTCCAGCCTGGAAGTCATCTTCGGCGTCTGGGAGTCCGCGCGCCGCCGCGGGCGCGTGGACCTCCCGCTCGAGGCCGGGGACAACGCGCTCGAGGCGATGGTCGAGTCCGGCGACCTCTCGCCTCGCCCCGCCGAATCGGACGACGAGTAATCGGCGCACCAGCGTTCTTCGACTGCGCGCCGGCGGTCGGTGCTGGTCCGAAATTCTGCGATCGTTCCCGATTTCTCTCGTGGCGCTCGAGCGAGAAGCGGCGTCCGAAGGAAGCGTCTCGAGAAACGGAGCGGCGTCCGGGCGAGAACCGCAGAAAGAGGAGCGTCGCCGTCAGTCGCCCGAGCCGAACGCTGCGGCGCCGTCGTCACCGGCGGCGTCTCCGGCCTCTTCGTCTTCTTCTTCCTCGAGCGGGAGCGGTTCGCTGTCCCAGTACTCGTGGTCGTCGTAGATCCGGTAACACGCGGCGTTGTGCCGACCGGACGCGTCCGCCTCGACAGCATCGAGCGGCGGCATCTCGGTCTTGCACGCCTCGCGCGCCTCGGGACAGCGCGTGTGGAACCGGCAGCCGGTTGGCGGGTCGACCGGGTCCGGCACGTCGATCGACCGGAGCGGCATCTCGTCGTCGTCGGCCGTCATCGCGAGGTCCGGGGTCGCCCACATCAGCGCCTTGGTGTAGGGGTGTTGCGGGTTCTCCAGGATCTCCCGCGCGGGGCCGATCTCGACGAGCTTGCCCAGGTACATGATGCCGATGAGGCCGTCTGCCTTCTCGGTGAGGTACCACGCGTTCGAGAGGTCGTGCGAGATGAACACGAACGACGTGTCGAACATGTCCTGCAGTTCGAGGAACAGGTCCATCATCTCGATGCGGAGCGAGACGTCGAGCGCGGAGATGGCCTCGTCCGCGAGGATGAGGTCGGGGTTCATCAGCAGCGCCCGGATCAGCGCGACGCGCTGTTTCTCGCCGCCGGAGAGCTGGTGGGGGTAGCGGTGAGAGTAGTCTTCCGGGGGCGTCATCCCGACCGTCTCGAGCATCCCGTGGATCCGCGCGCGGCGGTCCTGGATGTTGAGATCCTTGTTGTGTCGCTTCAGCGGCGCCTCGAGGATCTTGACCACCTTCCGGTTGGGGTTCAGGGAACTCCCGGGGTCCTGGTGGATGATCTGGAGCGACTTCCGGATCTCCTCGTGGGGTATCTGGACGTCGCCCTTGCCGTCCTTGGCGTCCCAGACGTCCTGACCGCGGAACTTCACGCTGCCGCCGGTCGGTCGCTGGGCGGCGATGGCGGTCTTCCCGAGGGTCGTCTTGCCACAGCCGGACTCGCCGACCAGCGCGACCACCTCGTTTTCGGTGATCTCGAGCGAGACGCCGTCGACCGCCTTGACCTTGTCCGGTTCGCCGAAGATGCCGTCGAGGAAGCTCGCGCTGCTATCGAAGTGGACCTCGACGTCCTCCATCGAGATGACGGTCTCCTCGTCGCCGCCTGTCGTCTCGCTCATCGGTCACCCTCCTCCGGGACGGCGTACTCGACGACGTCGGCCGACTGTTCCCAGTGGAAACACGCGACTTCGTGGGTGTCGGTGACCTCGTGGTAGTCCGGGTCCGCCTGGATGCACTGCTCGTCCGCGAGGGGACAGCGCGGGTGATACGAACAGCCCTGCGGGACGTCGACGGGGTCCGGGCTCGAACCCGGGATCGGGTTCATGTTCTCCGGTTCGAGGCCGAGGTTCGGCGTGGCGTTGAGCAGGGCGCGCGTGTACGGGTGGGAGGCGTTCCGGATGATCTCCTCTTTCGAACCCTGTTCGACGAACTCGAAGGCGTACATCACGACCATGCGGTCGGCGAGTTTCGCCACCAGCGGGAGGTCGTGCGTGATGAACACCATCGTGATCTCGTATTTCTCCTTGACCTCGCGGAGCATCCGGAGGATGGACCGCTGCATCAGGAGGTCCAGCGCGGCCGTGGGCTCGTCCATCACGAGCACCTTCGGCTGGAGGACCATCGCGAGCGCGATGAGCGCGCGCTGTTTCATCCCGCCCGACAGCTCGTGGGGGTAGGAGTCGAGCACGCGGTCCGCGTCGAGGTAGAGGTCCGAGAGGAGTTCGCGGGCGCGCTCCATCCCCTCTTCGAAGCTCGCGTTGTGCGCGTCGATCGTCTCCTCGAAGTGTCCCCGGATCGACTGGGTCGGGTTGAACGAGCTCATCGCGCCCTGGAAGACCATGGAGATCTCCTCCCAGCGGGTCTTCCGGAGTTCGCGCTTCGACAGGTTTAGCAGGTCGACCGGCTCGTCGGGTTCGGGGTAGTACGTGATGTCGCCGGTGAGGACGCCGGGTTTGACGACCGCGTCGAGCAGCGCCGACGCGAACATCGACTTGCCCGACCCGGACTCGCCGACGATGCCGACGATCTCCTCGCGCTCGATGTCGATGTCGACCGAGTCGAGCACGCGCGATTCCCCGCGGTCCATGTCGAACGTGACCGATGTGTTCCGGACCTCGAGGATCGGGTCCGACCGTTGCTCGGTGGTACTCACGAAGTCGGAATTGGCTCCCATCTCAGACCTCCTCCTCGCCGTCGTCCGGCGTGCTTTTCGCGTGTCGAGCGCGGATCCGCGGGTTGAAGATGCGGTCCATCCCCTGCCCGAACAGTATCAGTCCGAGCGACAGGACGAGCACCGTCACCGTCGGCGCGACGAACCAGTGGTACTTCGCGGGGTCGAAGAGCGCGCCGTCCTGGTACGCGAGGTTCATCATCACGCCCCAGTTGACCGTGCTGAACGGGAGGACCCCGAGGAAGTACAGCCCGATGGCCTGGAAGATGATCCCGCGCGCTCCGGTGACGAAGTGGACCATGATGTACGGCACCACGTTCGGCAGGATGTCCTTCCGCATGATCGTCCGGTTTTTGACGCCCATGATCCGCGAGGCCTCGACGTAGGACTCCTCGCGGAGCGTGAGCACCTGCGACCGCAGCGACCGCGAGAGGCCCGCCCAGTCGGGAACCGCCAGGAGCAGCCCGACGACGTAGGGGTTCTCCGGGTTGATGAACTCGGCCAGCACGACGACCAGCGGGAGGCCCGGAATGGTCATGACGACGTCGGAGATCGTCATCATTACGCGGTCCCACCTGCCGCCCTTGTAGCCGGCCGTGATGCCCCATATCGTGGCCATCACCGTCGAGAAGACGGCTCCGGCGAGCATCATCTTCAGGACGACCGGCGTCGAATGGACCAGCCCGGCGAAGATGCCCTTGCCGACTTGGTCGGTACCCAGTGGGAACCGCCAGATCCCGATGTAGGTCCACGGGCCGATACTGAACTCGGGGATACCGAACGGGTGATGAGTCAGCGCCTTGTCGAACGGCTGGAAGAGGAGCGGCCCGTCGCTCGCGCGGGGGATTTCGACGATCCGCACACCGATCAGCCCCACGAACAGGTACACCAACAGGATGCCGGTGCCGATGAGCGCCCGGTAGTCGTTTCGCAGGATCCGGGCGGAGGCGAAGAACGTCTCGTCGACGAAGATCTTGAACCGCTCGTACCGCGAGATCTGGACGTCGGAGGTGACTTCGAAAGCCGACTGCGCGTCGGCGGGCGTCCCCTCCTCGTCGACGTTAGAAGGACTCACGATCAGCCCCCGATCCGGCCCGCGGGTCCACGAGCCCGTACGACAGGTCGGCGATGGTGATGCCGACGACGACGCCCAGTGTGATGAACAGGAACCCGCCCATCAACAGCGGGTAGTCACGCGCTTCGAGAGCGCTGAACACGTAGTATCCCGCCCCCGGATAGGTGAAGATCTCCTCCAGGATGATCGACCCGCCGAACAGGGAACCGATGGAGATCATGATCCCGGTGTACATCGGCAGGATGGCGTTCCTGGCGACGTACCGCAGCGAGATGCGGCGTTCGGAGAGCCCCCGGAGCCTGGCGACCCGGAGGTAGTCGTTGCCGAGCACCTGAATGCTGTTGCCGCGCATCGAGAGCGCCCTGCCCCCGAAGCCGGCGATCGAGAGCGCCATTATCGGCATCGCGGAGTGGCGCAGGATGCTCACCACGTAATCCGGATTCAGTCCCGGTTCGATGTCCTGTGCGACGCGACCGGCCGTGGGGAACCATCCCCACTCGAAGCCCATGAACCACAGGAGCGCGACCGCGAGGACGTAGAACGGGATCGAGGTGATGATGATCGATATCGTGGTAGAACCGAAGTCGAACTTCGACCCCTCGGCGTAGGCCATCGCAGCGCCGAGAGCGATCCCCATCGCGTACGTGAGCAACAGCGACACCGCGGAGAGGTAGATGGTCCACGGCATCGCTTCGGCGAGGATCTCGGTCACCTTCGAGCCGTACCAGATCGACTCGCCGAGGTTGCCCGTCAGCACTCCGGAGACGTAGTCGACGTACGCCTCCGGGATCGGCTTGTCCGGGTGGACCGACAGCAGGAGCTCAACCCGCGCCTGGATCTCCTCGTCCGACAGCACTCGGCCCGACGTCTCCAGCCGCGACCTGAGAAGCGCGGCCGGGCCGCCCGGCATGAGCCTGATCAACGCGAAGGCCAGCGTCACGACACACCAGAAGGTGAAGATGGCCTGTCCGATCCGACCGACGAAGTACCTTTTATTTGTCATTTTTGGTTCCTCGGGTTCGTGCCTGGCGGTCTGCCACGGAGAGGACGACTGCCAGCGGTTGATACAACGATCTTGCGCACGCCATGATATAGCGGGACCGCCCGTCGGACTTAACCCTTTTGGCCGTTCCCGTCTCCCCGCCCAGATGTCCACGGAGAAGGGCCGAGAGCGGCGATTCCGAAAGTAAATATCCGTAGACAGTTCGGACGAAGCGGCCGTTCCGGACGGTGAAAACCGAATGCAAGGCCGCGGCCGGCGGGCGAGAGTGATGGTATTTAACAGTATCGATTCGCGCCCCGCGGGATCGCGGACAGTACGGCAAGCGGGGTCACCGGCGGAACGAGGGAGAAAAGTCTCGGGGTCGGGAAGTGGTCCGCTCCTACGGCTCGGCGCGGATGAGACCGAAGTGGAACGGCATGTTGTAGTGGGGATTCATGCCCATCAGCGGAGAGTTCTCCGGGTGGGGCATCTGCCAGCCGTTGGTGTTGAGCGCGCCGGTGAGGAAGTTCTCGTTGCAGGTGATCTTCGGCACCCACCAGTTGGTCGCCCAGGTGAGTTCGTCGACGATCTCCTGCTGTGCGCTCTGTTCGAGCGTCGTCCTGAGTTCGTTGAGACGCTGCTGGGGGTCGACGGTCAGCGAGCGGTCGCCGTCGGGTTCGCCGACCGGCGGCACCTCCATGACCTCTTCCTCTCCCTCGATGCCGTTGCCGGGGAGGTAGTAGTCGACCTCTTCGCTCCCGTCGGGGCTCTCCGTGTTGCGGAGGTACTGCCAGTAGAACGCGAAGTACGGGTGACCGCTCGCGCCGCCCCAGTAGGACGTCGTGATGTCCATCCCCGACTCGTTGTCGCCCTTCGAGAAGAAGGTGGAGTTGGACTCGAGCTGGACGCGGACGTTGATGCCCGCCTCCTTGAGGTTGGAACTGATGACCTCGAACCCGTTGACGTACCGCGTGACACCGGAACCGGTCATCATCTTCGGCCGCCAGGTGTCGCCGCCGTCGGGCGTCTTGAAGTTACCGCCGCCCTTGGAGAAGCCGGCGGCCTCCATGTACTCGTCGACCTTGTCGAGGTCACGCTCGTACTGGTCCAGCTGGCCGCGGAAGTCGTCGGAGATCCAGGAGTCCTCCTGGCTCTTGAGCATCCCGGTCATGAGGGTGTCGAGGGTCGCGTCTTCGACGCCCTGTGCGAACTGGATCCCGGCCGCCTCGCGGTCGATGGCGTGGGCCATCGCCTTGCGGACGTTGGCGTCGCGCAGGAGCGGGTCGCCGGGTTCGGGACCCCACTCGTAGAAGTTGAAGTGGATGCCCTGCCCGTGCAGGATCGGCAACAGCGGCGTGTACATCCCGTTGGGACGCTGCTGGGGGCTGACATACGGCGCGACGCCGCCGTCGATGTTCCCCGAGCGGATCTGCTGTTGCATCGTGTTGTCGTTGGGCACGAACTTCAGCCGGACGTTTTCGAAGTTCGGCGCTCCCCACCCGCGGGGGTCCTCGTCGATGTTGTCCTCGCCGAGCGCCTCGACGAGCTGGTTCTGGACGGACTCCCAGGGGTAGTCCTCGAAGAACTCCAGGTCGATGTTCTGGTCGTTGTGGTCGACGTATTTCAGCGGACCGAAGCCGATTGGCTCGTCGAACGAGACCTCTTCGGCGACCTCGACGCGGATCGACTGCTTTTCGTCGTCGGTCGTCGCGTCGGCCAGTTGCTCCTCGTACTCCCCGTACTGCTGGGGCGGGTACCAGTAGGGCTCGCCCAGGAAGTCGGCCTGGATGACGTCCGGGTTGACCTCCTCGGTCAGCTCGAACTCCAGCGTGTAGTCGTCCGTCGCCGTCGGCCAGCCGTCCTCGCCCTCCGCGGTGTAGGTCAGCGCGGGGCGGTGTTTGCCCGACGCCATCCGCTGGTCGGACACCCACCGGTAACTGAACTCGAGGTCCTGGGCGGTCACCGGCTCGCCGTCGTGCCAGTTGAAGTTCTCGTTCAACTCGAACGTGTACGTGGTGCCGTCCAGCGACCAGTTCTTGATCAGTTGCGGTACCCACGTGAGCGGGCTCCGTCGCTGGAGCTTCGCGCCGAACCCGTGGATGAGCGAGGCCGTGTACCAGTCGCTGTTCGTCCTGTGCTGGTTCCAGTTGATCTGTGCGGGGTTCGTCGACACGCGCGACCGCCAGCGCTTGTCGACCATCGGCATGTCGGTGGCCGTGCCGCCGTCGCCGCCGTCACCGCCGTCACCACCGTCGCCGCCGTCGCCACCGTCGCCGCCGTCGCCCGGGGTGTCGGTTCCGCCGCCGCCACCACCACAGCCGGCGAGGCCAGCGGCCGAACCCAGTGCGGCCATCTGGACGAGCCGACGCCGGGTGAATCTGTCACCTGTTCCCGTCTCTATCGGGGAGTCACTGCTCTCTTTACTCATTGGTACTCCTTCCGTGATGATGAGAGAATCACTGATATTTAAACCTGCCTATTGGTATCACCGCATAAATGTAACAATTAAATACTTTAGTCGCCGCGTCAGGTGCGACACACCCGGATGACGTACGTCGAGAGGACGAGCGAGACCCCGATCGGGACGAGCGCCATGATCGTCACCACGCTCGCGGCCTGGTCGGGATTCCCGTACAGCCACGACAGCGTGAGCAACACCAGAAAGACGACGTTGGCGACGAACAGCAGAGCGAACATCGGATAGTAGTCGCACATCATCTGCCAGAAATGCTCGTTCATTGACTCGGTCAAGTCGCCACAGCGAAATAAAGGCTCCCCGTCCGGACGCGTGACGGGAGGGAAAACGCTATTGTTCCCGGACGGACAATGGAGTTGTAATGTCCGTCGCGCGAGACCAGACGCTCGGCCAGCGGATCGAATCGCTCCCGAAGACCGTGCTCTTCGCCATTTTCGGCCTCTCCGTCCTCGGATTCGGGTTTCTCCTCGACTTCCTCGGAATGGGCCGTGAGGCCGGGCTCGCCGGTGCGCTCGCGGTGATACTCGTCGCGCTCGCAACGGTCATCCACGTGATCTACTGGATTCTCGGCCGGTCGTAGGGATTCTCGGCCGGTCGTAGGGATTCTCGGCCGGTCGTAGCTGACGACTCGACGGGACGTACCCGGCGTGCTCGGTCGTGAGCGCCGGGGGTCGAGGACCCACAGACTAAGGGGGCTCGACCGCCGAGTGTACTCATGGCGGACTCAGACGGTTCGACCGACCGGATCGAGGCGCTCCGCACGCGCGTCGAGGCGGATCCGGCGGCGGTTTCGTACGACGAACTCGTGACGGCCATCGAGCGGGCGTCGGTCGGGGACCGGCGACGGCTCGTGCCGGTATTCGACAGCAAGCTGGACGCCGAGCCCGCGAGCGCGGATAGTCTCCTGGAAGCGGTCAGACCGCTCCTCGCCCGCGAAGACGACGACCTGCGCACCGTCGCGGCGACGATACTCGAACGCCTGGCCGGCCGCTCACCGGAAGCGGTGGTCCCCGCGGTCGACGACCTCGCGGACCTGCTCCGCGACGAGTACCCGTTCGCCCGCCGACACGCCGTGTGGGCGCTCGCTCACGTCTCGCGAGAGGCGCCCGAGACGGTCGCGCCGCTCGTCCCGGAGCTCCGCCCCGCGGAGGGCGAGTCCGCGTACTTCGAGCGGGACCACCTCCTGACCCTGCTGGACAACGTCGCGGCCGTCGATCCGGACGCCGTCGTCCCGCTGACCGACGCGCTGGTCGAGGCGCTCGAGAGTGGGGGCGACGACCAGGACGAGGACATCTACTCCCCGGGGATGCAGGGACCGCTCGACAACGACCAGTTCAAGGAGCCGATCGACGCCGAGCGGACGGCGGCGGAACTCGTCGCGACCGTCGGCGAGACGGCGCCCGCGGAGCTCGTGGGCCACGCGGACGCGCTCGTCGGCGTCCTCGAGAGCGCCCATCGGACGTCCGTCCGCCGGAACGTCGTCGCGGCGCTCGGGAGCGTCGCGGAGGTCGACCCCGAACCGGTCGAACCGGCGATACCGGCGCTCGCGGCCGAACTCGACGCCGAAGAGGTCCCGCTGCGTACCTACGCGGCGCGGACGCTCGGACTGCTGGCGGCCGAGGCGCCGACGCGGGTGAGCGAGGCGGTCGCGCCGCGCGTTGGCGACCTCGAACCGCTCCTGCGCGAGGGGACACCGCCGGTCCGGGCCGCCGCTGCGGGACTGCTCTCGTACGTCGGAGAGCACGAACCCGAGGCGGTCGCGCCGGTCGTGGACGCGCTGACCGCCGCGCTGGACGAGGACGACACCATCGCCCGCGTGAGCGCGGCCGTCGCGCTCGGCTACACGGGCGGCGAGGACGCGAAAGCGGCGCTTTGCGACCTCCTCGAAGAAGACCTCGACCCCGAGTTCCGCGCGACGGTCGAGGACGCCGTCGAGCGGATCGAGTCCCGCAGCGGCGCGCGACCGTGAACTGGCGTGCGCGGCCGTGCATCGATGCATCGGTCGTGCAACGCGTTTCACCGGTGCAACGCGGCCTCTGACACTAACTCCCCACCAGTTTTCGCTCCTCCGAACCCCACCCCCGGTTTCGTTCCCCTCTCCCACCCCCGGTTTCTCCCCTCTGAGTCACGCGAGCGCGTCGCGAACGACCGCCCGGAGGTCGGGATCGGCCGCAAGCGGTTCCAGCGTGGCGAACACGAGGTCCCCGCCGCCGTAGCGGGCGGCTATCTCTAACTCCCGGTCCAGTCGCTCGGGTGACCGTCGGAGTTCGGGGTCCGCTCGCATCCCGATGAACGGAGCGAACTCGCTGGTGTCGGATGTCGCGAGCCGCGCGTGCGTCGCCGCCTCGAACTCGACGCGCTCCGCTCGCCAGTTCGGTCCGTAGAACCAGGCGATCGTCTGACTGCAGTAGTCGAGCCGGAGCCGGTGCGCGTAGTACGGGTCCGGACGGAACGGCGGCCAGACGTGGTTCGTCACGAGCGCGTCCGGGTCGACCGACTTCGCGTGCTCGTACAGCCGCGCGGTTGTCTCGACGAGGGTCCGCTCGGACAGCCGCGCGAGCAGCGCCGGATCGTCCCCGCGCCTGTGCCCCTCCTCGGTGTCCCCGCGCTCCTCCCCGCCGTCCCCGCTCCCCACCTCGCCGTCCCCCCGTCCTGGCTCGCGCGCGACTCGTTCCCTGCGTTCCCGGCACCGCTCGCAGAAACACGCGTACCCGTTGCGGAAGCCGAACCCGTCGAACGCGACGCCGTCGGCCACCTCGAGCGCAGCCGCGACCCGGTCTTCGAGCGCCTCCATCGAGGCCGGGTGCTCGAAGCAGTACGCCGAGTGTCCGTGAACGACCGGATACTGCCGGTGGGACAGCCGCCGGTACTCGTCGGCCCCGTGCTCCTCGAGCAGGTCGCGTATCCCCTCCTCGACGGGGTGGAGCCGCTGAAGCGCGTCCGGGTGGGCCTCGCGGAAGGACTCGGAGGGGTACGCGCCGACGATCGCGACGACCTCGATCCCGCGGTCGGCCGCGAACGCGACCGTCTCCGGGGTCGGATCGGGGAGAATTACGGTGTCGAAGTTGCACTCGTCGGCGAGTTCGACCCGCTCCCGCGCTTCCGACCCCGTTTGTATCGACAGCTGCCAGGCCGCTTTCACGGGCGCCTCCGGCGCGGAGTTCGGGAGCGGATTCGATCGCGCATTGTGCGTGAGTTGCGCGCGGGACCGACATCGATGTTTCGGCGACATCGCGGTCTCGTGACCGGTCCGCGAAACCGGCCGGTCAAGAGTTAAGTCGTCGGCTCACCGGGTAGCGAGCATGCGCGAGACCAGAGTCCTCTCCATCGCGTTGCACAACCCCAGCGACGAGACGGACCCGGACGCCCGGGCCGCACGGAACCTCGACAACGTGCTGGCCTTGCTCGGTCAGGCGGACACCTACGACCCGGACTTCGTCTGTTTCCCGGAGCTGTGTCTCCACCACGCCGCGCGGGGCGACGGACTGCTCGAGGATGTCGCGGAGCCGATCCCGGGTCCGGCGACCGACGCCGTCGGCGAACTGGCGCGGGAACTCGACAGCTACGTCTTCGTCCCGATGTACGAGCGCGACGGCGACCGCTTCCACAACGCGGTCGCGTTCGTCGGCCGCGACGGCGAGGTCGTCGACACCTATCGGAAAGTCGCGCCGACCCATCACGAGGTCGCGGGCGGGATCGTCCCCGGGAACGAGGTCCCCGCCTGGGAGACGGAGTTCGGCACGGTCAGCGCGCTGATCTGCTGGGACGCGCAGTACCCCGAGATCGGCCGCTACATGGCCCAGCAGGGCGTCGACCTCGTCTTCTTCCCGACGCTCGGCTCGTCGGACCTCCACCTCCGCGACTGGGCGCGGTACCACGGGTTCCACGTCGCCATGTGCGACAAGAGCGGCGCGCACGTCTACCGTCCGACCGGCGACGTGATCGCGCGCAACGGCGGCTGGAACAACCCGAAAGTGCGAGACCTGGACCTGGGCGGCGGCGAGGCGCGCTTCTCGTTCGCGGAGATCAACACGGACTGCAACGCCTACCACCGCGGCGGCGGCTTCGAGTGGGCGCGCGACCTCCAGCGCGAGTACGGCGGGTCGGTGATGATCCACGCCCACAACGACGAGGGGATCCTCACCATCGAGTCCGTCGACGAAGACGTCTCTCTCGCGGACCTCGAGGCCGAGTTCGACGGCATGACGCCCCAGTGCGAGTACGAGGACGAGGCGCGGCGGACGGCGCGAGCCGCCACCGAGCGCTCGCCCCTCCTGCCGATGTACGAAGAGCGCTGACCGGACCTCCGCGGAGCTTCCGGCCGACCGAGGACGGAATTTCGGACCGCGACCGGGGACAGGTATATTACTCCCTGTGGTCTCATGTGGGAGTAGATGGACACCCGCAGGACCACGGAGCCCGGGGTGCGCTCGCCGTTCCCGGGGACGCCCGTCCCGAGGGAGGCGACTCGGCGATGACGAGGGTCGGATACGTCGGGCTGGACCACCACCACTGCGAACCGTACCTCAGGAGCCTCGAGCAACTCCCGGTCGAGGTGACCTGCGCGTGCGAATCCGACCGGTCGTTCGACCCCGAATCGGTCGGACTGGCGGCCGACGTCCCGGTGTACGCGTCGACCGAAGAGCTCCTCGAACGCGAGGCGGTCGACGTGCTGTGGGTCACCCTCTCGAACGCGGACACGCCCGGGGTCCTCGAAACGGCGGTCGACCACGGGGTCGACGTCTTCGCGGAGAAACCCGCCGCGCGGACCGCCGCGGACCTCGACCCGGTCGTCGACGCCGTCGCGGAGTCCGACGTCACAGTCGGGGTGTCCTACCCCTGGCGGGGACACCCGATCGCGGCGGAACTACGCGAACGAGCCGAGAGCGGCTTTTTCGGGTCGGTCCGCGCGTTCGACGCGCGGTACGTCGCCTCCTCGCTGTCGTACCGCGACACGGACCACTACCTCTTCGACGCGAGCGCGAGCAGGGGCGGCATCCTCCAGTGGCTCGGCGTCCACTGGGTCGACCTGGTCCCGTGGATGCTCGACGACCCGATCGTGCGCGTGAACGCGAAGACGGAGACCGGCACCGGGGAGGTCGACGTCGAGGACGGCGCCGTCCTCCTGCTGGAGACGGCATCGGGCGCTATCGGGACGCTCCACGCGGGCTACTACCTCCGCGAGGACCGCTACGCGACGCGCGTCGACGTCTTCGGCACCGAGGGGACCGCCGAGTGGGACCCCGTCGGGCGGACCTTCGGCTTCGACGGCGAGACGACCCTCGACCTCGAACAGGTCCACGGCGGGTGGAGCACGCCCCGCCGGCAGGTCGTCCACGAGTACAGCGCCGTCGACGGCTACGGCGGCGAGTGGGGCCTCGACTACATGGAACAGTTCCTCGACGCGCGGCGCGGTCGGGCGCCCGTCCCCGCGGACCTCCGCGACGCACAGAACGTGCTTCGGGTCCTCGACGCCGTCTACGAGTCGGCGGAGACCGACGCCTGGGTCGACGTCGAACGACCCGACCCGACCGAGCGCTCCGCCGAGCGGGTCGGGCAGTGACTCACCACTCCAGCACGACGCCCATCGCGTCCGTCCGGTCGGCCAGCAGCATCTCGTAGAGCTCCGGCGCGTCGGCGTAGTGGCTGCGGTGGCTCACGAGCGACTCGACGTCGAAACGCCCCTCCGCCAGGTAGTCGAAGAACAGCTCGCAGTGGCGTTGCTGCGTCCACGGGTTGTCGGGGGTCGCCGTCTCCGGATGAGAGCTGTTGTGCGCCCCGATTATCCGGTAGCTCGGCGCGTTGCAGTGGTCGTGGAAGTCGAAGGAGGTCTCGCCTTTCGGGCTGCTGAGGACGACGAACCGCCCCTGGTCGCGGAGCGCGTCGAGTTCGGTCGTGACGACGTCCGGGTTGCCGGTCACTTCGAAGACGACGTCCGCGAGCCGCCCGGTCTCCGCTTCGATGACGTCCCCGGGGTCCCGTTCTCTCGGGTCGACCCCGACCACGCCGGGACGGTCGGGCAGGTAGTCGAGCCGCGTGTCGGCGAGGTCGACGCCGACGACCGGGCGGGCGCCGGCGGCCTCGCAGATCCGGACCGCGAGCTGTCCGAGGAGTCCCAGCCCGTAGACGACGACGCCCTCGCCCCAGGTCACCTCGCCCCGGCGGACGCCGTTGCTGACGATCTCGGCGATGGTGAAAAACACCGCCTCGTCGGCCGATAGCTCCGACGGGACGGGCCGACACTCGGCCGCGTCTCTGACCGCGAAAGCCCGGTGGTCGCCCAGAGTCGCGACCCGGTCGCCGACCGCCACCCGCTCGACGTCCGCGCCGGTCTCGGCGACGGTGCCGACGTTGTTGTACCCGGGTTCGAAGGGGAACTCGGCGATGTCCTCCCAGTTCGACCCCGGTTCGCCCTCGCCGGCGAGTATCGTCAGTTCGGTGCCGGTGCTGATGAGCGTCCGCTCGGTCTCGACGAGCACCTCACCGGGGCCCGGCTCGGGCATCTCTCGCTCCTCGACCGTGACGACTCCCTGTTCCTCGAAGACGATGACGTCGTTCATCCGTGGCGTTCCCGGAGCTTTGCGGCCAGCCCCTCGCGCCCGCGCGACTCGAGGTACTCCGCGTACGGTTCGAGGCTGCCCTTGCAGTGGAGGGGGCCGCCCTCGCGGACGGTGTCCCACATCGGGTCGGTGACGCCGTCGGGGACCTCGGGATTGCCGCCGTTCTCGCCGGTCGCGGCCTCGAGCATGCGGTCGTCGTGCCACCGCCCGAGCTTCGCCAGTCCCTCGGTGACGACCTCGGGTTTCTCCTCGGAGAGGTCGGTCGTCTCGTGGGGGTCGGCGGCGAGGTCGAACAGCATCACGTCGTCGAGCGCCTGTTTGAACCCGTCGTGGTAGGTGCGCAGGAGGAGCCAGTCGTCCCAGCGGACGCCGCGCTGGCAGGCCCACGCGCCCTGGCCGACGACGAGGAATTCGCGACCGTCCGACTCGCCGTCCGTGACGGACGAGGCGAACGACTCGCCGTCCCAGCCGTCGGGCACGTCGCCGTCGGCCATCTCGGTGATCGTCGCCGCGAGGTCGACGTGGTAGTGCAGGTCCTCGTCGACGCCCGGCTCGACGTCCGGCCCGTGGACGATCAGCGGGACCCGGCAGGTCTTGTCGTCGGCGGTCTGGTGGTCGCCGTAGACGTTGAGTTCGCCGAGGTTCTCGCCGTGGTCGGCGCTGAGAACCACGAGCGTGTCCTCGAAGACGCCTTCCTCCCGGAGGAGGTCGACCAGTTTCCCGACGTGGTGGTCCATGTAGTGGACGCCGACGTCGTAGCCGTCGACCCACCGCTTGAAGTCGTCCCTGTCGGCGATCTCCTCGGGCATGCGCGGGCAGTCGAAGGTGCCGCTCCAGTCGCGGCTCGCGCTCTGGGGGTTGAACGCGCTGTGGGGACCGTACAGCTCGTAGTGTTCCTCGATGGTCTCCTGGGGCGGCCACTCCGGTGCCGGGACGTCCTCGAAGGGGTTGCCGTACTCTTCGGGCGTGTTGTACTCGGTGTGGGGGTCCCAGAAGTTGACGTGGAGGAACCAGTCGTCCTCGGCCGCGTGCTCGGTGAGCCAGTCGGCGGCGTACTCGTAGTGGTGGTCGGCCGGCGCGTGACTGTCCTTGGAGTTGTGGAACTCCTGGAAGCCGGTGAGCATGTGCCAGGCGTCGTGGCGGTCCGGGAACGGACTGACGGTGCAGGTGTGGATGTCCGCGCCGTCGAGCGCGCGCATCCACGACTGCTGGTCGCTCGGGATGCTGAACCCGCGGTGACGGCCCGAGCGGCGGGGTTCGGCGTTCAGGCCGCCGTGGTTGACGACCCCGTTGTGGATGCCGAAGCGGCCGCTGAACAGGGCGGTCCGCGACGGGAGACACGGGGCGTCGGAGACGTAGTAGTTCGTGAACGTCCGGCCGTCGTCGGCCAGCGCGTCGATGTTCGGCGACGTGTCGCGGTGGTAGCCGTACGCGCCGAGGTGGTCGGGTCGCAACGAGTCGACGTCGATGTACAAGATCCGCATAGGTTCCCTGTGCCCGTGTGGGACCTAATACCTTCCCGTTGCCGTCACCGGACCCGTGACGGGCAGCCCATTTCCGCGGCCGTCAACGGACTCGTGCCGGGCAGTCCAGCCGAGTCTCGGTTCCCCTCGTTCCATCCGATGCATCGCCGTTGCAGCGGACGGATCGGATCCGACCGCGAGCGTCGAGTGCAACGCCGACGTGTACGCTGCGGCCGAGTTCCGGCCGAAAGAGGATTTATGATCGCGCGGCCGGATGGCCGACTATGAGTCGAAGCACCCCCTGGGACTGGCACGCGCCGCTCGACGGCGACCTCGCGATCGACGGCCGCGACATCGACCTCGAGATCGCTCGACACGGGACGTTCGAACGTGCCGGCGGGACGACCGGCTGGCGACCCGCGCACCCGGACGCGTCCCTGCGCGCCGGATTCGACGGCTGGAGCGACGGCTCGGCGGGGACCGTGACCGCCTGGTTCTGCCCGCTCGAAGCGATCGGGTCGCGGCACGCGACGAGCGACCCCGACCGGGAGGCGAACCGACGCCGCTCGTTTCCGATCGTGGCCGACGCGTACCCGGCGAGTCGCGCCGGCGAGGCGACGCTCGCGGTCGAGGCCTGGCCGCGCGCGCTCTGTGCGCTCGAGGCCAGGGCGTTCAACGGTCACCGCGGGTACCTCGTCGACGACGTTGGCGGGGGCGAGGGGACGGTCGTGCCCGCGGACTACCGGGAGTCCGAGCGGCCCAGGGCCCGCGTTCAGGTCTCCGGGCCGCCGTTCCGGCGGGGACGGTGGTACCACGTCGGCATCGGCTGGGACCGCGAGGCGGCGCGGATCGAGCTGTACCTGAACGGCGAGCTCGCGAACGCCGCCGACGGCTACGCGTTCGACGAACCGGGCGATGCGCTGTACTTCGGCAACCTCTTCGTTGCGCTCGCGGACCTGCGCGCGAGCGACGGTCTGGTCGGTCCCGAAGCGGTCAGGAAGGCGTACGAGGCGGACCTGGAGCGGGCCGACCGCGCCGTCGGGGACGCGTCCGACGCCACCCACGGCACCGAGCCGACGCCGCACGCGCCGGACCGCGACGGCTACGAGCTGCGGACGTCGCTGTCGCTCACCGACCCCGAGGAGGTGGCTTCGTTCACGCAGCTCGGACCGGACTCGATGCCGCTGGCCGAGTTGCGCGCGACCCCCGAGGGGATGCTGTTCGAGACGCGGGACACCTGGGACGTCGAGAACCTCTGTACCCTCTGGGGGCCGGACAGCTACGAGGGGGACCTCCTGCTGGAGTGCGACGTGCGCGTGGAGCGCGACGACGGCCTCGCGCTCCTGGCGTTCGACGCGACGACCTTCGACCGGGGCGACGTGCTCGACCACCGCGACTTCGAGCTGACGGGGTCGATGAAGACGCACCTCTTCCAGATGCGGAACTACTGGTGGGAGTGGCTGCGCCACACGCCCGTCGTCCGCCGCGACCGCCGCGACCACGTCATCGCGAAAGGGCCGTACCTGTCGCCGCCGCTCGGGCACAACGTGGTCGACGTCCCCGAGGTGGACGAGTGGCACACGCTCACGGTCCACCGGAGCGGGCACCGGATCCGGTGTGCGATCGACGGTCGGTGCGTCCTCGACGCCCGCGACCCGCCGTTTACCGGCACCGGACCGACGTACAACGCCGGCCGGATCGCCATCCGGCACATGCAGAAGACCAGGGTCCGCTATCGCGACCTGAAGGTGTGGACTCGACCCGCAGAGGGTCCCGACGGCGATAGCACCGCGTGAGTCGCGATCAGCTGAGGTGAGTGAACCGCGAGCGGCGAGAAGAGAGGGACGCGGGCAGCGGGAAGGAGCGACCCGCAGTCGGCGGGTCCGGTGAGTTCGAAGGGGCGTCGAACCCCCGTTCAGCGCCCCGACCCTGCTATCACGGGGTCGTCACGTCGACTCCCTCGGGGGCATCGACGACGTACTCGCCGTCCTCTCGGCTGATCTCGACGGACAGCGGGACTTCGGCCGAGTCGCCTTCCTTGAACTCGAGGATCGCGAAGTTGTCCCGGACGTCGAAGACGCTCCCGTCGGCGACCTCGACGGTCCGAATGTCGCCGCGGACGTCGACGACGGTGGTCTCTTCGCCGGTCCGGAGGTTCCGGATGCGCCTGCCCTCGAAGAACTCGTTCGCGTCGCCGCCCTCCACGTACCGTTCGTGCGTGTTGGCGAGCGGGAAGAGCGTCGGGCTGTTGATCTCGTCGGGGCTCGGTTTCGAGCCGACGGTCCCGCGAGCCATGTCGAAGGCGGTGTCCTCGAGGAGGACCCGCGAGTCGCCGCCCTCGCGGGCGACCGACTCGACGAGGAACGAGGAGTTGTGCGAGTACTCCTCGTGGTCCAGCGTGACGTACTGCCCGGCGAGCTGGTCGCCCGCGGGGAGTTCGCCCGCCACGAGCAGGCTCGGCGCCTCGTAGTCCACCGCCAGGACCTCGCCGCCGAAGGCCGCCTCGTCGGCGTCGACGACGAACGGGCGCTCGCCGGGGAACTTCGCGTGGACGTGCGTCCCGCGCTCGACCCGGAGTTCGCTGACGCCGTCCGCGTCGCGACGGACGTGTGCGAACTCGGCGTCCCCGGTGAAGTTGGCGTTCTTCGCGGGCTTGGCGGTGGCCTGACCGTCGAGGACGCTCAGCACGTAGTCGGTCCGACCGTCGCCGAGGGCGACGCTCATCGCGACCGGCTCGAAGCCCTCGCCGTCCCACTCGTCGACCGGGAGTTCCTCGACGGAATCGACCTGATAGTCGTCCTCTCCGACAGCCTCGACGACGCCGGCGTACTGGGTCGGGCCGTCGGATTCGTCGCGAGTGAGCGTGTACGGGAGCGTGCGCTCCTCGGGGTCGTAGCCGAGGAACTCGACCATCTTGTCGGGCGCGTCGGCCACGACGACGTCGTGGTCGTCGTCGCCGAGCATGGTGAGTTTGATCTTCGCGGGGTGCTCGCGGTCCCCGTCGAGCGCCCAGGACGCGGACCAGGTATCGCTCCCGTCCGCCGACCGCGGGCTGCCGAGGAACCCGTACCCGTTTCCGGGCGGCGCGTTGAACCCCCAGCCCTCGTCCCTGTAGCCGTCGATGTAGCCGCCGTCGTCGACCTTGTCGCCCCAGAAGTACTCCTCGGAGCCGACCGACCCGGGCGCGGGATCGGAGAGGTCGAGGTCCGTGTCGAACGCGACGCCCTGGCCGTGGAACGAGTAGTCGACGACCTCCTTGCCGGGACCGTCGACCCGGAACAGGTCGACGAAGTAGGAGTGCTCGTCGTCGAGGTCGAGCATCGCCGTCGCCCGGCGGTACGTGTCGACGTCCTCGTGGGCGTAGCTCTGGTCGTTCTCGACGTCGGCGAGGGTGTAGCCGTCGCGGTCGGCGAAGGTCCGGACGCTCCCGCCGTCGTCCTCGACGGAGATGGACGACCACTCGTTGACGACGGCGGTGTTGTGCGCGACCGTCTGGCGCCAGAAGCTGAACATCATCTGGGCCTTGGGGTTCCGGCCGGGGTCGTAGGACATCTCCCGGCCGCCGCCGTACACCCAGAGGCCGAGTTCGTCGGCGTGGGTGTGAGACAGCGACGCGCCGTAGCGCACCATCGCGCCGCGGTCGTGACCCTCCTCGGGGCGGAGCATCGCGAGCCCCTTGCCGTCCAGGAGTTCGGAGTCGCGGTTCTCGATCTCGAGGTCGTCGAGGTCGAACCCGTCGATCCCTTCCCTGACGTTGAAGAGGGGCCACGTCCGGCCCCGAACCTCCCAGTACCCCATCTCGTCGTTGACGTTCGCGAGGAGCTGGTCGTTGGGGTCGCCGCCGGAGATCTCGGCGAGGATCTGGGCGTACCGGTCGCGCTCCTCGGTCGAGTCCGCCCGCGCGTAGAACTGCACGACGCTATCGAAGTCGCCGCGCTTGGGCGAGGTGTCGTAGCCGATGCCGCCGGCGTCCCCGCCGGCGGTATGCACGTCGCCGAACTTGGGATGGCGACCGGCGATACCGAGCCGGCGCGGGCCCGACACGTTGAGGTTCTGGAACCGGGCGTTGTCGTAGATGTCGTAGCCGTCCGGGTACGTTTCGTTGCGGAGGAGATACGAGAGGTCGGCCCACGCCAGGTAGCTGTCGGAGTAGCCGATCTCGTAGTACTGTCCGTCGCGGTAGACCGTGTTCGCGAGGAAGTTCTGCAGGGACACCTGCCCCTCGAGGGACCACTCGGCCCAGCCGACGTCGAGGCCGAGGAGCGAGGAGGCCAGCACGAGCGCCTCCTGGTAGTCGGCCGTCCCGTTGTGGTAGATCCGGTGATACGGGGCCTTCTCGTAGTCGTCGGGGACGATGACACCCGGTTCTGGGTACCCCTCGAACATGTCCCGCCAGCAGAAGTCGGCGGTCTCGACGATGAGATTCTCCGCGACGTTCTCTTCGATGGACGTCCCCGCGTTCGTCGGCGACGCGACGCCGAGTTCGCCCGAGTTCCAGATCAGGTCCGTCGCGTCGACGAAGTCCCGGAGGACGCGCCCGGCGGTGTACCCGCGCCGGTAGAACACCGACGTGCTCTCTTTGAACAGGTCGTTGTTCACGGAGTCCGGACAGGCCGTCGCGAGCACGTCGAGCAATCGGGCGGCGACGCGCGCGTACTCCTGTTCCCCCGTGAGGGCGTAGGTCCGGGCGATCGGGCTGAGCGCGTTCAGCATCACTCGCGTGATGTACCCGTTGTAGACCGCCGTCGTGTAGACCCGCTCGCCGGGGTCGACCGCCCAGCTCTCGGGGACGTCGTCGGGCGCGACCCAGCCGCCGCCGTCGTCGCTGACCTCGATGCCGTCGTAGGTGCCCGGGAACTCCCGCCCCGCGCCGTCCTTGACGACGCCGGGTTTCTCCATCCCGGCGGGGACGAGGTCGGACCCGTCGACGGGCGACCGGACGAAGTTCTCCGGGGAGTTGCGCCCGGGCCAGGGGAACCCGTAGAGGATCTGGCCGTCCGGCCGCGCGACCGGCGCGAGGGACGCTATCTCCTCGTCGGACATCTCCATGAACGGCTTCGAGGGGATGTGTCCCGGGTCGAAGTACAGCTCGAACAGGAACTTCGGCATGTAGTCCGCGAGTTCTCTGAGCTGCGTCAGCAGGTCCGCCCCCCACTGCGTGTTCTGCACGTTCCAGCGCGCCATCTCGAGCTGGTCCGGCTTCATGTACACTCTCGGGTGCTCGAGGTCGTACTCGACGTCCGAGAGGGCTTCCTCCTTCGAGATGTCGTCCGGGCTCGTCGCGACCGCCGCGGCCGGCTCGATAGCGGGGACCCCCAGAACCCCCGCCGCGCCCGCGCCCCCCGCGAGCTTCATGAACGTTCGTCTGTCGATACCCTCCGCTGGCCGATACGCATCCGTGTGTGGATAGTGCATATCCGACTGGCAATGCAAATCATATGTATTTAAAAATTATGTTAATAATGATCAATGTAATGAGCTCAATATATAATCAGGTATGCCGGGAGCATTCGGCCGACGGACCCGCGCGGCACGGTCCGATACGGAGACGCGACGGACAGTGGGTCCGATACGGAGACGCGACCGACGGGACGATGAAGACGGTCCCGTCGTGTGGCTGTCCGAGGAGGCCCCAGTTGTCGGCCGTCACGCCGACGCTCTCGGTCCACCGGAACTCGCCTTCCGGAAAGACGAGGAGGTTGCCGTCCTCGACATCCGCGACGATCCCCGACACTTCGTCGCCGTCCTCGACATCGACCCACGTCACGGACATCTCGGAATCGTCGTGCGCCGCCATCGCGGACGGTTCCGACCCGCCCGTCGCTCCGGCCGTTCCGGCACCGACGACGCCCATCACGACCGCACCTGCGGCCGCCGCGGTCTTCACGAACTCCCGGCGCGCCAGCGAACGGTCCCCCCGGAGTCGCTGTTCGTTGAACGGTCTGTGATTTCATGTGCATCGGTACCACTGGACATTCTTCAGGCGGTAGTCGCGGCAGTGAGTGATAAAAGGACCACATAATCAACAATAATGGACTGTTCACTCAATCAGTACGTCGGTCGAGCCGGAAAGCGTGTCGTCGAGCGCGTAGCGGGAGGCCCCTGACGGGCTTCCGCCGAGACGAGAGTCACAGCGCCTCGTAGACGAGCCGGGTGGCCTGCCCGCGCGAGAGCCGGCTATCGCCGTCGATCCCGCAGGCGTCGAGCGCCGCCGCCGGGTCGGGAGCGTCCTCGAGCGCGGCCACCTGCTCCCGGAGCATGGCGACGAACGCCGCGCCCGTCACCGACTCGGTCGACGCGGGCGCACCGGCCACTCGACGGGCCGCGGCCGTCGGGTCGTGATCGCCGCCGATCTGGTCGCCGAAGGTGCGAGCCCACTCGCGAGCGGTCGGCGGGCGGAGCGGGGCGTCCGGCCGCGCGTCGTAGGACGCGAAGTAGCCCTTCGCGCCGAGGTACTGGACCGCGGGGACCCGGGGTTCGTCCGTCGTCACCTCGACGTCGTTGAAGAAAGCGATGACGACCCGGTTCTCGACGAGCGCTCGCTGGAGCGCGTCGGTGTCGAGGCGGCCGGGCCGCACGTCTCGCCGCGCGGCCAGCGCCGCCGCGAAGCCCGCGGCCTCCCCGATGTGCATCCACGGCGGTTCCAGACGGATCGTCCCGAACCCGACGTGCGTGGCCGAGAGCGCGACCGGGACGAGGAGGTTCTCGACGACCTCAGGCAACAGCGCCCGGTAGGGGACGTGACAGGGCCTCGTGAGCGCGGGGAGCATGTGCGCGCCGTCTATCGCCCCCTGTCGGCGCTCGGTCGTACAGCCGTGCGAGTCGAGGAACCAGTCGCCCGCGATCGCGACGGAGTCGGCGCGGACCGGCGCGCGGTCGATCCCCTCGGCGAGGCGCGCGTCGTTCTCGGCGAAGACCGTCCGCCCGCGGATCCGCCGCGCCTCGCGGACGTAGAGCTGTCCCGGCAGGTTGTCGCGGTCGGTGTACTCGTCGGTCGCGAGCCCCCACTGTCGCGCGTCCTCGCGGACGTCGTCCGGGACCGCCTCGTCGGTCTGCAGGAAGTAGAGCAGGCCGAGCGCGTGCTCGCGGTGCCGTCGCGCGACCGCGTCGCGGGTCTTCCAGTCGCCGCCGGGGTACTCGCGGGACCCGCCGAGGAGGTTGGTCGCGTTGTAGCCGAACGCGAGCTTGTCGTTCGGGAGCGCCTTCCCGGTCGATTCCAGCGGCGTGACGCTCTCGAGGTCGGTCACGTAGACGGACTCGTCGACCGCGCGCGAGTCGTCGACGAGCCCGACGTACCGGTCCCGGTCGTATCCCGACGGTTCGGCCGGATAGCGGCGGGTCTCCGGGTCGCGGCTGAGACAGAGCCGGTACTGGTAGGCCTGGACCGCGTCGTCGCCGGCGCCCGTGCTGCCGGGCATGACGCCCCGCGGGAACACGGTCCAGGCGGCCAGGTTCAGTTCCTCGGCGATATCGGCGGTGGGTTCGCCGGGCGCCGAGGCGAACAGGCGGCCGGCGTGTTGCTCACCGAAGTCGGTGCGTGACTCGCGGCCGACGCGGCAGGGTACGCCGGCCGCCGCTGCCAGGTCGCCCTCGTAGGTCGCGTCGACGAACGTCGCCGCGGCGACGCGCCGGTCGTCGCCGCCGTCGACCGGCCGAACGCGGATCGACCGCACCTCGTCGCCGTCGCGTTCGACGCTCGAGAGTCGACACCCGCGGCGGACGGTCAGCGACTGCTCCGCGGCGACGACCGCTTCCAGAACTTCCTCGGCGACGTGCGGTTCGAACGAGACGTGGTCCGCGGTACAGGTTTCGAACTGGGGCGAGTCGGCACCGTAGGCCGACCGATAGTGGTCGCGGATGCGCTCGGTCACCTCGTCGACGACCGGCGCCCGCGGTCGCTGATAGAGGGTCTCGATCCCGCCCAGCGAGGGGAGACAACCGCCGAGGTGGTCGTTGTACGCCACGAGTTCCGTCGCGAGCCCCTCGCGCGCAGTTCGCACCGCTGCCGCGATCCCGGCCGGTGTCCCGCCGAGGACGACGACGTCAGTGTCCATGCGACTCCTTGTCGAACGATAGGGATAACTGTGCCCACGGGGTCTCACCACGACGCGGCCATCGGGACCTGAGCCGAGGGGTGCAGGGCGCGTTTCGACGGTGCAGCGTCTGCATCGCCGAGTTGCACGGCTGCAACGCGGCTGGTACGCGAAAGAAGACGAGCGAAGCGGAGCCGGCCGTTACGTTCGCAGCGGCAGGTGAACCGTCGACCCGGACTCGGCGGAGCGCATCACGGCCTCGGAGAACTCCATGTAGTCGATGCCTTCCCGGAAAGTCGTCTTCGGCGAGCCTTCGCCGGCCTTGCAGGCGTCGACGAAGTCGCGCTCGGTCGTCCATTCGACGACCTCCTCGTCGGGTATCTCGAGTTCGGAGAGGCCGTCGTCCTCGACTTTCGCCCCGCGGACCGTGTCGTCTGCGAGTTCGTAGATCAGCGTGCCCTCGTCGCCGTATATCTCGACCTGGTTGTCCGGCGAGTGGGGCGCGTGGCCGGAGAAGTCGTAGCTCGCGGTCGCGCCGTTCTCCAGTTCGCAGTTGATCGCGACGACGTCCGGCATGGTCACGCGCCCGGTCCCGTCCCCGTCGGGGAGAGGGCGTTCCTCGACGACGGTGTCAGCGAGCGCCGACACGGTCTCGGCCCTGCCGACCCAGCCGTGGAGGCGCTCGACGAGGATGCCGACGAGGTGCGCGTTCACGCCCTGGAAGCGCTCCTGGTCGCGCCAGGAGAGAGGGTCGTCCGGGTCGACGCTCGCGCCGTTGATGACGTGCGCCCGCACGTAGTTGACGTCGCCGACGTACCCCTCATCGAGGAGGCGCTGGACGTACGCGTCGCCTTTCATCGCGAACGGGGACGGGCAGACCTGGGTGACGAGCCCGGTCTCCTCGCCGCGCGCGTAGAGCTCCTTGGCCTCTTCGAGCGAGGTCGCCATCCGCGCCTGGACGAACGTGTGCTTGCCGGCCTCGAGCGCGGCCATCCCGTACGTGTGGTGCTTGTAGGGGTAGGTCCCGACCATCACCGCGTCGACGTCGTCGCGCGCGATGACCGCCCAGGGGTCGTCCCCGTAGTCCGCGTCGAGGTCGAACTCCTCGCCGATCTCGCGCGCGCTCTCCTCGCTCCGATTGGCGACGGCGACGACCTCCGCGTCGTCGAACGACGACAGCGCCGGGAAGTGCCGGCTCCTGAAGATGCCACCCGCTCCGATCACGCCGATCCGAACCGTATCTGTGGAACTCATTGGGCTTCTATCGGTCTCCTACCGCAGGTCGGATGATAAAGACCCGTGCAGCGCGGGTCGTGTCCGTGGAGCGCGGGCCGACGGGCGTCGGCTCCCGTTACCGGAACTCCGCGGCCCAGTCGGCGGTCTCGACGCCGCTCTCGATGCGCCACGCCAGGAGCCGGTCCAGCAGGTCGCGTTTCGCGTCCCGCGCGTCGGGGTCGTCCCACAGGTTCTCCGTCTCTTCGGGATCGGCGTTCAGGTCGAACAGCTGTCCCTCGTCGTGGTCGACGAAGTGGACGAGCTTCCAGTCCTCGGTGCGGACCATCGTCATGAACGCCGTCTCACGGAGGATCCCGTCGCGGGCGTGCTCGGCGAACACCTGCTCGCGGCCGCGCCAGTCGTCGTCGCCCGCCAGCGCGGGGACGAGCGATTCGGCCTCCATCGCGTCGTCGATCGGCGCGTCGGCGATGTCGAGCACCGTCGGCCCGAGGTCGAACAGCGAGACGAGGTCGGAGACGGTGTCGGCCTCGAACCGACCGGGCGACCAGACGACGGTGGGGACGCGGGTGACCGCGTCGTACATCGTCCACTTCTGGACGTGACCGTGCTCGCCGAGGGCCTCGCCGTGGTCGGAGGTGAATATCACGACGGTGTCGTCGTAGCCGTTCGCCTCCAGCGCGTCCATGAGGTCGCCGACCTTCTCGTCGATCATGGCGACGTTGGCGTAATAGTAGGCGCGCTGGCGGTGGCGCCGCTCGTCGCTGGCGTCGACGTCGTGGGCGAGCGAGTCGTGATCGACGGCCTCGTTGTGCTCGCGGAGCGCTTTCAGCGGCGCCGGTTGCCCCGCGAGGTCCGCCTCGGAAACCTCGGGCAGCGGGAGGTCCTTCTCCAGGTACTCCTCGGCGTACTCGGATGTCGGGTCGAACGGCGGATGCGGGCCGGGGAAGCCGACCTCCATGAACAGCGGGCGGTCGAGCCTCGGCATGTGGTCGAGCCAGCGCGCGGCGAAGTCGCCGACGAAGACATCGGGGTGGGCGTCCGCCGGGAGGTCCCACTCGAAGGCGCCCATGCGGTCCTCGTAGTCGTCCCACTGGCGGTAGAACTCGCGCTGTTGCTTGACGAGCCCGCGGGCCTGGAGCGCGCGGTCCCACTCGTCGAGGTAGAACTTCTCGCCCGGGAGCGGCGGGTCGCCCGCGGGGACCGACCCGAGGTATCGGTCCTTGTTCTCGACCGGGTAGCGCTCGTGAAAGCCCGCGTCCGCGTCGTACGGCGCCGTGTGCATCTTCCCGACGTTGACGGTGTAGTAGCCGCTCTCGGCGAGGTCGCCGACCCACGAGCGCGTCCAGCGGTCGCCGTTCCGATAGATCCCGGTCGTGTGCGGGTAGTGGCCCGTGAAGAGGCTCGCGCGCGACGGCGCACAGGACGGGGCGGTCACGTGGCAGTCCGTGAACGACACCCCCTCCTCGACGAGCCGGTCGAGGTTCGGGGTCTCCATGTGATCGGCGCCCAGCGCGGCGATCGTGTCGAAGCGCTGCTGGTCGGTGATCACGAAGACGATGTTCGGACGGTCGTCCGGCATGCGAGTCACCTCGACGGCCACCCCCATAACGGCTC
>Ga0207851_100245_pt1 | contig 35539 bp, 37 predicted proteins | sample A23E3SouthBayCA_FD_187747 | JGI IMG/M metagenome (GOLD analysis project Ga0207851, IMG submission 187747) | Aerobic enrichment media microbial communities from Eden Landing Ponds, California, USA - A23 E3 (SPAdes) | ecosystem: Environmental > Aquatic > Marine > Unclassified | place: Emeryville... | reverse complement strand
GTCGCACCGCTCGGACCCGCGACGCCTCACGCCTCGTCGTCGAGCGTTCGGATCTGCAACGCCTCGCGCTCGACCGCGAGGCGGTAAGTCGGCACGGTCTTCTGGACGCGCTCGACGATACCCTTCTCGGTGAGCGAGCGCAGGGCCGAGCGAACCTCGTCCACGTCGGTGTCGTGGCCCGCGTCCTCGAGCGCGTGGAGCACGGCGACGACGCTTCCGGGCTCCTCGTCGTGGTCGGGCGCGACGTCGACGACACGGCGCTGGACGGCGGTGACGGTGACGACCTGCTCGTCGGCGGCCTCCTCGTCGCCGACGAGTCGGGCGGCCTCGGGCGTGGCGCAGATGAGACTGTCCTCGTTGCGGTAGTAGTAGTCTTTCAGCGTCGATTCGAGATAGCTGTGGACATCGCTGCCGCTCTCCATGTCCCAGCGGGCCTGGAGCTCGGCGTTCTTGGTCGGCTGGAGCGCGACGACGTCCGCGAGCCGGTCGCGGGCCTCCTCCGAGAGCGTCATTCGTCAGCGGGTAGGAGCGGGGGGTTACAAGCCCCTTCTGGAGTCCGCTCGTGCCGACGGCATCGATCCGGACCCCCGCGGCGTCAGAGGTCGGCGAGCGTCGCGGCGACGTCGTCCCAGTGGCTCCCCTTCCAGAAGTGCCGGCCGCAGTCCCGGCAGCGCCAGACCGTTCTCTGCGCTATCGCTCGCTACGAAACAGTCTGCTCGATGCCGTTACCCTCGCTACTCGTCTAGTAACGGTGAGTCGCGAAAGACCGTCTCGTCTGGACGCTGGTCCTCCAGATGACGCGCCGACTCCAGTTGCGAGTTCACCAGCGTGTTCACCTGCTCGCCCCAGTCCTCGTCCGGATGGGTTCGGACGTAGGCCGCCCACTCTCGGATCTGTCGGTGGCGGTCCTGGCGATTGCGCTCTCGTTTCCGCTCACGTCTCTCTGAGTCGCTCATACTCGTCTTCCACGCCGAGTTCCGTGGCGTACTGTTCGAGTGCCGCTCGGTTAAGGTTTGGTCCCGCGACTTCGTGGAGATAGCGCGTCCTCGTAGTCTTTTTGCGCGCCCATGTCGAGCTTGTATGCGATCTGGAACTCCAGCGATCCGACGCGGAGCGGTTCGTCCCCGAGCGTGACGGTGATCGCGTTTTCGAGTGAGATCCGGTCGTCGCGGTCCGTCGCGAACTTCAGTTCGACGTTCGGTACCCGATGGCCGTCTTCGGCGATCCGGATCGGGAGGTCGTCTCTGAGTGTCTCGTGCAGGTCCGAGAGCGGCATCGCCGGGCCCCAGTATCCCGCCTCCCGAAGTTCGGTCGCGAGCGCTCTCGCCGTCTCTTCTCCGAACCGCTCGGTGATCACGTCGATGTCCTCTGTCGCGCGTGACCGTCCGAACAACACGGCGACGTAGCCGCTCACGACCGCGTACTCGATCTCGAGAGCGTCGAGGATCGAGACCACGTCCAGTACGAGCCTGTCGAGGTCGTTCGGCGGTTTGTCGATGACGACTCCGTCATCGGTGAACTCCATACCGCGGGATTCGTCGGTATCGCTGATAAACTCTCAGCGTCAGAGGTCGGCGAGCGTCGCGGCGACGTCGTCCCAGTGGCTCCCCTTCCAGAAGTGCTGGCCGCAGTCCCGGCAGCGCCAGACCGTCTCCTCGTGGGGGTCGGGCGCGTAGTCGGGCGTCGGTTCGGTGCGGTCGACGTGTTCGAGGCGCCCGTTACAGGCGCTGCAGTGGGTCGGCGTCTCGGCGAGCGTCAGGTCGTAGCCCGCGGCCGCGAGCTCCCGGAGCTGGTCGACGGGGTCGCGACTCGACAGCAACAGCGCGGGGTCGGCCCGCGTCGCGAGCGCGTGGTCGCGCGTGACGAGCGTCCGCCCCTCGGTCTCGGCGACGGCGAGCGCGGCGTCGTCGGTCTCGGCGCCGCGCGTCCCGGCGTAGGCGGCGTCGTACCCGCACATCCGGAGGTAGGTTGCGAGCTTCCCCAGCATTACGTCGAGCAACAGCGGCGTCTCGCCGGGGCTCTTTCGCGGCGGGCCGTCCGCGCCCGCGCCCGGGTCACCGTTGTCTCCGGCCTCGACCCCGTCGCGGTCGCCCTCGCGCTCGGCCGCGTCGTCGGGCCCGGATCCGGCTTCGTCGCCGTCGCTCTCGCCCGTTCCGTCCGACTCGGCAGTCTCCGCTCGCCCGGTGTCGTCTCCTGTCATGCGACGAACTCGCGAATACCGTCTGGGCCGCGCGTATTCAGTACATCGGTCGTCGCCGCCCACCCTCGCCGCGCGGTGTGGACGCCGTAGCGGACCTGCTCGTAGCCCGCTGGCCGGTGGGCGTCGGTGTTGACGGCGATCGGCGCCCCCGCCTCGACGGCGGTCTTGACCGCGCTCCCGCCGAGGTCGAGTCGATACACGTTCGCGTTTATCTCCAGCGCGGTGTCGTGCTCGGCGGCGACCGTCGCCAGCCGCTCGACGTCCACGTCGAGCCCGCGACGCTGGTTGAGATAGCGACCGGTCGGATGGCCGATGACGTCGACGCCGGGGTGTTCCGCCGCGGCGACCAACCTGTCGGTGCCGTCGCCGTCCAGCCCCGCGTGCGGCGAGGCGACGACCAGGTCGAGGTCGGCCAGCAGGTCCCCGGCCACGGAGATCGAACCGTCGGTCCCGATGTTCGCTTCGACGCCGGTGAACACGGCGATGTCGGCGTCGTCGGCCACCGCCCGGACCTCGGGGATCTGCTCGCGCAACTGTTCGTCGGAGACGCCGACGCCGCCGACCATCCCGGGCCCGGTGGCGTGGTCCGTGATCGCGACGTAGTCGTGACCGAACTCGGCCGCGCCGGCGACCATCTCCGCGATCGTGTTGTCGCCGTCGGACCAGCCGGTGTGGACGTGCAGGTCGCCGCGGATCTCGTCTTCGGCGACCAGATCCGGCAACTCGCCCGTCTGGGCGGCTTCTATCTCGCCCCAGTTCTCCCGCATCTCCGGCGCGATTAGCGGGAGGTCGAGCGCCTCGTACATCCCGGCCTCGGTCTCGCCGGCGATGCGCTCGCCGGCTCGCTGGTCGGCCCCGGGGTCCGCCCCCGACGCGTCGAGCGCCTCGTCGCTCACGTCGAAGACGCCGTACTCGTTCATCTTCAGGTCGCGCTCGATGGCGCGGTTGCGCAGCGCGACGTTGTGGTCCTTGCTCCCGGTGAAATACTGGAGAGCGGCGCCGAACTCGCTCGGGTCGACGACGCGGCAGTCGACGCGGACGCCGCCCGCGCGGACGCTCGCCTTCTGCTCGCCGGCCTCGATGACCGAGTCGGCCTCGGGCCAGTCGACGAAGGCGTCGACGACCGACTCCGAGTCCGCGCCCGCGACGAGCACGTCCACGTCGCCGATAGTCTCTTTCCACCGGCGCAGCGACCCCGCGAGGTCGACTGCCTCGACGCCCGACCGCGATTCCATGTACTCGACGACGCGCTCGCCGTAGGGGCGGGCCTGCCCCAGGAGTTCGCGTTCGGTCGCCTCGCGGGCGAATTCGATGTTCTCGGCGATGTTCTGTTCGGTCTTGGCGCCGAAGCCCGACACCTCGCGGATCTCGCCGGCCGCGGCGGCCGCTTCGAGGTCGTCGAGCGTCTCGACGCCGAGCGCCTCGTAGAGCGCGCCGACGGTCTTCGGCCCCACGCCCTCCACGCGGGTCAGCGCTTCCATGTCGACGGGCAACTCCTCCCTGAGTTCGTCGAGTTCGGCGATGGATCCGGTCTCGACGTACTCGGCGATCTTCGACGCGATGGCGTCGCCGACGCCCTCGATTTCGGCGACGGCGTCCTCCCCGTCGGCGGCGAGTCGTTCCACGTCGTCGGGGGATTCGCGGACGTTCTCGGCCGCCCGCCGGTAGGCCCGTGGCTTGTACTCGACGCCCTGAGCCTCCAGCAGGTCGGCGAACTCTTCGAGCCTGTCGGCCACGTCGTCGTTGGTGGTCATCGGTGGTCCGGGTGTGCGGTCGGCTGGTCAGGCTGTGCGGTCGGGTGGTCGCGGTGCGCGGTCGGGTGGTCAGGCTGTGCGGTCGGGTGGTCGCGGTGCGCGGTCGGGTGGTCGCGATGGACAGTCACTGTCTCGGGCCTCCGCGCGATGACCCGTAGGCACCGCGGCTGTTCTCCTCGTTGCCGAGCGCTTTCTTCAGGAAGTTCATCCAGCGTTTCGTGTCGGCTTTCTCCTGGGCTTCGATCTCGGCCTCGAGGTCGGTCGGGCCGAGGTTCTCGAGAGCGTTGAGCGCGCGGTCGATCCCGACGATGGCGCGGACGAGCTCTTCGCCTTCCTCGCGGGTGATGTCGTCGTGTTCGATGCGGCGCTTGCGCTCGGTGCGCTCGCGGCGGAGGTTCTTCTTGGCCTCCTCGACGCGCTCGCGCTCGCCGGCGGGGACGGTGTCGCGGCGCTTGATCTCGAAGACGAACTCGCGCAGGTCGACCGGTTCGCCCTGGATGTCGATCCGCTCGGGGATGTCGGCGCCGACGGTGGCGCCCTCGCGGCCGATCCGCTCCAGGAGCTGTTTGCGCTCGTACTCTTGCACGCGCGAACGTCCGGGTTGGAGCGGCAAAAACCCACGCGAAACCCACCCCCCCGGATACCGGCAGCGCCCACGCATCGCTCAAGTGGCGCCGGTAGGGCCGCCCCCTCGCTCCCGAAGGGTAGCCCATATATGGGTGGGTCCCCTACAGGACGGTACGACCGTCGCAGCGGACGGCCGGCGATTCCCAAACATGAGCCGCGTATATAGACTCCACTCGACACTGGAACTGCCGCTGGAGGACGTGTACGACTTCTTCGAGGACCCCGACCTCCCCGAGAACGTCGACGACGTCGACATCACGCGCCGGAACAACACGCTGATCATCAGCGCCGTCTCCGCCGACGAGAGCATCAGCAAGTACACGCCAACGGCGCAACTCAAAGCCAGCGTCACCGAGAACCGCGTCTACGAGGAGATCGAAGAGGAAGAGGAAGACGACTCGAGCCCCGTCCACAGCACCAACACCGCGGGCGGCCCGCAGTGGGGCGCCTTCGAGGAAGAGGAGGAGGAACCCCCCTCCGAGCTCGTGGAGTACGCCTGTTTCAAGGGCGACCGCGAGACCGTCCTCCAGAACAGCACGCTCCAGTACGCCATGTTCCTCGTGCTCTGTGACATCGCACGCGAGGCCGAGAAGGGCACGCTCACCGCCATCACCGCCGACGACGAGACGCTCGACGCAGTTCGAATCGTCGACGGCGAGGAACGCCCCGCCTCGATAAACGTCGTCGAAGACCCTCGCGAAGACGAGGACGCCGAAGGCGTCAACTGGCGCGACAACGAGTTCATCTCGTAGCGACCGCGTGCGTTCTGCAGTCCAATCCCGATCGACCGCCAGTGACAACGTCGCCAATCGACGGGCGCTGGTTCTTCGTCCTCGTCCCGACAAGCGGCCGTTACCGGACCGTACGCGAGCTATTACTACCACACGACGCCACCGAGACGCGAGTGGAATGAGCACAGAAACCGACGTCGAGATGGCCGGGTCGGCCAGCGGACTGGGCGACTCGTTGCGGGCCGCACTCGACGGCCTCGGCGAGAACGCGGGCGTCGAACGGGTGTACGGCGAGCCTATCGAACGCGACGGGAAGACCGTCGTCCCGGTCGCCAGAGTCGGCTACGGCTTCGGCGGCGGGTTCGGCAGCGGCGACGACCCCGAGGGCGGCGGCGGGTCGGGCGGCGGCGTCGGCGGCGCCGTCTCGGCCAGACCCGTCGGCGCTCTCGAGATCGACGACGACGAAACCCGGTTCGTCCGCTTCTCGAACTGGAAACGCCTCGCGGTGGCGGCCGCCGCCGGCGTCGCGATCGGCGTCCTCCTCGGACGGCGGTGAACCGCGACACACCGCAGCTCCGGACCGCGCCAGCACCGCCGACCCCCATGCTACGTGCCCACATACACCGTTCGACAGGTCCTCCAAAAGAAACTTATCCCAGCCCCTAATTATATCTCATTACCGATGCCAGAGAACTTCCCCGACTACCTCGACGTCGACTACACGGACGGCGAGGGCGAGGACCCGGCCGACTACCCGCACGTCAACGACAAGATCGAGAAGGCCATCGAGGTCACCCGCGAGGGTCTCGAGGAGTACGAGAACCCCGTCGTGATGTGGACGGGCGGCAAGGACTCGACGCTCACCCTCTACTTCGTCAAGGAGGTCGCCGAGCAGTTCGACCTGGAGGTTCCGCCGGTCGTCTTCATCGACCACTACCAGCACTTCGACGAGCTCATCGACTTCGTCGAGCACTGGGCCGACGAGTGGGACCTGGAGGTCATCTGGGCCCGGAACACCGACGTCGGCGAGTACGTCGACGAGCACGACCTCGAACCCGGCGACGACATCCCGATCGAGGACCTCTCCGAGCACAACCAGAACCACGTCCGCTCCATCCTCGAGTACGAGGAGGACACCTTCCCGTTCCTGCTCGACACCTACGTCGGCAACCACCTCCTCAAGACCGTCGCGCTCAACGACGCCATCGAGGAGCACGACGTCGACGGCATCATTTCCGGTATTCGCTGGGACGAACAGGAGTCCCGCGCGGACGAGACGTTCTTCTCGCCGCGTCACGACCCCGACATCTACCCGCCCCACGACCGCATCCAGACCATCCTCCAGTTCGACGAGGCGGCCGTCTGGGAGGCGTTCTGGAACTTCGTGGTCCCCGACACCGTCGAGGGCTACCCCGACGACGGCTACGTCCCGCAGGGTCAGGACGACCTGCCCGAGGGCATCGAGAAAGAGGACGTCCCCGTCTCGCCGAAGTACTTCGCCGGCTTCCGCTCGCTCGGCAGCGAAGTCTCGACGGACAAGGCGGCCGAGGACCCCGCCTGGCTGCAGGATCTGGACTCGACGACCGAACGCGCCGGCCGCGCCCAGGACAAAGAAGACCTGATGGAGCGCCTGCGCGACCTCGGCTACATGTAGGAAACCACCTTTTCTGCGTCGGGTGTCCTCGGCCGCTTCGCGGCCTGCGGGCACCACTCCTTGAAAAAGCTGGACCAAAAAAGCCGGACGACTCGCTCCCACCGGTCGCTCGCGTCCGGAGAACCGCGCTCGCTCCGCTCGCGCGGACAGTAGCGCAACGGCCGGAAAGTCACAACCCGCACAGCACCGCACAGCACCGCGAATCGCACGGCACCGCGAACCGCACGGCACCGCGAACCGCACGGCAACCGAACCGTACTGCACCGGAAACCGCTCTGCGTCCGCCCCGGCGTCGCCGCCTACGCTCCGCTATCCTCACCCTCGCTCGCGCCGCCGTCAGTCACGCCGCCATCGCCGCCTCCGCCGCTTCCACCGCCGGACCCCTCGCTCTCGGCCATCCCGCGGGCCGAGTCGGCCCAGTCGTCGATGTTCTCGGCGACGTAGTCCTGGCCGCCGAGGCCGACGGCGATGCCGATACCGATGGCGAGCGCGAGCGCGAGCGCGCCGAAGAAGGCGACGACGAACGCCGTGAACGTGTTCGTGAGCAGCCCGGTCGCGACCCCGACCGTGTCGAGGACGATCGTGATCGTGAGGTAGTAGATGAACACCTTCACCGCGACGCCGGCGAGGTTGGTGGCGCGGCCCTCGTCGCTCTCGCTGACGATCCGCCCGACTCGCTCGGCGACCCAGATGCCGACCAGCAACACGATCAGGCCGCCGGCGAGGACGGGCAGGTAGCCGGCGAACGTGTTCAGCAGGGTCGACAGCGCGGTGATCTGGACGATGTCGGCGACGGCGAGCAGGGTCAGCAGGTAGACGTAGTAGGTGACGAGCGAGCCGACGAGGCGGCCGAACTCGCCGCGGCGGTCGCCGAACTGCTCCAGCGGCGTCTCGCGGAGGTACGGGCCGATCCCGAGGCTGCCGACGAGATCCCCGACGATGTTCCCGAGGATCCGACCGACGACGAACCCGATGACGAGCACGAGCACGGCCCCGAGGATCACCGGGAGATACGAGCCGAGATCCGCGAGCAGCTCGGACAGTTCGGGGATGTCGAGTACGTTCGCGGCCGCGAGCACGGCGACGAAGTAGACGTAGTACGAGACGAGTTTCCCGAGCGCTCGCGCGATGGCGTCGCCTTCCCCGGATCCTTCGAGCGCCGTGCCGCTGGCGTAGCGGTCGACGCCGAGGCGGCGGACGACACGCGTGACGAGTCCGCCCAGGAACCGTCCGATCACGTAGCCGACGATCAGGATGACGAGCGCGCCGACGACGACCGGGAGGTAGTCGATCGCGTCGGTGATCGCTTCGTCGATCGCGTCCGACACGGACTGTGTCTGAAGCATCATCACGCTGAAGAGTGTGCTCAGCATACCGATATTGGGGACAGCGTCGTGCTTTGTAACGGACAACCTATCTCGGCTAACGTCGGGTTTCTCGCGCCCGTCGATCGGGGTCGTGTGTCCGGACTCGCCGACCGTGCAGCGACTGATCGGTAAGGTGGAATTATGGGGATAGCGGCCAAGTACCGAACGCATGCCAGACGATATCGAAGGGACGGTCCACGAGTCCCGCCGGAAGCGCAGCCGCCTCGGCATCGCGTCGTACTTCCGCCGGATCGCCAGGTCGCTCCGCCGCGGCGAGCCGGTCCCGGCCGACGAGGAACAGACCGTGACCGTCGACCCCGCCGCCGAACCCGAATTCGAGATCGAGGTCGAGGAGGAAGACGGGACGGTGAGCCTGGAACTCGAGATGGAGTGGGAGGGCGACGCGGCCGATATCGAGACGGACGTGGTCGCGAGCAAGGCCACCTTCGAACTCTACGAGGACAGCGCCGACGAGTGGCGCTGGCGGCTCCGCCACCGGAACGGCAACGTCATCGCCGACGGCGGCGAGGGCTACTCGAAGAAGGACAACGCGACGAACGGCATCGAGAGCGTCCGCGAGAACGCGCCCGGCGCACCCGTCGAGGACCAGTCGAAAGACGAGACGGCCGACCGCGAGGGCGCCAGCGCGGCGACGTTCGAGCTCTTCGAAGACAATGCGGGCGACTACCGCTGGCGCCTGCGCCACGACAACGGCGAGATCATCGCCGACGGCGGCCAGGGCTACTCGTCGAAACAGAAAACCAAACAGGGCCTCCGCAGCGTGCAGACGAACGTCCCCGGCGCGCCCGTCGAAGAGCAGGACTGAGCGGCACCGCGACGGCCGAGCTCAGAAAAACAGCGCCGGCACCGTGTTCCGGAAGATGTTGAGCGAGATGAGAAACAGGAGGCCGACGACGAACCAGTTGAACTTCGTCCGGTCGACCTCCAGCCGTCGCAGGTACGTTCCGAGGAGCAGGCCGACGGCGGTGACGACCGCGATGACCGACCCGAGCCAGAGGCGGTAGGTCGTCATGAGGTCCGTGAAAAAGACCATCTGGAGGATCCGGACCGTGAAGACCGTCGCCAGCACCATCGAGAGCCCGCCGATGTACCGCTCGACGTCGCGCTCGAACGTGTGGAAGTAAGCCGGCAGCAGGGGGCCGAGATTGGCGACGGCCAGGAGGAACCCCTCGAGGAATCCGGCGGAACTGAGCGCGACCGGGTGGTGGGCCCCCTCGACCGTCACGAAGTTCTGGACGACCTGAAACGCGACGTACCCGAAGATGACGAGGCCGATCAGAAACGGGACGATCGGACCGGTGTCGAACTCCGCGAGGAAGGTGACACCGATGACGGCCCCCGCGGTCGCGAGAACGAGCAACACCCACTCCTCGCGGACGAACTCGAGTCCGGTGTCGGTCTCGCCGATCTGGAACACGTTGATCATCCAGGGCGGGATCGCGAGCACGACCACGGCGAGCGTCGGGTCGATCACCGAGGCGAAGATGGGGGTCGTGATGAGCGCGTAGCCGAACCCGATCATCCCCTTGACCGCGCCGGCCGCGACCGCGACGACGACGAACAGCGCGAGGAGTCCACCGGAGACGTCCGACTGCAGACCCTTCGTCACGTGCTCCGTTCCGGGGAAGAAGACGACCGACCCGACGACGACCGCCAGCGTCGCCACGGCCATCATCACCTCCCGGTACCTGAGAGCGCGCAAGTTCGCGACGAACTGTTCGGCGTCGATTTCCGACTGCTGTGTACCCATGACTCGAACCCTCGTGATCCGGCGACGACCCTTCGGCTTCGCCGCCCTTTGATCTGGTTCTGCCGGTAAATGTCCCCCACGACTCCGGAAGGCGCCACGCGACGAACGGGCGGGGAGACGCGCTCTGACGCGCCCGAGCTCCCGAAATCGCCGGAGAACCGCGACGCAGATACCGGCAAATTCCGCGCCCACGGTCGGCCACAGCGTTTCGGTCGCGATTCCCGGTTGCCGGTCGGTCAGACGGCCTTCCGACGGGACCAGACTTTTGCCGGATTCGGCCGAAGTGGGGGCGATGCGACTCGATCGACGAGCGTTCGTCGCCGCGCTGCTGGCCGCGAGCGTCGGCGGGATCACGCTCACCGAGGCGCGGAGCTACCTCGACCGGTTCGCGCCGCTGTCGGGCGACGCGTGGGCGGCGGCGACCGCCGAGACCCGCGAGCGGGTGCCGACCCCCTACGGTCGGGCGACGATCCGCTACGACGACGCCGGCGTTCCCACCGTTCGGGGCGACACCGAGCGCGCGCTCTACTTCGCCGTCGGCTACGCCCACGCCGCCGACCGCCTGTTCCAGATGGACCTCTTTCGCCGCCGGATGGAGGGGACCCTCGCGGCCGCCGTCGGCGACCAGGGGCTGGAGACCGACCGCTTCAACGCGAAGATGGACTTCCGCGGCGCCGCCGAGGCCAACTGGGCCGCCGTCGAGGGGACCCGCACCGGCGACGCCCTCGAAGCCTACGCCGAGGGCGTCGAGGAATACCGCACGGGCGAACAGCTCCCGCTCGAGTTCGAGCTGCTTGACTACGACCCGAAGCCGTGGACGCCCGTCGCCTCGATGCTCGTCGAGAAACAGATCGCCTGGGGACTGACCGGCAGTTTCCGCTCGCTGCGCAAGGGTGTCGCGTCGGACAAACTCGGCCCCGACGTGGCCGACTCACTGTTCCCCGCGCGGATGGACCACGACGTGCCGATCCTGCGTAGCGAGGGCGGAGCGGGCGGTGCGGCGAGTCGAGGCGATGCCGGTGTCACTGACGCCGCGGCGTCGATCGACGCGAACGCCGACGCCGATTTCGCCGACCTGGCGGGCTGGCTCTCGGGGTTCGAGTCGCCGCCCGGGATCGGTTCGAACAGCTGGCTCGTCGGCCCCGAACACACCGCGAGCGGGCAGCCGCTCGTCGCGAACGACCCGCACCTCACCCTGCTGGCGCCGCCGGTCTGGCACCAGATGTACCAGCGCCGGCCGGGCATGGCCGTCGGCGGCGTCTCCTTCCCCGGCGTGCCGTTCGTCGTCATCGGCGAGAACCGCTCGGGCGCGTGGGGCTTCACCAACACCGGCGCGGACGTGCTCGACGTCTACACCTACGAGCGCGACGGCGACCGCTACCGCTACGGCGACGAGTGGCGCGAGTTCGACACCGAAGAACGCACTCTCAAGGTTTCCGGCGGAAGCGACGAGACCGTCACCGTCCGCAAGACGGTCCACGGCCCGGTCGTCGAGCGCGAGAACGTCTCCGTCGGCGTCGCCTGGACCGGTCTCCAGGCCTCCCGGACCTCCATCGCCGTCCACGAACTGGACCGCAGTAGCAACCGCGAGGAAGCCCTGGCCGCGCTCGCGAAGTTCGACTGCCCCACGCAGAACGCCGTCTACGCCGACCGCGATGGGAACTCCGCGTTCCACGTCACGGGGCTCATCCCCGTTCGGCAGACCGACGGCGAGGTCGTCCGCGGCGACGACGTTTTCAACGGTTCCGACCGCGAGAGCGAGTGGCCGGGCTACGTCCCATACGGCGCGCCCGACTACGAGACCGGCTGGATCCCGTTCGACGAGAAACCGGGGGTACGCGACCCCGACTACCTCGCGACAGCGAACCAGCGCGTCGTCGACGACCCCGAATACTACATCGCCGAGGCCTACGCCGGCCCGTTTCGCGCCCGGCGGATCTACGACCTGCTCGATCGGCGCGCGGCGAGCGACGACCCCTTCGACTTCGAGCTGATGCGCGAGGTCCAGCGCGACGTGCGCGACGAGCGCGCCGCCACGTTCGTCCCCACTATCCTCGACGCCCGCGGTGCGATGGACGACCGCGCCCGCCGCGCCGCAGACCGGCTGGAGGGGTGGAACTACCGGATGGGTCGGGACTCCCGCGCGGCGCTCGTCTTCGAACGGTTCGTCGACCACTACCGGCGGGCGGTGTTCGAGGAGAGCCTCGATTCGGTCGGGCTGGACGACGACTTCTACCCGAACGACTGGGTGCTCGTGACTCTCGACGCCGGGAGCTTCTGGTTCACCGACCCGCCAGCCGGGGAGGCGCGCTCGCGGGCGGACGCCATCGCCGAAGCGATGGCCGAGACCGCGAGCGAAATCGACGACGAGGGCTACGAGACCTACGGCGACTACAACCGCACCGCCATCGACCACCCCTTCGACCTGGACTTTCTCAACTACCCGCGGCTGCCCACGGACGGCTCGCCCGCCACAGTACGGAACTTCCGGAAAGAGAGCGACGCCGGTAGCAGTTTCCGCCTGCTCGCGCGCTTCGACGAGGCGGACTCGCTGGGGATCATCCCCGGCGGCAACGACGGCGATTACTTCTCGGACCACTACCGCGACCAGCTGCGCGAGTGGGCCAACGCCGAGTACCGCCCGCTCACGGCGACAACGGAGGGGGATCCCGCCATCCGGTTCGAGCCGAACGGTGGGGGCGGGAGCGACGGAGGTGGGAACGATGGATAGCGGAGAGTCGCCGTTCGTGCGCCTCTACGCGGCCCAGCGGACCCCGCGCGAGCGGTGGGCGCTGACGCTCGCGGCGGCGGTCGTCGGGCTCGCGCTGGCGACGGTCCACTGGGCCGGCCTGCTCGCCGGCGGTGCGCTCGTGGGCCTCGCCTGGCCGACGCTCCGGCGCGCGCTCGTCGCCGGCCTCGGCTTCGCCGCGCTCGCGCTCGTCGCCGCGGCCGCCGAGTTCCTGCTCGCCGGCGTCCTCGAGAAGTCGCTCGCGATGGGGCAGATCACGTATCTCGCCGTCGCGATCCCGATCGTCGCCGGCCTGCTCGGCGCGAGCGCGCGGGGGCTGTTCCCGGACGCGCCGGTCGACGCCGGTGAGCAGTGATGGAACGTACAGCCGGTATCGACCTGGTCTGAACGGAAGTTCTATGTAGCGTTATCTCGTTAGCGATAGCTAGGAACGGACCCGCAACCGCGGACGACGGACGATTCTGACCATGATCGAACTGATGGACCCGACGGCAGCGAAAGTCGTCTTGGCGATTCAGAGCGGCGATTCTATCAATCGCGTCGCGAACAAAATCGGCGTCTCGTACTCGTGGGTGTACGACTGGATCGAACGGCTGGAAAACGCAGATATTATCGCCAATACAGATAGCGGTCTCCGGGTCGTCGACCACGAGATGCGCCGGCAGTACGCCGAGATGACGGCCGCGTTGGTCAGTCGCGACACCGTCTCACAGGACGAAGCGTACGTCGTCCCGCACTTCGCCGGGATGGAGTTCGCGTACACCGAGATCGACGCCGCGTACGTCTGGACACACGGTGGCTATCAGGTCGCTCGCGGTCACGACGACTACCCTGTGTTCATCGAGGTCCACGAGCGCGATGTTGAGCGGTGGGCCGCGTTCTTCCAGCGGTTCGGTATCGGCGCGACGGTCGGCGAGCGCCCGGACGCCAGCGAGGTTGAGGGGGGTGTCCACTACGTCCTGTTCCCGAAGACCGACGGCATCGATGTCGAGTGGGTCGACGGCAACCCCGTCATCCCGCTGGACGACGCCGTCGATCAGATGATGGCGAACCGCCCGGCGTACGAGCCCGCCCTGGAGATCATCGCCGACGAGCACGGGGTGGATATCGACGCGTCGCATCACAGCGCGACCGCGGACTGATCGGAGCTAGCATGAGTCTCCCCGAACGCCAGGCCGAACTCGTCGAAACGCACCGCGCGATTCGGGACGCCGGGTTACCGTACGTTCTCGTCGGTGGCTGGGCCGTCTCGGCCTTCCAGGCCCGATTCACGACCGATATCGATACGGTGATCCCGGCAACCGCCCTCGACGATTACGATTCGCTCCTCGTCGGTCTCGGGTACGAGAAGCGGTTCGAGCGGGACGTCTCGAACGAGTACGACGGTCGAATGGTCCAATACGCGAAACCGGTCGGTGAGAACGAGGTGACGTTCGAGACGCTCGTCGACGCGATGGGGTGCCGACAGACGGACGCCGAGTGGTCGTATCGGTATCTCCACGAGCACAGCACCGTCGAATCGATCGATATCGCCGAAGACCTCGACGGACGGATCCCCGAGCCGGCACTCCTGTTCGCGATGAAACTCCACAGCGGCCGCACGGCCGATACCCGCGACCTCGTCGTCATCAGCACGCAAACGACGTTCGACCGCATCGAGCGACACGTCCATCGCGGCGACTCCGAGAAACTCGCTGGACAGATCGAGACGGTGCTGGACCGCCTCCAGCGAGACGGGTTCGAGGACTCCTTCAAGGGCGTCTTCCGACAGAAATCGGTGCCGGTGGAGGCGGTCGAGGAACTCGTTTCGTTCCTCTGCGCGCAGCGAGACAGGAATCGGTGATAGAGCGTCGACCGTGCGGAGCGAGGCTTTTTGACGGTGGGGCGTGCTAATCGACGTAGCATGGGAACCTGGACTCAGGACTCGTACATGCGAAAGAGCGTGCTCATCACGCTGCTGTGGCTGGTGGCGATGTTGCTCGGCGGGCTGGCGCTGCTCCAGTTCGGCGACGCGATCCAGAACGCGCTCGCGTGAGACGGGTCCCGACGCCGACCCCCGACCCCCAACCTCCGATCGTTCAGCTGCTGCGAGGCGTGACTCGGAGCCGGCATCGGAGAAAGTATCATACGAGGGGCGAGCGTGAGGGGGAACGATGGTTGAGATAGCGACCGACGTCAACCGGCCGCACGTCCCCGGCGACGGGGCGACGGTCTCGGCGACGGTCGACGTCGAACCGGGGGAACAGACGGCGGCCGCGGAACGCCATGTGCTGCTGTGTCTCGACACGAGCGGGTCGATGGACGGCGCGAAACTCGACCAGGCCCGCGAGGGCGCCGAGTGGGTCTTCGGCCTGCTCGAACCCGACGACTACGTCGCCATCGTCGCCTTCGACTCCGAGGCGTCGGTCGTCATGCGCCCCACGCGCTGGGGCGACACCTCCCGCGAGGCCGCGATGACCCACGTGAACGACCTCGGCGCTGGCGGCGGCACCGACATGTACGACGGGCTCTCGACCGCCCGCGACGTGCTGGAGTCGCTCGCCCACCGGCCCGAGACCGACGACGCCGTCCGCCGGATCTTGCTCCTCTCGGACGGTAAGGACAACAGCCACGACCCCGCGGACTTCGAGGGGTTGGCGAGAGAGGTCGACGACGCGGGGATCCGGATCCTCTCGGCGGGCATCGGGACGGACTACGCCGAGGAGACGATCCGAACCCTGGGAACGACCGCCCGTGGCGAGTGGACCCACCTCGAATCGCCCGGCGACATCGAGGCCTTCTTCGGCGACGCCGTCGAGCAGGCCCAGTCGGTCGTCGCGACCGACGCCGAACTCGAACTCGACGCCGCGCCCGGCGTGGAGGTGAGCGAGGTGTATCGGGCGCTCCCGCAGGCCCAGGAAGTCGCCGTCGACTGGGCGGGCAACACCGCCCGCGTCCCGCTGCCGGACCTGGCCGAGCGCGAGCGCCAGCGCGTCGTCCTGAAGGTCCACGCGCCCGCCCACGAGATCGGCGAGGAGGTGACGCTGGTCGACGTGACCCTCGCGGCGCAAGGCCGGCGCGCGGTCGACCGCATCGCCGTCGAGTACACCGACGACAACGCCAAACTCGCGGCGCACAACGAGGACGTCTCGCTCGACCACCGCCAGACAGTCGTGCGGACGGAACTCGGGAAGGGCAACGTCGACGCCGCCGAGACGGAGGTCGAGAAGATGACCCGCGTCCACGGCGAAGACACGCAGATCGTCCGCGACGTGCAACAGCAGACCGAACTCGTCAAGGAAGGGGGGCGCGCCGAGCGCGACCGGGCGACTCGAATCGTCGACGACCCCGGCATCGACCCCAGTCGCGAATGACGGGGCCGTCTGAGGGGGGTCGCGAATGACAGGGCCGTCGGCGGAGGGTCGCGAGTGACAGGACCGTCCGAGGGATCGGTCGTCGACGGCCGCTACGAACTCGGCGAGACCGTCGGCGAGGGCGGGTTCGCGAAGGTGTTCCGCGCGACCGACCGCGATACGGGCGAGGAGGTCGCGGTGAAGGTCCCCAACTACGAGGGCAGTCGCAACGACCGCGACATCGTCACCCGCTATTTCGAACAGGAGGCCGAGACGCTCGCGGCCATCCGCGACGCCGGCGGCCACCCGAACCTGATGTCGCTCGTCGAGACGACGAGCCACGGCGACACCACGGTACTGGTCGTGGAACTCGTCGACGGCTACGAACTCGACAGCGCGATCCGGCGGACCGGCCCGCTCGACGATATCGAGGAGGTCCGCGAGATCGGGATCGCGCTCTGTGACGCGATGAGCTTCCTCCACGAGAACGAGATCGTCTACCGCGACCTGAAGCCGGACAACGTGATGATCACTGAGCGCGGGGGGACGGTGACGCCGGTGCTCATCGACTTCAACACGGCGACGGGCTTCGACGAGGGCGACGGGGCCGACCAGACGATCATCGTCGGCCCGTACAAGCCCCGCGAGGTCGCCGAGGCCGACCAGAGCGAGTTCCGCCAGGGGCCGTGGTCGGACGTCTACTCGGTCGGGAAGATCCTGCTCTATCTGCTCAAGGGGACGGTCCCGCGGAAAGACGGCGTCGACCCGCGCGATTTCGGCGCGACGTGCGACGCCTACCTCGCCGAGACCGTCGAGATGGCGACCCGCACCGACCCCGGCGAGCGCTACCGGAACGCGACGGCGATGAAGCGCGTCCTCGAGTCTCGGGACCCGGCGCCGCCGGCGGCGGCGACGATCACCTACACGCAGGCGGACCGGGAGTACACGGTCTACCCGGGGGACACGATCGGGCGCCGGTACGCCAGCGGGCCGACGCCGTCGGTGGCCATCGAGGACGACGACGAGTACATCTCGACGGTGCAGGTGCAGTTCGACACGGACGGCGAGGGGGAGTGGTTCGTCAGGGACCGGAGTCTCAACGGGACCTACGTGCAGACCGGCGGGGGGTGGCAGCGCGTCCTCAGCGAGGACGGGCGCCAGCGGCTGGAGGCGTCGGGCGAGGACCCAACGGACGGGAACGGCGAGACGCCGCCGGAGGTGTTCGGGCTGCGCGACGGCGACCTGGTCGCACTGGTCCACCCGAGTTACGGCGTCACCTTCGAATTTCACACGGCATAACCATGCAGTACGCGACACACTACGACGTCGGCGACCGCAAGCGCACGGACGGCATCAACGAGGACAGCGTCGCGATCACCGTCTTCGAGGACGGCCACCGCGACGGCTATCTGGGCCCCTCGAACCCGCCGGGAAGGGACAGCGACGCGGACGCCGCGTCGGAGGACGGGTCGGAAACGGGGGGAGGCGAGGGCGGCGAGGGCGGCGAGGACAGCAAGAGTGGCAGCGTCGGCGACGCGACGGCTGCCCCGGAGGCACAGACGACCGTCAGAGAGGCCGACACAGAGGGGGGCGAGACGGACGAAGCCGAGAGGGACGGGACCGAAACGGACGAAGGCGACGCAGAGGACGCCGGTGCGGCCGCCGACCGGGAGCCGCAGAACCGGAGCGCGGCGGTGTTCGCGCTGGCCGACGGCGCGGGCGGGCACGAGGCCGGCGACGTGGCCTCCTACATCGCCTCGACGGTGGTCTGCGAGCACCTCGCGGGGACGGCGGTGCGAGCGGCCCGGAACGACCCCGCGGGCTTCGAGGTACCCCTCGATTCGCCGCTGCCCGAGCGCCCCCGCGACGACGACATCGAGGCGGCCGTCGCGGAGGCCATCGTCGCGGCCCACCGCGAGATCGTCGCCTACGCGACCGAGAGCGGCCAGCAGGCCCACACGACCGTCGTCGCCGGGGTCTGTGTCGGCGGGCGACTCCACTACGGGTGGGTGGGCGACAGCCGCGCCTACGTGGTCAACGCGGCCCGCGAGGAGATCACGCGGCTCACCGCCGACCACGCCGTCGTCGAGCGCCTTCGCGAGGCCGGACAGATCGACGAGATCGAGGCGCTGGTCCACCCGCGGGGCAACGAGATCACCCGCGCGCTCGGCGGGTCCGGCCGCGCGGATCCGGAGACGGCGACCGTCGAGGTGGAGACGCGGACGGTGCCGATGTACGCCGAGGACGTGGTGCTCGTCACCAGCGACGGGCTCGTCGACGCTCAGACCGAGGCCGCGAAACTGTACGAGTGGTACGTCGACGCCGACCGCGACGATGACATGGCCGAGGTCGTCCGCGACCGCGCCGTGACCGAGGACGAACTGCGCGAGCGCGTGCTGTCGGCGCGGTCGATCGAAGCGGCGGCCGCCGACCTGACCGCGCTGGCAAACGAGCGCGGCGGCAAGGACAACCTCTCGACGGTGCTCTTCCGCGACGGGACCCTCCCCGAAACCCCGGACGACCCGCCGGACCGGTCGGTCCACGCGCCACCGGCCGTCGAGGACCGCCAGACGCTGCTCGGGAACACCGACTGACTCGCTCGGGAGTACCGACTGACTCCGGCCGGACGCCTGTGCGCGAACAGCGCACGACCGGGGGCAACTGTTTTCATGACCGGCCTGCATATCCCGACAGCTATGTCGCACAGCACGAGCGGGTCGGTCGAGTGTCCGCTTTGCGGCGAGACGTTCGACCCGTCCGCAGCGGGGGGCTGGTGCACGAACTCGGACTGCGGGGAGTGGCAGTACGAGGACGTGGCAGACACGATCGACGACGACGACCGCGACCGGGACGCCGTCGGGGACGCAACGGTCGACGACGACACAGCGGCCGACGGCGACGACGCGGTCGACGACGTGAGGGAGCACTCGTCGGCCGACGCGGACGCATCGCCGGGCGACGTCGACGAACTGTCCGACGAGGGCGACGCCGAGGCTGAAGGCGAAGTCGAAGCGGCCGCCGTCGAGACCGACGCGGCCGACGAAGCGAGCGGCGACGTCGAACCGGAGCCCGATGCCGAACGGGAAGCCGAGGGCGAACAGGGGATCGAGACCGGGACGGGGTCGGATTCGGCGCCGGGGGAGGCCGCGGTCGACGAGGCGGACAGCGAGAGTGCCGGAGCGACCGACCAGTCAGCCGGAGTCGGCGAGCGGAGCGGGGACGACCCCGAACTCGCCTGCCCGTCCTGTGGCGACGCGGTCGAGGCCGAGGACAACTTCTGTGCCAACTGCGGCGAGGACGTGTCGTCGCTTGAACCGGGTCCGCTGACCGAGTGTCCGAGCTGCGAAGCCGAAGTCGGAGCCGAGGACAACTTCTGTGCCAACTGCGGCGAGGAGCTCTCGCAGTACCGGCCAGGGGCGAACGACGCCGAGGAGACGACGGACGACGCCGAGGAGACGACGGACGACGCCGAGGAGACGACGGACGACGAAGCGGCGAACGGTGCCGGCGAGGTGACCGCGGACTCGGCAGACGAGTCCGCAACTGACGGCGAGGAAGCGGCCGGCGCCGGGGGCGAATCCACCGATGAGAGCGCCGCGACGGGCGAGGGAGCGGACCGGCGCGTGACCGAGGCGGCGCCGGTCGACGAGTCGCTGACGCTGGTCGTCCGCAATCACGAGATCGAAGTGTGGGACGGCGACGTCGTCGGGCGCGAGGTCCGCAAGGTCATCATGGAGACCGGGGGCGACGAGGACGACGCCGTCAGGGTCCACCGCGAGCACGTCCAGTTCGAGTACGAGGACGGCGGGTTCGCCCTCGTCGCGCTGGGGCAGAACCCGACCGTCGTCAACGGCGAGCGCGTCGAGCAGGGCGAGCGCGTCCCCGTCTCGCCGGGCGACCGGATCGAGCTCTCCAAGGTCGCCAAGATGCGCGTCCGGGAGCCCTGACCGCGCCGCCCGGGCCAGGTAACATGGACACCTCCGACCTCCGCCGCGAACTCGGCACGTCGGTCCGCCTCCTCGCCGGCCCCGAGCGGTGGCTCTTGCTCGGGCTCCTCGCGGGGGGCGTCGGCTACCTGGTCTGGGTCGCGGGCACCGCCGTCGCCGTCTCGCGGGCCGCCGAGGCGCTCGCGGGGCCGGTCTCCGTCGACCCGTGGTCGAGCGGGGCCGCGGGGCTGGCCGTCGCCTTCGCGCTCCTGTGGGTCGTCGCGCCGGCCGCGCTGGCAGTCTACTTCGTCGTCGGGAACCTCACCAACCTCCGCGGGAACATCGACCAGCCCTACCGCGTCGACCGCCCGCTCGTCCTCCTCGTGCCGCCGCTGGTGGCGCTCGCCGCCGTCGTCGGCGTCGCCGTCGCCCGCGAGTCGGCCTCGCCGGCCGTGCTCGCCGCGGTCGGCGCCGCGAGCGCGCTCTTGCTCGTCCGAACGGTCGCGTACGGCTACCGCGTCTACTCCCTGTCGGTCCCGCGACTGCTGCAGGCGCTCGTGTTCGTCGCCGCGGCCGTCGCCGGGCTGGCGGTTGTGAGCCGGGCGGACTCGCTGACGGGCCAGGAAGCGCTCGTGGCGGCCGTGGCCGACCGCTACGGCGTCGCTGAGTACGCCTTCGGCGAGACGACTGTCGCGGGACTGTCGGCCCCGACGCTCCCGCTCGCGGCCGCCGTCGCGCCGGCCGCACTGGCGTTCGCGTATCTCGCCGTCCAGTTGCTCGCGAGCGTCGTCGTCCGGGTCCGTCGGCCCGACGTGCCGCGGTCGTCGATCCGCGCCGGCCAGCGCTACCCCGCGGTCGTCCAGCCCGGCACCTCGCGACGACTCGCGATGGGGACCGGTTCTCCGGTCGCCGGGGGCGGCGGTGCCGCGGCCGCCGGTTCCGACGGCGAGAATGGCGATGCGACCGCGGACGCGGCGGCGAACGACGACGGGACTGACGGTGACGGAGCGGCCGCGAGCGGCGCCGAAGAGTCGGACGACGGTCCCGGCGGCGCGGACGCGAGCGCGGACGACCGCATGGGCCAGACGCGGGTGTTCACGCCGCCGGACGACGCGGACCCGATGCCGGCCGACGGCCCCGGTGAAGAGAGCGCGGACGCCGCCGCCGACGCGACCGACGTGGTCGAGGGCGGCAATGCCGTCAAGAGCGAACTCTGCCCGATCTGCGGCGCGACCTACGAGGCCGACGCCGACCGGACCCAGTGCCCGAACTGCGACGCCGTCCTCGATACCGAGTGACGCGCCGTGGCCGCGGCGACGGCCGGGCTGACACGGATTCTCAGCGCGCGTTCTCGATGCCCGCCAGCGCGTCGGGGTTCTCGATGCTCGAGAGGTCGCCGGGGTCCTCGCCGGTGTAGGTCGCGGCGATAGCCCGTCGGAGGATCTTCCCGCTCTGGGTCTTCGGGAAGGCGTCGACGAACAGCACTTCCCGCGGGCGGAACGGCTTGCCGAGTTCCTCGCCGATGGTCTCCCGGACCGCTTCGCGGAGCGCGTCGCTCTCTTCGCGGTCGGGTTCGACGACGACGTAGCAGACGACGGCGGTGCCGGTGGTCTCGTCGGGGACGCCGACGGCGGCGGCCTGGTTGACCGCGGGGTGTTCCATCGCGGCGCCCTCGACCTCGGCGGGACCGACCTTGCGCCCGGCGACGTTGAGGGCGTCGTCGGCCCGGCCGTGCAGGAACCAGAAGCCGTCTGCGTCCTTTTGCGCCCAGTCGCCGTGGTCCCAGAGGTTCTCCCACGTCGACCAGTACTCCCGGAGGTAGCGCTCGTCGCCCTGCCAGAGCGACTTCGTCATCGACGGGCAGGAGTCGCGCGCGACCAGGAACCCGCGTTCGCCCGCCTCGGCGACGGACTCGCCATCGCTGTCCACGATGTCGATATCCATCCCCAGTCCGGGACCGCCGAGCGTACAGGGCTTGAGCTCCTGGATCGGCATCGGCATCAGGAAACAGCCGCAGATCTCGGTGCCGCCGGAGATGTTGACGATGGGCGTCTCGCCCCCGCCGACCGTCTCGTAGAACCACAGCCACGACTCGGGGTCCCAGGGTTCGCCCGTCGAGCCGAGAACCCGGAGACTGGACAGGTCGTGGCCCTCGACCCACTCGTCGCCCTGCTTGCGGAGCGCGCGGATCGCCGTCGGCGAGACGCCGAACTGCGTGAGGGCGTGCCGGTCGATCATCGACCAGTAGCGGTCGGGCTCCGGGTGGTCGGGCGCCCCCTCGTACATGAAGACGGTGTTGCCGAAGTGGTGGTTACCGATCAGGGTCCACGGCCCCATCATCCAGCCGATGTCGGCGACCCAGAAGAATCGGTCCGCGGGCTTCAGGTCGAAGCCGAAATACAGCTCCTTGGCGCACTGGACCAGCACGCCGGCGTGGGTGTGGACGATGCCCTTCGGTTCGCCCGTCGTCCCCGAGGAATAGAGGAGCATCGACTCGTGGCTCGCGTCGAGTTCGCGGGGCTCGTACTCGTCGCTGTGGGGCGTGACGGCCTCGCCCCACCACTCGTCCCGGCCCTCGGTCCACGGCACGTCGTGTCCCTCTGGGCCAGTATTGCGCGAGCCCAGCCTGTCGTAGACGACCGCGCTTTCGACGTGTCCAGCCTCGTCTATGGCCTCGTCGGCGGTCGCTTTCAGGCGGACCTCGCTCCCTCGGCGGTAGAAGCCGTCCCCGGTAAAGAGGACCTCGGGCTCGGCGTCGTCGAGGCGAGTGGCGACGGCGTCGACGCCGAACCCCGAAAAGATGGGGACGGCGATGGCCCCCACCGCGAAACAGCCGTAGAGGATCGAGACGACTTCGGGGACCATCGGCATGTACAGGGCGACGGTGTCGCCGGTCTCGACGCCCCGCGATTCGAGGTAGTTGGCGACTCTGTTCGTCTGGCGAGCGAGGTCGTGGAAGGTGATCTCCCGGACCTCAGTGGGCTGGCCGCGCTCGTCGACGGGTTCGCCCTCCCAGATGCAGGCCACCGTGTTGCGCGTCTCCGCGTCGACCGCGGCGTGGCGGTCGCAGACGTTGTGCGCGATGTTTGTCGTTCCGCCGGGGTACCACTCCGTGAACTGCGGGCCGCGGCTGTCGTCGCGGACGCGGTCGTAGTCCTCGAAGAATTCCACGTCGAGGTAGTCGACGACGGTGTCCCAGAACCAGTCGACGCCCGACGCCGGGTTCCCCGGGTCGGCGGTGGTCGTCCGCTCGATCAGTTCCTCGTAGTCGCCGATACCGTACTCCCGCATGAACGCCCGGACGTTCGTCGACTCGACGAACTCCTCGGAGGGGCTGTGGACTACCTCGTCGATGTCCGCGAGCGATTCGGTCGCCATACCGTATTGTGGGTGAACGATCACAAAGGATTTACCCGGCCGCTCGCGGTGTCGGTCCGGCCGCTCGCTCCGGGTCGTCGTCCCCGCAAGGACTTTTCCCGTGGCCGCCGGAGTGTGAGATATGTACGTACGGGACGCGCGAAACCGCGACGAGGCCTGGTTGCTCGACCACATCGAGGCCATGGGGTTGGACGAGACGGCGTTCCGGTCCCGGGACTACGTCATCGCCATCGACGAGGCGGACAACGAGAAGGCCGGCTTCGGCCGGATCCGCGTCCACAAGACCGACGACGGGGAGATCTGCGAGCTCACCAGCATCGGCGTGCTGGAGGCGTGGCGCGGGCAGGGCGTCGGCGCCCACGTCGTCGAGCGACTCGTCCGGACGGCCGACGACGAAGGGTTCGACGACGTCTACTCGCTGACCGGCGACCCGGACTACCTCGCGCAGTTCGGCTTCGAGCGCATCGACGTGACCCAGCTCCCCGAGCGGCTCCGCGAGCGACTCGCGGAGAAACAGGAGTCCATCGAACCGGACGCGGTGCCGATGCGGCTGGACCCCGCGCGCTTCCGGATGCCGAGCGACCGCCGCGAGGCGTTCAAGTCCGCCAGCGCCGACGAGGGCGAACCGGAACCCGAGGAGGGACCCGAGGACTTCGGTATCGACCCGGACGAGGCCACCTACAAGTACGACACCGGTCGGTGACGCCGCGGGAGCCACCGCCCGCTGAAGCCGGAGCATCCACCGACACGCCGCCCGCGTGCAGCGTCGCGAGGCGGCCGGGAACGGAAGTTTAAAGGCCGCGACAGAGCCAGTTTCGAGGCAAGACAATGATACCGCTCCAGCTCGTCGATTCGTTTCTCCTGAAACTGAATCTGGGCGACGCGATCCTCGCGGGGTTCGCGCTCGGGCTGCTCGCCGTCCTGCCGCTGAAGTCCCGCAAGCTCGCGACGCTGCACGTCATCGCGTTCGGCACCCTCCTCCTCGTCAGCCCCGTGAGCCTCTACGAGATCAAAGACCTCAGCTTCCTCGCAGAGCCGGTCCAGTACAAACTCGTCGGCATCGTCCTCCTCATCATCTCGCCCGTGCTGTACACGACCGCCGACAAGTGATCCGCCGCGCGTCCTGACCCGTTCTCGCTCGCCGTCTCCGCGCCTCGAAGTCACTCGATCTTGCTCAGCGCCGCGAAGAAATCCAGCGGCGGCCCCGCGACCCTGACCGACTCGGCCGCGCGCTCGATGGTCACCTGCGTCGGCGCGTCGAGTTCCCGTCGGGCGCGACCGTCGCTGACGGCGTAGCTCCCGTCGGGCGCCTCGACGCGGACCGTGACAGTACTGTCAGCGCCGACGACCAGCGGCGGCATCGGCTCCTCGGCGCACATCTCGGTGACGACCAGCGACCCCACCTCGGGGTGGACCAGCGGCCCGCCCTCGCTGAGATTGTACGCCGTGCTGCCCGTCGGCGTCGCGACGAGGACGCCGTCGGCCTCACCGCTCGTGTACAGCGAGCCGTCGACCCTGACCTCGAGTGCGGCGCCGCCGCCGTGGCCGCGTCGGGGACCCTGCACGACGACTTCGTTCAGCGCCGCGGGGAGCGCCCAGCCGTCGCCAGAGGCGGCGATCCGGGGCATCTCCCGGGTCTCGACGCTCCCCTCGCGCTGGGCGCGTTCGACCTCGGCCGCGACCGTGTCGACGGCGTCCTCGGGGGCGATCGCGTTCAGGAAGCCGACCTCACCGAGGTTGACGCCCATGATCGGCGTCGAGCCGGCGCCGCGGGCGGTAAAGAGGAAGGTCCCGTCGCCGCCGATGCTCACCACGAGGTCGCAGTGGGCCATCTCGTCGACGGGGACGCCGAGCTCCGCGGGCGTCGGCGGGCCCGCGCTCCAGCTCGACTCGAGCGCCCCGGCGGTGGCCTCGTCGACCGCGAGGTCGACCCCGGTGCCGTCGAGGCGCTCGCAGATGTCGGCGACGATCGACGCCGCCCGACTGTTGCCCTTCTGCCCGACGAGTCCCACTCGCATCGTGGAGCGGTTTGCCCCCCACCGGCATAAACGACGCCCTCCGAACCGACCGCCGGCGTCGCGTCCGTCGACCGGGCGCCGGAAGGCGGACCGACGATAGCGTCCCTCGCTGTCCACCGGGAGCGAGCGCCGCTACCCGGCGGTCTGTGTCTGCTCACCGCGTCCGCGTTCCCCGGCAGAGTCCGACCGATGGAGTCGGTAGAGAAACGGGACGAAGACGGTCGCAAGCGCGATGACCGCGAGGATCGCGTATTCTTTCCGCTCCATTCCCACGACCAGAACCTCGGTCCTAACCGGATTGTGACTAAGAAACCGGCGTCGATTCCCGCGCTTATTTCGTTATTCAAACCCACATCGATATAGTTCTTTACCGGCAAAATACGCAAGCGGGACACTTTTCAGCGGGAGGGAACTGCCGGTATCGGACGGGACGTTCGCCGGTTTCGGTCGACGGTTCTTCGGAAACCGTCTCGCGTTCGGCGGGGTTTCGTCGCTCGCCTTTCTCGGGTCGTCGGGCGCGAGACACGCACTCGCGCTGTTCGGGCCCTCGCGTTTCCGCTCAGTGTCCGTTTCGCCGTCGATACCGTTGTCCGACATCGAGCACGGGACGGCCCCGCGAGGGCAAGCAGGACACAGACCTCGAAGGGGCTCGTACGCTGGTACGCAATGTCCCTAGCAGAAACAGTCTCCGAGATCGATCGCCTGTCCGACGAAGAGCGCGAGTGCATCGAGGTCTGTAACGAGGCGGCCGAGGTCTGCGAGTGGTGTGCCGACGAGTGCCTCGGCGACGAGGAGATGGAAGAGTGCGCCCGCCTCTGCCGGGACGTCGCGGATATCGCCTCGCTGCACGCCCGATTCATGGCTCGCGACTCGAACTACAGCCCCCAGCTCGCGGAGGCCTGCGCCGGTGCCTGTGAGGAGTGCGCCGAGGAATGCGAGCGCCACGACGCCGACCACTGCCGGGCCTGCGCAGAGGTCCTCCGGGAGTGCGCCGAGAGCTGCCGGACCATGATAGAGTCCTGATCCTCGGCCGGAGAGGAGTCGAACCGACGACCGGTGCGACGCCGGTTTTTCGCGAACGTGCAGAGTGCGGTACGGTACCGAGACACGGGGCCCCCTCCCCGACCTCGCGACAGCTCGACGCGCTCGGGGTTCTGCAGTGTCGACGCCAACCCACGCGTCCAGAGACGGCAGTCGACGACAGGGCGGAGGGGCCGGCTGCGAGACGTCGGTGATTCCCCGTGGGAACGCTTTCCCCGAAGCGAGGCGTAACGGAAAGCGCTAGATAGCGACGGTAGATGCGACAGATCCGACGAACGGCGACGAGACACGACACAGGTACATTACGATGGTCGAAAACATCACTGCGGACCGACTCGCGGACAGGATCGACGCCGACGAACAGTTCACGCTCATCGACACGCGTCCCGGAGACAGCTTCGAGGCCTGGCACGTGCGCGACGCGGAGAACGTTCCGTACGATCCCGACGAGGGGTTGAGCGAGGACCAGCTGAACGAAGTGAACGCACTGGCCGACGGTCGGCCGGTCGTCGCTATCTGCGGGAAGGGCCTGACGTCGACGCCGTTCGCCTTCGAACTGGAGGAGCACGGGTACGACGACGTCGCGGTCGTCACCGGCGGAATGGAAGCGTGGAGCAAGCTCTACGAGGTCGCCCCCATCGAGACGACCGGCGACGACCTCGTCGTGCGGCAGGTCCAGCGCCGAGCGAAGGGCTGTCTCGGCTACGTCGTCGGTTCGAAAGCGGCGGCGGAAGCGGTCGTCGTCGACGCGACCAGACAGACCGACCAGTTCAAAGTCGCCGCGCAGGAGGCAGGACTCTCGATCGAGCGCGTCCTCGACACGCACGTCCACGCCGACCACATCTCCGGGAGCCCGACGCTCGCCGACGAGATCGGCGTCCCCTACCACCTCGGCGAAGCGGCTGGCGAACGCGGCGTCGAGTACGAGTACGAGCCGCTGTCGGACGGTGAGACCATCGAGGTCGGCGACGTCGAGATCGAAGCGCTCCACACGCCGGGGCACACCTCGGAGATGATGAACTACCTCGTCGACGGGGAACTCCTGTTGACGGGCGATACGCTGTTCGTCGACTCCGTGGGGCGGACTGAGCTCCAGTTCGGTGAGGACGACGCCTCGCGCGGAGCCGAGCTGCTATACGACTCGCTCCACGATACCATCCTCGACCTCCCGGACGACGCGAAGCTCCTGCCGGGCCACCTCACCGTCACGAGCGACGGGCGCTACGAGAACGGCTCGCCGGGCGACCCCCTCGAGGCCCGGCTGGGAGACCTCCGCACGGAACTCGACCTCCTCGGACTCGACCGCGACGCGTTCGTCGAGCGGCTGACCGAGAACGCGCTCGAAAAGCCACCGAACTACGAGACGGTCATCGCCGTCAACACCGGCAAAGAGACCGTCGACGACGAGGGCGAGGCGACGGAGCTCGAACTCGGCCCGAACAACTGCGCGGCGTAGTGGGCAGTCGGCGGCCGCCCGCTACTCGGTGGCGCGGGTCTGCCCCGTGCTCCGGCTCTGCGCCGGCCCGGAGCCACCGGACCTTCTTCGACGCCGACGGCCTCCGAGTCTCCGGGGAGGACGATGACCGCCGTCATCAGTGGTCGCGCTGCCCGTCGACTCGCGATACTCGTCGTCACGCCGCCGGTCGCGACAGCTTGAAGGAGCGGCGCTCACGGCGACGGAAGCTACGATCGGGCCGTGGGAGAACGTGATGTGGTCGCCCGGCGAGTATTAGATCGGAGAATCGGCGGGCAAAGTTAATCCGTTCGGACGAGAACTGTGCGCCATAGCGACCCACCGGGTGACGCGCCGATGAGCGAGGACGACACCGACGACGACTGGTTCGAGAGCGCGCTCCGCGAGGACGAGCAATCCGGAGACGCCGACGCGAGCGACGACGGCGGAAGCGACGCGAAGCGCCCGGACGGGAAACCGGCGACGGACGCGGAAGGTGACGACGACCCTCCGTTCGGCGACTCCGGTAACGGCGACAGTCCCTTCGGTGGTTCCGGCGACGGGACCGACGCCGACAGCCCGTTCGGCGACACGGGTGCCGGACCGGCGGACGGCGCGGACAGCCCGTTCGGTGACACGGGCGCCGGGCCGGCGGGCAGCGCCGACAGCCCGTTCGGCGACACCGGCGCGGGCGGCGGCGACGCGTTCGGTGGCGCGGACGACTTCGGCGACGGCGGAGGCGGCGACCTCTTCGACGACGACTTCGCCGACGCGATGGGCTCGATGGGCGGCGGCTCGGACTTCGAGGACGAGGAGTTCGAGAGCGACATCCCCCGCCTCGACCTCGGCATCGAGGGGCTGGACAACATGATCCAGGGCGGCGTCCCGCTGCGCCACCTCATGGTCATCGTCGGCGGTGCCGGCACCGGCAAGACCACGTTCGGTCTCCAGTTTCTCCACCACGGCCTCGAGAAAGAGGACACGGACAAGGGCGTGTTCATCACTCTCGAACAGACCTACGACGACATCATGGCCACCGCGGACGAGCGCGGGTGGGAGTTCCGCCGCCACGAGGAGGAAGGGGACCTCGCCATCATCGACCTCGACCCCATCGAGATGGCCAACAGCCTCGACAACATCCGCGGGGAGCTCCCCGAGCTCATCGAGGACTTCGGCGCCGACCGGTTCGTCCTCGACTCGGTCTCCCTGCTCGAGATGATGTACGACGAGGTCGCCAAACGGCGCACCGAAGTGTTCGATTTCACCCAGAGCCTGAAACGGGCCGGCGTCACCACCGTCCTCACCAGCGAGGCCAGCGACGACAACCCCTACGCCTCCCGCCACGGCATCATCGAATACCTCACCGACGCCGTCTTCCTGTTGCGATACGTCCGCTCCGAGACCCAGGAGACCCGCCTCGCCGTCGAGATCCAGAAGATACGCAACGCCAACCACTCGCGGGAGACCAAACCCTACGAGATTACCCTCGACGGGATCAGCGTCTACGAGCAAGCGAATATTTTCTAAACCACCTTTTTACGCCGGGGCGTCGCGCTCGCCGCGGGCGAGCGCTCGACCCCGGCGCAAAAAGCTGGACCAAAAAACCGCTCGCGCAGAGCGCTCGCGTGAACCGCGCCTCCGGCGCGGATCCCTACAGCCGGCCTGCCTTTCCCCGAGTCGCGCGACCGGCGCTCGCCGTGAGCGCCGGCACTCGCTCCCGGCCACCGCTCCGCCACCGTTCCACTACCGCTCCGCCACCGCTCCGCCACCGCTCCACTACCGCTCCGCCACCGCTCCGCCACCGCTCCACTACCGCTCCACTACCGCTCCGCCACCGCCCCGCTCTGCCGCCGTTCCAACACCCTCGCCATCTTTATCCGTTCAGCAGACACGTTTCTCTTCGATGGTCGATCGCCGACCGCTGATCCGGGCGGCCGTCGTCGCCGTCGTGGTCGCCCTCGCGTTCGCCGGCGCCGTCTACGTGAACTACGGCGTGGAACGGGCGGAGGACATCCACGTCGTCGAGAGCGTCGCGTTCGGTGCCGCCGCCGTCCTGGTCCTCGCCGGAGCCCGATACTCGTGGCCGGTCCGGACAGCCGGCGCGCTCGCCGCTCTGGGGGTCGGGTACGTCGTCCTCGGGTTCTGGGTCGGCAGCGGCATCCGCCTCGCCCTCGGCGTTGCCGGGATCGCGGCCATCGCGGCCGGGCACCGGTCCGACTGGCGAGCGCCCGTCCCGCTCGCGCTCGCGCTCCTCGGCGTCTTCCTGTTCGCGTTCGAGGCCGGTGGTTCGGGTGCCTGCAACGCGATGGGATACCCGGACAGCGCCGGCTACGGAATGGAGTACCACTGGCGGACGGGCGAGCTCTACTACGGGGACAACCACGGAGGTGACGGCTACCGCTGTGTCACGACCGTCGACGGCCGCGTCGCCGCGCTTGGCTACCTGTTCGCAGTAGTCGGAATAGTCGAAGCCACCGGCGACGACGGCGACGACTCCTGACGGGCCCGGACGACCGCGTCACCAGTCCACGGAGAGCGTCCCGTCGCCGTTCGGGTCGGGCGCGATCTCCTCGTCGGTGCGGCGGTCGACGACGTGGATGACGCCCCGGTCTTTCTTGGCGGGACAGACCTCCGCGGCGCGGACGTTGTGCTCGAGGTCGTCCTCGCCGATGAAGTACGCACGCGGCGTAGCCAGCCCGGTCGAGATGTCGAGTTGCCAGTTGTCGGAGACTTCGGCGCACTTGCCGGCGCCGATGCACTTGTTGGCCTCGAAGATGATCTTGTAGGGCTTCTCGGCGACCGGCGGCGCGTCGCGCTCGCCGATCTCGCTCGGGTCGACGGGAGCGTCCTCGGCCATACCCCGAGTTCGGTCCCCCCGGGTCTTTCGTCTGTCGTTTCGCGCAGTGTGTGACCCGTCGAGACGGGCGGGTCCCGCGAAGCGTCCGACCGCCCGCGAGCTATAAGGGGCGGGCGAGCGGACCACCACTCGTGACCTATCTCGTACCCTTCGACGGCTCCGCGCTGGCCGAGGCGGCGCTGGCGCGGGCCACCGAGTTCGCGTCGGTCATGGACGAGGACGTGGTCGTCCTGTCGGTCGTCCCCGTCGACGAGGACGACTTCGCGGTCGAGCGCGGCTGGATAGACGAGGGCGAGCCCTACGACCCCGACGCCGTCGCCGACCGCCTGCGCTCGCGCGTCGCCGACCTCGCGCCCGAGGCCGCCTTCCGCTGCGAGCGACCCGAAGACGTGAGCTCCGTCGCCTCGGTGACGACCGACGTGGTCCGAACGATCCGGACGGTCGCCGAGGAAGTCGGCGCGACCGTCGTCTTCATCGGCAGCGAAAACGCCGGTCGCGTCTCGACACCGGTCTCCAGCGTCGGCGACCCCGTCTCCGAGGACGCCCGCTACGACGTTCACATCGTCCGTCACCCGGTCGAAGACTGAGACGGCCGGTCGGAACCGAGAGCGTCCGCTCGGTCAGTCAGCGGACGACCGTCACGGGGACCGGCGAGCGCCGGACGACCGCTTCGGCGACGCTGCCGAGCAAGATCCGGGTGACGCCCGAGCGGCCGTGACTGCCCATGACGATCTGGTCGATCCCCTCGTCCTCGGCGTACTCGACGATCGTGCGGACCGGTTTGCCGACCTCGATCGTCGTCTCGACCGTGAGCGTGCCGGTGTCGAGTGCCGCCTCGATCTCCTCGAAGAGGTCCTCGGATGTGGACTGTTCCTGTTCGTACCACTCCTCGGAGAAACTGGGGATCGACGCCTGGGCGCTGTAGCCCGCGTCGGCCGGGTCGATGACGTGCAGGAGCACGAGCGTCGCGTCCGGGAACTCCTCCGCGACGAACTCCGCGGCGCGGTGTGCCTGCTCGGACGCGTCGACCGGAACCAGAATGCGCTTGCCCATGGGTTACGTACGCTCGGCGTTCGGCTTCAATCTTCGGCGGGAACTTCTCGTGGCCCGTTCGGTCCGAGCGTGTAGTGTGGTCCGCCTCACAGCACCCCGAGAATGAACCCGGTCCCCATGACGATGAGGACCGCGGCGGAAAACGCCGGGAGATAGGGCGTGTACTGCTCCACTTTCTCCTCGTGGCGCTGGTAGCCCGCGATCAACAGCATCGTCAGCCCGACGATCCCGAAGATGACTGTGAGCGCGTACGCGGTCATCAGCTCCAGACAGTAGCTGGAGCCCGCACAGAGCGCGATTATCTCGAACTCCTCCTCGTGTGCGAACCCGAGCAGGAACGCGAACCACGCGATCCCCAGCAGGCCGCGGTCGGCCGCCTCCTCCGGCCCCTCGTGATCGTGCGAATGGCCGCCGACGAACGGGAGGTACCCTTTCAACCGATCGAACAGCCCCTCGCCGTCTCCGTCGTGTGAATGGTCGTCGTGCCCGTCTGCGTGGTCGTGTGGGCGGTCGTGCGAGTGGCCGTCGTGCCCGTGGTCGTGCGAGTGGCCGTGGTCGTGGTCGTGGCCGTGGTCGTGGTCGTGCGAGTGGCCGTGGTCGTGACTGTGACCGTGATCGTGCCCGTGGCCGTCCTCACCGTGGTCGTGGTCGTCACCGTGGGTCGCGTGTGAGTGTCCGTGGCGGTACTCGCGGATGCCCAGCGCGATGAGCAGGACGCCCGCGACCACGCTGACCGGTCCGCCGAGGAACACGTTCCAGGCGAGGTGGATCGGCTCGTTGACCTGCGTGAGCTCGAAGTAGCTCTTCGCGTAGAAGAACGCCGCGACCATCGCGATACTGCTCACGAGGTGACCGAGACCGAGGATGAAACTCGCGGCGAAGCCGTACAGCCACTTGTTCGACTGGTCGAGCGCGTACGACGCGGCGACCGGCCAGCCGTGCCCCGGTTCGATACCGTGGACGGCACCGAGCGCGACCGCCCCGACGAGGAGACCGAGTGCGTCGCCGTGGAGCATCTCTCTGAACGTGATCCGGTCACAGCGCGTGTAACAGTTGTTATGACTGCACCGGTGGTTCGGTCATACACCGTCCTCCGTACCGACCGATCGGACACCGTCGCCTCGCTCCCGGAACCGTTACGGTCGCGGTTGCCGACGGCCCGGACGTGTACCCGCCCACACCGACCGCCGCCGTCCCGTCGTCCGTCGCGCAGACGTTGACGCCGTCGCTTGCGGCCGCAGCGCTGTTCCCGGTGCTGACCGCGCTGGCACTCGGAACGTGGATCTACCTCGACGCGGTGGCGCGCGGGAGCGCACACCCGCTCCGGTGGGCGGTCGAGGTGACGCTCGTTCCACCGCTGGTACTCGCGTACGTGTACTATCGCGGGGAGCGGTCTGGGCCGCAGTCCGACCGCGAACGCCTCGCGCTCACCGTCTTGCTCGCGCTCCTGATGGCGCTGATGGTCGGGACGGTCTTCTCCCCGCCGGACGTGTTCGCACAGCCGCGAAACACCTTCGGTGGGTTGCTGGTGACGCTCCCGCTGTTTTACTGGATCGTCTATCGGGACGGCGCGGAGTCGGAAGGATCGGAGACGGGCGAGTGAGAGTGGGTGAGAGAACGAGTGAGCGCAGTCAGTCGTCGCCGGCGGAGCCGTCGCCGTTGACCTCGGCGCGAAGGGTCGCGACCTCGGCGACGCGCTCGGCGTGGGCGTTGTGCTGGTGGATCGACTCGTCGTTGGACTGTTCCATGCGGACGACGGCGTCGGCGTCGAGATCGGGGAACCGGTCGACGATCCCTTCGGCCATGGCGCGCACGCAGTCCTCGACGAACTTCGCGTCGAGGTGTGACTGGTAGGTCATGTGGTCCTCGTCGGGCCGCTTGGCGAGGTTGTAGATGCGCGCGCTCATGGAGTCGCGGGCGACCTCGATGAGGTCGGTCAGGTCCACGTCGGGCCCGCCCTCGCTTTTGACGGTGAGAGTGGCGTGACCGCGCTGGGAGTGGCCCGGCTGGGGCACGTCACGGAGGAATTTCTCGATGGTCTCGTCGTCGACCTCCATCTCGCGGAGCGTCTCGCGGGCGCGGGCGGCGGACATCCCCTGCGAGCAGGGACAGACCGTCATCCCGGTGACGCGGGCACCGACCTCCTCGTGGGTCCCCTCGTCGGTGGCCGTGGCCGACGCGATGATGTCGGCGGTCGACTGCGTGGGGAGGTCGCTCTCGGGCGTGCGCTCGCGGGTGACGAACTCCGCCTCCATGCGGACTTCGGCCTCCTCCGTGTAGTCGTGTTTCTCGAGCAGGCGCTCGGCGGCGTCGCCGCAGACGTCCTCGACGCGGTAGGCGGGCTCGCTGACGGCCGCCTCGAGCGTCTCGTCGACGACCTCCATGTTGCGGCTCATGTCGGCGCCCTTGCGCCAGCTCGGCAGGTCGACGAACACCTCGAACTCCGCCATGAGGACGTACGGTCGCTTGTCCTCCCGGCTGATCTCGACGAGCTTCTCGACGCCGGTGACGCCGACGCGGTTCAGGCCGACGGTCACGTCCGGGCTTGACGCCTGGACGTCCGGCAGTTGCTTACTCATCAACCCCGGCTTAGGACCTTCCTCGAATAGTGTTTTCGACTGGCGCAGTCGTTGACAGGCGCCCCCGGATCCCCGGTCCGACCCGGCGCTTCGCTACCGTTCGAGGTCTCGAAACAGCGTCTCGAAGTCCTCGTCGGCGAGTCGCTCGGCCGCCGACGAGAGCGTCTCCCGCAGTTCCTCGCGGCGCCGGGCGAGCTCCTGGACCTCCTCGTTCTCGGCGAGCTCGTTCGGGTCTTTCGTCGAGCGAAGCGTCGCAAGCGTCCGGCTCACCCGGTAGAACTCGCGGAGGTTGCGCTCGTAGGTGGCACACCGGAGCATCCGGTCGATGGTGCCCAGCAGCTCGTCGCGGCTCACCGGCTTGACGACGTAGTCGTCGAACTCCATGTCGATGATGTCGAAGTCGGCGTCGACGGCGGTGACCATCGCGACCCGGACGTCGAGGCCGCGCTCGCGGATCTCGACGAGCACGTCGTCGCCGACGAGATCCGGCATCCGTCTGTCCAGCAGGACTACGTCGACTTCGTCGTCGAGCGCGGCGAGAGCGGCCTCGCCGCTGTTGGCAGTCCGGACCTCGTACCTGTCTCTCGCGTGCGCCGCGTACGCCTCGGCCACGTCGGGTTCGTCGTCGACGATGAGCACGACCGGCTGGTCCGAGGCTGTCATCTCCTTCCATATGTATCGACCGCCAGCAAAAAGGTTCGGGGCTCCCGGGAACCGTTCGCGGTCCGCTCCAGTGGTTCGGTCCCGGGGGATCCGGTCAGTCGTCGCCGACCAGGTCCTCGTACTGCGCGCCGGTCTGTTTGAGCGTCGCCGTCGAGTAGAGCCGCTCGTGGTCGAAGGGGAGGTGTTCGGCGGCGAGTTCGTCGATCTTCTCGTCGACCGCGGCCTGCTCGCGGCCGTGGATCATGGTGAAGAGGTTGTACTCCCAGCCCTGCCCGGGCCGACGCGGGCGGTGGTAACACAGCGTGACGTACGGCAGTTCGCCGGCGGCGACGCCGCGGTCGTCGAGTTCCTCGTCGGGCACGTCCCAGACGACCATGCAGTTGGCG
>Ga0207851_100244_pt1 | contig 35608 bp, 31 predicted proteins | sample A23E3SouthBayCA_FD_187747 | JGI IMG/M metagenome (GOLD analysis project Ga0207851, IMG submission 187747) | Aerobic enrichment media microbial communities from Eden Landing Ponds, California, USA - A23 E3 (SPAdes) | ecosystem: Environmental > Aquatic > Marine > Unclassified | place: Emeryville... | reverse complement strand
CGACCTCACACAGGATTTCGAGGTCGTGCTTCGTATTCTCGTGGACCTTCTGGACGCCGCGCATTCGCTGAACGCGCCGGTCGGTGTTGGTGACGGTGCCACCGCGCTCGGCCCACGTCGTGGCCGGAAGCAGCACGTCGGCGTACTCAGCCGTCTCCGTCATGAAGATGTCCTGCACGACGAGGAAGTTGAGTTCATCGAGCAGGTCGGCGACGTGGTTCGCGTTGGGCTCGGACATGATCGGGTTCTCGCCCATCACGTACATCCCTTGGATCTGCTCGCCGATTGCGCCGGTGATCTCGACGTTCGTCAGGCCGGGTTCGTCGGGGATCTCGAATCCCCAAACGTCTTCGACGCCCTTTCGCGCCTCGTCGTCGTCGACGAGTTGGTAGCCGGGCAGGACGTTCGGCATCGCGCCGACGTCCGAGGTCCCCTGCACGTTGTTCTGCCCGCGAAGCGGGTTGACGCCGGTGCCGGCGCGACCGAGGTTACCGGTGATCAGCGCGAGGTTGATCTCGTTTTGGACGTTGTCGACGCCGCAGGTGTGCTGGCTCATCCCCATCCCGGTGAAGATGGCCGCGTTGTCGGCAGTCGCGTACTTTTCGGCGGCGAGTTCGATGTCTTCGAGCGGGACGCCGCACTCCTCGGCGGCGGCTTCCTTGTCGAAGTCCTCCAGCGTCTCCCGGAGGTGCTCGATGCCTTCGGTACGCGCCTCGATGAACTCCTCGTCGATCCAGTCGTTCTCCAGCACCGTCTTGAGGACGATGTTGAGAAGCGGGATGTCGGTACCGGGCTCTAACTGCAAGTGCTGGTGGCGCTCGGTCTCTTCGATGTCGAACGAGCGCGTCGTCTTGTTCGCGTGCGGGTCGACTTGGATGACAGTCGCGCCTTCGAGGACGGCCTGCCGGAAGTAGTTGCTGTTGGCGATCGGGTGCTGTTCGGCGGGGTTCGCGCCCTGAATCCACAGCACGTCGGCCTCCTCTTCGAGGTCCTCCATACTGTTCGTCATCGCGCCCGCGCCGAGGCTCGTCCGGAGCGCCCAGACGGTCGAGGCGTGACACATCCGCGTGCAGTTGTCGACGTTGTTTGTGCCGTAGCGTCGCGCGAGCTTCTGGAGGAGATAGTTCTCCTCGTTCATCGTCTTCGAGGAGCCGAAGAAGCCCATCGCGTCGGGGCCGAACTCGTCGCTGATTTCCTCCATCTCGGAAACGATCCGTTCGTAGGCCTCTTCCCACGTGGCCTCGCGGAACTCGCCGTCCTCTTTGATCTGCGGTGTCGTCAGTCGGTCCTCGTGGTCGACGACCTGCGTCGCCGCGCCGCCTTTGATGCAGACGCGTCCGTCGTTGACGGGCGCGTCGCCCCACGGCATAAACCGCATATCGCTCGGCTCCTCGCCGGGCATCACTTGGATGCCGCAGCCGACACCGCAGTACGGACAGATCGTCTTTACCGGTTCCTGTTCCTCACTAGACATATTGAAGTCCCTCCGAGTTATGGCTCATCTCTGTTCGAAACCTTCCCTGCCAAGAGTATGAATCTTTCTCACATACCTCAACCGAGATAGCCGGACGAACGCGCTAGATCGCCGTTTTATCCGGAATTCTACGAATTGACGGTCCGGGAAAATCGAATCTCGATTCTGTCTCGCCGATCGGGGGGAGACGGGAGGAATCGCGGCGAAAGGTGAGGCCTTTCGATAGTTCCTATCAGTACGTGACGCGCTCCAACGAGTCGATTCCGCCGACCCACTGGTGGTCGTCGCCGTCGCTGATGTCGTTTTCCTCCCACGCGACCGGCTCCCAGTGCGGATCCAGCGTGAGGTAGCTCCCGGTGTTGAACTCGATACGGTGGCCGCTTGCGGGGTCTCGCGCATACATAAACTCACCCCGCGAGATCCCGTGTTGTCCGATACCGTCGACCGGGACGCCGTTTTCGTTCATCACGTTGTGGGCCTCGAAGAGGTCTCTCGTCCCGTCGACCTCGAAGGCGATGTGATGGACTGCGGCGTCGTCGTCGGCGTGCTCCGATTGGACGATCGCGAGGTCGATTTTCACGCCGCAGGCGCTGAGAAACGTCCCCCAACGGGACCCGTCTTCGAGGTCGTAGTATTCCTGCTCTTGGAAGCCCAAGTTGTCTCGGATCCACTCGGCACACTCCAAGGCGTCGCCGTCCCAGATCTGGAGGTGATCGATGCGGTTCGGCGCGGTTGGATGGTTGTTCGTCGGATCGTACTGTCGGTTCTTGAGCTTCGATCGGCGCTCCTTCGGGGGCTCCGGCTTCTCCATCGCACCGTATAACTCGAATTGGTGGCCGTTCGGCACCTCGAACCGGATCGCTTCGCCCTGCCCCGCTTCGACGCCCTCGTCGATCCACGTGACGTCCATCCCTTGCGATTCAAACTTCTCGGCGAACGCCCCGACGTGTTCGGGCTCCTCGGTCTGCCACCCGATGTGGTCGATACCCGACTCCGCTGCCTCCGTCAGGCTCAGCGTGTGGTGATCGTACTCTTCGACGGCGCGGAGATACGCCGTTCCCGCCGTCCGTTCGACGACCTCCAACCCAACGGTGTCCTCGAAGAACGACAGGGATTCCTCGATATCCGGCGTCTCCAGCGCGACGTGGCCCAACCGTGCAACTTCTGGTGACATCGACATAAACTTCGACACGATACATAAAAAGCGGTCCGCAGATCCCCAGATTCTTAGATTCTCACGAACGACGGTTGAGAGCGTCAGAAAACGATCCTTGACAGTGTCGGCTGGGCCCGCTCATCCCGGATTTTCTCCCACACTGGACCGAAGACCGCGACCGGATTGCGGCGGTCGAACCGACCCGACAGTATGAGAACCCTCGCGCGAGTACTGCGCGTATGGAACTCACCGCCGCGACGATCGACGAGCGCGTCGACAGCTACCCCGACTACCAGCCGCTTTCGACCGTCGAGGAAGAGCACGTCGAACTGTTACCGACGACCTTCGCCGAGGGCGACTACGGCTGGCGGGATCCCGAATGGGTCGTCCAGTGGTACGGCCGGCGGTTCTTGGGCGCGGTCCCGAACGCGGACCGACGCGCCATCGAGGACGCCTACGACGAGAACGACTACGAGGAGGTTCACGCCGCCATCACGGGAGCCGTCGAGGCCGACACGACCGCGGAGATGCTGTCACATCTGACGTCGCTTTCGGGCGTCGACGTGCAGATCGGCTCCGCGTTCTGCCAGTTCATCGATCCCCAGCGCTACGTCGTGATGGACCAGCGCCAGTGGTCGACGCTTCGGGCCGCGGGCGAACTCGACAGCGACTATCCCGAGTCGCCGACGACGGCGGATTACGAACGCTACTTGGACACCTACCGCGCGGTCGCAGATCGCTGTGAGCGGTCGCTGTGGGATCTTTATCGCGCACTCTGGGTGTTCGCCGAGGAACAGTAGTGTCTGCTTCTACGAGCGAGCGCACTGCTTGACGACGAACAGCTACCCAGCACCCGAAAGCGCCCGCAAAATATCCGCTGGTGTCGCGATCGATCAGCGGGTCGATGTCGCCGTCAGTACTCACTCCGCGAAACGGCTCGCACGCGACCTCAGAACAGGCCGCTGATGTTGCCGTCGTCGTCGATGTCCATCCCCGCAGCGGCGGGAACGGCCGGGAGGCCGGGCATGTCGAGCACGTCGCCCGTCAGCGCGACGATGAAGCCGGCACCCGCGGATGGGTACAGTTCGCGGACTTCGAGCGTCCAATCCGAGGGCGCGCCCTTCTTCGAGGGGTCGTCGCTCAGGGAGTGGAACGTCTTCGAGAGACAGACCGGAGCGTCGTCGAAGCCGAGATCGTTCAGCCGTTCGATGTCGTCTTCGGCATCGCCGGTGAAGTTGACGCCGTCCGCGCCGTAGACCTCGGTCGCGACGGTCTCGATCTTCTCTTTGATCGGGGCCTCGTCGGGGTAGAGGTGGTCGAACTCGTCCTCGTCGCCCTCGTCGACGGCCTCGATGACGTTCTCCGCGAGGTCGACGCCGCCCTCGCTGCCCTCCGCGAAGACGTTCGACTCGGCGATCCGAACGCCGAGGTCCTCGCGTGCGTGGTCGAGCACAGCTTGGACTTCCTCGTCTGAGTCGTCGGGGAAGCGGTTGAGCGCGACGACGACCGGGACGCCGAACTTCTGGAGGTTCCGGACGTGCTTGTCGAGGTTCGCGAAGCCGGCTTCGAGCTCGTCGACGCCGGCTTCCTTGACTTCTTCGAGGTCGGCGGGCCACATGCCCATTCCGTGGTACTTCAGTGCGCGAACCGTCGAGACGAGCACGACCGCGTTCGGCGTCATATCGCCGAGGCGACAGACGATGTTCATGAACTTCTCCGCGCCGAGGTCCGAACCGAAGCCGGCCTCGGTGACGAGGTAATCGCCCATCCCGAACGCCGCTTTGTCGGCGATGAGGGAGTTCGTGCCGTGAGCGATGTTCGCGAACGGACCGCCGTGGACGAACGCGGGCGTGCCTTCGAGCGTTTGGACGAGGTTCGGCTTGATCGCGTCCTTCAGCAGCATCGAGGCCGGGCCGGTCGCGTCGATGTCGTCGACGGTGACGGGGTCGCCGTCTTCCGTGTAGGCGACGATGATGCGCGCGACGCGCTCTTTGAGGTCCCCGAGATCCTCTGCGAGACAGAGGACGGCCATCAGTTCGGACGCTGCGGTGAGGAGGAAGCGGCTCTCGCGGGGCGTACCGCCGGAGGAACCGCCGAGGCCGATGACGATGTCGCGGAGTGCGCGCTCGTTCATGTCCATCGCGCGCGGCCACGCGACGTCGTTGACGTCGATGTCGATCTCGTCGCTCTGGGAGATCTTCGCGTCGAGCATCGCCGCGATGAGGTTGTGTGCGGAGGTGAGCGCGTGGAGGTCACCGGTGAAGTGGAGGTTGATGTCCTCCATCGGGAGCACCTGCGAGTAGCCGCCGCCCGCCGCGCCGCCCTTCACGCCGAAAACCGGCCCGAGCGACGGTTCGCGGATCGCGATCATCGCGTCCTCGCCGACGTGGTTGAGCGTCTGGCCGAGGCCGACGGTCGTGACCGTCTTCCCCTCGCCCATCGGCGTCGGCGTCATCCCCGTCACCAGCACGAGGTTGCCTTCCTTGTTCTCGGCGTTGTCGCGAAGTCGGGTTACGGCGTCGTGCGACAGTTTCGCCTTATAATCGCCGTAGAGCTCGACGTCGTCGTTGTCGATCCCCCACGGTTCCAAGACATCCCGAATCGGTTGTTTCTCTGCGGACGTTGCTATCTCGTAGTCTGTGGGGAAACCGCCCTCGTCTTCGGAGGCCATACCTTTCGGTGACCCGCGGAGGCCACGTAAGCGTATCGGAAAAAATTCACAGATATCAGAGATGACGTGTTTCAACTCCGGGCAGTATGGCTCCGACCATTCCGGATACTGAATTCCGTGATTCGCTTCCCAACGGTGGATTTCAACGCGCAAAGGGCTTTATTATGGCGCTTGAAGCCGGTAAATACGCGTATACCAATCGCCGACTGATAGAGGATCCCGCTGCACCGCCACGCTAATAATCCGATATGCTCGTATAATGTCGCCAGACAAATAAATATCTGATTTGTAATAGGTTCGCGGATCGATCCCGCTGCGATAGGTTAATCAGGTAACCGGCGACGATACGTTGGTATGGAATACCACGAGGCGGCCGATTACCTCACCTCGTTCCAGCAGCGACGGCCGAAACTCGGTATCGAGACGACGGCGCAGATGCTCGTGCACTTCGGCGACCCCCAAGACGACGTCGATTGCGTGCAGATCGCAGGCTCGAACGGGAAGGGATCGACCGCGCGGATGCTCGACAGCGTCCTGCGGCGCGCGGGCGTGAGTGTCGGTATCTTCACTTCGCCCGGGCTGAACGACTTCCGCGAACAGGTGCAGGTCGACGGGCGGAAGATCCCGAAATCGATGCTCTCGACGTACGTCGACGAGATCACGCCCTGTATCGACCGCCTTCGCGAGATCGACGACGAACCGACGCACTTCGAGGTCTTGACCGCGATCGCGCTGCGACATTTCAGCGAGATGGACGTCGACGTGGCGATCCTCGAAGTCGGGATCGGCGGTCGTTACGACGCGACGAGCGCCGTGGACCCGATCGCGAGCGCCGTTACGAGCGTCAGCCTCGAACACACGGAACTCTTGGGCGACACCGTCGAGGAGATCGCTCGCGACAAAGCGCAGGTCGCCCCCGCTCACGCTCCACTCGTCACCGGTGCCCGGGGGGCGGCGCTCGACGCGATCCGGGAGGTCACAGACGTCATCGCGGTTGGCGGAGACACCGATGGTGAGGGACCCCGGCCCGACGTCGTCGCAAGCGAGATCGGGATGCACTCTGCGGTCGAAAGCGAGATCCGCATCACGGGCCCCGACTGGTCGGTGGAGACGCAACTCCCGCTGTTGGGCGAGCATCAGGCCGCCAACGCCGGCGTCGCCGCGACGCTCGCACGCCAGATCGCGAATGTCGAACCCGAAACGATCGCGGTCGGGCTCCGGTCGGTGGTCTGGCCGGGGCGATTCGAAATACTGTCGACGGACCCGATGATCGTGCTCGACGGCTCGCACAACCCCGGAGCCGCGGAGACGCTCACCGCCCAACTCGACCGCTACACATACGACGATCTCCACCTCGTCTTCGGTGCGATGGCGGACAAGGACCACGACGAGATGGTCGCGCCGCTGCCGCCAATCGCGACGGCGTATGCGACCCGTCCGAATCTCGACCGGGCGGCGGATCCCGAGAAACTGGCCGACACGCTCGATACGCGCGCCGAACGCGTCGAGGTCGTTCCGTCGGTCGCAGAGGCCACTGAGGAGGCCATCGCGGCCGCCGGTCCCGACGATTTCGTTCTGGTCACGGGATCGCTGTACGCGGTCGCCGAGGCGCGGGACCGCTGGGCCCGGTGTTTGGTACCCACCGCTCGCACGCGTGCTTCCCACGTCGACGCTGCCTTCGTGGGTGCGTCCTTCTCCCCCGCGGCCGCTGAGCGATCGGACGAGACGACACCCGGGGGCCGGAGTGGCGTCGCCGACGACGTGGACCGTCGGGTGTTCAGGACGTATCTCAGGCCCAGTCAGGCCGAACGAGTCGCCGAACTCCTCTCGTCCGTCGGCGGCGACTGTCTCCAGTCGAGGGCCGGAAGTCCCGAAAAACTGGTCGCGACGGTGCTCGCCGGAACAACAGCGCAACTCCGCGACCTCGTCTCGGAACTCGCGGACGCGGGGTTGGGACTCCGACACGTCGCAACGCAACTCGACGAGCAGCTGAATCCACGGGAACCCCCGACTGCGGCGGGCCTCGGTCCGCTCGGTGGCGACGAGACGGCGGTGATGGGAATTCTCAACGTCACGCCCGACAGCTTCCACGACGGCGGCGAGTACGAGGGGATCGAAGCGGCCGTCGAACGGACTCGGGCGATGATCGAGGCCGGTGCCGACATCATCGACGTCGGTGGCGAGAGCACTCGCCCCGGGGCGGACCCGGTCCCCGCGGCCGAGGAGATTGACCGGGTCGTCCCGGTGATCGAGGCGATTTCCACCCTCGACGTGCCGATCTCGATCGACACGTGGAAGGCCGAGGTGGCGGACGCTGCGCTTGAGGCCGGAGCCGACATCGTCAACGACGTTTCCGGGCTCGCCGATCCGGAGATGCCGTTTACGATCGCCGACCACGACGCCTCGCTCGTGTTGATGCACAGCCACAAGATCCCGGTCGACCCGGACAGTTCGCCGATCTACGACGACGTGGTCGAGGACGTGATCGAGGCGCTCAACGAACAGGTCATCCGAGCCGAGCGCGCCGGGATCGATCCGGACAAGATCGTGATCGATCCGGGGTGCGGATTCGGCAAATCGCCGACCGAGTCGTTCGCGCTCATCGACCGGTCCGACGAGCTCCGGGCGCTGGGCGCTCCCGTGCTGATCGGTCACTCGCGGAAGTCGATGTTCGCGGCGGTCGATTACGCCGACGACGGTCGACTGACGCCGACAGTCGCCGGGACGGCGATCGCCGCGGATCGCGGGGCCGACGTCGTCCGCGTTCACGACGTCGCGGAGAACGCGGCCGCGCTGCGAGTCGCGGAAGGTCGGCTCCGCCGCGAGTAAAGTAAAAAGCCGAACCGGAGGAGACGGCTGCACCGCGAACCGGCCTCCGCGCGCGCCGATGTTTCCCTTTTGACTCGACTGAGACATTTCTTCTCGGGCTGGACCGACACATTCCTTCTCGGGCTGGACCGACACACTTTCACCACGCGCTGTGGTAGCTCGTCTCGTGATTCTACAGAGTGCGTTCGATCCCACGACCGTCTCGGCGATCCCGGCGTCGTATCGAGCGGCCGCGGCGTTTCTGAGTAGTATGCTCGTCGGTGGCGCGGTTCACTACCGGTACGGCAATCGGGTCGAGGCCGCCGTGGACGCATCTACGGAAAATCTTCCGTTGGCTCTGCTCTACGGGTTCTTCGCGTACGCGCTCGCCGGATTTTTGGTCGCCTACGGCTTCGCCCAACTTGCCGGAATCGGACTCAGTGCGCCGGTCGTGCTAGTGGTTGCAGGCGTCGTTCTCGGGGGATTTCTGCTCACGCTCGGCGGGGTCGGATACGTCGTCGTCGGCGCGTGGATCACAGACCGCGCGGGACTGGGTGATCAGTGGCTCGGACTACTGGGCGTCAGCCTCGTCGGTGCAGTAGCCGTTCTCGCCCTGCCGTTTCCACTCGGTGCTGTGGCGTGGTTCGCCATCGCGGCGGCCGGTCTCGGCGGGTCGGTCCGACGGTGGGTCCACGCCGACGCGGCCCAGCGACAAGCGAACCACACCTGAGACCCAGCGGTAGTACATCTCTAGTAGGGTTTGCAACTGATTACTCATCCGATCGCACGCAGTCGTGCGATCGAGTGAGTGAAGACTTGCAAACGCTACTCTATTTTCTCGTCTCTCACTGCCGACGCGACAATTCTTTTGCTCTCCCTTGGAGGGCAATGCGGATTCCAGCCTATCGGGCGGCGGCCGGAGTTAAACGTCTCCGGCCCGTTTGAATACCTATGGCACCGATCAGTATCGCCTTCGGTCCGCGGGTGCTCCAACTCCCGTTCGAATCGCTCGCGGACGCCGTGAGCATCGCCGGAACCCTGATCCTGCTCTTGTTGCTCGTCGCCTTCGCCAGCACGCTCTATCGGAGCTTGCAGGGCGACGGGATCCGATGGCCCGGTGACACGGACGAAGAATCGGATGGCGTCAGTCGCCACCCACCCGCCGACGGCGACGACGAAGACGAGTGGAAGTTTTACTAATAGGGACTCTCGTACGTCCTCCTCGCATTCTCGCCGGACGGGTCGGCGAGAATCGATGAACGGTTACGATACTCCCGATAAATCAGTCACGACGTCGAAGTCGCCGTCGCTGACTCGCTGTCGATTCGGTAGAAAATGAGACCCGGTGCGTCGTCGAACGGATTGCGTTGATCTCGTAACTCGATCAGTCACCTCCCTCCGTCTCAGCGCCGCCTCGGATCTCCGTCACCGTTTCGTTGCCGGAGGTAACGACGTTGATCTCGTCCTCGTCAGTGAGATCCTGAATCCGCTCTGCGAATTGCTCGGAGGACAGGATCTCGTGTTCGTTCTTCAAGCCCTGATAGACGGTGTAACACATCAACACGAGGATGATCGCGAACGGGAATCCGGTCGCGATCGCGGCCGTCTGCAGCGCGTTCAGGCCGCCGCCGTACAGGAGCACCGCAGCGACGAGTCCCTCGGTGACCGCCCAGAAGATCCGCTGGGTCTTCGGGACGTCGTGCTTGCCGCCGGAGGTCAGGTGGTCGATGACGAGCGACCCCGAGTCCGACGACGTGACGAAGAACGTGATGACCAGAAGCGTCGCCAGCAGCCCCGAGATCGCGCCCAGCGGGAACTGCTCCAGCAGGGCGAACATCGCGACTGTCTGGCCGAATTCGTTGTACGTTGCCATCGCCGCGCCGTTACCGACGAGCGTGTTCTGGAGCGCGCTCCCGCCGAACGCGGCGAGCCAGACCGTCGAGAACAGCGACGGGAGGAACAGCACACCCATCACGAACTCTCGAACGGTCCGTCCCTTCGAGATACGCGCGATGAACATCCCAACGAAGGGCGACCACGCGATCCACCACGCCCAGTAGAACACCGTCCACGCGTCGACGGTTCCTTGTCCGGCACCGAAAACGCCGGTGAAGAACGACAGTTCCAGCAGGTTTCCGAAGTACGCGCCGAGCCCTTGGACCCACGCGTCGAAGATGTAGATCGTCGGTCCGACGATCAGGATGAAGCCGAGCAGGATGAACATCAAGTAGAGGTTCACCGTGCTCAGTCGCTTGACACCGCCCTCAAGACCGGCTGCGACCGACAGCGTTGCGATGGCGGTAATTCCGGCAATGAGGAGGACCTGCGGGCCGGTGCCCGTCGGAATGCTCATTAGGCCGAGCATATCGCCGAAGACGTACGAGAGCCCCGTGTTCACCTGCGCGACGCCGAGACCGAGCGAGGTCGCGAGGCCGAACAGGGTCGCGAACACCGACACGAGGTCGATGACGTGTCCCGGCCATCCGTAGATCCGCTCGCCGAGCAGCGGCCAGAAGATCGACCGGAACGTCAGGGGGAGCCCGCGGTTGAACGAGAAGAACGCCAACCCGAGGCCGACCAGTCCGTAGATCGCCCACGGATGGAAGCCCCAGTGGAAGAACGTCTGGGTCATCGCGGCGATACCCGCAGCGCCCGTGCCGGCTTCAGCGCCGTAGAACCCCGGGACGTTCGCGACGTAGTACAGCGGTTCCGACACGCTGAAGAACATCAGTCCGATGCCCATCCCGGCGCTGAACAGCATCGCCATCCAGGCGAAGTTCGAGAACTCCTTTTCCGCTTCGACGCCCCCGATTCGGATCGTTCCGAACTTTCCGAGGGCGAAATACAGGATCGTGACGATGAAAATGTTCACCGCGAGGAGATAGAACCATCCGAAGTTCCCCTCGAAGAAGCCGCGTATCGAGGAGTAGGCGCTCGCGGCCTGGTCACCGAGAAGGATCGTGGCGACCACGAAAACAGCGATCAATAGCAGCGATACCGGAAACACCACCGGGTGGATGTCGAATCCGAACCGTTGGATGTTGGTGTCTCCGGGGCTGCGATCGGACTCCGGATGGAACAGCTCCACCTGCAGCCCGTCCGTCATTCCTCCGTCGTCACTATCTGACATACGCTACCTCCGCTGTGCCGTGTTCACCGTATTTCTTCAGTATCATTGTCGTGCATTCGAATTGGTGGCTGTGCGATTCCCCCTTCGTCCATATTCCCCGTATTCACGTCTGCACCGCTGATGTTGGGCCTCTCTCCGCTGCCGAGGCTTTCGTGTAGGTCATTCCCCTTTGGAATGCTACACAACATCATACACTATCAACCGGTGTGACATAATAAAACTTGGGCAATATTCGCCGAATAGCTACTGAACTACCCGATATTCTCCGTTGTGCTCCTCGACCCCCCGCCACTTTTGTTCGGGGTCGTGAACTCCGGGTTATCTACCGCTGAGGGGTCTCTTCCTTGGAAAACCGATCCTGACGTGGCCCCCACTGAGTCCTTGCAGCGCCGGTTTCTCTCTGTCTGTGGTCATCGCGCTATCCACGCGGTCACGGACTGCGAAAGAGTCACATGCCTTCGATCCCACAGAACATATCGTGATAGATTGGGTACGTGTTGTGATTCACTGGGTTCGGTGGGTCGGTGGTCAGATCATCGCACCGCTCCGCGCCGACCCCCAACGGTCGGGGTTCCGGCTTTCAAGTCCGGAGACGAGTACCACGACACTCGACGGCGATGTCGGCTGGGCGTCTCGACCGCCCGCGCTGCTACAGTGCGCACAGTGCGGCAGCGACATCAGTCAGCGGCATCCGCACGACAACATCGACTGTACTCGCTGCATCGCGACCTACGAGTACGATGAGTTCCCCCACCTCGAACTCAAGCACTTCCTCTGCCCCGTCTGTGGGCTGGAGATGGAGCACGGTCGACGACACCCCAACGTGATCGACGTCCCCGAGTGGGCCACCTGTCACGGTTGTCGGTATCACTGGGAGTTCAAACACGATTTCTGATACTGTCGGCTGTACGTCTGTGAAGAATTTCGCGACCCCCGGAGGTGCGAATATTTTGAAACAGGTACAGCCGACAGTATGAATCTGCTTCCGGTACGCGTCCGGTGGTCACTCCATACAGAACCCCGTCGCGACGACAGTATTATTTCCTTCACGATTCCTCTCGAACTATGGAGAACCTCTTGGCAACCGTGGCTGCGGCCTTTGTTGTCGTCCTCTTCGTCGCTGCGATCGCTTCGATGACTGTCGGAAGCTACGCCGCTGCGGGCGTGTTCTTCCTCTCTGCGAGCATCGTCATCTACCTTCGCGAAAAACGATTGATCGAGTAGTGATGCGTCATCGCGGACTGCCGTGTGACCAGTCGCAGACCGGTCGGCACGTCAGATGTCTTCCATCCGCATCCGCTGGCTGATGACCGGCACCGTCGCGCTCCTGACCACCTTGTCCATCGTCCCGCCGAGCAGTCCGCCGATCTTCCCGCGGTAGGCCGAACCCATCACGATGGCGTCCAACCCTTCGTCCTCGGCGTAGTCGACGATCTCCTCGCTCGGCGTCCCCGTTCGGATACCGGTTTCGATGTCGACGCCCTGCTCTCCGGCCATATCAGAGAGCTCCGAGAGCACCTCTTCGCCGTACTGTTTGTACTCTTTCCGCATCTGTTCTTCGTCGTCTCGCAGTGCCAGCGCGCGCGGTGCGCCTGGTAGGTCGATGACGTAGAGACCGTGAACGCTCGCCCCGAGTGCGGCGGCGAGTTCGATCCCGTGTTTGGCACCCCGTTTCGCCTCGTCGCTCCCGTCGTAAGGTATCAGTATCTGTTCGTACATCCCTGCGAACCAATCTCACTGACACGACCCGATCACAAATAACTTTCCGCGATATTCGACACGATCGACGCGAAATGCCCCTGCCAAACACGTACGATCAATCTCTACAGGAAGCCGGATACGTCGTCGCTCCGATTGATTCGGAGAACAGTCGGATGGGGGACCTATCGATGCCGACGGCCGTTTCCAGTGACCTCTCTCAGTCGGCCCGACTGGTCGATTCCGCCGCGCTCGACGCGTCGACGCCGGGGCCAGACTCGATGGCTTCGACGAGCAGTTCGGCGACGTCGACCACTTCGATGTCGTCCTCGTAGCCGCCGGTCTTCATCCCGTCCTCGTACATTGTCATACACATCGGGCATGCGACGACGAACTTCTGGACGGCCGAGCCGGCGTCAGTGTCCTCTAGGGCCTCCCGCATTCGCTCTTCGCTCGGTTTCGATTCCTCGTCGATGTCCATCCAGAGGCCGCCGCCGCCGCCGCCGCAACAGAACGACTCGTTGCGATTGCGCGGCATCTCAGACAGCGTCGCGCCCGTCGCGCGGATGAGCGAGCGGGGGGCCTCGTACTCGTCGTTGTATCGGCCGAGGTGACACGGATCGTGGTAGGTGACCGTGTAGTCCAGTTCGTTGCCACGGAGGCCCAACTGGCCGTCGTCGACGAGTTCTTCGATCGCCTGCGTCCAGTGGAGCACGTCGACTCTCCCATCCGTGTTCCACTCGCCGTCGAACTCGAACTGCATCAGCGGTTCCTCGGCGAAGTCGGCGTACTCGACCTCCGGATACTCGTTCTTGAACGTGTTGTACGAGTGCGGGTCCGTGCAGATGATCTTGTCCGGATCGACCGCCTCGAACTGCTCGACGTGATACCCCGCGAGGTCGATGTAGAGGAACTCCTCTCCCAGTCGACGGATGTCGTTGCCGTCGTACTTCTCGTCCTCGAAGAGGATGCCGTACTCGACGTCCGCGTGTTCGAGGATCTTTGCGAGCGAGCGAGCCACCTTCTTGTTCCGTTCGTCGTAACTCGGGTAGTCGCCGACGTACCAGAGGTACTCGATGTCTTCCTCGCGGGCGTCGGTGACCTCGAAATCGAGCTCTTCGGACCACGCGGCGCGCTGTTCGGGCGGATCGCCGAACGTGTTGCCCATCCCCATGATGTTGTCGAAGGTGTCCTGCACGTTCGAGTCGACGTCGCCCTGATCCGTCAGCTGGCGGTTCATCCGCGTGAACGAGCTGAGGTGCTCGATGTCGACGGGACAGGCGTCCATACAGGCCATACAGGCCATACAGGACTCCATCGTCGCGGCGTCGACGACGCTCTCGCCGCCGTCGGCGACGATGTCGACTTCCTCGGTCTCGCCGGCGTCCAACGCGTCGCGGTACTGTTTCAGATCCAAAATGACGTCCCGCGGGTCGAGTGGACGCCCAGAGGACTCCGCCGGACAGGCCGACGAACAGCGGCCACACTTCGTGCAGGCGTCCTGATCGAGCAGTTCCTTCCAAGTGAAATCGGAAACCTCCTCCGCGCCGGTGTCGGCGTCGAGATCGGCTGGGATGCCCGGGAGGCGCGCGCCGGCCTTCTCGTCGCGGGTGACGATGTTCGCGTACGACGAGAGCATGTGGAACGGCTTGCCGAACGGGATCGCGGCGATGAAGGCGAACGCGAGCAGGGCGTGTGACCACCAGACCGCGGGATAGATCGCCTCCGCCGTCAACTGCGTCATCCCCGCGAGCGCGAGCACGTCGGCGACGAACCAGCCGACGAAGCTGACCGTCTCGAACGACGGGAAGCCGGTTCCAAGGATGCGGAGGCCCTCAGTGAGGTAGCCGCCGACGCCGAGGAGAAAGAGCGCCCAGATGAAGAGGTCGTCTTCGAGACTCGTGTGTTTGCCGTGGAGCCGCCACTTCCGCGCGGCGTAGCGTCGGTAGAGCGCGACGCCGACGCCGACGACGAAGAGCAGCCCCATCGCGTCCATCACCAGCGAGTACGAGAGGTAGAAGTCGCCGACGAAGAAGGACTGCTCGGTGCCGACGAGGCCCGTGAGCGGCTGGTAGATGTCCATATCGATCGCGAGGATCGTCGTCCCGATGAGCAGCGTCAGAAAGCCCCAGAGAATGAAGGCGTGCATCAGCCCGCCGACCGTGTCGCGATCGAAGAGCTTCCGGTTCGAGAGAACGATGCGTGCGCTGGAGACGATCCGCCCCGGGAGGTCGTCGAGCCGATCGAACCAGTCTTCCTGTCCATCCGTGAGTCGGTTGACCCGTCGGTACACCCCGTAGCAGAACACGAGGATCGTCACGACGGCGAGGGCGTAGAACGCGATCTCGCCGAGGTGACTGATCCCCCAGAACGTCGGCCTCGTTACTGTTTCCTCGGCAACCATAACGATTGGTAATTCGCCAATCTCGCCATAAATCTTGGCACGCGCGCCCGGACGGATTGTCGGTTTTCGATGTCGAGGTCTCGGGGTCTATCGGTTTTTCGATGCCTCGCAACCCGCCGTGATCCGGCGTCGCGGGCCTACGACGCAGTCAGAGTTCTGACGACAGTGGCTGTACGGTCGGGTCTATTTTTCCACTCCCCCTCTCAGGTCGATACCACTGGTGAAACCTCATTATCACAACTGAGTGAATTTTTGTGGATACGGGGCGTTCCGCTCTCGGTTCGACATCAAACCTATATGTCGGCCGGGAGAATCGCAACCCGAGATGAACCCACCCGCTCGCTTCGACCACAACGTGTGGACGGCCGGCCTCGCGACCGTCCTCAGTTACGGTCTCGGACTGCTCGGACTGTTCGTGCTTCTGTTCGTCATCCCCTTCCTCCTCTTTCTCGTCGTCTGAGCGAACGTAGGCGTATAAAATGAGGTGTAGTATTGAGGGGGTGGTTAATTATTGTTAGCTAGAGACTTTCTACGCGTACGGAGTACTAGGTGTTACCAGCGGACAGGCGTGTGGGGCCGTGTCGCGTGACACCAAAAACCAAGATGTACGAACGCAAACTTGAGGTTGGACGTCAATGAGCACGAACGAACTTCCATCAAACGCAGGTACAGTAGTAATCGGAGCCGGAATCGTCGGGAGCTCGCTGGTCGGTGAGTTGGCCGAGCGAGGTCGCGACGACATTCTCCTGATCGACAAGGGACCGCTTTCGGATCCGGGGGGGTCGACCGGTCACGCCTCGAACTTCATTTTCCCGGTCGAACACAGCAAGGATATGACGCAGTTGACCTCCGACAGCCGGGACATCTATCGTGAGTTCGACACCTTCACGAACTCCGGCGGGATCGAGGTCGCACGCACCGAAGAGCGAATGGAGGAGCTCAAGCGGCGCGTCGTCTCCGCGAAGTCCTTCGGCGAGGAGGCGGAGCTCCTGACCCCCGAAGAGGTCGAAGAGCTCGTCCCCTACGTCAACACGGACATCATCAAAGGCGGCTTCTACAGCAAGGGTGCCGGGACGTGTGACCCACTCCGCGCCGGAGAGCTCTACCGACAGCAGGCGAAAGACAAGGGCGCGCTCAGCACCGCGGCGAACACCGAGGTCCTCGATATGCACGTCGAGCACGGCGAGATCCAAGCCGTCGAGACGGACAAGGGGACCGTCGAGGCCGACGAGGTCATCATCGCCGCTGGGCTGTGGAGCCCCAAGATCGCCGATATGGCCGGCGTCGATATCCCGCTGACGCCCGCCGTCCACCAGATGGTCTCCGTGGGCCCGATCGACCTCTTCGAGGAAGGCTCGGAGGGCGAGATCAACTACCCGGTCATCCGGGATATGGACTCCCAGATGTACGAGCGCCAGCACGGCAACGACATCGAGGTCGGTTCCTACGAGCACCGACCCATCCTCTGGGACGTCGAGGACGTCCCCTCCATCGAGGAGTCGCCGCTGTCGCCGACGCAGCCGCCGCTGACCGAGGACGCCTTCGAGCAGTCGATGCAGCACGCGCTCGAAATCATCCCCGATATCCTCGACGATCCGAACGCGGGCATCCGTCACGACATCGACGGCCTGCTCTCGGTGACGCCCGACGGCCACCCACTGCTCGGCCCGATTCCGGAAGTCGACGGGCTGTGGTCCGCCGCGGCCATCTGGATCAAGGAAGCGCCCGCGATCGCCCGCGAAGTCTCGAAGTGGATGACGCAGGGTCACCCCGACATCGACATCGTCGCCCACGACCACGTCGCCCGCTTCGACGAGTACGGCGAGACGAACGAATTCGTCAAGAGCCGCGCTCACGAGGGCTATCAGAAGATCTACGGGATCGTTCACCCGCGCGAGCAGTGGCAGTCCACGCGTCCGCTCCGGACGAGCGCGTTCTACAACCGTCAAGAGGACCTCGACGCCGAGTTCTTCGAGGCCGGCGGCTGGGAGCGTCCGCGCTGGTTCGAATCGAACGCCGACCTCGTCGACAAGTACGCAGACCAGATCGAAGATCTCCAGCGCCCGAACGAGTGGGACAGTCGCTGGTGGTCGGACATCATCCTCGGCGAGCACCTCCATATGCGCAACAACGTCGGGATGATCGGCGACACCGGCTTCGGCATCTTCGACATCATCGGCAGCGACGCCCAAGAGAATATGGAACGGCTCTGCGTCGCGCGGATGGATATCGCTGTCGACGACGCGGCGTACACGCCGATCCTCGCGCCGAACGCCGGCTTCGTGGCCGACCTCACGGTCGCACGCCTCGGCGAGAACCACTATCGCGTGATCACTGGCGGTGCCCACGCAGGGCAGGATCGCACGTGGTTCGGGAACCACCTCGAAGGTGACGTCGAACTCGTCGGCCGCTCTTCGGAACTCTGTACGCTCGGCGTGTGGGGTCCGAACGCCGAGGGGCTGATGGACTCCATTTCCGAAGAGCCGATGACCGCCGACTCGTTCGACTTCGCGGAGATGAAGGACGTCACCATCAACGGCGTCACCGCAAAGGCGCTGCGCATCTCCTATGTCGGCGAGTTCGGGTGGGAGATCTACGCGCCGATGGACCGCGGTCAGCGCCTCTGGGACACCATCTACGAGGCGGGTCAGGAACACGACATCCGGCCCGTCGGGACCGGCGTCTACGGCGAGACCGGCCGGATGGAGAAGAGCTACCGCCTGATGGGCGCGGAACTCGAGATCGACTACAACCCCGCCGAGGCGGGGCTGACGTTCCACGGCGTCAAGGACGCCGACTTCATCGGCAAGGAGGCCTACGCCGAAGCGATCGACGAGGAGAACGCCGCGACGCTCTGTACGCTGTCGGTGACGGACCACGCGCCGGACGGCGGCGAGCCGCGGTTTATGACGGGCGGCGAGCCCGTTCTCGATGGGGATGGAAACGTGCTGATGGACGAGGAGGGCCGCCGTTCCTACGTCACCTCCGCGGGGACCGGGCCCTCGGTCGGCAAGCACCTTCTCCTCTCCTATCTGCCGCAGGAGTACGCCGAGGAGGGCGAACAGCTCCAGGTCGAGTACTTCGGGCAGCAGTACCCCGTCGAGGTCGAGGTCGCTGGCAACGGCGGCGTCTTCGACCCCGAGAACGACCGGCTGTTCCGCAACGAGTACTGACGGGAGCGGATGGAGGACACACCAATGGAGATACTCACAGCAATCAAGCGCGTCCCGGAAACGGGCGCGAAGGTCTCACTGACCGACGACAAGAGAGACATCGACACGACGTCGCTGGGCTTCACCTTCAGCCCGCACGAGGAGTGTGCGGTCGAGGAGGGCGTCCAGCTCGTCGAGGAACACGGCGGCAACGTGACCGTCCTCACGCTCGGCGAGGAGGACGCGACCGAACAGCTCCGTTCGGCCATCGCGATGGGTGCCGACGACGGCATCCTCCTCGATGGCGGCGACGAAGAGTGGGGCCCCGTCGGCACGGCAGACGCCATCGCCGACGCGGTCGAGGGGAGCGACACCGACTTCGACCTGCTCCTGTTCGGTAACGAGTCCGCCGACGCGGCGAACCATCAGGTCGGCGTCCGCGTCGCCGAGCGACTTGGACTCCCCTGCGTGACGGGGATCAAAGACCTTGACGTCGCCGACGGAACCGCGACGGCGAAGCGAGAAATCCCCGGTGGCTCCGAGGTATACGAAATCGACCTTCCCGCGGTCGTCACCGTCAAGGAGGGCCTGAACGAGCCACGCTACCCGTCGATGCGCGCAAAGATGCAGGCGCGGAAGGCCTCCGTCGACCAGCAGTCGCCGGAACCGCGTGCGGAGGGTCTCGAACTGGTCGAACTCGAAGTGCCGGAGACGGACGACAGCCCCGCGGAGATCCTCGGGGAGAGCCCCGAGGCGGCCGCAGAGGTCGTTGACGTCCTCGAAGAACTGGAGGTGGTCTGAGATGGTACTCGCGATCGTCGAACACGAGGACAGCGAGGTCGACGACGTCTCACTGCAGGCGCTCGCGCTCGCCCGCGACGTCGCCGACCAGACCGGTGAATCGCTCGACGCGATCGCGTTCGGATCCGGAGCCGACGCGATCGCCGAGGAGGCGGGCGCGCACGGCGTGGAGACGCTCCACGTCGTCGGCGACGACGCCCTCGACGACTACGCCCCGGAGGCGTACGGACGAGCGATCGTCCAGTGCGCCGAGGACCTCGGCACCGAGGCCGTGATCGCCCCCGGAACCGATCGAGGAGCCGAGGCGCTCTCACACGCCGCCGCGAAGCTCGACGAGGCGATGGCCGCGGAGGTCACCGAGGTCGACGTCGGCGATAGCTACGAGCTCACCCGCCAGCGCTGGGGCGGCACGCTCATCGAGCACTCCCGGCTCACCGCCGAGACGAACCTCCTCACTGTCGCGGCCAACGAGGTCTCGGCGGCGGAGACCGGCGACGGTGCGGCCGCCGTCGAGACGTTCGCGCCCGAGGTCGACGACAGCGACCTCCGCGTGCAGCTCTCAGCGGTCGAGCAGTCCGACGTCGAGGGCGTCCCGCTCGGAGAGGCTCGGGTGGTCGTCTCCGGCGGGCGCGGGACCGACGGCGACTTCTCCGAACTGGAGGCGCTGGTCGAGCGTATCCCCAACGCCGCACTCGGCTCCTCGCGCGCCGCCGTCAACGAGGGGTGGCGGCCGCACGACGACCAGATCGGCCAGACCGGCGCGAAGATCGCGCCCGAGATCTACATCCCCGCGGGGATCAGTGGGGCCGTCCAGCATATGGTCGGCTGCAAGGGCGCAGAGAACATCTTGGCGATCAACACCGACCCGGAAGCGGCGGTCATCCAGAAGGCCGACTACGCCGTGATCGGCGACCTCCACGAGGTCGCTCCCGCGATCGCAGAGGAGCTCGAAGCGCGCGGCCACGCGGAGTAGTCCGCTCACCCGCCGTTTTTTGTCGAGTGCCGCGCTCGTTCGACCGCTTTAGAGCCATTCTACTCCCCGAACAGCGGCAGGAGCGATCGAATCCCCGAAGTGTACCCTTCGCCGCACTGTCTTTTCAGTGGGGAATTCATAATGGGGATTTATCCGGTATTGTGTGAATGATTCACTATGAGAGATACCTCGCTCGGCCAACGTCGGGATTTTCGGGCGCTGTTCGATCAACTTGAGGGCGTTGCTCTCTGGACGGCGACCGGGCCGGACGAATTCGAGTACATCAGCGAGGGTTTCGAGAGCATCTGGGGTATTCCGTCCGAGGAAGTCAAAGACGATGTCGATCGGTTGATCGAAACCATTCACCCCGATGATCGAGAGCGCGTTCGAGCCAACATAGAGACGTCGGACCCACGTTCGCTCAACGACTCGTATGAGGCCCGAATCGTTCGACCCGACGGATCGATACGCTGGGGACTCACGAGACAGATCCTTCTCCGAGACAATGAGGGAGACGTGAAGGAGGTCGTCGGCATCACTTTCGACATCACGGAGCAGAAGCGCCGCGAACGGGAACTCGAACTGTTGAATCGAATCGTTCGACACGATATCCGAAACGATATGGCGGTCGTCCTTGGTTGGGCGGAACTGCTCGAAGAACACGTCGACGAGGAGAGAGAGGAGTATCTACAGAAGATCCTCGACAGCGGCGAACACATCGTCGAACTGACCGAGGTCGCCCGCGATTACGTGGAAACCATTACTTCGGAGACAACGATCACCGTCGAACCCGTCTCGTTGAACGCGGTTCTCGAGACCGAGTTGTCGCTTCGTGAGGAATCGTTCCCCGAAGCCGAGTTCGTTTTCGACGGTATCCCGTCCGACGTGATGGTGACTGCAAACAGTATGCTCAGTTCCGTGTTTCGGAATCTGTTGAACAACGCCGTCCGACACAACGACAAGGAGACGCCCGTCGTCGAGGTCGCTTGTGACGTACACGACCAGCACGTCACGGTTCGGGTCGCCGACAACGGGCCCGGGATACCGGACGACCGGAAGGACGTCGTGTTCGGCAAGGGTGAGAGAGGACTCGATAGTCCCGGAACGGGCATCGGGCTCTACCTCGTCGACCAGTTGGTTCGACAGTACGGTGGAGACGTTTGGATCGAAGACAACGAGCCGACCGGAACGGCGGCTGTCGTCCAACTCCCCCGAGCCGATTGACTGGCACCGCTTTTGCATTCCTTGACGAACCTACGCGTCCGCCCGCGTCACGTCCTCGACGCTGTAGTCCGCGCTCTCGATCGCATCGATGATCGCGCCGGCGTGCTCCGCGCCGCTCGTTTCGACGTCGAACACGAGATAGGCCTCGCCGACCTCTAAGTCCTCCACCGAGCGGTCGTGTCGCACGTCGTGGATGTTCGCCTCCTGCTCGGCGATGATGCCCGACAGCTCCTGCATCTTCCCCGGGCGGTCGTCGATGCGGACGCGCAGGCGGATGCGTTGCTTCCGCTGGGTCAGCGCGTGGACGACGACCGTCTGCAACTGCGTCATATCGAGGTTGCCGCCGCAGAGCAGCGGCATCACCGTTTCTCCCGACACGTCGAGGTCGTCGCTGAGGAGCGCCGCGACCGACGCCGCGCCCGCGCCCTCGACGACCTGCTTCGCGCGCTCCATCAGGAAGAGGATCGCCTGCGCGATCTCGGTGTCGGTGACGGTGACCACCTCGTCGACGTTCGCCTGAATGATCGACAGCGTCGCCTCCGAGATGCCCCCGGTCGCGATGCCGTCGGCGATGGTGTCGACCTCGTCTAAGGTGACCGGAATGCCCTTGTCGAGGCTCTCGTGGACCGTCTCTGCGCCGGTGGCTTGGACGCCGACGACGCGTGTTTCCGGGGAGAGGTGCTTCAGCGCCGTGGAGATGCCGCTGATCAGGCCGCCGCCGCCGATCGGGACGATCACCGTGTCGACGTCGGGGTTGTCGTGATACATCTCGGTCCCGAGCGTCCCCTGCCCGGCGATGATGTCGGTGTCGTCGTAGGCGTGGACGAACGCCGCGTCGCTCTCTTCGACGGCCGCTTGGGCGTGGCTCATCGTCTCTTGGAAGTCTTTGCCGACCAGTTCGACCGTCGCGCCGTAGCTCCGCGTGGCGTCGACTTTCGCTTGGGGGGCGTCCTCTGGCATGTAGATGGTCGAGCTCGCGCCACAGCGCGTCGCCGCGAGTGCGACGCCTTGGGCGTGGTTTCCGGCGCTGGCGGCAATGAACTCCTCGACGCCGTTTGCGACGTCCTGACTGATCTTGTTGTACGCGCCGCGCGTTTTGAACGAGCCAGTCCACTGGAGGTGTTCCATCTTGAGGTACACCTCCGCGTCGACGAGCGCGCCGAGGGAGGTGCTCTTTTCGACGGGCGTCTGCTTGACAACGGTGTCGTCGTCGAGGCGCTCGCGAGCGCGCTCGATGTCAACGTACTGCACGGGCAATGCGTCGGTATCGGTGTCGGAATCTGTGTCTGTCATTGGTTGAATCCTGAAGGGTCCGCGGCGGTCGTTACCGGATGATCTTTTCGCGGCCGGGATCGAACAGCGGTTCGTCTCTGACGGTCGCGTCGTACAGTTCGCCCTCGCAGCGGACTTGCACGTCGGTTCCTGCTTCCGTGTACTCGGTCGGGAGGTACGTATAGGCGATCGACTCGCCGATACTGTAGCCGAAGTCGGCGGCCTGCACGTAGCCCTGCGCGTCGCCGTCGACGAGGATCGGGCGACCGCTCAGGAGGATGTCGTCCGAGTCGTCGAGGGTGATCGGCGTGATTTCGGCGTCGATGCCGGCCTCCTTCGCGGCTTTGAGCGCCTCCCTGCCCACGAAGTCGGTGTCGAGGTCGACGGCGAAGTCGAGGCCCGCCTCGTAGGGGTTCGAGTCGGTGTCGATGTCGGTACCCCAGAGGCGGTAGCCCTTCTCAAGCCGCATCGACGAGAGCGCGCCGCCACCCATCGGGCGGACGTCCAGATCCTGCCCGGCCTCCCAGAGCGTCTCCCAGAGGCGCTGACCGTACTCCGTCGGAGCCCACAGCTCCCAGCCGAGTTCGCCCACGTAGGAGACCCGCAGCGCGATGACGGGCACCTCGCCGACGTAGATCCGCTTGGCCGTGAAGTACGGGAAGCCGTCGTTCGAGACGTCGGCGTCGGTGACCCGCTGGAGGAGTAGCCGCGACTTCGGCCCCCAGAGGCCGATCGTGCTTCGCGCGCCCTCCTCGATGTGCACGGAGACCGACTCGGGAGCGTGCTCCTTCAGCCAGCCGCCGTGGATGCCGGGTGAGTTGCCGCCGCCGGTGGTCACGAGGAACCGTTCGTCGTCGAGACGGACGACAGTCACGTCCGCGAGGATGCCGCCGCCCTCATTCAGCAGCAATGAGTAGCGGACTTTGCCGACCTCGCTGTCGATGTCGTTGCTGCACATCCGCTGGAGGAACTCGGTCGCTCTCTCGCCTTCGACGACGATGCTGCTGAAGGAGGTCATATCGAACATCGACACCGCCTCCCGGGTGTGGAGGTGCTCTGCGCCCTCGATCGCCGAGCGGTTGATCCCCCGCCAGCCGTCCTGTTCAGGGATCTCCTCGTCGTAGTCGTCGACGAGGTCGGCGTTCGATTCGTACCACTGCGCGGACTCCCAGCCGCCCGACTGGTAGAACTCCGCGCCAAGGTCCTTCTGTTGATGGTAGAAGGGGCTCGTCCGGAGACCGCGGTGTTCCTCGGGCTGCCAGCGCGGTTCGACGATGCTGTAGACCTGCTGGTAGCGCTTCGCGCCTTTGTCGACGAAGTAGTCATTCTCGCCGGCGTGGGGCTCGAAGCGGCGGACGTGGACGCCGCCGGTGTCGACCGGGCCGGAGGGCAGTCGCGGGACGCCGTTTTCCATCCACTCGGCGACGATCTTGCCGTAGCCGCCGGAGTGCGTCCACCAGATCGCCAGTGCGCTCCAGAGGCCGTCGACTTGGGCGGTCGGGCCGACCGCGGGCATCCCGTCCGGCGTGAACACGAAGATGCCGTTCTCGGTCATCTCGTACTCGACGTCTTCGGTCACCGGCAACAGCTCGTCGAACGCCTGCTTCGCGGATTTCTCCCGGTCTGGATGCGTCGGCTTTTCCCACTGCTCCCGGGTGAAGCCGCGGACCGACGCCTGCCGGTCGTCGTTCTTCCCCATCGCGTCGGGATCGACCGAGAGCGTCTCGTGGTTGTACGACCCTAACCCGAGCGAATCGCCGTGCGTGCGGAAGTACAGTGAGTTGTCTTGGTCGCGGCCGACGGGCCGGTGTGGGGCCTCGCTCATATGTTCCTGAATACTACGGTCTCCGGGGACCAGCAAGCCGTCGGTGTTCTTGCCTACGTTCGAGTCCGCCCCGGCGAGTTCCTCCAGTGATTCGGTGACGACGTACTGGTGCTCGACCGGGGCGATCGGCAGGTCGAGATCGGCCATCTGTGCGGTCTGGTAGCCCCAGTTGTTCGTCGCCATCACGCAGCGGTCGCACTCGATCGTGCCGCGATCGGTCTCGACGGCCGTGATCTCGCCCCCGTCGACGTCGAGATCCGTGACCTCGGTGTTGCCGAAGAAGTCGGCTCCTGAATTCGCGATATACCACTGCAGGGCCGCGATACCGTCGACGCGGCCGTCGGTGGGAGAGTAGTAGCCACCGAGAATCTCCTCGTCGTTCACCAGCGGGAGGTGCTCGCTCACTTCCTCTGGCGTGAGCAGTTGCGGGTCGGGCAGGCCGTAGGACTCCGCCCACTCGACGCGCCGTTCGAGGAAGTCCATCCGCTCTTCGCTCCGGGCGAGTTCGATGCCGCCGACTTCGTTGTAGACTCCGGCGTCGGAGAGCAGTCGACTCGTGTAATGGGCGGCTTTCGTCTGCAGTTTCGACGGCGACGTCTGGAACATAATCCCCGGCGCGTGCACCGACGACCCGCCGGTGACGGGGAGCGGCCCCTGGTCGACGACGACAACGCCCTCCGCGCCCAGTTCGTGGAGGTGGTAGGCGACGCTGCAGCCGACCGCTCCAGCGCCGATGATTACGGTCTCCGCCTGCGAGGGAAGTTCCGGGATGCTCATTCGTGTCTATCCCACGGTGACGGTGTCACGGGCTTAAATACCACGGTGGCTGCTGGGATCCGAACACGAAAACGTCAGAAAGTGGCGTCATACCGCCAGAAAACACGTGTATGCTGACCGTGCGGGTTGCCCCAATCGACACCTCGCTTTTTGAATCGACTACCGATCGACACAGACTGACACCGAACCGACACAACGAGTCGGAACCGTCCGATTCAGGCCCGCGGCTCAGGGTTTCGATCCCGAATCTCATCGAGCAGCGCACAGAGCGCGTCGGCGGATCGACTCAACAGTTCTTCGCCGAGTTCCGCGCTCGACTCCCGCGGGTCCCCCACGACCCCGTTCTCGGTGAACTCGTGGGAGTCGACGGCGAGGTTGACGCGACCCTGCCAGTCGCCCCAGCGGTCGCTCCCGCCCTCGGCCGCCGCTTCGAGTCTATCCTCGTGAACCGTGTCCGGGTTCGAATGGCGCAGTAACGACGTCTCCAGCGGACCGGCGTGGCCCATCTCCGAACTGTGCTCGCCCACCTCGTCGAACCACGTGAACGGGACGGCGTACGCGTCGTCGTGGCGGACGATTTGAGCGGTGACTTCTTTCAGTGCCGCGATGTTCCCCCCGTGACCGTTCACGACGACGACGCGGTCCCAGCCGTGCGAGGCGAGACTCCCCACGACGTCGCGGACGTAGGAACGGAACGTCGATTCCGACGTCCACAGCGTCCCCGTGAACCGGCGATGTTCCTCGGCGATCCCCACCGGAATCGCGGGCGCGACGACCACTGGATCGGCGTACTGCTCGGCAGCGGCTTCGGCGACGGCTTCGGCGTCGAGCGTGTCGGTACCGAGCGGGGCGTGCGGGCCGTGCTGTTCCGTGCTCCCGACTGGGAGTAGCGCCACTTCGGCCGCTGACTCCGCGGCGTCGGTCCACGTCTCGCGCTCCAAATGCATACGCGGCGCTTCACCGAGCGGTCAAATAAAAGGCGTGGCGATGGCAGGACCTCCAAGCCTTGGCGAGACGACTCATCACGTTTCGAGACCCGTCCGGAGATTTTTACCCCGGCGATGCGCCCTCTCGTATATGACCTCTGACTCGGTGACGCACACGGTGTCCGACCGGCTACTCGGACACTTTCCGTCCGGTCGCGACGTCTCCGTGACCGTTCATCGCTACGAGGGCGGCGAGGGGCCGACAGTGTTCGTCCAAGCCGCCCAGCACGGCATCGAACTCAACGGCCCGGCGGCGTTGCGTCGCATCCACGACCGCCTCCTCGATGCCGATATTGCGGGCACGGTCGTCGCCGTCCCGGTCACGAACCCCATCGCGTTCGATCACCGGTCGTATCTGACGCCGGAGGCGTACGACGCGTTTCACTCCAATTTCAATCGCATCTGGCCCGGCGACGCCGACGGAAGCTTTCAGGAGCGGTTGGTCGCGAACCTCTGGCCGCTCGTCGAAGAGAGCGACGCCGCGGTCGACCTTCACACCGGGATGCCGCAGATGCTCGAACACGTCCGGTTCAGCCGGGACGACGACGACGCCCGAGCGCTCGCCGAAGCGTTCGGAACGGAGTACCTCCTCGCCGATGACGACCTCGTCGACGGCGACGACTTCACCGGTAAGTTCAGGCTGGCGGCTGCACAGGCGGGCGTTCCGGCGATCACCGCGGAGCTCTCGAACAGCCGAACGGTTTCGCGTCCCGCCGTGCGATCCGGCGTCGAGGGCGTCTGGAACGTATTCCGCGAACTCGGGATCATCGACGAACCGGTCGAGGAACCGTCGAGTCAGCGGGTTCTCTCCGACGACGTGCCGTCGGTCGTCGCCCAGACCTCGGGGCTCTTCGAGCTTCGCGCCGACCTCGCTGTCGGGGACAGAGTCGATGCCGGCGAAGCGCTCGGAGCCGTCTATGACCCGGCGTCCTTCGATCGACTGGAGACGATCACCACGAGCGCGCCCGGGATCCTCTACTCCGTCTCCCGCGGGGGCGTCGTCGTCACCGGCGAACGTATCGCGAGCATCGCCGCTGACTCCTGATACTGTCGGACAGAACGATGTGAAGCGTATCGGACGACGGTATTCCGAGATAATTCACGGGCTTCTGTTCGACAGTATGACGACCGCGACACGGCCTTTCACCGGATTCGGTTCACAACTGGAACCCTGACTGGAACCCTGACTGGGTTCTTGACTGGAACCCCGACGGTCCTCCGCTTTTGAATGCCCTCACCATTCCACATGTAACGTTAACCAATCACAATGTGTTAGTAACTAGCAGGATTATGGCGATGCAGCCGCAATCGTCGTTCGACGCGCTCTCTCGCGTGCTCGAACGTCTCGGCACCGGAAACCGAACCGTGCGTCGGGCCGAGGCGGCTGCCGGAGGTGACGCGGAGGGGCCGCTCCGTGCGACAGTCGAGATCGAAGTTCCGCTCTCCGACGCGGCCGACGTGGAAGCCCGGGCCGCCGGTCAGTCGTCGACGCCGCTCGGGAGCGACGACCTCGAACTCACGGTTCGTGTGCCGCTGTTTCCGACTTCTCCCGCGGACGAGACCGCTGGGCTCCCCGATGGGACCGCGGTTTCGACGACCACGACCGACGTCGACCTCGACGGCGGCGTGGCTCTCGTTACGTTGACGGTCACCATCGATGCGGCGTCGGGCTCGTCGCCCGCCGCGTCGGAAACTGACGCCGACGCTCGGGTGGAAACAGCCTCGACAACTGACCCGACTACGGAGTCGGCTATACGATCAGATTCGGGGCCGGAATCGGCCACGAGCACGGATTCGGGGCCGGAGTCGACCACGAGCACGGATTCGGCGACGGACTCGGCGATACCGTCGGCTCCGACGACGGACTCAGCGGACGATTTCACGCGTGGCGGAACTTCCACAGCGTCGTCGGAGAGCGGGAACGACGCCGACTCGCAACCGACGGTCGTTGAACCTGAATCCGAAGCGCTCGCCGCCGCACGCGACGAGTCGGTTCCGCCGTACGAAGACACGGCGTATCTCCAGCGGCTCTACGACGCGTGCGCCACGTTCAAGGAGATGAGCCGACGGATCGAAATGGACGTCTCCTCGGAGACGGTCCGGCGGTATATGATCGAGGCGGGCGTTCACACGCCCACGTCGTACGCGACTGACTCCCCCGACTCGGACGGTGCAGGTTCGAGTGCGGAGTCAGCGTCGGTCAACGGATCGGGGGGTTCGGAAGCCGCCAAGGGATCGGGCCAGTCGCTAACCGCGACCACGGACGACTCCGCTGCCGACGCGCCCCAGCAAGAGGTTTCGTCGGATCCGCTCCCCGACGAGCAGTTGGTCACGGACGGCATCGGATTCCCGGATCGACTGACGCTTCAGGACGTCGTCGACGCGGTTCTCGGCGCTCGAACGGTTCACGAAGTCTCTCGCGAATTCGGTGTCCCGACAGACCGGACCCGAGAGCTCCTCCGACAGCTCAACGTCCTCGACCTCGTCTTAGGCCGCGTCGCCGCGGAGACAGAACGCGAGATTTCCGCCGAAGATGTGGCCGCCCGGATTCGAGAATCCGCCCCGGATGGAACTTGATCCCGCGTCGGTCCGTCACGTCATACTCTCTGATTGCGGTCGTTCCGCCAATAGACAAAAGTAGATCCCATACTAAGCTTGTGTATCGATGTCAGTAGGCACACAGCGCGGACAATCGGACGGCGTTAGAGAGTTATTGACCTCAGTGCGGTTCGAGTTGATGCCGTTCGAGAGCTTCGAGGAGGAGCTGTCGTATCTGCCGGAGGGGGCGAGCGTCGCGATCACGACGTCGCCGCAGTTAGGCATCGAGCGGACGGTCGAGAAGTGCGTCGCCGCCGCGGAGGCGGGCTACGAGGTGATCCCACACCTTGCCGCACGGTACATCGAAGATTCGGAGGAACTCGACGAGATCTGCGGGGAACTGCGAGACGCGGACATTACGGACATCTTCGTGCCCGGCGGCGACAAAGAGGAGCCGGTCGGCGAGTTCGAGTCCGCCTACGATCTGCTCGTCGCCCTCGACGACCTCGACCACGAGTTCGAGGAGGTCGGGATAACCGGCTATCCCGAGGGCCACGCGTTCATCTCCGACGAGGAATTGGCGGAGGCGATGGAAAAGAAAGCGCCCTACGCGACGTACATCGTGACGCAGCTGTGTTACAACCCCGACACGATCATCGAGTGGATCGAGGAGATCCGCGACCGCGGGATCGAACTCCCCGTCGAGGTGGGGATTCCGGGCGTGATGAAATACGAGAAGTTACTCGGGATCTCGCGAAAGGTCGGGGTCGGCGACTCGGTGAAGTTCCTCCGGAAAACGACCGGTATCGTGGGCTTCATCAAGCAGTTCATCGGCTCTCGTGGGCGGTACAAGCCGGACGACTTGATCGAGGGACTCGCGCCGTACGTCGGCGACGACACGTACAAGCTCCAAGGACTGCATCTGTACACGTTCAATCAGACGCCCGACCTCGAAGAGTGGCGACAGGGAAAACTGGCCGAGTAGCCGCCCCGGAGCGCTCGGTTTTCGCTCTCTGACTTTTTGGTTCGCACTCCGCATTTTTTCGTTTCCGTTACGTATCTCCACCCGTGTTCGCTCTCCGCCGACCTCCTCGATCATACCAGTAGGATGGGCGTGCCGCCGTTCTTGGGACCTGAGAACCCAGTGACTCCCGCTTGCTTGTCTGTAACAATGCCGCTCACTACGGTCCGTCGAACTATGCATTCGAACAGCAGAACTCGTAACTGCGGGGTCGGAAATGGCTGAGGACCCCGCTCGCATCGGGGTGTTGGCTCTTCACAACAGTAAGGAGACGAAGGCCATCTTGAACGCGATCGACGCACTCGGCCACGAAACTGAGTGGCTGCGGGAGGAGAACACCGTCGTTCGAATGGGCTCCGGCAACGCCAGTTTCGCCCCGGACGTCGACGTCATCGTGAATCGGCTCCTCCTCTCGAACACCGAGCAGCCCGCCGAAGAGTTGGGATTGGCACACACGCTCGCCGGAATTCGACCGATGCTGAACGAGCCGGACGCGACGGCGCGGGCGGCGCACAAAACCGCCGCGGCGATCGCTCTGATTAACGAGGGTGTTCCGGTCCCGAAGACGGCACTGGCGCTCTCGAACGCCGGACTCAACCGACTGCGGGAGGAGTTCGGTGAGGAGGCCGTCTACAAGACCGCGATCGGCACGCACGGGGGCGGTGTCTGGCGGGTGGGCACGGACGATCCGCTGACCGCGAGCGTGGGCAAGCGACGGGCGTTTTTGCAGGAACTCGTCGGCCGCGAACGGGGCACTCCTCGGGATCTTCGTGTCTACGTCGTAGACGGGGAAGTGATCGGTGCGATGTTCCGTTACGCCGCCGAGCAGGAGTGGCGGACGAACGTCGCCCGCGGCGGTCGCGTCGAAAACGCGAGCGATTCTGTCGCCGCCGACGTCCTCGATATCGCCCGGCGAGCAACGTCGGCGCTGGACCTCGATTACGCGGGCGTCGATATGATCGGGGCTGACGATGTATGGTACGTCTTGGAAGTCAATCCGACGGCCGGATTCAAAGGGTTCTACGAGGCGACCGGTCGGAGCCCGGCACCGTTCATCGCGAAGCAGGCGATCGAATCTGCCGGCGGATCCGTCGACGGCGACCGCGTAGCACAACTCGCGTCGACGCTGGACGATTCAGTCCCCGCGTGTAAGCCGGTCCAAGACCTCGACGTTTCTGAACCCGGTACGACTATCGGCTTCACCGAGCGCGTCGTCGTCAGCGGGAGCAGCGGAACGCGGACCGTGATCGCCAAGTCAGACACCGGTGCGGCCAGTACGAGCATCGATCTCCGATTGGCGGCCGCGATCGGCGCGGGCCCGATTCACACGACTGCACGCGTCCGATCGGGAAGCTCGAAACAGGCCAAAACCCGTCCCGTCGTCGATCTCGTCATCGGGATCGGCGGCGAACAGTACACCGTCGCGGCCAACATCGAGGACCGAACGCATATGACCCATCCGCTCCTGCTCGGCCGGGACGTTCTGAAACACTACCGCCTCGACGTCAGCCGCCGGGTCGAAGATCACACTGAAGTTTCGGCCGAAGAGTGATGTGGAGGTGTCTCGGGGGCGCTCAGGGGTCTACCGCCCGTTTCCTGTCATCTAAGAACGATGACTCACCTATAACTGTAATTAGGTTGAATTATAATGTGGTATGTATCAGGTACTCGTTCCCGTCGACGAAGACGAGAACAGGGCGCTCAATCAAGCGCAGTACGTCGCACAGCTGCCGAACGCCGGATCGGACGTCAACGCGACGGTGCTGTCGGTGATCCCTCCGAGCAGCTTGGACACCGTCGAGGACGTCGAATTCGAGGAGTCCACAGCCGCGGTCGAGGCCGCAGCGCACCTCGAATCTCAGGGCGTCGCCGTCGATCGCCTCGTCGGAGACGGTGGCGTCGGCGCGGAAATCGTCAGGATTGCCGCTGAACTCGACTGCGACGAAATCGTGATGGGCGGTCGGAAGCGCTCCGGCGTCGCGCCGATCCTGCTCGGGAGCACCGTTCGCGACGTGTTCGTTTCGACCGATCGCCCGGTGACGATCACCGGGTCCGGAATGGGCCTCGACGGCGGCTCGACGGAGCTGCTCCTTCCGGTCGATCGAAACGTCGAGCGGGCGCGCCACCAAGCGGCCTACGCCAGTAGTCTGCCCGGCGCAGCCGACACCGTCTCCGCGACGGTGCTGTACGTGTACCCGCATCAAGACTACGCCGGCGCACCACCGCACGACTTCGAGGAGATCGGCGCGGCGGTGGCCGCCGCGGAGGCCCTCGAAGCGGAGGGCATCTCGGTCGAGCGAGTCGCTTTGGGCGGCGAAGTGACTCGGAAGATCCTCGCAACCGCCGAAGACCGGGACGCCGACGGGATCGTGATGGGCGGCCGACGGCGCTCGGGAGTTCAGAAGGTGATCCTCGGGAGTATCGCCGAAGACGTGATGCTCTCTGCGGACCGTCCGGTGACGCTCACGGGATAGATCTACGGCGTGGACGGTGGGTCTCTGGGGGGTGCCGGACTCCCTTCTTACTTCTCCTTGAGCGACGAGACATCCTGCCACGAGGACTCTCCAAAGAACGTCCGAAGCGCCCCGAGAACTCCGAGGTACGTCCCGAAGACGACGATCACGAACGGGACCACGAGTCCCAGCACCAAACTACCGAGCGGATTGAATCCGAATATCTGAAGGGCTGTCATATCACTCTGTACACTTTATTTTTGAATAATATTGTCGATATCGGCCACAACTCCCCGAGTTTTTGTCTCCCGGACGTGCCGCAGATGCGCTCGCCATACAAAAAACTCAGAACTCGATCATCGTCCGAGACTTTGAACGAGACCTCCCAATCGCGATTCGGGTTCAGATTAGTCTCGACGTTCTTGGATGCTGGGACCGCAAAAAATGAAATCGAATGGAACAGATCGCCGTTGTCCGAGTCGGCTACCCTGACCGGTTCAGTCGTTCTGCTCGGCTTCCCGCTTCGCGCCGAGTTTCGCCTGTTCACGGGCGCTCGGGTTGACCGACTCCTTGAACGGGACCTCCGCGACCGTCGCGAACACCGGCTCGCCCTCCTCTTCGGCGTACTCGTCGGGGAGGTGCACTTGGAACTCGAGATCGAGGTCGTTCTCGTAGATTTCGTCGTCGAGCGTCGCCTGCGCGGCGTCTTCGAGCTTGTCCGCGGGCACGAATCCGAGGCCGATGTTCGTCTCCAGATCGGGGTTCCACCACGGCGACGTCATGTAGCCGCACTCCTCGCCCGTCTCCGGATCGGAGATGAGCCAGAAGTCCGAGGCGTAATCGCGGATCGGCTCGCCGGCCATCTTGAGGCCGACCAGCTTGAGGTTGAACGGGTACTCGCCGTCCTCGATGAGCGCTTGCTGTCGTTCGAGCTCTTCTTTCCCGATGTAGTCTCCGTCCTTGTCGTCGGGCACTTGGTAACCGAGGTTGACTTGGAACGGCGAGGTCTCGTGGTCCATATCCTGTCCCCACGAGAGGATACCCGCCGCGATGCGGCGGTGATGACCGGGTGCGATCTGCCGACCGCCGTGGTCTTTGACCGAATCGAGGACCGGGTCCCAGACGCGCTCGGCGTTCTCCATCGCGTCGCGCACGTAGATCTCGAAGCCCTTCTCGCCGGAGAAGCCGGTCTGGCTCACCAGCACCGACGCGCCGTTGATATCGGCTTCCATCAGCCCGTAGTACGGGATCTCCGAGACTTCCTCGCCGACGACTTCCCGCATCACGTCTTCGGAGCGCGGCCCCTGAATCTGCATCGGGGCGACGTCGATCTCGTCGACCTCGACGTCGAAGTCCATTCCGACGTTGACGCCCTGAATCCACTGCATCAGCGTCGAGTCCGAGATCGAGAACCAGAACTCGTCCTCGGAGAGGCGCAGCAGAATCGGGTCGTTGAGGATGCCGCCGTCCTCGTTGCAGAGGATGACGTACTTGCCGTGCATCGACTCGATTTCCGTCGCGTCACGGGTGATCAGGTAGTCGGTGAGCTCCTCCGCGTCCGGTCCTTTCACGCGGATCTGTCGCTCGACGGCGACGTCCCACAGCGTCACGGTGTTCGTCAGCGCTTCATACTCGGCCATCGCACCTCCGTCTTCGGGCTCGACGAGACCGCGGGGGTGGTAGAGTCGGTTATACACCGTACATCGCCACGCGCCCTCCTCGTTGAACGACTTATCGAAGAAGGGAGATTTCCGCACGCGCGTCGACACCAGCATCTGGATCCCGGGATCGCCGGTCTGCCGGAGATTCCGCGGAAGGGTTCTGTCGGACTGATCGATACTCGGATGGTTCGGATGATCGTAGTCCCCTGACATCCTCTGTAATAACATACCATACCTCAATAAAATGCCACCCTGATAGTACCGTACTTTTATTTCGGGCTGCTGTGCGGGGCAGAAGGACGGGCGTCTCTGCGCGAAACGATATCGTGGGTCTCACCGTCTATACGGATCGAATATGTTGAATTCGACGCCAACTCGCTCTGTTTATGTTTCCGCGTCACAAAACGTTTCTATGACCCCCTATCGACCGCGACCGGGCCCGGACGCCGCGCGCGCGTTCCGCCTCGGTATCGCTGCGGGTGGGCTCGTCGGGCTCACAGTCGCGGCGATTTCGTTCTGGTTCAGCACGATGACGATTTTCGCGTTCGGATACGTCTTTTTGCTCGTCTTTCCGATCTATCTCGTTCTCGTTGCAATCGCGCTCAGCGTGTGGCTGGGATACGATCAGGATACCACCTCGCTCCGGCCGGTGTATCGAACCGAGCGGTAACGATGCAGTGTATCGAACCGAGCGGTAACGACGATTTGATCTGCGGTCTCGAACGCTACTGTAATGGCGACTGAGCCCAATCTGCCAGTGATGGCAGCACTCGAACGCATCCGTGTGTTTCCCGTGAAGGGATTGGACGGTGTCGACGTTCACGTCGCCGACGTTCTCCCCGGCGGAACGATCGAGGGCGACCGTGAGTTCGCCTTTTTCGACGCCGACGGAACAGTGCTCAACGGGAAGCGCTCGCAACGCGTCCACGAACTCGCGACGGATTTGGACACTGAGACGGGCCTCTTCGTCGTGGAGACGCCAGCGGGGGAGACGAAACAGTTCGACCTCTCAGCGGATCTTCAGCGGGCGGAATCGTGGTTTAGCGACTACTTCGACGCCGAACTCACGCTCCGACGCGACGGTGAACGCGGGTTCGTCGACCGGCGCGAGATGGGCCCGTCTGTAGTGAGCACGGCGACGCTCGAAACGATCGCAACGTGGTTCGACGAACTGACTGTCGACGGCGTGCGTCGTCGCCTCCGCGCCAACCTCGAAGTTTCGGGCGTCCCCGCGTTCTGGGAGGATCGATTCGTCGGGGACGACGCCCCGGCGTTCGCGATCGGAGACATTCGATTCGAGGGCGTCACGTCGTGTGGCCGCTGTGTCGTCCCCGGTCGCGACCCCGACACCGGTGCCGTGACCCCCGACTTTCGAGAGCAGTTTATGAAGAAGCGACGGGAGACGTTCCCCGAGTGGGCCGACGCGTCCGAATTCGAGCACTTCTTTACCGCGATGCTCATCGCCCGGGTTCCGGAATCGGATCGCGGACGACGGCTCGAAGTGGGCGATCCGGTCGCCGTGATCGATACGGAATAACTCTGCATCGGCTCGTCACCCCCGCCTCGCTTGTCATTCTCTCCTCC
>Ga0207851_100243_pt1 | contig 35618 bp, 33 predicted proteins | sample A23E3SouthBayCA_FD_187747 | JGI IMG/M metagenome (GOLD analysis project Ga0207851, IMG submission 187747) | Aerobic enrichment media microbial communities from Eden Landing Ponds, California, USA - A23 E3 (SPAdes) | ecosystem: Environmental > Aquatic > Marine > Unclassified | place: Emeryville... | reverse complement strand
GCGAGCCTCGCGGGAAGTTTTTCCCTCCAGGTTTTTGCACGGAGGGGTCCGCAGGACCCCTCCACAGTAAAAAGGTGGATGAGGAACACCTTTTGGCGCTCATCTCTTTGCTTCTCTCAATGAATACGCTTCTGTGGGTACTTGTCGGTCTCGCCGCGTACTCGGCAGCCGCGTTGTATCTCTCCCAACGCGGACTATTGCCCGAGTCGGTTCGCGTGCAGGGTCCGTTCACGACGGTACACACCAAGCGCGGACGGGAGTTCATCGACTGGATCGCGACTCCCAAGCGGCTCTGGCGCGCGTGGAGCAACCTCGGCGTCGGTGCCGCGCTCGTGATTATGGCGGGGATGTTCTTCTTCCTCCTCGTCCAAGGGATCGCGATCGCCCGGAATCCGCCCGCGCCGTCGTCGGTCAACCAGCCGCAGAACTTCCTCGTGATCCCCGGCGTCAACGACTTTCTTCCCCTCTCGGTCGCCCCCGAAATCATCTTCGGGCTCCTCGTCGGCCTCGTCGTTCACGAGGGCGGTCACGGGATCCTCTGTCGAGTCGAGGGGATCGACATCGATTCGATGGGGGTGTTTCTCTTCACGGTCATCCCGCTCGGCGCGTTCGTCCAGCCGGACGAGGAGAGCCAGCGGGAGGCGAGTCGCGGCGGACGGACGCGGATGTTCGCCGCCGGCGTGACGAACAACTTCTTCGTGACGTTCCTCGCGTTCGCGCTGCTCTTCGGTCCGGTGATCGCGAGCGTCGGCGTCGCGCCCGGGATGGCCGTCCAAGGTGCATACGGCGGCTCGCCGGCCGCGGAGGCGGGGATCGCCCAAGGCGATCGCATCACCGCCGTCGGCGGCGTGCCCGTGGGCAACGAGAGCTCGCTGGACTCGGCGCTGCTCGGGACCGATGAGCGGACTGTCGCCGTCGAACTCGACGGCGGCGAGAGCGCCGCCGGCAGGGAGTCGCGGACGGTCGCTGTCGAACGCGCTCTCGTCGTGACCGGCTCGATCGCGGGCAACCCCGCAAATATCAGCGTCGCGAGTGACGACGAACCGATCTCGGTTACGGCCATCAACGGAACGCCCGTCTACACTCGTGCCGGGTTCGCGGAGGCTGTCGGCGAAGGCCGATTCGCGGAACTGGAGACCGAGCGCGGGACGGTAACGATGCCGATCGGCGCATATCTCACGCGAATCGCCGAGGACGGCCCGCTCGCGGCGTCTGGCGCACCGACACAGCCGGGCGTGATCGTGACCGCCATCGACGGCGAACGCGTGGTCTCCTCGACCGAGCTCACCCGCGCGCTCGACGGGACCGAGCCGGGTGAGACAGTGGCCGTCGAACTGTATTACGAGGGTGAGATCGACACGTACGAGGTGACGCTCGGCGAGAACCCCCAAGACGGCAGCGGCTTCCTCGGCGTCAACATCTTCCCGGGAACGAGCGGCCTGCTGCTGACTGATTTCGGCGTCCAGTCGTACCCGGCTGGCACGTACCTCGAACTGCTCGGCGGCGACGGCGGCCCCGACGCGGCCGCGCTCTCGGGTGCGGTCGGCGACTCGCCGCTCGCGACCGTGTACGTCTCGCTCGTGCTGCCGCTGGCGTCGCTAGTGCTCGGGATCCCGAACTTCCCGGGGTTCACCGCGAGCGTGTTCAACTTCTACAGTCTCGGCGGCCCGCTCGGATTCCTCGGAACCGGCGTGTTCGTCGTCGCCAACGTCTCCTTCTGGATGGGGTGGATCAACCTCCAACTCGGGCTGTTCAACTGTATCCCGGGGTACCCGCTCGACGGCGGGCGCATCCTCCGGACGAGCGTCGAGGCGGTCGTCTCGCGGCTTCCCGTCTCGAATCGAAACCGCGTCGTGAGCACGATCACGACCGGCGTGGGCGTGACGATGTTGCTGTCGCTGCTGTTGTTGCTCTTCGGTCCGACGCTCCTCGGGTAGGACGGGGAATCGCTGCGCGTGTCGGTGCCGACTCGGCTAAAAAGAGCCTGAAGCGTTTCGGTGCAGACCGGAGAGCTTCGCGATCAGGATTCTCCGGCGGCGACTCCTCTAGTGAAGTCGCCCGCCTGTTCTCCCGCGATGCTGACCGATCCGTCGCTGTCGACAGCGACGTCGAGTCCTGCGTAGGAGAACCTGATTTCACCGCTGGAAATCGTCGAGACGACCGTCTCCAACGCATCGGGATCGATCGCATCGAACAACGGTGGGAGGTCGACCTCATCACGACCAGTAGCAGTTGCGACGGTTTGGATAACTCGCTCGGTGACGGAACTACGCTTCTGCGACATAATCCCTTCATATCGGGTAGGTATTTAAAAATGTGTCAGACATCTATTTTGAATCGGTTCCCCGGGTTCGAGAACGACTCGCAACGTCCATACGGGTGGCGTGCTAACGCCAGCGTATGCCAGAGGCCCCACCAACCGACGAGGGCTGGTTCGTACTGCACGATTTCCGGACCGTCGACTGGGACGCGTGGCGGGACGCGCCCGAGCGCGAACGCGAACGCGCGGTCCGAGAGGGAACCGAGTATCTGCGGCGACACGAGGACCTTGTCGACGTCACCGAGCGAAGCTCGGTGGGCAGCCAGACGACGTCTGGCGACTCCGAGGAAGGCGACTCGGCCGTCTTCTCGGTGATCGGCCACAAAGCCGACCTGCTCGTCGTCCACTTCCGACCGACGCTCGACGACCTCTCGCGCGCCGAGCGGCAGTTCGAGCAGACCGCGCTCGCGGGGTTCACCGACCAGCCGACCTCGTACGTCTCCGTCACCGAGATATCGGGCTACACCAGCCCCGACTACTTCGATGACCCCGAATCCGCCGACGAGGGGCTCCGACGCTATATGGAGGGCAAAAAGACGCCGGAGATACCCGAAGACGAGTACGTCTCCTTCTACCCGATGTCGAAGCGACGGGGGGAGAAACACAACTGGTACGATCTCTCGTTCGAGGAGCGCGCGGATATGATGGAGACGCACGCCGAGACCGGCAAGGAGTACGCCGGGAAGATCAAGCAGGTCATCGCCTCCTCGGTCGGGTTCGACGACTACGAGTGGGGCGTGACGCTATTCTCGGACGATCCGACGCACATCAAAGACATCGTCTACGAGATGCGCTTCGACGAGGTCTCCTCGAAGTACGGCGAGTTCGGCCAGTTCTACGTCGGCCGCCGCTTCCCGCCGACGGACCTCGGCGCGTATCTCGCGGGCGACGGCGTCCCGACGAGCGAACACGGGGGCGCTCACCCAGACGCCCAAGACGCACACGAGGGCAGCCACCCCCACGGCGACAGCGACGCACACGGCGAAGCGCACGGCCACGCCCACGGCGACGCGGCGCACGGGGGAAGCGGGCACGGCCACGGCAGTCACGGTGGCGGAAGCGCACACGGCGACTCCCCCCACGGCGACGACGCCGGAACGGGAGCGGAAGCGGGCGACGGCGGCGAGGGAGACAGCGACGAGGGCGACATCCGCGAAGAACTCGCCGAACTGAACATCTACGCGGGCCAGCCGCACGGCGAGGACGTCTACGCCACGGTCCTTTACTCCGAAGCCGACACCGACGAACTGTTCGAGGAAGTACAGGGGCTCCGCGCGAACTTCGATCACTACGGGACACACGTGAAGACGGCCGTCTACGAGGCGCAAAACCGCGGTCGCAGCGCCGTCGTGAGTATCTGGGACACCCAGTCCGCGGCCGAAACCGCTGCGGGCTTCCTCTCGGAACTCCCCGAAATCGTCTCCCGCGCCGGTGAAGAGTCCGGATTCGGCACGATGGGGATGTTCTACACCGTCAAGCCCGAACACCACGGCGACTTCGTCGACACCTTCGCCACCGTCGGCGACCTCCTCGACGAGATGGAGGGACACCAAGAGACGGACCTGATGATGAACGTCGAAGACGAGAACGACATGTTCATCGCCAGTCAGTGGGACGCCCGCGAGGACGCGATGGAGTTCTTCCGCTCCGAGGAGTTCAGCGAGACGGTCCAGTGGGGTCGCGACGTCCTCGCCGACCGCCCGCGACACGTCTTCTTGGCGTAAACTGGACGTTCTTTTTTAAACCGTCTGACGCGTTTGCGACTGCAGCGTCAGACGTGACGCAGTGTGTCGGTTTCGATGCGAAACGAAGGGGTTAGCAAAATCGGACGGGGATCTGTCGCTGCCGCGTCACCGACAGCGGCGGTACGCGAGCGCGCCGACGACGCCCGTCACGAGAGTCAGCGCGTCCCACGGCGACGGGTCGGTCTCGCGTGCTCGGGCGTCGCGGCGGACCCACGCGGTCAGCGCGACGTGAGCAACTGCTGTGAGAAAGACGAACGTCGCCGTTCGCGAGGTCAAAGAATCGAGCGCCACGTCAGTCGTCAGACGACGCTGAATTTCGCGGGCCCGTAGTCGCCCGCTTGTCGATACCCGCCGCGCGGATGTCCTCGCCGCCGACGGAGGAGCGGAGTTCGTCCATCCCGTCGTCGCAGTCGACCTCGAAGTTCGTCTCGTAGAGGTCGGCGACGCGGGCCAGTTCCTCCTCGGAGAGCTTCGGCACGTCGCTGGCGGCGGCCCAAGCGGTGATGTCCTCCTTGGTGTGGAACGTGGGCGTCACACTCGCCACGGGGTCGTGGCTCAAGAGGTAGGCGATGGCCGCTTGGCCCATCGTGCGCTCGCCATCCCGTTCGAGGAAGCGGAGCGTCTCGATCTTGTCCCAGCCCGTCTCGTACCACGCGTCGGGGCGGAAGCCGCGGTGGTCGTCGAGGTCGTGACCCGTCTCGGGCGTCACCTGCTCGTTCAGTAGGCCCGAGGAGTGCGGGACGCGCGGGATCAGGCTGGTCGACGATCCCGTCCGCTCGATGGTGTCGAGGAAGTGGTTGCCGACTTCCTGCTCGAAGAGGTTCCAGACGAGCTGCACCGAGTCGAACTCCTCCTCGATCGCCATATCGCCCTCCGCGAGCCAGCCGATCGAGGGGCCGAGCGCCCAGCCGACGGCGCGGATGAGCCCCTCCTCTTTCAGTTCGTCGAGCGCTTCGAGGACGTCGGCGTCGACTTCCTCGACGTTCGCGTTGTGCAGCTGCAGCACGTCGACGTACTCCATATCGAGTCGTTCGAGGCTCTTCTCGGTCGCCGAGCGGATCCACTCGCCGGTGATCTCTTTGGGGAGTTCGCCGTGGCCGGCCTGCGGGTGGTTGTAGAAGTCGTAGCCGATCTTCGTCGCGACGGTGACCTCGTCTCGGTGCCCGTCGAGCGCCTCGCCGAGGAGTTCCTCACTCTCACCGTGGCCGTAGACGTCGCCGGTGTCGAAGTAGGTGATCCCCTCGTCGATCGCGTGGTGAATCAGTTCGATCGAGTCCTCGCGCGTGCGGTCACCCCACCAGTCGGTGCCGACGACCCACGCGCCGAAACCGACTTCGCTCACTTCGACGTCGGAGTCGCCCAGCGTCTGGAAGTTCATACCCTGTCGTTAGTGGCCATTTTATTTAGAGTGTCGGCTGCTCTCGGGAGGTGAGAACGGCTTGCGACTAGCGTGATTTGCGACTGGCGTGATTTGCGACTGGCGCGATTTGCGACTGGCGCGATCAGGCTCGCTCGTAGGCGAATACCTCGTCAGGGTCGTACGTCCGGCGCACGGCCCGTAATCGGTCCGCTTCGTCGGCGTACACCGCCTCGGCGTCCGGATCGCTCCCGCCGGCGAAGTTGGGGAGCGTCCCGGAAGTGGCGTCCAACGCACGGAAGCGACGACAGGTCTCTCGAACCCATTCGACGTGTTCGGTCGTTGCCATCGGGCCGTCCCACGCGGCCTCGACGTTGATGACGACGTCGGCGTCGCGGCCAGCGATGGGGCCGTCAGCGCCCGATCCGCGTGCAACCGCCCCGTGCATCGGCCAGACGACGATCGTCGAGAGCGCAGAGGGCATCCGCGCGGCGGCCGATTCGAGCGCGCGGATCGCGTCGTCGTCGAAGCTGGCCAGTGGAACGGATTTCCAGTAGTACCGGCGGCCGTCGGGGAAATCGTCGTCCATCATCGACTGGAGTACGGTGTACGGCATCGTCTCGACCGACTCCGCGAACGACGCCGGGCGGGCGGTGAACGCATCGACGGTCGCGTCGGCTTCGCTGGGCTTGCCCGTGTACACGCCCGAGAGCACGACGGCGACCTCCCCGTGGCGCTCGACCGGGAAGTCATCCGTCTCGGGAACGGCGGCGAAATACGGCGAGACGCAGGCTTCGTCTGGTGCAGTTCGCTGGTAGCGGCGGTACGCACGCAGCGCGTCGGCCGCGGTGTCGAGCGGGAGCCACGACTCGAAGTAGCGGACCTCGTGATCGAGCGGGTGGAGGTCGAACTCGAACGCAGTGACGACGCCCGGCGTGCCGCCGCCGCGGGCGGCCCAAAAGAGGTCCGCGTTGCGTTCGGCGTTGGCCGTCACGCGCTCTCCACGGCCCGTGACGACGTCGATCTCGCGGAGGTTGTCGGCGGTGAATCCGTGTTTCGGGGAGAGGTAGCCGGTGCCGCCGCCGAGCGTGAGGCCGGCGACGCCGGTGTCGGAGACGACGCCGCCCGGCGTCGCCAACCCGAAGGACTGGGCGGCACGGTCGAGTGTGCCCCACGTCGCGCCCGCTCCGACGCGAGCGACTCGTTCGTCGGGATTGACGCGGACCCACTCCATCCGCGAGCAGTCGATCACGAGGCCGCCGGAAACGACCGACGCGCCCGAGACGCTGTGTCCGCCGCTTCTGACCGTAGTGGGGATGTCGTGCGCGCGAGCGAACTCGACAGCGGCAGTCGTATCGGCCGGCGACTGACAGTACGCGATCGCCGCCGGGTACTCGTTGACTATCCCGTTCCAGACCCGCCGCGCGTCGGCGTAGGCGTCGTCGTCGGGTGTGACGACGGTGCCGCCGAGCCGACGCGAAAGCGCTCCGAGCGGGAGCCGCTCTGCGAGCTCGCGCGCTCTCCGGTTCGCGTCCATACGAACCGTCGACCGCGGACTCGCTTACTGGTTTGGGTCCGCACGGACGAGCGTTTATAACTCAAGACGCGGCCAAGGCCCGTGTGATCTGACGACGGCCCTGCGCCGGGTCGCGGTCTCGCCGCGTTTGCAACTGTTTTGCCTCCGATCACAGGCGGGCGTGTGGTCGGGGGCCGCAGACTTGCAAACGCGGCGAGGCTCGGCAGGTCGGCGCAGGAGAAGCCGGTGCCGACTGTTCGCCCCTGTTCCACGGAGCGATAGCAACCGCTCCCAGCGGCTCCGTCCTCCGTTACTGGTCGAGGAGGTCGGCCATCCGATCGAGGTACTCGTCGTACACGCCGATGGCCGACTCGATCGGCGCAGAAGAGGTCATATCCACCCCTGCGGCGTCGAGGACGTCGATGGGGTACTCGGAGCCACCGAGCGCCAAGGCCTCTCGGTACGCTTCCGCGGCGTCCTCGCCGTCTTCGAGGATTCGCTCGACGATCGCGACTGCAGCAGAAATGCCCGTCGCGTACTGATAGACGTAGTAGTTGTAGTAGAAGTGCGGGATGCGCATCCACTCGCGGTCGATCCGGTCGTCGACGGTGGCGGGTTCGTAGAACGTCGTTTTGAGCTCGCGATAGGTCTCGTCGAACCGATCAGGCGTGAGCGCGCCGTCGTCTTCGGCGATCTCGTGAATCCGCTGCTCGAAGTCCGCGAACATCGTCTGCCGGAAGAGCGTCGAGCGGAAGCGTTCGAGGTACTCGTCGAGGACGTGCATTCGCAGTTCGTCGTCGTCGACCGTTTCGAGGAGGTGATGCGTCAGGAGCGTCTCGTTCACGGTCGAGGCGACCTCCGCGACGAAGATCGTGTAATCCGCATACTGCCACGGCTGGGCGTCCTTCGCGAGTTCGGAGTGCAGCGAGTGCCCGAGTTCGTGCGCCAGCGTGAACATCGAAGCGATGTCGTCCTGATAGTTCATCAGGATGAACGGCTGGGTGTCGTAGGTACCCGAGGAGAACGCGCCGGAGCGTTTCCCACGGTTCTCGTAGACGTCGACCCACCGGGAGTCGAGCCCCTCGGCGACGCGCTCCTGATACGCCTCCCCGAGCGGTGCGACCGCCTCGACGATGAACTCCGACGCCTGCTCGTAGCTGATCTCGGGTCCTTCGTCGCCTGTCAGCGACATATACAGGTCCCACATCCGAAGCTCGTCGACGCCGAGCGCCTCGCGTTTCAAGTCGGCGTGTCGATGAAGGCTGTCGAGGTTGTCGTGAACGGTGTCGACCAGCGTATCGTACACCTCGATCGGGACGTTGGAGCCGTCGAGCGCCGCCGCTCGGGCGGTCTCGTAGTTCCGCGCCCGAGCGTACTTCACGTCCTTTCGGACGCTGTTCTTCAGCGACGTCCCGACCGCGTTGCGAACGTCGTTCCACTCGTCGTAGAACTGCTCGTAGACCTCTCGACGGAACTCGCGGTCGGGGTGTTTCTGCAGTTTCGTGAAGTTGCCTTGCGAGATCTCCACCGACTCGCCGTCGGGACGCTCAACCGTCGGGAACGTCATATCCGCGTTCGAGAGCATCCCGTAGATATCCGAAGACGCGCCCGCGACTTCGCCGAGTTCGGCCAGCAGTTCCTCGACCTCCGCCGACCGGGTGTGCGGTTTCATCCGGAGGACGTCGTCGAAGTAGTGCTCGTACTCCGCGAGCGCAGGCTCGCGTTCGACGAAGGACTCGACGTCGGCCTCGTCGAGTGCTTGGAGTTCGGGTTCGAGGAAACTCACCGCCGACTGCGTCGCCGAGGAGAGCGACTCTGCTTTCGCGCTCATCGCTTGGTACTCCTGATTTCGGGTGTCCTCTGCGCTCCGGAGGGTCGCGTAGCTGCTGACCTTCGAGACCTCTCTGAGGAGTTCCTCCTGCAGTTCCAAGAGCTCCAAGAGGGTCTCGGGGCTCTCGGTCGCGCGCCCCTCGTATTCGCGAAGTTCGTCGATCCGTTCGCTGACGGTCTCGTAGGCGTCCTCCCACGCCTCGTCGTCGGCGTAGATACTCGTGAGGTCCCACGTGTCCTCGACGTCGATCTCGCTCCGCTCGGGAACCTGACTCATATCGGAGAGAGCCGCGGGGTCGTGGTAAGAGTTACTCACCCGGCGAAGTAGCGATCGGGCAGTATGGCCGGGAACAGCTCACTCCCCGAGCTTCGAGGCGATGTCCGAGAGCGACTGGTTCGGACGGCGCGGGACATCGTAGACGACGCGCTCGCCCGGATCGCGCAGTCCGTAGCAGAACCCCGGATCGAGCTCGTCGAGTTCGACCGCGTCGCCGGGGCCGCGGTCGTGCGTCTCACACCACTCGACGAGCCGGTTTTCGCCATCCCCCGGTTCGCGAGCCAGTCGCTGATTGTCGTACGACCCTCGGAGAAGCAGCCCGTTCGCATCGGAAACGACTCGCGCGTGGGTGGTCACCCCGTCGAGCAACAGTCGGACGGTGTCGCCCGCCTCGACGGCGACGTCGTCAGGTAATCGAAGACAGGGTCGTCTGGTGCCGCCGCTCCGAGCGAGCGACGCGCGGAGGCTCTGAACTGAGCCGTGATCGCTCGGAATGCGTTCGGACACGGGGCGTTACTCTTCGTCGTCCTCGTCGTCCTCGTCGGCGTCCGCTTCTGCGTCGTCTTCAGCATCAGCCTCGGTGTCTTCGTCGGCCTCCGCTTCTTCCTCAGCGTCTTCCTCGGCGTCTTCGGCGTCCGTTTCAGCCGCTTCTTCGGCTGCGGCCTCGTCCTCGTCAACGTCCGCCTCGTCGGCCTCCGCTTCCTCGTCGTCAGCGAGCGTGCCGTCGACGAGCGAGGCGTTGATCTGTGCGGTCGCATCGGAAATCTGTCGGCCGCGGACCGTCACGCGCTTGCGCTCGCCGTCGCGGGAGGGTTTGTACCCCACGCCGCCCTCGAGGAGGAGCTCCTTCAGGTTCGCGCCGGCGACGTCGGCGCGCATCGGACGGCCGGCTTCGTCGGAGCCGCCGGTGAGTTCCAGCGTCTGCCCGTCGAGACTGACGGCATCGGCATCGACTTCGTCGCCGAGCTCGCGCCCGATGAATCGGTTCGCATCCTGTCCGTCGACCTCGAACTGCTCTGTGTGTCCGGTCTCGTCGGAGACGACGACCTTGAATTCAGCCATAGGCGAGAGGAGACGGCCGCCGATAAAAAGTACGTCGAAAGCGATTCCCGCTGGAAGACGGCTACAGACGGCCGACGACTCGGATTCGAGCCGCGGTCGGTCCCGACGTTCGGCAGTCTAGCGGTCGCCGGACTCGAACCCGTCTTCCCAGCGGAATCGGCCGTCTCGCTGAACGGTTTCGCCGTCGATTTCGAGCCGCGAGTTCTCGCTGACGTCGGTGATGAGGTCGACGTGGACGGCCGAGTCGTTTCCTACCTCACCCTCGGGGAGGCAGGCATCGTACGCGCGGCCGAGCGCGAGGTGAACGGTATCGCCCATCTTCTCGTCGAAGAGGATGTTGTCCGTGACGCGATCGATCCCGCGGTTCATCCCGATGCCGAGTTCACCCAGCCGACGCGCTCCCTCGTCGGTGTCGAGCAGGTCGGCGAGCGTCTCTTCGCCGGCCTCGGCGCTGAAGTCGGCCACTTCGCCGCCCTCGAAGCGGAGCCACACGTCGCGGACGCGCGCGCCGGAGATGGTCATCGGGACGTCGAAGACCACCTCACCCTCGGTCTCGGCGGGAGCGGTGAACACCTCTCCGGACGGGAGGTTGTGCGAGTCGTAGGCGACCGACGCCGCGGAGTTGACCGCGATTCGTCCCTCGATCGACATCCGGAGGTCGGTGCGCTCGCTCACGAGTCGGACCTCGCTGCCGTCGTCGAGGATCTCCTTCAATTGCGCCATCTCCTCGGCGAGCGACTCCCAGTCGCGGAGGATCGCGTCATAGACGAAATCCCGGTACGCCTCGTAGGACATCCCGGCCTGTTGGGCCAGCGAGCGCGTCGGATGAACCGTCGACACCCAGTCGGTCCCCATCCGCGCCTCCTTGATCGGCTGTTTCGCGCGGGCCGCCGCTTGGCGGATCTCGCCGTCGACATCCGCGGTCGCGAACGTGTTGCGGCCGCCGCCGAGGAAGAGCACCGAATCAGCGTGCTCGTAGAGCGCGAGTTCGTGCTCCGGAGTCTCGAAGTCTTCCGCGTGTGCGCGGAGGTACGCGCGAGAGATCTCCTCTGAGGCGTAGGTCGTCACGACGTTCGCGCCGCGTTCGCCGAGCGCTTCCGCGACGGCGACGGCGAGGTCGTGTGCTCCCTCGGCAACGCTGAGAACGACGTCTTCGCCCGATTCGATGCCTGCGCTCCAGTCGACGAGCGTCTCGGCGTGCTCGCGGATGCGGCGGTCCATACGACCCCCTCGCCGGGCGCGGGCAAAGCACTTATCGACGGATATAGACGAACCCCAACAGTCGCCCCGTCGCCAGAAATCGACCAAGGAACGCCTCCACGACCACCACAAACCACAACCACTACCACCTCGCCCGCGGAGTTCGAGGTATGCAACTGGGCGTCATCGGCCTCGGCCGGATGGGACAGATCGTCGTGGATCGGGTCATCAACGCGGGCCACGACGTGGTAGCGTTCGACCTCGACGCGGAAGCCGTCGCGACCGCCGCCGACGCGGGCGCGACGCCCGCAGAGAATTTGGACGATCTCACCGATCGACTCGGTGCCGACAAGCGAATCTGGCTGATGGTGCCAGCCGGTGAAGCCGTCGACGCGACGATGGACGAACTCGAACCGCATCTCGGTCCCGAGGACGTCGTCGTCGACGGCGGCAACTCCCATTTCGAGGCCTCGGTACGGCGCGCGGACGCGACGGACGCGGCGTATCTCGACTGCGGCACCTCCGGCGGCCCCGCCGGCGCGGAACTCGGCTTCTCACTGATGATCGGCGGGCCCCAGTGGGCCTACGAGGCGATGACGCCCGTCTTCGACGCCATCGCGACCGGCTCTGCAGGCCACGATCGGATGGGAGCCAGCGGCTCGGGCCATTACGTGAAGATGATCCACAACGGCGTCGAGTACGCGCTGATGCAGGCCTACGGCGAGGGCTTCGAACTGCTCGCGAACGGCCGCTACGATCTCGATCTCGAATCCGTCGCGCGGACGTGGAACAACGGCGCGGTCATCCGCTCGTGGCTGCTCGAACTCTGCGAGGAAGCCTTCGCCGAGGAGGGCAACGAACTCGGCGACGTCGCCGATCACGTTGCGGGCGGGTCGACGGGCACGTGGACCGTGCAAGAAGCACTCGAACAGGAGGTCCCGGTGCCGCTGATCTATCAGGCGCTCGCCGAGCGCTTCGGCAGCCGTTCGGAGGGACGCTTCGGTCGGCGACTCGCGAACCGCCTGCGCTACGGCTTCGGCCGCCACGAGGTCGAACGCCACGACGAGTAGCCGACATAGATTCACTCGGCGACGATTCCGTATTGCTCCTGCGACGACAGCCGTACAACCACTCCGGGTGGGACTGGAAGGGGCCGCGGGCTCGGCGTCTCCACGAGCGAAGCGAGTGGATGGCTCGTCACGAGCGGAGCGAAGTGACGGCGAAGGCGGGCGAAGTAAGGACCGCAACGAACGAAGTGAGTGAGGACCGCAGCGAGCCCCCCGAGTCGAGCCCGCGGGGGCTTCCGGGGTCGTCTCGTTTCAGGCAGTACCCATACCGCTACGAGTAACGCAGTACGGCCGCGGCAATCACAATTTCCTTAACCCCCGACTCCGTAGCCGCCGATAATGGTCGAAATCAACTTCGTGGGGCTGGGTATCGGGGTAGCCCTCACGCTCCTCGCGGTGTCGCTGCACTACGCCCGCGGCACCGGGTGGGCACCCACCGGTGATATCTCCCAAGAGGTGCTCGAAAAGCGGGCGCGCACCGTCCCGGACACGGACTTCCCCGAACCGATGAACCGCTCTATCGGCGGCGGTGGCGTCGCTGCGGGCGCGGTCGCCGGCGGCGAGGAAGGTGCCGAACTCGAAGAAGGCGGCGACGAAGGCAGTTCGAGCCCCGCCGACATCCCCGAAGACGAAATCGAGTACTTCGACGTCGAGTTCGTCAAACAGGGCGAGACGATCGAACTCGCGAACAACGAGACCGTCCTCGAACAGGGCGAAGAACACGGCTGGGACCTCCCGTACGCCTGCCGACAGGGCCAGTGTGTCTCCTGTGCGGGTCAGATCACCTCCGGCGGCAACTCCGAGGACTACGTCGTCCACGACAACCAACAGATGCTCGACGACGGCGAACTCGACGAGGGTTACACGCTCACGTGCGTCGCCTACCCCCGCGCGGACTTCACGATCGAAACCGGCGAAGCACCCTGAAACGAGCGTTTTCACTCTTTTTCTGAACCGGTTACGATGGGTATCTGATCGGCCACTCTACGGCTGTTCGAGGGCCGGTAGCTCAGTGGACAGAGTCCCTAGTTCCGGGCCAAGATGTCGTGGGAATCCCGTCGGGTCCGTTCGGCCTTCGACCTCACTCCCCCGACGACTTCCCGCTCGCTCGCGCTCGCTGGAATCCCCGTCGGGTCCGTTTGTATCGGAGTGGGAAAGTTGTGGTTCGTGGGGTGTCGAACACCTCCGATCTCTTGCTCACAGTTGCGAATACCAACCAATTAAGTGGTAATTTCAGTTTTTATATTATTGTCTGACGATGATTTATATCCATGAACGACAGATGTGGCTATATGAGCAGCGAATCAAGAGACCCGAATCAAGAGGCGGAGTATGATGTCGCTGAGGAGGCCGAACACAACTCCCAAACAGAGGACACGGAGGCTTCCCCCGGACTAACGATCGAGCTACCAGACGGGAGTACGAGTGTCGCAGACGCGATCATTACGAACAGAGAGATGTTGTCGAATCCGCAAGAGTACGAGATCGCGACCGAAGAGGACATCACACACCTCTCGGAAGCGATGGAGTCGCTCTCGGCGAAGATCGAAAAAACCGATCGCCAGTACGAAGAGAGTCAATCGCGTGTCACCGAACTCGAAGACCTAGTGGAGCGCCAGCAACGTCAGATCAACGAACTCCAGTCGATGATTACCTCGCTCACGGAGATTTTGGGGACGGAAGTCGAGTGGACCACGTTCGGCGAAGAGTGAGCGAATGGAGTGATTCCGCACCGCCACCCAGCACAACAGAGCCAATTTTAGCAGCGGGTCGCTAGATAGCCGAATTCGACACGAAGACTCGTGATAGCCGTTACGTTGTCGACGGCGTGATCATACCCTCGCGAGAGCAGACTGGTGAAATAATGAATCGGGGCGTCAGTAGTTCTCAGCGCACTACTTCTCAGCGTCGACGACCGCGAAGAGCTTCCGCCAGTTCTCGTCGTCTTCGCTCTCCGGGAGTTGATCGCGGAGTTGTCGGAGATCCGACGGCGGAACGAGCGACCCCACGAGATCCATAATGACTTGGGCGTGATAGGCCGCATCCGACGGCTCTGCGCCCTCGATTTCGCTGACGCGAGCGACGAACTCCGACCAGTCGAATCGTTGTCCGTGCTCGTGAACTGCACCGGTCAGATACCATTTGATCTCCATCGGGAGCGAGGCGGCGAGATCCTCGGCGTTTCCTTCCGGAATGCGCTGTCCGAGCGTCATCAGCGTCGCCCGAATTGCGCGAACGGTCTCGCCGGTACCGGGAAGTTCGAGTCGGTTCTGTGCTTCGCCGGTGAACTCGTCGAAATTCATTATTGCTCTGTGTAAGGATTCGCAGTGTCAACTGATAAGTATTTTCTTCGTTAGAGGAATACCAACGAGCGAAACGTATCTGGGAGATAAGAGACGCACAGAACCGCCGGACTGGAGGCAGAAGCAACGACTTCCATTCGACGGTGAGGAACCCAGACGTGTTGATCCCGCAAACCGAACTATATCCACGCGGACGTCGTAGACCACTGTATGTCGCTCCGAACTCGCGTGGAGACCACCCTCTGGAACCGTCACTCGAACCCGAAAAGCGGCTGGTCACGGGTCCCAACCGGGCCGTTACTCGTCTACGCGCTCTACCGACGGAACTGGCGGTTGCTGGTGGCCGCGCTGGTCTGGACCGCGGTGAATCCGATCCTCTTCAGTCCGCCCGACAGCGACGACGCGTGGATGACCCGAGCGGTCCTCGCCGAGCGCTGGTGGATTCGCGAGAAGGGGCGTTCGACGGTCGGCCTCGAGTATCCGAACGTGTGCAACGCGGCCGGCGCGATCGGCTTCTGTTACGCGCTCTACGCGGCCTCCCGAAGGCGACCACTCGGGGCCGCCCTCGGCACGGTCGCCTCGATCGGGTTGAAGTTCTGGTGGCTTCGCGTGCTCGTGCGGCGGTACGACGCCGACGTCGAGCAGTCGCCGTCGGGCGACGCGTAGGCGCTCACTCGAAGTCGACGTCACAGATCTCGAATCGGGCCCCTCCCGACGCGCTCTCGGCGACGGTGACGTTCCAGTCGTGTTGCTCGACCACCTGCTCGACGATGTTCAGCCCGAATCCGGTGCCGTCCCGAGACGTCGAGTACCCCATCTCGAACACCGTCTCGCGGTTGTCGGCGGGAATCCCGGGGCCATCGTCTTCGACGTAGAATCCATCGTCGAGGGCACCGACGGTGACAGTCACGTCCGAGCCGCCGTGCTCCACCGCGTTACGAAACAGGTTCTCGAAGAGCTGTTGCAGGCGGACCCGATCGGCTTCGAGCGTTTGATCGAGCGTCACCTCGACGGTCGCGTCCGCCGTCGCGACGTGTTGCCAGCAGGTCCTGACGACGGTCGACAGTTCGATCGGGTCCCACTCCGTCGCGTGGGCCCCCTGCTTTGCGAGCGTCAGGAGGTCGTCGATCAGTGCGTTCATTCGCTCGTGCGTTCGCGCGACGTCTTCGAGGTGCTCGTTGTCACACGTCTCGCGTGCGAGCTCGAGTCTGCCCTGCGCCACGTTGAGGGGGTTTCGAAGGTCGTGGCTCACGACGGAGGCGAACTCGGCCAGCTGTCGCTCCCGTTGCTTTCGGTCGGAGATGTCTCGGGCGATACTCAACACCGCAGTTTCTCCCTCGTAGGAGATCAGACTCGAGTTGATCTCGACGGGGATGCGTTCGCCGTCTTTTGTCTCGTGGACCGTCTCGATGACCTGCGTCTCGTTCGCCGGCATCTCCCGTATCAATCGCGTGATCTCGCCGCCTTCGATGCCGTCGTCGATGTCGTGCGGCCCCATCGAGAGCAGTTCCGCCCGCGAGTAGCCGAGCGTCTCCACGGCGGCGTCGTTGACCGCCCGGAACGTCTCGTCGAGGCCGACAACCCACGCGGAGTCGTTCATCCCGTCGAACAGTTCGTCGGCCTGCCGGCGGGCCCGTTCGAGGTCGCGCTCCCGCGATTTCTGCTCGGTGATGTCTTGGACGGCACCGCGCAACGTCACGACCTCGCCGTCTTCGACCGTGGGAACGCCCTGAACGCGGAGCCATCTGATCTCGTCTCGGCCGCGGCGGAAGCGCACTTCCACGTCGAAGGACTCCCCGGATTCGAGCGCCGTATCGACCGCGTCTTCGACGACGGATCGATCGGCATCGTGGTACACGTCCAGTGCGGTCTCGAGCGTTGGAACGAAGTCGTCATCGACACCGAACAGATCGTAGAGGTTCTCGGTCCAGAAGACCTCCTGCGTGTCGGGGTCGAGTTCCCAGCCGCCGACGTCGGCGATGCCTTCGGTTCTATCGAGCAGTTCGTGCATTCGTTCGTACTGCCGTTCGCTCTCGCGGCGGTCGGTGATCTCCCGCGTCACGCCGACGACGCCTTCGATACACCCGTCGGTGCGCAGTGGCATCAGTCGGTATTCGATGATCACCGGGCCGTAGTCTGGGAACGACAGCTCGGTCTCTCCGCGGAGTTCGTCGCGCTCGCCGTCGAACAGTTCCCGGAAGGGATCGCTGTCGGGTCCATCGGTGTCGTCGCGAATTTCGGAGATGAGCTTGCTACGTTGGCCTTCGAGCGTCTCGGGGGACGCGCCGTAAATCCCGGCGAGCGTCTCGTTTACGATCTCGAAGCGGCCCGCCTCGTCGAAGATGCAGGCGGCCTCCTGCATCGTGTTCACCATCTGCCGGTATCGCCGCAGCGTCTCCTCGCGTTCGAGTTGCTCGGAGATGTCCCGCGAGATGACCGCGAACTGCTGCTCCGGTCCATCCGAGGGGATTCGCCGCAGATGCACCTTTACGGGGAAGCTCGTCCCGTCGCCTCGGACGAACGACGTCTGGACCTCGACACGGTCGCCGACGTCCATCCCACGCCAGATCTCGCGGAGTTCTTCGGGGTCACTCTCGTCGTCGAGGGTCCAGACCTTTCGTCCGATCAGCTCGTCTTTGGACTGGCCGAACATCTCGCAGAACCGTCGGTTCACTTCGACGATCGTTCCGTCGTCGGTGTGGATGTCGATCATATCCGGCGAGTTCTCGAAGAGCGCCTCAAGCCGGGAACTCGTGCGTTCGAGACGCGCTTCGCGCTCTTTTTGCTCGGTGACGTCGGTGATGAAGCCTTCCAGCGCGACCAACTCCTCGTCGTCGTAAATGCCACGTCCTCGTTCCCACATCCACCGCGTGCGTCCATCTCGGGTCTGAATTCGGTAGGTGACCTCGAACGTTCGGTCCTTCGAGAGCGCGTCTTGGACGGTCGCCCACGTTGTCTCGCGGTCGTCCGGATGGATGATCTCGTCGCCCCACGTCACCTCGTTGCGTTCCAGTTCGTCAGCCGTGTAGCCGGTGAGTGACTCGACCTCCCCCTCGACGGTCTCCATCGGCCAGTGCGGTTCGTTTCGACAGCGATAGACCATCCCCGGAAGGGTATCGATGAGCGTCTCCAGTCGGCGGGTCCGCTCGGACAACAACTGCTGGGACTCGTGGGCTTCGGTGGCGTTCACAATGCGGTTCGCGAGAAGCTCGTACTGTTCGGAGCCCGTGCCCTTCTGGAGATAGTCGGTCACGCCGGCGGAGATGGCCTCGCTCGCGACTTCCTCGGACCCCTTTCCGGTGTAGAGGACGAACGGAAGCTCCGGGTGCGTTTCGCGGACTGATTTGAGAAACTCGATGCCGTTCGGTCCGGGCAGATCGTAATCGGAGACGACGCAGTCGACGTCGCGCTCCGAGAGGATCTGTTGGGCCTCCGCGACGTGTCCCGCCGAGCTCACCGACAGTTGGGGGGCAACGCGTTCGAGGAAGGTCGCCACCAACTCGGCGAAATTTGGATCGTCGTCGACGTGGAGCACGTCGATCGAATCAGCGTTGTCGGTCATACGAGTATGCTTGTTGTCACGGAGTTGGCCGGCGGTGACTTAAGCTGTGGTAGTGGTGACGTACGCTGTGGTAGTGGTGACGTACGCTGTGGTAGTGGTGCCAAACGCTGGCTTGATCCGAACGGGAGGATCGGTTTGCTTGAGCGTCGACTTACCGCATCGAACTACTGCGTCGGAAACTGGATCGGGAGTCAGTCGTACCGATAAAACGCCACTTCGCAGTCCTCGCAGGCGAGCACCGGCGGCGGTTCCTCGTCCAAGTCGGGGAGGGTGTGGCCGCAGCAGTCGTCGGGCGCGCTCTCGACGAGTTCGCCGCCGCACGCCGGACAGGTGTCGAGAAACGCACAGAGGGCGTGCGCCGCGAGCGGGCGTACCGCCGCGGGGACGTCGGTCTCGTCGAGCGCCCGCACCGCACCGATCTCGGCGAGCGCGACCGGGCGACGGAGCCACGTGACGGAGCCGTCCCGTCCGGTGACGACGACGAAGACTGACGAGCCGGTGCGCTCGACGCGCGCCGATTCGGCGGCGGCGAGTGTGTCCGTGACGGTCTCCGCGAGGGCATCGTCCGACAGTTCGGCGAGCGACGCCATCTCTGTCTGCCACGACGTCGCGAACGACTCGCTCGGTTCGAGCCGCTCGTCGTCGGCGACGACGACCGACGCCGAGAGGAGCGCCTCGAAAACCGCCTCTGCGTCGGGGTCGGCAACGTCGCCACCGCTTCCGGCGTTGCGGTCCCCACCCATATCGCCGAGACTGTCCGACCGTCGCGGGTGGTCGAAGAACGTCGATGAGAGCCGCGCGGGAAGTCGAGACACCAGCCGCGGTGCGAACTGCGGCGTGTACGGGACGAGGTACCCGCGGAGCCAGATGGCAGCCGCGCCGAGAAGCCCGACCGCGAGGGCGATGGGCGGCGTCCAGACGCCGACGATTACGACGAGCACGGCGAGTGCGACGACGTTGACGACCGTGCACGCTCGACAGCGGTTTTCACCGGTGTATTCGGGTCGGCGGAGTCGGAATCGATCGGTCATCGAACGCAGACTGGAACCCTCATCGGTCGGCCACCGAGTCGAGCGCTTCGAGGACGCCGTCGGCGAACGAACCATTTGTTTGTACGTCCGAACGCGCGAGCGCCGTCTCGTCGGCGTTCGCGACGGCGACCGCGTGGCCTGCGAGATCGAACAGTTCCGCGTCGTTCGCGGAATCGCCGATCGCGACGAACTCTTCTGGATCGCGGCCCAACAGATCACACGCGCGACGCAGGCCCGTCGCCTTGTCGATCGCGGGGGATTTGACGTGGTAGGCGTATCCCGAATCGACGATGGTCTGTCCGTATTCCGCCGCGAGGTCTTCGAGCAGTTCCCGCGGGACCTCGCGGGTGACGGAGAGTTCGGTCTCTCGCCAGCGGTTGTGCATATCTGGCTCGGGCCAACCGCCGGGATACCCTCGCTCGCGGAGGTCGGCGGCGACCGCCCGCGCGGCCGACGCGTCACCCTCGACGGTCAGGTCGCCGTCGACGAGGACGACGCCGCCGTTCTCGGCGATCACGCGCTCGGGGATGCCGATGAACGCACACAGCGCGACGGGGTACGAGAACGACTTTCCGGTGGCCACGACGACCGGTTCGTCCCACCCGCGTAGCGGCGCGAACAGCCGCTCGTCGATGCCGCCGTCCGGCCGGGTCATCGTCCCGTCGATATCGAGTGCGAGCGGGTGGCTCATCGTTCACCGGCGTATTCGAGCGAGGTCACCGACGCGTCGAAGCGGCTGGCGGCCCGTGCTACAGGGTTCATACCCGCATCCAGCGGTGCTGCACGAGTAACAGCCCGGTGTAAACAGGGGACGAGCGCGTACACTGACTTCATCGTATCACGGTCTGTGTGGTCACGACGCATTAATTTTCACACCCGATATTATACCACCAGTAAAGAAAGATGGCGAACGGGCATACGAGGGCGGGCGATCCGGTGAAAAATGCCGGACGGCAGACGCATACCTCATTTGAGGGAGATGGGAGCGCCGTGCGAACGATTTATTTCGACCCGTGATAGACCAACGCACATCTGGCTGTTGGGAGGCGGCCGGTTCGTGTTGAGAACTCAATGACGACCCACACATTCGTCGGCGCGATCGACCAAGGAACCACCGGAACGAGGTTCATCGTGTTCGACCGCGACGGAACGCCGGTCGGGCGCGCCTACGCGCAACACGAGCAGTCGACTCCCGAACCGAACCGGATGGAACAGAGTCCCGAGAGCATCTGGGAGTGCACGAAATCGGTCGTCCGAGACGGGCTTTCTGACGCCGGGATCGACGCCGACCACCTCGCGGCACTCGGCATCGCCAATCAGCGCGAGACGGCGTTGCTGTGGGACGCCGCGACCGGTGAGCCCGTCGGCGACGCCATCGGTTGGCAGGATCGGAGAACGACCGAGAAATTCGAGGAAGTCGTCTCCACGAACGAAGCGCTGATCCGCCGGATCACCGGACTGCAGCCCGATCCGTACTTTTCGGCGGCGAAGCTCACGTGGCTGCTCGAACGCGGTGACGACGCACAGCGCCGCAAGGAACGAGCGGCGGCGGGCGAACTCCGCTTCGGCACGATCGACAGCTGGTTGGTGTACAACCTCACTGGACGACACGTCACCGACGTCACCAACGCTTCGCGGACGATGCTGTTCGATATCGACACCCTCGCGTGGAGCGAGCGACTGTGCGATGCGTTCGACGTTCCGAGGGAGATGCTGCCGACGGTGTGCCCGTCGAGCGATCCGGATGCCTACGGCGAAACCGATTCAGACGGATTTCTCGAAGCATCTGTGCCGGTCACCGCCGCGATGGGCGATCAGCAGGCGTCGCTGTTCGGGCAGGCCTGTTTCGAGTCGGGAGAGGCGAAGAACACCTACGGTACGGGGTCGTTCCTGCTGGCGTGCACGGGGCGAGAGCGCGTCCGCTCGGAACATGGCCTGTTGGAGACTATCGGATTCCAGTGCGCCGGCGACGACGTTCGCTACGCGCTCGAAGGCCCCGTATTCGAGGCGGGATCCGCGCTCGAATGGCTTCGCGACGTCTCGCTGCTCACGGACATCACCGAGATCGCCTCGGCCGTCCAACGCGTCGACACCTCGGAAGGCGTGTACGTGGTCCCGGCGTTTTCGGGACTCGGCGCGCCGCAGTGGGACGAGACCGCTCGGGGAACGATCCTCGGATTGACGCGGGAGACCCGGCGCGAACACGTGTTGTTGGCGACGCTGGAGTCGATCGGATACCGGATCCGCGACGTCGTCTCGGCGGTCGAAGCCGACCTCGGTCGACAGCTCTCGGAACTCCGCATCGACGGCGCGGCCACGAAGAACGACTACTTCAGTCAGTTGCAGGCGGATCTGATTCAACGGCCGGTGGTGCGACCCCGAGTCGACGCGACGAACGCCCTCGGTGCCGCCTACGCCGCCGGACTCGCGGTCGGTTACTGGGAGTCGCTGGAGGAACTTCGAGAGATCACAGAGTGGACGCAACGGTTCTCGCCGCAGATGAACGCTGACGACGCAGCGGCGAAGTACCGACGATGGACCGATGCAGTAAGTCGAGCGATGGACTGGGAGCGAACGTAGAACGATGGATATCGATGCGCGGATCAGGCGTCGGCAGCGTGTACAAACGGATCGCCGCCTGATTATCGACTACGACCGGCTCAGCCCGGTCGCACACGTGGAAGATCCGGTCGGCCGGGGGCCGGTCGTCGAACGGCTCCTCGATCATCTCGATCCGGCGTTCAGCGGGGAGTTGCCCCCCAACGGCTGCATCTACGGACCGAAGGGATCGGGCAAATCGGCCGTCGTCTCCGTGCTGTTCGATCGGCTCGCGTCGCTGTCACTGCAGCCGGGAGCGGTGATCCACACCGCAACGCGGGTTCAGATGCGGGAAATCCCGACGTTCGTGTACGTCGACGCCCGGAAGTCCAGCACGACGTTCGCGCTGTACCGCGATCTGCTCAACGGGTTGAGCGACGAGTCGGTTCCGGAGCAGGGCGTCGGTACCGACTGGATGTTCGAACGGCTGGAAGGAGCACTCGCACAGCAATCGGCGGGTGCCGTGGTGGCGATCGATCACCTCAGCGCGACCGAATCGAACGATATCGAGTGGTTACTCGACGCGTTGGAACCGCTGGATGCGGTTTCGTGGCTCACCGTCGGTCGGACGGCTCCGGACGATTCGGTTCCGGTTGAACCGGACGCGCACTTCGAGATCGACCCGTACCAAGAGCAGGTGCTGATCGACCTGCTGATGACGCGAGCGAACGAGGGATTCCCCGGCGAGTCACTCACTCACGCGGGGGCCCGACGGATCGCAGCGTGGGCGGACGGCGACGCACACGACGCCTTGGCGGCACTGTTGGGGGCGGCGGACGTCGCGATATCCGACGGGAACAACCGCCTCCGCGAGTCCGACATCGAGACGGGGATCGAGTCGGTTCCCCGACCGGCGGTCTCGCTGGGAGAGATCTTCTCGCTCCCGGAGAACAAACAGACGGTGTTGCGGGCGCTGATCGAGCTCGACGCCGACGCAACGGAATCTGTCACCGCCGCAGCATCGGCGATCGCCGCCGTCGAAACGGTGTCGCTGTCGACGAGTACCGTCAAGCGGTTCCTGTATCAACTCGCCGAAACGGGGATCATCGAACGGGTGCCGCACGGTACCACGTCCGGGAAGGGCCGGCCACCGAGTCGCGTGGAAGCGCGGTTCCCCACACGCGCGTTCAGGAAGCTCTACGACGCGCGGTGACCCCGAGACGCGGCGATCAATCCACGAGGGAGGACGGCGATCGATCCACGACGACGGACACCGATCGATCCACGACGACGGACACCGATCAGTCCAGCGACCGCCCGAGCAACGCGGCTATTTCCCGTCTCGAGTGTGTCGACGCCGCAGAAAATGCACAGAGGTCATATCTCGAAACGGATTATGTGAACACTGCCTAACTGGCGCATCCAAAGAATTAAGTTCTGTCACTATCGACCGGTAAGTTATGCGTCAGGTGGATAGACGGAAGTTCGTCAGTGGTATTGGTGCTGCCGCGCTCGCGGGCGTGGCCGGATGTAGCGGTGGAAACGGCGGCGATTCGAGTGGTGACAGCGGTGGCGACTCGAGTGGCGATAGCGGTGGCGACTCCGGCGGCGACTCCGGCGGCGACGGCGGCTCCGACGCCCCGGCGCACACCGACCCCTCGACGTACCCCGACTTCGATCCGTCGAACCCCGAATTCCCGCAGTTGACGAGTACGCTCATGGAGGCGGGCTTCGAGACCGGCGCGATGTCGGATCTCAACCGGATGCAGGAGAACCCACGCGACGAGCCCCGATACGGGCAGCCCGTCGCTGAGACGCCGGACGACGAGAGCGAGTGGCTCGACCCCGACACCCTCGAGTTCTCGCTGACGCCGACCGAGGACCCGACCGTCTACGAGGAGACGCTCCGTCCCCTCCTCGACAACATCGAAGAAGAGACCGGCAAGACGGTCAACTACGCCTCGCTTGACTCCTACGCGGCGCAGGTCGAAGCGATGCGCTCCGAACGACTCCACCTGGCAGGCTTCTCGACGGGTGCGGTCCCGTACGCGGTCAACATCGCGAACGCCGTGCCGTTCTCGGTTCAGATCGACGGCAGCGGCGAGAACGGTTCCTTCGGGTACCGTCTCTGGCTGATCACGCAGGTCGACAACCCGGACATCGGCTCGCTCGAAGACCTCGCCGGCGACCCGATGGAGAACGTCGCCCACGCCGACCCGTCCTCGAACTCCGGTAACCTCGCTCCGCGCGCGCTGTTCGCGAACGAGGGCGTCGTTCCGGGCGAGGACTACGAAGTGAGCTACTCGGGCGGCCACCAGCAGAGTTCCCTCGGCGTCGCCAACGACGACTACGAGGCCGCGCCGGTCTGTTCGACGTGTTACGCCCGCGTCGCCCGCGACGACCAGCTCGACCCCACGGAGATCAAGGCGGTCTACGCCTCCGAGCCGTTCCCGACGACGGCGTTCTCCTACGTCAACACGCTGCACCCAGACATCCAAGAGGGCGTCCGTGCGGCGTTCCTCGATTACGACTACCAGGGCACCTCGATCGCCGAGGAGTTCGAGGGCCGCGGGACGTGGGTCGAGATCGACTACGCGACGGTGTGGGACATCATCCTCCAGATCCAAGAGTCGCTCGAAGTGGAGTACCAGACGGGCAACCTCTCGGAATAACTTCGCTTTCTCTTTCCGTATCGCATAGCACATAACTCATCACTATTCAGAATACAGTAGATATGCTCTCAGTAACTGATTTACAGAAAACGTACCCCTCCGGCGACGAGGCACTGAAAGGCGTCTCACTCGACGTCACGGGCAGTGAGACCGTCGCGATGATCGGCCCCAGCGGTGCCGGGAAAAGTACGTTCATCCGGTGTGTGAACAGGCTCACCGAACCGTCCGGCGGCAGCGTCGAACTCGACGGCCTCGAGTTGACGGGGCTCTCCGGGAAAGAGCTCCGAAACGCCCGTCGCGACATCGGGATGATCTTCCAGGAGTACAACCTCATCGAGCGGCTCACCGTGATGGAGAACGTCCTCTCGGGCCGGCTCGGATACACCAGTACGTGGAACGCGTTCCGGCGGAAGTTCGATCCCGACGACATCGAGCGCGCCTACGAGGTGCTCGATCGCGTCGGGCTCGAAGGCCACGAGAACAACCGCGCGGACGAACTCTCCGGCGGGCAGCGTCAGCGCGTCGGCATCGCGCGGGCCATCCTGCAGCGGCCGAAGATCCTCTTGGTCGACGAGCCGACGAGCAGCCTCGACCCCGAGACGTCGCGCGCGGTGATGGACCTACTGACCGAGATCGCCGCCGAGGACGACATCCCGGTGTTAATCAACATCCACGAGGTCGACCTCGCCGAGGAGTACGCCGACCGCATCGTCGGCCTCCGCTTCGGCGAGAAGGTCTTCGAGGGCACGCCCGCAGACCTCGACGAGACCGCCCGCGGACAGATCTACCGCGGCGAAGAGATCCCCGAAGGCGCTGGGCCGGCGGGGAAGGTAACGGCGGACGGCGAAGCCGCCGGTGCCGCCTCCCAAGACGAAGGCGAAATCAGGCGAGGCTAAGATGGCGACGAAACAGACAGACAAGCGAACGTGGACGCGTCCGACCGCCTTCTACAACCACTACGTCAAGTGGGCGGTGTACGTGGTCATCGCGGCGTTCCTGCTGTGGAGCGCGTGGAATATGCGGATCTCGATGGCCCGGGTCGTCGAGGGCTGGGACGCCGCCGTCGGCCTCGTCAACGGGATGTTCCCGCCGGAGTACACCACCCAGTTCAAAAACGAACTCCTGATCGAGGGGCTCATCGAGAGCCTCGCGATGTCGGTGATCGCGACGATTGTCGGCGTCATCCTCTCGATCCCGGTCGCCTTTATGGCCGCCGAGAACATCGCACCGAAGCCGGTCTACTGGCTCGGCCGGGGGATCATCACAGTCTCGCGGTCGTTCCACGAACTCATCATCGCGATCATCGCCGTCAAGGCCGTCGGTATCGGCGCGCTCGCGGGCGTGATCGCCCTCTCGTACAAGACGATCGGGTTCTTCGCGAAACTGCTCGCCGAGGAGATCGAAGACATCGACGCCGGCCAGATGGAAGCCACCGAGGCGACCGGTGCGAACAAGGCGCAAACGATGCTCTTCGGCGTGGTTCCGCAGGTGATGCCGCGCATCATCGGGCTGACGATCTACCGGTGGGACATCAACATCCGTCACAGCACGATCGTCGGCATCGTCGGAGCCGGCGGTATCGGTGCGACGCTGTTGAACTCCTTCGACCAGTACGACTACGACTTCTTCATGCTGATCATCATCGCCATCATCGCGATCGTGATGGTGGGTGAGCTGATTAGCACCTACATCCGGGGGCGGATACAATGACGGACTACCGCACGTGGGAGCGGCGGACGCCGCGACAGCGGCTCGTCCGGTATCTGGCCGGATTACTCACCATCGTCGCCGCTGCCATCTCTTGGCGATTGCTGCGGATCAACTACGACTACCTCGGAACCGCCCCGGTCGAGTTTATGGATCTGATCAACCGGATGTACCCGCCGAACGTGGCCTACACCGGGCAGATCCTCTCGCCGATGATCGAGACGATCCACATCGCGATTCTCGGCACGGCGCTGGCGGTGCTGATGTCGATCCCGGTGGCGCTCATCGGGGCGGAGAACACGACGCCGAACCGACTGACGTTCCTGCTCGGGAAGTTCATCATCTCGGCGTCGCGCTCGGTGAACGTGATCATCTGGGCGCTCGTCTTCGTCATCATCTTCGGGTCGGGCGCGCTCGCGGGCACGCTCGCGATCGCGGTCCGGTCGATCGGGTTCTGTTCGAAACTCATCTCGGAGGCGATCGAAGAGATCGATCCCGGGCAAGTGGAGGCAATCAAAGCGACCGGGGCGAACTCCATCGAGGCCGCGATCTACGGCATCGCGCCGCAGGTCAAGCCCGCGCTCATCGGCGTTTCGACGTATCGATGGGACATCAACGTCCGCGCGTCGACCATCATCGGTTTCGTCGGCGCGGGCGGAATCGGCGTCGAGCTCAACACGTCGATCAACTTCTTCGCCTGGCAGCAGGTACTGACGATCCTACTGGCGATCCTCGTGATCGTCATCTTCAGTGAGGTCGTGTCGGCGTATCTCCGCCGTAAGGCCCGCTGAACTGAGCCCCCGTTGCACGCTGTTTTCGGAGCGGGAGGCACTGTTTTCTACGGCGGACGGCTACTGTACTGCGAAATGTCTACCTCGATGAACCAATACCGAGTGCGTCGCCCCGGGCACCCGGTCAAACGCTCCAGATGTGATCGATTCGCCCGGCAACCGCCGAATCGGATGAGGTCCTGACGTGCGGGCGATCGCACACCGCGGCTGTCTGACGCAGTACCCGGAGAACACGCTCCACGCGTTCCGTCACGCCGGCGCGACGGTCGATATGATCGAACTCGACGTCCGGCGGTGTGGCACCGGAGAGCTCGTCACCTTCCACGACGAGACGCTCGACCGCGTCACCGACGCCACCGGCGAGGTGACAGAGGCCGCCTACGACGTGCTGGGTGCGGTCTCGGTGCTCGGGAGTGGCGAATCCGTTCCGCGATTGACCGACGTGTTCGAGGCGGTTCCCGCGGACGTCGGACTGAATCTCGAACTGAAGGGCCGAGACGTCGCCGCGGATGCCGTCGCGATCGCAACCGGATACGACCACGAAGTGATCGTCTCCTCCTTTTTCCCCGGCGACGTCGCCGCCGCGCGCGACGCGGGCGCATCGACGACGGCGTTCCTGTTCGACGGCGGTTCGAGCGATGATTCCGACGACGCGCCCGACGACGAGGGAGTCGATTCCGAAGGAAACACCATAACCGACGAGGAGCGCGGGAACGACTTCGACGTCGCGGCGGCGCTCGACATCGCAGCGGATCTCGGCTGCGAATACATCCACCCCAGCGTGGACCTCTGTCTCGGCACCGACGTCGTCACGCACGCCCACGATCGCGGGTTCGAGGTGAACGCTTGGACGGCTGCCGACATGGACACTGTCCGCGAACTGAACGCCCGCGGCGTCGACGGCGTCGTGATCGACGACTGTGAGCTAGCGACGGTCTGCCGCGACGAATAACGGCGTTCCGTCCCGTCACATCTCACCCCGTCACATCTCACCCCAGCACATCTCACCCCATCCGGATTTTCGCACGGTTAGAAGAACTGAACGGCGAGGACGCCGACGAGACCGAGGAGCGCGAGGTACGCCGATCGGATCGTGACCGGGGAGAACAGCTTGCGGTTGATCCCGACGGCGAGCCAGACTTTGACGAAAATGCTCGCGAGCGTCCCCGCCAGCACCCCCTGAGCCGCGACGGACGGCGTGATCTGTCCGGTACTCGCGAGCGAGACCGCCGTCGTCGTCGTCGTGCCGCTGGAGAGGAGACCGCTGAGGAAGCTCGTGACGAGGAAGCCGGCGGTACCGAACATCTGCTGTGCGCCCGCGGTGATCACGAGCACCGCCAGAAACAGTCCGCCGAACGTCAGCGCGTTCGTGCTGCTAAACGGCGAGTCGAGATCCAGTTCGATGTCGCCCGTCCAGTTGCGCTCGTAGCCGGTGAGCGCGACACCGCCGACGGCGATCAACCCGAGTGGGAGGCCGACGCTGAGCGCGGATTGGGGAACGAACGCGACGACGATGATGAGGTTTCGCACCGCCATCGCGGCGTCGGCGACGAGGATCGTCGCCACCGCGAGATCGAGGATGCCAGCGTTGGTCTTCGCACGGTTCGCGATCTCGCCGATGACCGCCGTCGAGTTGACGAGCCCGCCGAAGAAGCCGGTGATGAGCATTCCGCGGCCGCCGTAGCGCTGCATAATCGCGTAGTTCGCGAAGCCGATCGCGCTGACAGCGATGACGAGCATCCAGATGAGCTGGGGATCGATCGCGTCCCACGGGCCGTACGTGCCCGCGGGTAAGAGCGGGTAGACCACGAACGCGATGATCGCGAACTCCGCCGCGCCGCGGACCTCCTGATGGGAGAGCCGGTTCGCAAAGGAGTGGAGCTCCCGGCGGAGGACCAACAGGAACGACGACGTGATCGCGATGACGACGCCCACCAAGATCAAGTCCATTCCGACGAGCACGCCGACGACGTAGGCGACGAGCAGCGACGTCGAGGTCGTCAGCGCGAGCCCGCCTTCCTCGGTGGAGTCGTCCCGGAGTTCCACCATAATCCCGCGTGTCCCGAGGAGGATCCCCTGCGTGAGAACCAAGAGCCCGCCGAGCGCCAGCAAGACGGTCTGTCCGAGCGTCGCGGCCGCGACGCCGACGAGACTCGTCAGTGTGAACGTCCGAATGCCAGCGGACTTGTTCGACCACTCGCGCTCCAATCCGAGGAGCATCCCGAGGGCTCCGGCGACGAAGAGGTTGAACACGTCCGCGTTGATGGGGACGCTCTCCGGACCGATCTGCATCACCGCGAACCACCGCCCGGCGCGTCTCGATGTCGATAGAACATATTAGTATATACTACTATTTTCTCTATGTAGGCTATATAGTACGCGGGCTTAATTCTTCCGAGCCGTCGACCTCGGTACTGCACACGAGCGCGGACCCATACGCTGGCCGAACCGACGATCGCCCTTCGCGATCCGGCCCGCGGATCATCAACGCGCGAACCGTACGATTGAGTACGACGCGCCGCATAGTCCCGCCAATGGCCGAAACACGCGCGACGGTCACCTGCCCGGCGTGTGACCGCACGGAGACGTTCGAGAGGCTCGGGACCGCTCGGGAGTGGATCGAGCAACACCGCACGGAAACCGGCCACGAGGCCACGTGGGAACTGCACCGCCTGTCGCCGGGCGTCGAGCGCGCGGGTTCGGACGCGGGAATCTGCGGCAGCCCCGAGTGTGCGAACGAGGATTCGCCGCTGTATCTGGACTGAATACCTCCGGGGTAGCCTCCCGAAGCCGCACGCTTTTCCTCGCGCCCGACGGACTGTGAGTATGCGCGCTGCAGTCTATCACGGCCCCCGTGACGTCCGAGTGGAGGACGTCCCCGAACCCGAACTCGAATCGTCGACGGATGCGATCGTCCGCGTGACTCACACCGCGGTCTGCGGCTCCGACCTGTGGTTCTATCGGGGCGACAGCGATCGCGACCCGGGGTCGACGGTCGGCCACGAACCGATGGGGATCGTCGAGGCCGTCGGCGACGACGTCCGCTCGGTCGACCCGGGCGACCGCGTGCTCGCGCCGTTCAAGATCAGCTGCGGCTCCTGTGAGTTCTGTCGCAAGGGGCTGCACACCTCCTGCGTGAACGGCGACGGCTGGGGCGGCGACAACGGCGGCGCACAGGGCGAGAAGATCCGCTGTCCACACGCCGACGGCACGCTCGTTCGTGTTCCCGACCGCCACGCCGACGACGAGGAGACGCTCCGCTCGCTGCTCCCGCTGACCGACGTGATGGGAACCGGCCACCACGCGGCGGTGAACGCGGGCGTCGACGCCGGCGACACCTGCGTCGTCGTCGGCGACGGCGCGGTCGGGCTCTGCGGCGTCCTCGCGGCGCGCCGTCTCGGCGCGGAGCGCATCGTCGCGGTCGGTCACCACGAGGACCGCCTCGAACTCGCCGCCGACTTCGGCGCGACGGATCTCGTCGCCGAACGCGGCGATGAGGCGGTCGAGGAAGTCAGAAGGCTGACGAACGGCGGCGCGAACCACGTCCTCGAATGCGTCGGCGCGGCGTCGTCGATGCAGACCGCCGCCGCGGTCTGTCGACCCGGGGGCACCGTCGGCTACGTGGGCGTCCCGCACGGGCTGGACGGCGGGCTCGACCTCTTCGACTTCTTCGGGGACAACATCACGCTCAGTGGCGGCGTCGCACCCGTCCGCGCGTACGCGGAGGAACTGATGACGGACATTTTGCAGGGGACGCTCGATCCCGCGCCCGTCTTCACGGAGACCGTCGAACTCGACGACGTCGCCGAGGGGTACCGCGCGATGGACGAGCGCGAGGCCATCAAGGTGCTCGTCGAGGTGGAGTAAGGGAAGAGACGGGCCAGAATCGACGTCGGTAGCGACGACGCTAGTTCACGCCGCCGACGCCCGAGGCCGCGTCGGGGAGGTCGTACGGGTCAGCGTCGAGGCCGAGCGCTTCGAGTGCAGCCGCGAGGTGTTCGTCCTTCGCGTAGTCCGCGCCGTCCTCGACGCGGATCTCTTGGGCTTTCGCGAGTACTTCCCCGCGGCGGTCATCCGGGATGTCGTACTTGTCAGTCGACAGTTCGATCACGAGCCCGTTGTTGTCGTGGGTATAGAGGGAAAAGAAGATCCCGCGATCGAAGACGTTGTAGTTGTGGCCGGCGTCGTCGAGCGCGCTCGCGACGTCCTCGAAGTCCTCCGGAGCGATGCTGAAACAGAGGTGATGCACGGAGCCGGTGCCGCCGCGCTGTGGTCCGCGGTTCGAGGCGCGGTCGCCGACGAAGACGGTGAGGATCCGACCGTCGCCGGTGTCGAAAAACAGGTGCGTCTGCGAGGGGTCGTCGAGGTTCGGCTGTCTGAGGACCAACGGCATTCCGAGGAGATCACGGTAAAAGGCGAGCGTGTCCTCCTCGTTACTTCCCCAGATGGTGATGTGGTCCGTGCCGGTCGTGTGGAAGGGGCTGTCCGGTCGCTCCGCGGTGACTTCCGGTTCGTCGCTCATACCTCTCGTAGCAGCGCCATCGGCATAAATATCGGAGTGACACCGGTGTCACTGGCGAAGTCGAGCGGTGTTCGATGAAAACGGTTTGGTCGAGAACGGTCAGGTCGAGAGCGCTTACGCGTCGATGTCGCTACCGACGTACGTGTCCCGCCGATAGCGACATCGATCACAGAAAAATTGTGCGTAGCCCGCGGGTTGGATCCCGTTGAACGACATTTCCTCGCCGCAGTCGGGACACGTCCTCGAACCGAGTTCCGGCGGCCGCTGAGTCGACATACGCGCATGGAGCGTGTGAGAGGATATCACTCTATCGGTTGTAACGAACAATAGTCAGAAAATAAACGGGAGCGTCCGTCCGGCGGTCAGTACCGCGAGGGGAGGTACGCGAAGCCGATCATAAACACGGCCGTAAGGAACGAGATGATACTGACGCCCCACAGACCGTTCGTCTGCGTCTGGACACGGTCGATCTCGGCTGTCTGGCGGTTGTAACTCTCGAAGTTCTGCGTGAGCTGCATCGTCGAGTCGTCGGGGACGTACCCGAGGTACGTCTGATCGCCCAACGTGACGTTCGCTTCGGACTGGACGGCGATCGTATTCGTCCGCGGTGCCGTCCACGTCAGCGCGACCGCGTCGGTCGTGACCGAATCGACGGTTGTCGTGTTCCCATCGTACTCGATGGTGTCGCCCTCAGCGAACGAGCGGGTTTCGGGCTCCGGGAAGTACTCGTCGGCGGGGACGAGTTCGTCGCCGTTGAGCACGACGTAGCGCGTGCCGTTCTGCTCGACCGTCTCCTCGCTCGCGTCGGGGTCGTCCTGCAGAATCGCCGTCTCGTTTATCTCCTCTTGGAGCGTGAATCCGGACGGGTCCTCGCCCTCGTCGACGAGCACTCGCCACTCGTCGCCGTCGACGGTCTGCGTCGAGTCGTTCTCCCACGTGGCCGTGTACTCGGACGATTCGACCGTGTACTGGAGCTCTCCGCTACCCTCGGAAACGCTCGAAACGGTGTACGTCTGGTCTCCGACTTGGAACTGGTCGCCCTGTGCGAGCTCGTACTCGGGGTTGTCGAACTCGACAGTTGGCGTCTGCGCGGTCGCAATGAGCGAGTACGAAGCCGCACCGATAACGATGAAGAGTGCGACGTAAATCGCCGCGGCGCGTCGTTGCATATCCCCGAGTTTGGTCACGTGGCGTATAACGGTTACCGTTTTCGTGGACGCACGGGACCGTGGCACGTCGCTGGCGTTGTTCACGGTCTCGGGGCGGGGCGGCCACACGACCACCACTATCGCTGCCGTCCGTTCGCCAGCAAGTGTTTACGGATACGGGTCGTATCTTTCCAGAGACGTAATGGAATCAAGTGCGCTCCCGGTCAATCGCGACGAATTCTACCGGACGCTGGTCGAGAGCGCTGCGGAGGGGATGCTGACGATCGACGACGAAAGTACGATCGTGTACGCGAATCCCGCGATCGAAACGATTCTGGGATACACCCCTGAGGAGCTGATTGGTAGCTCGAAAATGAAGATCATCCCGGAGCGACTGCGCCCGGTCCACGGCGCTGCACTCGCCGCCTACGTCGAAACCGGCGAGCGAAACATCGACTGGGAAGGCGTCGAGCTACCGGCGCTACACAAAGACGGCCACGAAGTGCCCACGCTGATCAGCCTCCGAGAGCACACCCACAACGGCGAACAGTACTTTACCGGAATTATCCGAGACATCACCGATCGTCGCCAGCGCGAAGACGAACTCCGGGATCAGAAAGAACGGCTCGACGAGTTCGCAGACATTCTCGCACACGACATTCGAAATCCGCTGTCGGTGGCGCGGGGGTACACCGAGCTGGCGAACGAACGCGAGGGGCAACCCGAGTTGAAACAAGTCCTCGAAGCGCTCGGCCGGATCGACCGACTCGTCGACGACGTACTGGCACTCTCGCGACAGGGGCGTGTCATCGGTGAAACCGAACGAGTCGACCTCGAAAACGCCGTTCGAGACGCGTGGACCAACGTCGAAACCGGCACAGCCACGTTGTGCGTCGAATCTGATCTCGGGGCGATCACCGCCGATAAAAGTCGATTAGAGGAATTGTTCGAGAACCTCTTCCGAAACGCCGTGGAACACGGTTCCACGAGCCCCCCTTCGCGAACTCAGGGGGACGCCGTAGAGCACGGCTCTACCAGCCCGTCTTCGCAGACTCAGACGGATGCCGTGGAACACGACGTCTCGGATCCCGATGCGCCAGCCAGTGTGACGGTCAGCGTGGGTCTGTTCGACGACCGGACAGGGTTTTACGTCGCCGACGACGGCCCGGGAATTCCCGACGCGATCGCCGATTCCATCTTCGAATACGGGTACTCGACGCAAACGGATGGAACCGGGTACGGCCTCTCGATCGTGAACCAACTCGTCGAAGCGCACGGGTGGACGATTTCGGTGGGTGAAAGCGACGAAGGCGGTGCCCGATTCGAGATCGGCAACGTTGACATCGCGACGTGTTGACGCCTCTCAACGAGAACCACGCTCCATAACGCTTTCCGTGCTCACCGCCACCACTACTCGGCTTCCTCGTCGTCGGCCATCCACCGCTGGCCGTAGGAGCGATAGCCGTCGAACTCACCCCGCTTGATCTCGCGTTCGATTTCCTCGCGGGTTTCGGTGGTGATTCGGACGAGATGACACAGCGGGTGGCCTGGCGAGGCGACGGGGTTTTCGAGCACGCCGACGATCAATCCGGTAAACGGTGCCTCGACGATGTGTTCACTGTGCTTGAACTGGTCTGAGATTCGGCAGATCGTGTCTCCCTCGTGGACGAGCGGTTCCGGTCCCCACTCCATCTCGACGAGCCCACCCGTGTCGGCTCGGAGCCAGCGTTTCTCTTCGGTCGGGCCCATCACCTTCCGCCAAGACGGCTCCAGTTTCGTCCCCTCAGTGACGTCGTACTCCGTGAGGACGCTCTCGATACCGTCGAGCGCCTTGTCGATAAGTCCCGGCTGGAACCGGTGGGCCTTCCCCATCTCGACGGTAATCGTCGGAATTTCATCGCGCGTTGCAACACTGCGCAACGAGCCCTCGTCTCCCTCACCCGAGAGCACGACGTTGGTGCCGAACGCCTCGGCGAGCTTTCTCACTTCAGGACGCTCGATATCCGCCCGGGTGTGATACATCGTGGTCCGATTGCGCGTCGAGGTGTGGAAGTCGATGCCGATGTCGCACTGGCGCAGAAAACGGCTGTACACTTGGTTGGCGATCCGTTCGGCTGTGTTCGCTCGCGCTTTTCCCGGAAACGAGCGGTTCAGGTCCTGATCGTAGATCGGGAGATACCGCGTTTGGGCTTGGTAGCCGGGGACGTTCACAACGTGGATCAGGACGATCGTGCCGGCAACGTCGCTCGGTTGGTAGCGGTCGGCGACCTCTTGGAGAACTTTCACCCCGTTGAGTTCGTCGCCGTGAACCGCGGCGGTCATAAATACGCGGGGGCCGTCCCGTTCCCCGTTGATTACCGTCACGGGGACCTCGACGGGGTCGCCGAGGTACGTCTCACTCACCTCATATCGGAACTGACGTTTCTCGCCGGGCGTGACCTCTGCATCGTACCGGAACGGACGGGGTTGGTTGTCGGGCATAACGGAAGTTCTCACGTGGTATACTACTGCTGTACCGATCGATGGATAAAATGACTGCCGTAGCCCTGAATGAGGAGATATTCTGTTTCCGACGGCGATGGCGACGGGGCACAACTCATATCGAGCGAATACCGTCCGAGGGTACCCGTTACTTGGGGAATCGTCGAGAGACGTGACTGGTGAATTGTGGGTAGCTCCAAGACAGATCCGTCTTGGATGTGCGGAGACCGTATGAAAGCCAAGGGCCGGATTTGAACCGGCGGTGATCCGCTCTGCAGGCGGACGCGTTCGGCCGAACTCTGCCACCTTGGCGCAGTTGTTCTTATTCCGTTTCGGCGTTTAAGCCTAGCGGTCCGCTACGACCGTCGAGACAGCTGTACGCAGTCGGGGTCGTCCTCTATAGTGGAGTCTGTGGCGTGTCGAGTGCGCGTGAGAGTTTGCAACCGAGCGTGCTCGCGGTTCGCGTTCGAAATGAACAGAGCCCACGAG